>Ga0265797_10000590_pt1 | contig 65968 bp, 61 predicted proteins | sample P2T30metagenome_FD_192433 | JGI IMG/M metagenome (GOLD analysis project Ga0265797, IMG submission 192433) | Plant litter microbial communities from East Loma Ridge, Irvine, California - P2 T30 | ecosystem: Environmental > Terrestrial > Plant litter > Unclassified | place: USA: California... | reverse complement strand
GATGAAGGGTTGTGGAATGGAACGGGACGGAATGGACCAACATTGAGGTGATGTTGGATGAGGTTTGCCTCGTTTCCGCCTCAGGCATGAGTGGAGACCCTTGAACACCTGGGCAGGTTTCTTGCACATCACCTCAGCATTCAAACACAAAGTCGTACAAGAACCAACACCCGACAATGCAATCGAGGGCAGTGTATGACTCCTCAAAGTACGCGCACTCGGCGCCGTATCTTCAGCTCGGAAGTCGAAGTGGCGCCTTCGTTTCGACCAGCTGATCATTCGCCTGCATTGCGCCCCGCATGAGAGGCGCATACAACAAGGTGTTTGGCACATGCAAGCTCTCTGCATCCCATATCTGCCTCTATCTCCTGGTTGCAACGCGTGCGTCTTAGAGCGAGGAAAAAAAAACAGGCAAACATTTTGCCATGCTCGTGGAAAAGGCAATCGTGTCGATCAATGGATATCATAGTTCGGATGTCGGATGGTGCCATTGACACCTGCCTTCACTTACTGGCTGGCACAGCCCAGCAGCCTTCTCGTTGCCGTATGCGCGACTTCTGGGCGGAATCTGACTGGGCGGAGCCTGGTGTGACCCTTGTCCAGTTCGCAGCCCTTTCATAGCACCTCACGACTCACATCCGAACTATAGTACCCTAGGAGTGGCTATATCATACACCGCGCGCCCCACTCACAGGTTTGCCTCTTTCCATCTTCATTACCTTCACTTTCTACTCTACTCTGATAGCTTCTTATCCACCAGTCTACTGTATCCTATCAACACCCAAAGGACCAATCACTCGTCAAGAGTCCTCCTGACGCAGACGTCAACATGATCCACTTCGATAATCCCGACGAGTTCGTTGGGTACGAAAACCACGATCAATACGACAATGTATTACCTGGCAAGCCTGAAAAGGCCGGCAAGCCGGCGAAGCAAGCCAAGAACGGAAAAGATCAATCGTCAAAGGACAAGAAGCCCGTCGTACCCATAATACCTCATTATGAAGGCTGGATAATCACTGTTCTCGACGCACTTCGAACGGGAGAGACGTCGTCATGGGTTAAGACGCACAAAGACGTGATTCCCCTCAGCAGCAGCAAACTCCGCGATCAAGCCGTTGCACATGAGAAACAGTACGGCAACGTATCATATCAATTCCAGAAACTTGGTGTGAATCAGCGGCGAGTCGTGAATCGGATGATCTTAGAAAAGAACTCTGAGGAACAACAGCCCAACGCCGAGTGGATCCTCTTCGGCGTGAAGAAACTCTACACCGAGGAGAAGGGCACATTCCGGTCCAACAAAATCAACAATAGCATGCGGGTCACCTTACTACGCCAAGAGAAAGTCAAAGACGTTGCAGAGTTGGGTACTAGTGACAGGCGGGGAGTAATGGACGACGACGACGATGTCATTGATCTAACGAAGCCGCTAAAATCGACGAAAAATGAAGCATCTCCCAAGGCTAGCAAGGATGGCGACAAAAAAGGCAAAGGCGACAAGAAGAAAGCCAACAAGAAAGACAAAGATGAGCCGCTCGAATGGAACACGCAAAATCAGCAACAAGCTCAAGACAATTTCAGTCAGTGGCCGGCGGAAGAGCCGTGGCCAGAAGCGCCGTACCAAGAACGTGAGCAACAACCGCAACGCCAGCCGCAACAGCAACAGCAACAGCAATACCAGCAGCAGCAATATCAACAGCAACAACAACCACAGTACGGCGATCCTTTCGGTATGCACGGAATGAGCGGTACTCTGCCAAATGATGGCAGACCGATTCCAGTACCGACTCATGAACGCCGTCCAGAGGCACCTATGCCACCACAGCATCCCCACCAGAATCCCTTCCAGGCGTATCCCGGGGTATTCCCACAGCCAGATTCCATGAACGACCCACGGCAACACGAGCACCCTGATTTTGGCCAGCAGTACAGTGCCCGTCGCCGCTCTCACTCTCGCCCTCGTGAGGGCCCCGAGCGCGACAACCGTCGCGAGTCCCCAGACAGCGACAAAACTCGCCGTAAGGAGCTCCGCAAGCTGAAAACCGAGCTATTGGACGAGGTACGAGGCGAGGTCCGTGGTGCACTGCGAGAAGCGGCAGCAGAGGACAAGGTCCACCGTTGGCCGGCCGGCTCATTCCCACCCACCACCAGCTCAGGCCCGTCCACAGGACAAGACGATATGTGGTCGCCAGCCGCCTCCTCCGACGGCCGCCGATATTCCCACGGCTCGCCCGACACATCACCCGACCGCAGCGACCGCTTCTACCAACAGCAGCGTCCTTCGGGCTCTCTGCACAGGCGAGACTCAGCCGGCTACGAGTCCTACAGACCGGACGGCAGACGCTACTACCGAGACGGAGAACACGTCTACAAGCCCCATGACTCGCAACGCGAACGTCGCCGTGAGATCGAACGTGGACGTACGCCACCGTACGCGAGAGAACAACGACAGCTCGTGGACGACTACCCGGACATGCAACACCAGCAGCACCAGCGGAGGCGGCACGAGCCTCGAGTCTACGTAGAACGCCCTCCTGTTCAACGACGGGTCACCGATTATCCCGAAACACTGCCTCATGCCGACTTTGGCCGGAGGCGCAGGAACGATGTCGACTATACGGACCCGTTTGTGTATGCAGACAACAGGGAGCGACGCAGTGGACGCGAGAGGCAGCAGCAGTATTACCGGGGATAAACAGGCTTGGAAAGTGCCAGAGCTGTGAGATTGAGGACGCCACGGAGTGGAGGCTCTGTCTTTTGCAATTCCTCTCTTTCGTTTCCTTTCTCTTTGATACCCATTCACAGACTGCAGTCCTTGCAGACACTCCAGATTGATTGTTATTACTACAAAAGCGCTTCGCGAAAGGCTGTAATTTTACTTTTTACCAAGACTCGCGAGAACGCTCTCCGCTTGTGATTTCTGACAATAATAAAATGAAACACGATTTTTGAAATGCAAAAAGCCCGTTGACCTTAACAATAATTTGATTCTATGATTTCAAGTCATGATGACAAGACCTTGCCCCAACGCCGCGCTAAAGCAACCGGGTGATAGAAGAACACCCCGTTCTCGTTCATACATGATAGAGGAATCAGGTGGAAGATAGATGAGGGTGAGTGGTCGGATGGTGCACAGACGTCCAGACACACCCTCACAAGATCTCGTTCCAGTCGGGCGTGACGATGAACTTGCCCTTGACCTGGCCCATGCCCATCGCGGTACCGCCCTCCACCTTGCCCTCCTCGCTCTTGTTAAAGTTTGCGATAAGAACGTCCTGCAGGAAGCTCGCCTCGCTGCCCATGCCCATCTCCATCGGCGTGCCGCCCCAGTCCAGCGTCGCGCGCCCGGACTTGTGGATTCGGAGCTTGCCCACGCGGCCTGGGTTGAAGGTGTGAGTGTTACCAGAAGGCTCTGGGTCGTTAGATTGTAGCTGGTTGGAAGCACTGGCGGCGGATGCGGCAGCTGAGGGATCTCCTTCCTCTTGCCCCTCCTCAGGGTCGGGCTTAATAGGCTTGTGGATGAGGTCGGGGAGCACAGGTGGGAATTGGAAGAGGTAGACTTTGTCTGCTCTGGGGTCGTCTTGCGCTGGCTGCGCTTCGGTGCCTTCCATCGCGGCATCGCCGTCTAGGTCTTTGGTGGTGAGGCGGCCGAGCTCGTGGTGTAGGATGCGGAGATCTTTCTGTTGCAATTCCCATTCGGTTTGTTCTTCGTTGGTCTGGAAGTCGGGTCGATCGTCGGAGATCTTGATTTGATCCTTGGTCTTTCGGCGGGTTTCTGGTGATGAGACAGGACTTTGGAGGAGCACGTCGGGGACTGCTGCTGCGTCGTGTGCTGGGGGCTCTGGTGTTGTCGGCCGGGTGTCGTCTGTCGGCTCTTCCTTAATTTGAGGTTCGTCTCCTTGTTCGCTTGAAGATTCGGAGTAGGTGCCTCGGTATTTGTGTTGTTCGCCGGTGACCTCGACATCCTTTGCCTTTTGCTTGCCCTTCTTCTTGTCGTCTGGTCGAGTGGATGGTCCGTCTCTAGCTTGTGCTTTTGTCGCGGAGCCTTCCTTCGTAGTGATACCGTCCGCATTCAGGCCGATTGTACGTTCCTTGTGCTCGACACGTTGGACTCGGACGGGAGGAGGAGCAGCCATGTCAGCCGTCAAGTCTACAACTATATCGTCGACGTTCTGCTTGCCCTTGCCCTTGGTTTCCTCCTCTTCGTCGTCGTCACTGGAGATGTAGCCGCCATCCTCCGTTTTGATGTTGGGACCGTCTGCCATCATGACATCGCTGATAACGCCGCGAGCTCCAGATTCCTGCTTGAACCCACCTCCACTGTAGCCACCACTGCCTCCTCCACCGCCACCTCCGCCACCAGATCTTGCAGCCCACCCCGGCGCACTCCGCCTGGCTGCAGAAGGGTCGCTGCTTACCTGACCAAGCGAAAAAGGACCGCTCATGACAGGTGTATCGTGGACTTTGCGCTCACTCTCACCCATGTAGCCACCACGCTGCCTGCCTCGGAAGGCTCCACGACCACGCGCGGCATCTCTTCTGCGGTTTCTTTGGTCTTCCTTTGCCTTTTTGTCACTTTCCTCCTTGCGCCTCTCGGCCTCCTCTTTCTCAAGTTCCGCGCGAGACTTTTGCGATCGACGACCAGCGAATTTGGGCTTTGCGACAGCAGGCCGTCCTCGGGCTGCGGGAGTCCCACTGCCTGCGCGACCAGCTGTACCGGCTCGTTGTACGGCAGGGTTTGTCGGCGCGGGAGTTCCAGCGGGTGTGATGCCAGGTGTAGTAGCTGGTGTTCCAGCAGGAGTGGCCTGGGGAGTTGACTCGATAGAAATGGCTGCTTCAGCTCCACCAGAAGCTTGTCCTTGATCTGATGCAGAGCCTTCAGTCTGAGGCTCTGCCTTGACAGCAGGCACCGCCGGCCTCTTAGGAGGCGGTCGTTTGGGAGGCATTGTGTGAGATTCCGATGTGTTATTTCGAACACAACTATGTGACTTTCATGTTCTTAGCAGCGAGGGACGCGCCTAACAAAAAGTTACCGGGTGCCCCTCCCGCCAGCCCAATGGGGAAAGGTCGCGTGAACCTTGTCCGGGTCTCGGATGAGATCCTTGATGTCGGCGACTGGGATATCGCTTCCTACGACAAGACTGATGAGCGAGCGATGGGATGAACAACCAAGGTAGGCAAGTATGTAAAGTCACTCAAATCACTGACTCGCGCGTGGACATGCTGTCTCCATATCGTCAAGCACATGCAAAAGTCTCCTGCATGGGCAAATTACAGCCCACAGTCCACGGCGTTTACAGTATAGCTGCATTAGCTGCGTGAGGCTGAGTATGGCGTCTGCATCGGCTCTAATCCCAGCACCACCATGTAGGTACACTTGTGCTTCTCGCTCAGCCTTGAGCGTGCAGCCCATGAGATGCTCGACCCTCTGACCGCCCTTGGCCTGGCGGGTAACCTAATCCAGGTCATCCAATTCTCATATGACATCGTGTCAGAGGGCAACAAGATTTACCATGATGCTGGCAGTGTGCTTGACCAAAACAAGACCACCGAAGAAGTGGCAAGCGATTTGTCCGAGCTGACACGGAACCTCACGGCCAAGCAGGAAGAATGGCGCGTGGCACATGGCTACACTGCGCTGGACCCGGACGAGATTCGCCTTCGAAACCTGTGTGATAGATGTGTCGAAGTTGCACTCGAGCTGCAGATACAACTTAGCAAGCTGAAAGCAAAGGATGGCCCGGGGAAAAGACTGAGGAGCTACAAGCAGGCTCTGATCTCCGTGTGGCGCAAGGATGACATCGAGGAGATTGCGGCGAGGCTCAAGAGGTATCAAGAAGAGCTCGACACGAGAGTACTTCTCGGCATCCGCCGAAGTCTAAAGGAAGCAGATGCACGGAACGCCGAGCAATTCAACAATCTGGACCAGCAAACGAAGGCACTGACGGTTGCTGTTCTCGACCACAACGGGGCCTTCGATACAAAGCTCGACCAGCACACGGATCTCCTGGCCCAAATCGCGGCGGGACAGGTCAGAACACACGAGATGCTTCAGATCGTCGCAGGCGCCACGCGAACCCCATCTCCTGTGCCACCAGCATATCACCAGGTGATGCCTGCTTCTACCACACCATCACCTCTACATCAAGCCGCTGAGGGTGGCAACACGACACAGCTCCGCCAATTACTACGGAATCTCTCTATCAACGTGAATGTGCGCGACGAATATGGCTGCACGCCGCTCCACGTTGCACCTAGCGCGGAAATCGCTAGATATCTGCTGCGGGACAAACGTGTCGATCACTCTGCCGAAGACCACGCAGGCCGTTCAGCATTGCACTACGCTGTCTTGAAGCGACGCCTCGACGTTGTCAAAGTTCTGCTAAGCAACAACGTCGACAAAGAATGGAAAGACGACCTAGAGAAGACTGCCTTGTTCTACGCCCAGAACTGCCCAGCGGCGACATTCATGTTACGTTATGGCACGGACGTTGAAGCGAAGACAACTGATCGGAAGAAGAGCAGTGGATTGATATATCTCGCTTGGCTTGGCGATAAAGAAGGGACGGAGTTCTATCTCGATGAAGGTGCCGATATCAACGCGAAAACCGTACGCGGAGAAACGGCATTGACTGTGTCTGCAAAACACGGAAATGTTGAGATTGTCGAGATGCTTCTTGGTCGTGGGGCGGATCCAGAAATCGCAGATGATTTTGGATGGACGCCACTGTTGAAAACAAGTCGATACGGGAATGAAGCTGCTGTGCGTGTTCTTCTGAGGCACGGTGCTAAGAAGAGGGCAAAACTGAGGTCAGGCAACAGCACTCTTGCAGAAGCCTGCTGGCGAAACCACTTTGGCATTGCTCGAATGCTCATCGAGGCCGGCTCGCCCATCGATACACGTGACATACAACAAGCAACACCGTTGTTCAAGGCTTCTCATGAAGGAGACGCCGATTTTGTCCGTTGGGCACTACATCGAAACGCAGACGTACACGCAAAGAATGACGCTGGGCTTACACCTTTGTACGTGGCCTGTGAGCGAGGTCATTCGGAGGTGACGACATTACTTCTCGAGGCCGGTTCGCGCCACCAAACGAAGTCCCCGGGAGGTTGGACGCCACTCGCTGTCGCTGCAACTCGCGGCCGTAACAATTGTGTAAAGGCTCTCTTGAAGTACGGCGCAGACCCCAATCTAGGTTCACACTATGACACTACGCCTGCGGCCGAAGCGTGCTATCACGGCCATCCAAAGATGCTCAAACATTTCCTCGCAGCAGGTGCCAACATCGAAGCGACAAATAGTATGGGACTGACTTTGCTCGCCATCGCTGCATACAGAGGTCAAGACGCCTGTGTCCGAGTGCTCGTAGATGCCGGTGCCAAGTTTGAGACCAGAGGAGCCGAGCGCAACCAACCCGAGTGAGTATGGATCCCACCGCTTGAGCTTTTGTATCGGTACTAATGATGTGTCAGTCTCAAATGGGAATTTACCCCCCTCATGCAAGCCGCCCTCGAGAACCACCCAACGACTATAAAATTGCTTGCCGAGCTTGGTGCTCAAGTCGATGCACGCGATCAGGGTGGGAAAACGGCACTCCAAAAGGCAGCATGGGACCAATACAAGAACACAGTGCTCGCTTTGATCGAGTGTGGCGCCGACGTCAACGCTGCTGACAAGTGGGGAAACACTGCACTGCATGCCGCTGCACGCCGAGGCAACCGAGAAATTGTGCGGATTCTTGTAGAAGCGAAGGCAAACATCTTATCTCGCGACGAGACGGGTCGTACGCCCTGGAATGTCGCTGTGCACTCTAACACAGCTACGGGATTGAGGGAGCTTCTGGAGCCGGATCCCGAGAAAGACAGATTTTTACGCGAGCTGCAGAGGGACAAACATGCTGAGGATATCGCCAATTATATGAACGAGATCTATCCCTGATCGGCGACGACTTAGCTAATTTGAATCGCTTTTTGGCGTTGAAGCTGTCTGTTGAAAGCCACGGTTTCCGCGGTACGATTAGATCGAATCGACTTGAGCTATTGCGATAGTATGCCTGTCGATCTCATGCTCTCAGTGGCAGACAGTGAAGTCTGAGTATAACAAAGGCGCTGGCACCGAGCACACTCCGATATGATAAATCTCATCACTCTCGGCGGCGGATGTCTCAACGAAGTAGGTTCAATGCTCCGATACCAGCCTAATCTCTCATCGATCGTAAGAGGCATCTGCTCTCACCTTCAAGCTTTTAATGATTACCCATCTATTCGAGTATATCAAGATCGTCATTGTGAGCAGCTGTTCCGAAGCAACGATCAGAGATGCCCGTGTATCGGTTGACTACTCTCATTGGCACAACATTCGTGCATGTTTCAGAAAGAACACTACAATCCACATCACTCTCAGTGTAATCGTGGCGCCCTTAGATATACGTAATAGAGATGTTCTAACAACCACCAATCGTAACGGTTCGCATGAGGATAGCGAGTGCACGTACGATCATGTCAAATGACGCGGTTAATCGATCCTCCGTCAATCGAATTGACAGCAGAATTCTGTGAAAATCAGCACATGCACATGTCGATACACGACAAGTCACGTATCAAAATACTGTGAGATTAGACGCTGCACTGTCAACTGTCGAGCGCTGGGAGAGGCTCGGGAAAATGTTGTCGTTCGAGCCGTGATGACGCGAAATGTCGTCGGTCCACGGAAGCACTTTGCTGCGGCGATACCCGAAAGCTCCAGCCTCCGACCATTCGACTCTCTCATACTGCCATAGCTTACCACCGCCTTCAACACATCCATTGACTCTCACAATCATGTCTCTCATGCGCACAAGAGCCGCTCGCAGCCTCCAGCAGGGCCTTAGGGCCGGCGCTGCCCGCCCTGTCGTCCAGGCGCGCCAGCAGTTCGTCGCGCGCCGTTTTGCCAGCTCTGGCGGCCACGGCGAGCAAGGCTCTGACCTGCCTTGGTGAGTGTCGCCGTGAAGATGGTTTGGAGTTTGACATTGATCTCTAACGTACGGCTACAGGCTCATCTCCGCCCTTGCCATCACCCCGGTCGGCGCGTACTTCCTTTGGCCTTCGTCTCATGGCGACTCTCACCACGGTCACGAGGAGCACCACGAGGAGGCCAAGGAGGAGGAGCAGCCTCAAGAAGAGGAGCCCAAGGATGAGCCCCAAGAGGAAGCTGCTAAGGAGTCTGAGGAGACCGCCAGGCCTACCGGAACTGAGGGCGACAGCCAACCCAAGGTGGATGATGCCAACAAGAAGTCCTCCGGTAACGAGGAGCCTGAGGAGCGCGCTCCCACGAGCGGACCCGCCAGCACCGAGGGCGCCTCAGGCAAGGGCCAGATGAAGAATGACAGCGAGGGCATGAACCAGGGCTCCAAGCGCGAGCCTGACAGCAAGGGTGCCTTCAAGAACCGCAAGGACTCTGGCCTCTCCAAGGAGCTCTCCGACGCCCCCGAACAGACTTACGCCGAGGATGGCAAGACCGAGGCTGTAAGTACTTTGCCTCTTTGCCATTGATTTCGTGAGAAACCTCCCAAAGTACTAACCACCTGCTTCCAGGGCGCTCCCTCCAAGCCTGGATTCTCCCAGGCCGACACCACCAAGCAAGGCGAGATCTCTTCCAAGCAGCAGGGCATGTCCAACACCCCCACCAGGCACTCCATCCCCATTCACGAGTCCGACGAGAAGAGCAAGAAGCCTGAGGGCGGCCCCGACACGGCCAAGTCCATGGGCACCGTCGACCCCAACAGACCCGGGAAATAGACGACAGGACACGTTATAGAGCGTCTGAAGATGAAGTTGTTTGGAGTCGTTGAGCGAATTCAATTTTTCTTGTCATCTCTCCGTGTGGGGAGAACTTGCACGGTCGGCTGATGAAAATGTATATATGTACACCTATGCAAAAGCTGAGTTTGCCATCGTGTTTGCGGTTCTGATCTCTGAGTGCAGGCAGTATTTGCATAACGCGATTTCCGACCCACATTCCTGACTGCTGGGAATATGGATACTTGTATGGCTGATGATTGATTAGTAGCAAATTTGTCCCATGGCAGTCCAACAGTCGGAGCGGCCGACGACGGACTTGCTGAACATGCAGGTGTCGCACGCATCGACACGAGATCTCTGCATATTGTACTCGCATCAGAACTAGGATTTGATGGTCGAGTTCAACGGGAGTAAGGCGCCCCAGCGAATCTTGTTGCCACTTGTGGGATAGCTGCAGCCATGGTCGTTTGACGACGGCCTTCTGTACGATGAGAGCCTAGCAAAAGACTGGCAGCGAGGGCAGCCGATCGCCAATGTGGCCACTGCAAGGCTGAGATTCTTGCATCGATCGCGTTCGTCAAGACTTGCCAAGGTTAGGTAGGCACTTTACAGATGGAGGAACAGTGTCTGGCAGGAATGCAATTGCCATTGTACAGTTCAGAGCGAGGTTTGTCTACCCTGCCGTGCCTGCCTGGCTATCGTATTGGTCTTTGGACTGCAGACTTATCGTTTTCAGGTCGCCTTCTGCGTTTACACGCCCAGGCACAGGATCATCTTGGCTATATTCACTCGGGACAAAGCCATCCGAATTGCGGCGTCGATCTTACAACATGAGACTTATGCTTCGGTAGTATGAACAATGTGCGCGGGAGAAATCCATACTGATGCTTGCTCTAAAGATGTCCATCACACCGTGGTCTCTGGCCTGATCTGGAGCCGTATCGGCGTAGTACACATGCACATAGCCGGGAGCCGGGCTGGATGAATTCACCTGTGAGATTAACAATAACGGGCACGCTAATGTACACGGGCGTCGAAGACCTCACCTCCTACATGCCGAGATATCCGTTCGCAACCACAGCGTCTGATCAAGCGACCACCAATTGCGCCTGGTGTATTGTGCTGGAGATTGCCAACGCTGTCTCCGACTCATATTAAAGTGTACATTCGCGTCAGCCGGATCTTGTGCTTACATCAGCACCTGCAGATGTTTTAGCCACCAAACCGTTTCGTGTACAACATCGAGGCATCACGACGATTGCGACTTAATCCATGGAGGGAATGATTCGTCGCGTTTAACGAAGTAAAAAGAAAATAACACTGAGGGAGGCAGTAAGATAGGGGCAAACAGGCGAGGAATGGAGAAAAGTTGCCGAGGGAACCATGGTGCTTTTCCCCATTCTTCACCAAATAAGCGACACCAGGCATGCGTGGCTGTTTCGACATCTCGGCCTATCAACAATATCGATTGCACCCTCGGCTCCACCTCAATTTATCCGAGTCTGACTGAACTATCCCACATCTCCAGATGGGACCCCAGAGCTTGGCAGGCTGGGCGGAGCGGAATCTTGGAGCGGGGGTTGGCCAAGATGTCTTGGTAGCCAGTCTTTGCTATAGCAAAAGCTACAAAGTAAGCGATAGCTTGAACAAGCCCGGCTCGGCGTCACATGTGAGTGAAGAGGCGTCGGAGCGAGATTGGCTCCAACCCAAGCCTGGATTTTCCTTCCAATAGCTGCATGTCTCTGCAGGTCCATACCAGCGGTTGATGAGCTTCGCTAAGGTGGAAGAGTCCCGACCTTGCCACTGTGTTGCCGCTACACGAGGCCAGTCGCGTGGGCGACATATTTTCAGCTCATATATGGGCTGCATCGTGGCACCCATGCTTGCATTTCCTCGTCACCCGTTTTTTCCTTTCGCATCTACCACCCGACAAGTTGAATACCGCCCAACATGAGCGACCCCGTCCATTCGGCTGATCTTGAGGCCAAGGGGCACAACACCCAAGTCGAAAATGTCCTCGAGCCCGACGAGAAGGCAGCTGCTGCCAATATCAAAGCAGATGCTATCGAGGCCGAGAATGCGGAACACGCGCTGGGCGTGATCGATGCTGTCAAGGCTTACCCAATGGCCACGCTCTGGGCCTTTGTCGTCTCGTGCACGATCATCATGGAGTCCTACTGCGTCTTTCTCATCGGCAGCTTCATCGCCCTGCCCGCATTCGCGAACAGGTACGGCGTCTATAGTCCTACAGAGGACAAACCTATCATCGAGACTTCATGGCAATCCGCCCTCCAAGCTATTGGTCCGATCGGTGCTCTCATCGGTGTCGTTCTCTCTGGCCCTCTGACCAGTCGTATTGGATATCGCTGGGCGATCATCGTCGCTCTGATGGCCCTGAACGGGTTCATCTTCATCTTTTACTTCGCCGACTCGCTCCCGTTGATGCTAGTCGCCCAGCTGCTCGAGGGTATACCATGGGGTGTATTCATCGCGAATGCACCTGCTTATTGCTCAGAAATTGTGCCGATCCCGTTGAGAGCCCCTGCTACCCAGATGTTGCAAATGTTCTGGGCCATTGGAGCGATTATCGTGGGTGGTGTTACCTTCCACTACAACCAGTTGCTCACCCAGGATGCATTCAGGTACGAAGCGCCTTGTCAGTTGCGTGGAATCGTAGAGATGTACTAACGGAGACATACCAGAATCCCGATCGCCCTCCAATGGATGTTCCCGACCCCTCTTGCAATCTTGATTTTTATCGCCCCCGAGTCACCCTGGTGGCTAACTCGCAAAGGGCGTTACGAGGACGCCGCAAAGGCTGTGGGACGCTTAGGAAACAAGACAAAGATCCAGCAGAACCACGAGTCTGTCGCTATGATGCGCCGTACGATTGATCTCGAGAAGGACATCTCAGAGCCCAACCTCTTGGAGCTGTGGAAAGGCACCGATCGCTACCGTACACTCATCGTTTGCGGTGTGTACGCGGCGCAGAACCTTACAGGCAACCTCATTGCGAACCAAGGTGAGTTGTTCCCGTCCCGACGATTGTTCGATGAACTGTGATACTAACGCAATTTAGCTGTCTACTTCTTTGAACGTGAGTATTAAGATGCAGCTATCCCAACAATATCTGGCGACACACAAGACTAATGCAACAGCAGAGGCCGGCATGCCCGTGAACACTGCGTTTGCCCTGGGCTTGATCACTTCCGCTTTGCAGACCATCTTCGTCATGCTTTCCTGGATCCTCACCACATACCTTGGCCGTCGTACCATCTATCTCTGGGGCTCTGGCTTCAATGCGCTCTTGCTGGTGTGTCTTGGAATCGCTGCGTCGTTCGGCGATTCGGACGCAGCCAACCTCGCCCAAGCCTCTCTTGGCCTCATTGTCTCGGTTTTGTTCACCCTGGGCCCAGCGTTCGTATCCCCCACTCCTACCATGTACAGACGCATGCTGACAGACCAAAATCCCGGCGTCGTGGGTGATAATTGGAGAAACCTCGTCAATCAGACTTCGACCGCTCACTACGGGCATCGGGAGAGGCTGCTACTACTTAGTAAACATCCCGTGTATCTTCCTGGCGAGCTACATGCTCAACCCAGAGGTGCGTAACCAGTGCTCTCTACAGCTCTTCGTGCCAATAGCATGCTGACAATATCTGACAGGGCGGAAACCTCGGCGGCAAATGCGGCTACGTTTGGGCAGGAACGGCATTCTTCTGCTTGGCCTGTGCCTACATCTGGGTGCCAGAGATGAAGCACCGCTCGTACCGCGAGATCGACATCCTGTTCAAGCGCCGTGTGCCGGCCCGCAAGTGGAAGAAGACCGTCATCGACGCCCAAGACGACGAGTAGGTGTGAGATTGGGTCGGCGACGGCAGAAGAGGTGATACATCATCGCAGAAGAGCCCAATGGCTGCTAGACAGAGTATAATTGCGCAGCAGGATGCGCACTGAGCTTCAGTAACATACTTGCAAACAAATCGTTGAACATGTTCCTTTGTACGCCACGTAGTGCCAATATCGATCTTGGAAACCGATGATAACAGCTTGGCTGTCTTGAAATGGCCACAGATAGATGTGTTGCAAGTGTTGCTCTCTTATGGGTAAGTAGTCGTGTCTCAATCTTGATAGCCGTTGGCAGCAGCGTAACAGTCCTAGATGATCCCGGAGAGCTACCCTTTGGACGTCACTTCTCTTGTTGGCAGGCTGTCATATCCCAGTCTCGGAAGCTGGTGAGAACGGTTCAACAGACCACGGAGAGCCTTTGCGCATGCAAATATTGGCCCCTTTTGCAACGCCTTGCCCTTCATCAAGACATATCCTCACTCATTTCATCACCGGTCGTCGGCGCTCCGTTCGACCACCACGTCCATGCCTGCTGCATCATCGTCGTCTTCTGACATGTAATCCTCCATGGCAACCTTACTAATGACATCGTCCAATTTAACGTCAAGAGCGTATTCTCGAGCGACTCCGCGTGCAATGCGCAACTCTTTGGCCAGTTCTCCATCCGCCTGCAACGCGCCCAGCTCCTCAGGCAATAACATGACAAAGACGCGTGTTATAGCACTACCAATCATTGGGAACCAAAAAGTGTTTCGCATCTCCGAGCCCAGCGTGCTCCGATTCCCTTCGGCAACCTTGTTCGAAATCTTGAGGATCGCGCTCATGGCTTCGTGCTTTGCGCTGAAAGGCGCGTCTGGCGTGACACTGTCCCGGACCATTGCTACAATGAACTCGACCGCTTCAGTTGCTGGGCCGGCATTGTCGGATTCTTTGCTGCCAGAGCTGCTGCTGTACCTGCGGTACACCTGTTGCACTCGATTCAGAGCGTCTTCGGGGTTGTAACTCGAGGTCGACATGTTTGAGGAGATTTCCAGGGCGACGATACTTCTGCGACTGGACGGAGTGCGGAAACCACGGCAATGGCCAAGTGTATTGCGTGTAAGGGAAGCTCGTGGTACGGTCGTAACATTCGTGAAATGGTGACAATTACTTACCGACTTGAGTAATGATCGTCAAAGGGTCGAGACCGTATAGAATACGGAGAAGCAAGCTCCCACATCGCTGTTCGTGTCGCACGCTTGGTCCAACTCTTCTTCCACCGTCCAGTCAACCTCAAACCTCGAAAGCAGAGCGGTATCTACCCTGCCAATGGAACTCTCGGGCTCGTTGAATCGAGGTCCAGACATTCGCCGCGCCATCCGATGATCCGCTAGAGCATTCAAAACAAGGTACTTAGGAAAGCACGGAAAAACGATGTCGTGACTCGGTGCAATGGACGTCCTCTCGGGGAATCATTCGATTGGGAATGACTACTGCCAGCATCGCCCTAACCTGCCCCAGTCGATTCGCCCCCCGAGAGATGTCCTATACCTGGCATTACTTCCTGGACGGGCCCTTCAGCGTATGGAATACGGCGACATCAGACCACACTAGCAGTGGCAGCAAGCTCGGCCACGATGGGCACCGAGTATTGCGGACTGAACTACAAATAAAGGCTAGAACGAGACGACCACGATGGCCTTCAGACCTCCAACACTGCACCAACCAGTCCCTCGTCATGGTCGGCATTCTCGTATCAACACTTTTGTCAATCGCATCGTTTCACTCTTGCGTCTCTGCAGTCAAAACATGCAAGGCAACGCCCTACAGCAAGACCTGGCCAAGTGAACACGATTGGCAAGCCCTCAACAGCTCCATTGATGGACGTCTCTTGAAGACTGTTCCAGCGGCATCCTCCTGCTGGTCAGGTAACCCTTACGGATCAGAAGTCTCCTGTGATTCCGTGGACGTCAACTGGACTTCAGGCATTTTCCACGCTGCGCGCCCCGAAAGTATCGACTATCCTATCTGGGCGAACAACTCTTGTCTACCACCCGGGGCTCCTGGTTACGACAAACAGCAGGGATGCGAGCTCGGAGGTCTGCCTGAGTTTATCGTCAATGCGACGAAGGAGTGCCATGTTGCGACTGCACTCAAATGGGCGGACGAGAGGAACATACGTGTCTCGGTGAAAGGGACAGGGCACGATATGAACGGAAGGTATGTTATTCGCGCACAATTCTGTTTTACTGGGACTATTTTCTAACTTGTGCAGATCGAGTGGCGCATACTCGTTATCTATCTGGACACGACACTTCCGGAAGCTTGAGTTTCACTCGGACTGGCAGTTACCTACTGGAGGACATCATGACGTGGTCATCGCAGGCAGCGGTCATGGCTGGGGAGACGTTCTGACTCCAGCGTTGAAAATCGGCAAAGTCGTCTGTACTGGTCAAGACGGCTCCGTTGGCCTCGGGGGCTGGACGCAAGGCGGCTGTCATGGTCCCTTATCCGGCATGCACGGCCTTGGATCACACCAAGTCGTCCAGCTTACGGTTGTGACTGTTGGAGGCGAAGTTCTCGTGGCCAACGCCCAGCAAAATACGGACATATACTGGGCTCTTCGCGGCGGCGGCGGCGGTCAATTTGGAGTTGTCACCGAGTACGTCGTAAGAACATACCAGGCTCCCACGGAGGTGACTTCTGGTGTCCTTTCGATAGCCCCGCGGAATACATCAGGATCCTCTGAAGCATCTTGGGAAGCGGCGGCGATGCTGTTGAGCAGTCTCCCCGATGTCATGGATGGTGGTTTGGCCGGATCCGCAAGTATGGCCACAGGCAATACAATTGCCAAGTTCAACCCTGCTTTCGATGGACCTACAACTGGCGTTGCCATGAACCAGGTATTGTACTCGTATGGGAATGGATCGAATGCTACATTCAACGGCTTTATCAGCCCGCTGCTGAACAGACTGAACGCCCGATTCAATGGTTCTGTCACCTTCGACCTCACATCCAACACAACACCTGGATACGAGCCTTTCTACAAATCAATATCTGGTAGCAATGCCGCAGGAGGTGCGAGTATCATGTCCTCTCGCCTCCTTGGACGCAAAGAGCTGGTCGAAACGCCTCAGACGAAGATTGTGTCCTATCTCAAGACAGCATTGACTCCTCAAAACGCATCGGACGGCATGTACGTCACCATTGGATTGCAAGGTGGCCCGATCATGGCAAAAATGTCCGACGAGCGATTTGCTGCAACCCAGCCCTCGTGGCGATCCGCGTACCTGCACTTCATGTCTGGAGGAGCGAACTTCCCTTCAGATCTGGCGCCACAGCAGCAACTGAAGCGCGCCGGCGACTGGACTGAGGCGACGAAAGAAGCGATGTGGAGAGAATGGGCACCGGACATGGGAGCGTACATGAATGAGGCCAACCCGCTCAACACGCACTTCCAGCGTGACTATTACGGGTCGAACTACCCTAGGTTGCTGCAGATCAAGGAGAAATATGATCCGAACATGACCCTCTATGTGCTGTCGGGCGTCGGCACAGAGGGGTGGACGTACGATTTGAACTCTGGTGAGTTGTGCCATGAATGATTTTCGAGGGTGTTTATTTTCGAGCACAACCTTTCCATCGCAGCTCTCCACGCGGCAATCATGGAAAGTGCGTGTACACAGGTACATAGGTCAGATTACGCATTTTTCTTGCACTTCGAAGCCCTGAACAGGTTGCGGACTTGACAAGACTTCCAGATTATTGCTCGATGCAGCATGATCTACAATCCTCACTTCTTGACCTCCTCCTCCCCCATCTCAAGATCAGGATAAACGACCCTCCTCGCCTCCCTCGCCGCCACATCCCTCACAAATGCATTACTCGCCCAAAAACTGCCCTCAAAACCCATATCGTACCAGTAATTCACCGCGCACGCGAAACCCTCCGGCCCGCTCGACTGTGACACTTTGTGGTACCACTGTGCGGGCAAGTACAGCATGTCTCCGGCCTCGAGAGTCACGCGCAGAGGACGTGAGAATTGCGAGTATCGTGTGCAGTGACGTGCCGGAGATTCCGGGTCCCATACTGCTACGGGTATGGGTTCTGTGGAGGCTTGAGATTGGATTTCAAGGGCGAGGGCCTTTTGGTCGGTGTTCGAAGTAGAAGAGGCAGACGTCGACGATGCCGATTCTGACGGCGCGTAACGATTCTGGGAAAGTTCCTGCTCGTTCACGCACGGCTGTTCGATCGGCGGTAGTAGTACAAAGTGCTTTTGCCCGACGACTTGCACGTACACGTTCTCGTAGTTGTCGCGGTGCATGGCTGTCACGGAGCGCTCGTTTCCCAGCCAGAAGTTGATGGCGTCTGCACTTTGTTCGAGAGCAATGCGAGCCCAGGAGATGTCGGCTGGGACGTCGGAGAAGAGGGTGTGGTATTCTGCGCGGAGGTTATCGTTCTCTGCTCGAACGAGATATGGGTTAGTGGTAGATCGTCTAGACCTGTGTGGTCTGAATAAGCTGAATGCATGGAAGACGTACGTGTTTGAGCGTACTTTACATTGCGAATCTCTGGCGGCGAAGGTATAGACGCCGCACTGTCTTGCTGCACGTATTGTAGAAAATCGACAAAATTCTCTTTCGTCTGGTGTGGTTCGACAAATATCATTGAGCCGTCGTCCAGCTCGACAACTCCGTCCGCATTGCTATCTACGAATAAGCTCGTGGCCAGATAAAGTGAGACGCGACCTCGTGACTGATGGAGATCTTGTCAAGGCATCTGATCTACATACCCATATGGAGTGACCGCAACTTGCACATCCTCGCTTTGCATGACATCCGACAGATACGCAGCGTTCCAAGACTCGCACGCTTTCCAGGATTCGGCGCCGCCGCGTACTACGAAAGGTCGGTTTTTGGCCACATATCGCATGAACTCCAAGGCCGAGGGTTCTTCATGGAGTTCATCAACGATAGTGGCATTGAGCTCGTGGTAAGCGGTGATGAGGTCTGCGATTGGATCCTGATCACACATTTCTGCTTCGTTTCTCTACTCTTTCGGTCCTTTGAGTGTTTGTTCACAGCGTATCTTGATCGGCTCGGAAGAAGAAAGGCGGTTTTTCAGGATGGGTAAGTTTCAGGCCTGGCGGCAACACTCCAGTCAACGGTTCCCTAAGACTTCTATCTTTCCTCATGTATTGGTCGTGTTTGAAATGAGGTTGGTGGTTGTCAAATCTGATTTTGGCAAGACTAGATCGTTCTCTGTGCTACGCTTCTGGGTGTATTAGTCATCACAACGTAAACTCTAAACTCTTGATATAAACTACATATTTACACATTTGTACTTTTATGCTTGATATGCCCATCACAGACGACTGAGATAAGTGAGCGACGAGATTGTCTGATAGCCGATCTGCCGATAACATGTATCAGCCTACCAGCCGCGCCTCTGCACTCACTCCTAGCCGCAGTCGAATTTCTTCGTCGCTTTTCGCGAGTTCCATTATTCGGATCAGGGAGATCGAAATCCATCTTTTGCACTTGCACCAGAACTGTATGTCCAAACCCATCACTCACTCCCTTCCGCGCCAGCACCACCCGCCTTCTTCAAAGCCTCCAACCGCGCCTGATTCCTCTTGCCAATAATCCGCAGCGTGTTCTTCTTCTCAATCTCAGCCATCTTGTCCCAGTTCGAGATACGGCTCATCGTGCCGTCGACGTTGACAACCATGGGGCCCAAGTGGTCGAGGGAGACTGTCGTGTTGCCGTTGCTCATGTCTAGCTGGGTGGTGGATTCTGAGGGAGCGGCTGGAAGAGCGAGGGGTGCTTTGGATTGTTGTTGTTGTTGTTGTTGGATTTGGTCTCCATTGGTGGTATTTTGAGGGGTTAGTTGTTCGATTGTGTCGGGTTTGTTAGGAGATGAGTTCGCGGTCGACATTGTGAAGGGTCGCGACGCGGCTGTTGATGTTCCGAAGAGTGGAGATGGAGTGATTGTTGGAACGGCGCGTGAAAACCTGGTGATGAAGGTTCGCATGGAGATTTAAGTGATACCGACGGTGTCGAGCTGAGTGTGAGTGTTGGTTCTGAGCGTTGATATATCATTAGTGTCCCGGTCTTCGATCAATCGTCAGAAGTAGCTAGAAGGTCAATGGAAGCCGATCGGCAACGCCCGATTGGGACTTTGGGACGAAGTCTTTCCGATGTTCAGCAGATCTGAGCTGCTTCCCTGCATGTACTTACCTCTTGAACACCTTAACAACCTCGGGCCATTCCCATGGTGTTGCGAGATACCTTCTCCAACCGACCCTCAAGACCAAACAAAAAGTATCGCGATGGAGTCACGCGCGTAAATGTCACGGAGACTGATCTTCCACCATGTCCTCGTTTCGCGTCAGCCACGTTTTATTGGCGGTGAATCCTTCTGGACGTCTTCCAGCCGCAGACCACCTATCACAGTACCTAGGTATGTCGCCTGACCACGCCATCACTAGCATACATCGTGTTGGTCTTGTGGGCTCCTGTAACGAAGGATGTCGAGACCAACGCAAAGGGCGTCGATGAGAGAAAGCAGTCATATCGAGCGGTGAGCCTCGCCAGACATTGTGACTGGAAGTCTCGGCAGAACGCATGACAAGTCTGATACGCACAGTACAGTGTGAGGCCAAGAACCTCACTCTATTGCTCTGGCAAGATAAGACTCGATTCCTACCTTGTTTTTTTTCCATTGCGTATTCTTCAAACCAACAGTCCTCTATCATTGGACCACCGCGATGCATGCCAATATCCACATCCCTTTCTGGTAGGATCGGTGGCACTAGTGTTCAGCTGAAGGCATCCTTCAGGCTGCAGCTTAACAGAAAAATAATGTGTACATTAATCTGTGCCGGTAGAAAACCATGACTTGCGGAAAGCGGATACAGACTACACGTCAAGATACATGGACCACTCTCAAGACAACGAAGAAATGGTTTACCCAAGCCGGACGTCGAAGCGCCGGCGGCGTCTCCTGGACGGCCTCCTGCATTTCATCAACACAAGTCGCACCCGAGTCCGTGAAAGTTACGCACTTCACACGATCTACGCATCAAAAGACCCGTTAAACGCAGAGGGAACAACATTGGAAGCTGGCGTCAGAGACCGAGGCGGCAGTGGAAATTATTACAGACGAGGCAGATTTCACTCGAAGGCGTCCAAGATCTTGTTTACTGTTCCCGTATTGGCAGTGACGGTCCTGTATGCATACGCACGTCAAGTATATCGCCCGCTGCGCTGACAAGCCTCATTTTCAGTTCTTTCTTTTACTTGACCGGAGCCATTCTTGACGGGAACAACTCCGTCTTTATACCCTTGGGCCAGAAGCAAAACTTCGCAGCAGCCTGGGGAGCTCAAATCTTTGCTCCAAATGGGTCGACGGGGGACATCACCCACAACGTGACGCCCCTGAATTGTCACAGCCACAACGATTACAGGCGGAGTGCACCACTCTACGAAGCCTTACACTACGGTTGCACGAGCATTGAAGCCGACATCTGGCTCACCAACAAGACAGACGACTCCGAACTTTACGTCGGCCATTCAATGTCCTCACTGAAGCAGGACCGCACACTTCGCAGCATGTACATCAATCCTCTGCTCGAGCTTCTCGACGCGACCAATCGCAACGAAACCTCAAGTCAGGCCAAAGGAGTGTTCCATACCGCACCAGCCCAAGCTCTAGTCCTTCTCATAGACATCAAGAACAAGCCCGGGCAGTCCTTCGACGCACTCACAAAACACATTGAACCATTCCGAGCCCGAAACTACCTCACCCACCACAACGGCTCCGCCCTAATATCAAGCCCCCTGACAATCGTCATGTCCGGCTCAACACCATACGCATCCATCCTGGCCCAACCCTCCACAAAGCGAGACATCTTCTTCGACGCCCCACTCAACTCTCTCACCCCTCCTCTCACCAAACCGTCCGAATCTGACTCACCGGCGACCCACGAAATCTTCGAAGACTACAACACCACCACCTCCCTGTACGCCTCCGCCTCCCTCCGTCTTCTCCTCGGCCAATCCCCTTTCCCGTTTTTCTTCCCTTGGAGCCCTACGTCCCGGCAGCTCAAGGGCGTCCGCTCTGCTACCGCTGCTGCTCATGCGCGCGGGCTTCAGGTTAGGTGGTGGGATACACCTGTCTGGCCAAGGACCAGGGGTTGGCTCTGGGGCTTTTTGGTGAGAGAGGGCGCTGATGTGTTGAGTGTGGATGACATGGGGGCAGTGAGCTCTTGGCTTGGGAAGGTGAAGGAGGGGGGTGAGTGAGAGAACGATATCGCGTTTGCTGTTGTTCTTATCAAAAGTGTTTTCCTCCCTTTTTTTTATTAAACCTTTTCACCTTCATCCCCCCTTTTTGTTACTTTTTTGCCAAGTTCACAATTCTTCTTTTGGGAGTTGGTTGGAAAAGGGCGAGGGAGCAAGTAGCTGAGACCACCAATACCAGGTCGATGTTGTATAGTATGTGCATTTGCATGTCCATGGATAATGGTATTGGTGGGTGAGAAGGATTTGGGCCGCGAAGCAAGTTTGATATTACTTACTTGGAGCAGCCCCATCGCAGTCAACAAGTGTCGATTACCCTTTCGGGGTCGACGGTCGTTGGCACTGGCATTTTTGTAATACACTGAGGTTCCTGAGGTCTCCATCTCCGAGAAGCCGACTTAGTGAACAGAATGTTGGGTAAGATTCAATCTAGGCTTTCTGGATCTTGTCGACCGACGTACTTAAACAGATTTTGGCAAGAGTAGAAGAGGGACAGTGCGCGAGCGTATCTTTTGATAGGCTCCTCATAAGTCTCGCTTGGTTGTAATTACTTGTGTTGATCTATGTCTTCTGCAATCGTCGAGCTATTTCGGAGACATCAATCACTCAATGGCACGGCTGTTCCCGACGTCTTCCTTCGCGAGCTGACTCCACCTCGACTCCAACACTCTTCCATCCTTAATGACCGCAAGCAGATGCTTCTCCGGCTTGCACAGAACCTCAATGTCTTCCATCGGGTTCGCGTTCAGGATGATGAGATCGGCCAGATAGCCCTCTTTGATCCTTCCCAGCTGCTCCTCCTGACGAAGCATCTTGGCCGCATTGATAGTAGCCGATTGCAGGATCTTTAGTGGAGATTGTCCGGCCTGTCGGAGCAGTCGGAAGCCGAGAGACTGTTGGGTTTGGAGAGGGCCGAGGAGGTCTGTACCGTAGCACATTGGCACGCCCGCCTGGTCGGCAAGCTGTACGGATCTCAGGCCCGCTTGAAGAACTTCATTGTTCTTAGCTGCAATGTTCGGAGGCAGGAACGTCCCGAATTCTTGCGAGGCCATTGCTTGATATGTAACAAGGGTCGGAGTCAGGAAGGCTCCCTTTTCGGACATGAGTTTTGCAGTGGATTCGTCAAGCAGATTGCCGTGCTCAATCCCCATCACACCATTCGAGACGGCATTGCGGATCGCCGCGGGAGTGTATGCGTGAGCTGAAGGTTGCGTTAACATCTTGAGCAGTAGGTTGAGATGTGAAACGACTTACCTGTCACATAAGTGCCGCAGTCGTTGGCCACTTTGCAGAACGCCTGGATCTCTTCCGGGGTATATTGAAGATTTGTGAGGCGATCTGTCGGTGAGACGACGCCACCAGACACCATGATCTTGATGAAGTCTGCGCCTTGCCGGATCTCCTCACGCGCGGCATGGAGGCACTGGTCTACGCCGTCTGCAATGCGACCTAGCCCTCTAACGTTTCCGCCGCAACATTGATACTCGGCGTCTTTTGAACTGCGGACGTCACCGTGTCCTCCAGTCTGGCTGATTCCGTGGCCAGCAGTGAACAGTCTAGGGCCTGGGCAGAGACCTTCCGCAAGCGCCTCTTTTATGGCAAGGCCTGCGCCTCCACAGTCTCGAATTGTTGTGAAGCCTCTGCGGAGGATTTGATGCGCCAGGTAAGGTTGACGAAGCAGTGAGGTGTCTGGGTCTTGATGCATAGTGTCTTTGAGGCCATCCTCGCCGGGAGGAGTTGCAAGGTGAACGTGGCAATCGATCAGGCCAGGTAAGACGAATTTGCCAGCCAGGTTGACTATGGTCATCTCGTCTCCCTGAGTCCAAGACAGGACCTCATCGCCAGGGGAAGGCCACTGCGAGACTTTCGAGAGTCTGTGTATACGTCCATCGAATAAATCGATTGTGCAGTGCTGGTACACATTGCCGTCCTTGACGTCGATGATACTCGCGTCAACAAGACGATATCTTTTCCTTGGGTTAGCAGCCCATGGCTTCGACGTCGAGGCCTGCGACATTCTTGTTGTGGCTGGTGGTGCAGAACGCTATGTTTCAAAAGGCAAGGGATGTGTCAGCCGAAGCTGCCCGCACTTTTGGTTTCAAGTTGTCCGATCTCTCGCGACCTGGAAGCCGCGGTCCTGTATTGCCACGATACGCCACGCCACGCCGTACTAGTATTACGGTCTCAGATGCATTCAACTTGTCACCAGAATCAACAACCACGTGCTTTTGTACCGTTCATCAAGTTTAGTAGTTGATCCATACGTCAGCGCGTCCAATGGGAGTACCTCACTTCCATGATCACCTGATGCGGAGTCTGAGATATACGCCGTGACTTTAGATACGCCGAATCCATCCACTTTTCGTCTGTGCAGTTCGCGCCTCAGGGCCTCAGGGTCTAGCCTTGCCAGCCAGCCATTGCCCTTCAACTTCACATGCTACAACAACCGGCTGGTTCTAGCCAATTCTCAACTCCCCTCTTTACTTGACAAACGTAACAAGCACAGCTTCGACTGTCTTTATCTGGATTTTTTGGCGCCCGTCCCGCTCCATCATGGCCTCACGCGCATCTGCCTTCAGGGAATGGGCAAACACCGAAAGCCTGACTACAACCGGACCCATTGATCAACTCAAAGACAAGCGGGTTGTGATCGACGCGGAAGACTTCCTCGAAACCATCCTCACATCACAGGCTTCACGCGAACCCCTTCTGCCCGCACTCGGTGGTCTCCCGTTTGCCCTCAGGAAACACGTAGACGCCTACCTCGCAAACCTCAAAGAGGCCAAGATCACCCCTACTTTCGTTTTTAACGGACTCGACCTTGCGTGTAAAGACCGAACGACCATCTCACGCGACAGTAGACAGGCCGCGCGCAGCTTGGACGAGGCCTGGAATCTTTACAGCCAGAGCAGGGCGGACGAGGCAGTGGCGGAATTCGGCAAATCATGTAATGGCGCACCGTGAGTTTTCTACTGCTTTCCTCTCACTGACTTTGAATCAGGCACATACAGGACTTACCACGTCGTACGCTGGCTACAATCCTATCTCGCACGCCAAGGAGTGAAAGTGCAAACAGCCCTGTACTCCGCCGCGGCCCAAGCCGTCTCCCTCGATCGTGACAACTTCAGTGATGCGATTGTCGGTTCCATCACATGCCTCCTGTTTGGTGCCGCCATCGTGATCGTTTCCTTTGACTGGGAGAGCCAGACTTTTGCTTGGCTCGAAAAAGCGAAATGCCTTTCCAAGCTCAACATGACTGAGGACCAGTTCATTGACTTCTCGCTAATCTCTGGCTTGACAATTCTTACACCGCCTGCAGAGCTCGAGACCGCACCCAACTACATCCAGGGCGCACGTGAGATTGTTGGACGGTCGGGTAGTGTTGGCTTCGCAGCTTACGACTCGCTGAACAAGGAGTTCAGAGAGCTGTTCAAGAAGGCAAGAACTGCTGTGAAGCACAGCGTCACCCTGACAAGTGGCGGCGAGATCGAGCTGGCTAAGAATGAGACGGCTGCCGCCGATATGCACGACGTTATCGGACAGCGCCTCCCGGACGAGATGTACTACAGCATGTCGAGGGGTCTTGTAGGCCCAAGGGTGCTCAATTGGAGGACAAGAAGCGAGATCTTTGAGATCCCTCCACTTGACGGCGGATCATCTCCTGCCTACCAGCAGCTGGTGACCCAAAAACTCGGACCCTTGCGAACTAGGACTATGGCACTGATCAACCCTATGCTCCATCGCTACTATCAAAAGAAGGATGTCGACCTGGTTTCGTGGTACAATGAGAGCAGCAAACAGTTGCTCAACGTACCCGACGCCTCGGATCCGACGGAGGCTGCGAACAGATGGCGCGTCAAAGACTCAACACTCAAGAAGGCTTCGGAAGGCGCATCTGACACATCGGATTGCTCGCTGTTGTTCGCTGTTTCACTACTTTCCGATGAAGCAACAGCCAAGCAAACAGTCACAGAGAAGAAAGATACGGTGCCCCAGGAGCTAAAGGAGCCGAAAGAGTTGCTTGCCAACACTGTGCTGCGCTTCCTCGAAGACCGCGGCTACATCAACAACGACCACACCTTGTCTGCTTGGGGCAAAGCGCTCAAGGCAGCATTCGACCATGCAAAACAGAGCGGCTACATCGCTAGCGCTGGTGCTAGAGAAGTCGAGGAGGCTATCTTCATGGCATTCGAGCTGCACAAGCTTGACATTCTCACCACCAGCCAGATGTTCCCTGCAGACAAGTACTTGGGCGCCCCGATGCGCGGTTCGGAAACTGACAAAGCCTACACCCTACTCCTCAGCAGAATCGCATGCCTAGGAACCTTCCGCCACAAGGAAATTGGCTTTACCGGTCCTTTGTCACGCCACTTGCTTGGGTACCATCAGATGATTTCTGCGGTACGCGGCAGTCTGCGCGATCTCGTGGAGGTTCATTCGTTGAGCATGTTCATGTCGGGCGCCGTATCTCGAGAGCTGACGCCCATCGTTTACACGAGAGTGGGTGCCAATTTGCCTTTCGTGGAGGAGCCCGACCTCGGTCTGAGTCTTGTGGTCAAGAGTTATCTCGACGAGTTATCCAACGATCCCAGCAAGCGCTCTGACATCGAAAGATGGTTTAACCACGCATACGACATCAAGGGTGATCTCAAGAAAGCATGGAAGATGTGGGGAGCGGTAAGTGGCTTGAAGTCCTCGGTCATGACCAGCGTTGCTAACATCTCCTTCTAGATCAACGCCGGTATCCAGGCAGCCGACAGTGCCATCGTCAACAACGACACAAAGAACACCTTCAAGAATGCTGACGAGTGGCTTGCTCAGAAGTTGCAGCAAGCGAAGGCCAGCGAGTAGGCTTAGCTGCATCATTTGTACAGCTCGCAGGACATCATGCGGTGATACACTCGGGTCAGCCAGTGCCACGCCCAGGAAAATGCAACACGAGCGACCGACAGTTGGACGAGAGAATTCGTGATCGAAAGTAGGTTCACTGGGCAGTCTGTCGATACACCATAGTCTACTTAAAACATGTTCTATCTCTACTCCCTTGCCGGTTGAACGCCTCGCACTGCTTCGTGCATAATTCTCTAGTCTGTTGAATACCGCTTCAGCATGTGACTAAGACACATCTCTCAGAGGTTGCAATTCCATAGGGAAGACATCGCCCCGAAGGGATTGGAAACAATTGCCACTCGCCAAGCAACCCATTTGCTTTCACCACTTAAAGCCAACCCTCAAATCTCACTCACTTCTTCTTCTGCTCCAAGCCGTAACCACCCTTACCCTCCAAATTGGGATAAGTCTTGCCCTCAGCACTCTGGCCCTTCCTCGGCCCTCTCTCCTCCAAATCCTCCCTCAACCAATGCAACACCAACTGCCCAAGCCGGCTGTTGCCTTCGATGCCGCCATCGTTCTTCGGCACCTCAAAGCTTTCCATCGGTCCCCACTTCTTCACCTTGCCCAGCGCCATGTGCACCAAGTGCGTCGGCCACTGCGCCAGATTGTCGAGAATATGCGTCGCGTAAACGATCGTACACTCGCGCGTCTCAGTCTCTTTCTTCAAGAAGGTCAGAAAGTTGTGGCGCGACAGCAAATCAAGATCGACCGTGATCTCATCCAGCAACAGCACTGTCCAAGGGCGCAGCAGGCCCATGCACAGCTGCACGCGGCGGCGCTCGCCGTCGCTGACGGCATGAAGGTGCCAGCTGAGGTCGACGTCCAGGATGCGCACCAGCTCGTCACGGCGCTCCGGGTAGTGGTCGCCGCCGACGGATTTGAGCAGTTCCGGGACTGCAATGTCAGAGCGCACGATCGGGTTAAGAACCCATTCGAGCCCGAGGTAGGTGACGCCTTCGAGGCCCGTGGTGAAGGGATCGCGGCCGCCAATGTCTACGGTGCCGGCCGGCGCCATGCGTTTGCCGCTCAGGAGGCGGAGGAGGGTTGTTTTGCCCGCGCCATTTGCTCTGGGGATTTAGCATGGATGTATGTTTGGGAGGATTGGAGGCGTTACTTACCACCGATCAAGAGGTTTCGCGATCCGGCAGGGAGTTCGAGAGAGACGTGCTCGAGGCCAGAGGTTCCGTCGGGGAAGGCGAAGGTGAGATCTTTGGTGGTGATGTTGGGAGTCGGCATCTTCACTGTTGTGCTATTGTTCTTGGTGGTCGTTTGGAAAAAGGATTGTGGGAGGCAGTATTGTGAGTGTTCTGATCGAAGGGAAAGTTGGACAGTCCTTCTTATACTCTTCCCGTGCGATGCTATCGTATTTGATTTCTAATTGTTACTTGGAAAGTATCGACGTACGATATCCCTTCGATGACTGTGCGGAATGTCGTCAACGAGACCTGCCCGATGCGGATTTGAATTGTGGGCCCTTGATGGATTTCCCGATCACATGCAATTCAGCCATGGACATTCTCACTGTCCTATGAATCTTCACACACATGCCCTCTTCATGTTCTCACGCTCGTTGAGACGTCTCAGCAGCATGTCGCCTCCAAAGCAGCCCGTAATCGCCGTGGTCGGCTCCACCGGCACTGGCAAATCAGACGTACATCTCAACTCAACACCTCTATGCAACTGCACACGCGCACGCTGACCACGGCAGCCAGCTAGCAGTCTCTCTAGCCCAGCGCTACAATGGCGAAGTCATCAACGGCGACGCGATGCAGCTCTACTCCGGCCTACCGATCATTACGAACAAAATCACTGTGGAGGAGCGCAAAGGTATCCCACACCATTTGCTCGGATGCATTGGTCTCGACGAGCCGACATGGGTGGTTGGAACGTTCGTCAAGCGGGCTTTGGGAGTGATAGAGGAGATTCGGAGTCGCGGCAAACTACCGATCTTGGTGGGAGGGACGCACTATTATACCCAAAGCCTGCTCTTTCGCGATCGGTTGGCGGAAGCTGAGGAGGATGGCGAACGAGGCGAGAGCAAAAAAGACAGCGAAGCGCAAGGGCCCACCGAGGATCTTGAGGACAAATACCCGATACTGAAGGAGAGCACGGAGAAGCTGCTGGCAAGGCTACAGGACGTGGATCCAATCATGGCAGAACGCTGGCATCCAAATGATCGACGAAAGATCCAACGGAGTCTCGAAATATATCTGCAGACAGGACGGAAGGCGTCAGATATTTACGCAGAACAGCGCCTGGCCCAATCGGCTACCAGCGCAGACCCATCGGCAGGCGAAGACTCAGGCCTGCGCTTCCCAACCCTCCTCTTCTGGATCCATGCCGAAACCGAAACCCTCCGCGCGCGCCTCGACTCCCGTGTGGACAAGATGCTCCATCGAGGTCTTCTCGACGAAGTCCGCCAGTTGTACGAATATTCCACAGAACACAGCGCGCAGCAGCCTATACACGACTCTCGCGGCATCTGGGTCAGCATTGGCTACAAAGAGTTCAGCGCCTACATCACCGCTCTAGCAAACGGCGAAGCGAACGAGACAGATCTACAAACACTCAATATGGAAGCAGTCGAGAGGACGAAAATCGCCACCCGCCAGTACGCCAAACGCCAAACGCGCTGGATCCGCATAAAGCTCTTGCAAGCTCTGCAAGCCGCGCACGCCACGTCTTCTCTTTATCTCCTAGATGGCACCTCGATCGCAGAATTCGAAGACAAAGTCCTTTCGCCTGCTGCGGATGTCACGCGTGCATTCCTATCTGGCGAACCGATGCCCGAGCCAAAGGACATGTCGAAAGCAGCGGCAGAGATGCTGACTGCTGCCAGCAATCAAGATCCCGAGTCTACGACTTCGCCGCCTAGGAAGTGGCTGAGGCAAAAGTGCGAGCTGTGCGGCGTTACATGCGTGACTGAGAAGCAGTGGGAGGCGCACGCACGCAGTCGAGCGCATCGTAGGCTTGTTAGCAAGAAGAGGAAATTGGAAGAAGAAGAGGCAGAAGGTGGTGGCGACGTAGCAAGTCGAAGTCGGGAAATGAAGACAACAGGCTCGCCTACCGAAACATGAACCCAAGTCGTGTAGATTAACAAACCTCGATGGTGTAAATTTGAAGACACCTTTTTTTTATCATCGCTCATTAGCCATGCAACGCATCAAAAGATAACCCAATCGTACCGCATTGATCGAGTTAAGCTACAATTGCGTAACTACGCTGTGAATTGCGAACATATCCGCTCTTGTTTTGACCACAGGTTGGGAGGCGTAGACAATTCATCGATCTCCAGAAGCCATATGGGAGGATTGTGCCTTCATGATGCTTTACCTGTCCAAGTGAGCAAGTGCTTCGCTCGTTGCCAGATACCCTTATGATAGTATGTTTTGTTGCGGCCTCTCATCGACAAATCCTAGCACCATTAGCCGTGAGAAAGAACCATCAATTCATTCCTTTGAGAGGCGGCGTAAATCATATTAGAGCTCTACATAGCTCGGAAACAAAACGATCAACTCGCGCTTGGGGGTATCATAGTAAATAATCAAGAGTCCGCAAAATCAAGCCTCAGCAGCGTCGGCCTCTTCATCTTCACGCCGTATCCTCTCAATCTCTGCGGCTCGCAGCCTCGCTTTCTCGTCTTCAGCGCTGGCGGCACCCTTAGACTTTACACTGCCTTTGAACGAGAATTTGGGAACTTTGCCCGAGTCTGTTGTGGCGGGCGTTCCTGGCGTCAGAGGAACCGAAGGTGTCTTGGGCTCTTTTGGACGATCTGCCCAGTCGACTTCCTCCAAGATTGCATATCTGGCGTCGTTCTCCTTCAATTTGGGGAAATCTGCGACGGCTGCGTGTGCGCCCATAATGCTGCTGAACACAACCAAACCGGAGCAATAGAGGATTTTGTGCTTCTCGCCGTCGACCTTGCGCTTTTTGTCGCGGAGAAGAGTGTGTTCTACTGCGCCGAAATGTGAGAAAAGGGCCTGTACAGCATCGCGGTCCAAATGCGCCGTCTTTTCGTCTCGTCGAAAGCGTAATGTGACAGAGCGTTCAGCATCTTCGATCGTTGCATTGCTAACAGGAGCCGGCGTAGGTGGTGCGGTAGATCTCTCTGCCCATCTCCTCTCCTCTTCCAGCGCCTCCAGCCTCATCTTCTCAGTCCTCTCCTCACGTCTGCGCTTGCCGTCGGCCGCCAATCGCGCCAATTCCCTTTGGAATTTATCTTCCTCCTCGTCCAGCTCGGTGCGCTTCCGCTTGTGATCGCGCTCGCCCTTTTCGAGCTTGTCGATCATCGCCTTGCGCTGTTCATCGTAGGCGGACGAGCGCTGCGCCTTTTGCTCGAGCGCACGGCGCGCATTGTCGTATTGCTCCTTGGTAGATTCATCGCTAAGGACGTCGAAGGCGATTTGCAGCAGGTGGAACTTCTCGAGGGCTTCGGGGGTGGCGCCGACCTTGTCCGGGTGGTGTTTGAGGGCGGTTTTGCGCCAGCCAGAGCGGATTTCGGCCTCGGAGGCTGTGCTGGGGATATTCAGCAGGGCATAAAAGTCGTGAGACGAGGTGATATGCTGCTTGAGATCATCGTTGGCCATGGTCGGTGTTGTTGGGCTCGTGATGTATAGTGTAGTAGTGGTTTTGGATGGTACTGCACTTTATACTTCTTTATCGCGACGATAAGATCGACGGGCTAGTAGGCGGATAGCTCCACACCTGCTGGCTTGTGCTTTGGTGCAGTTGTGTCACGGACTGAGGCTGGTACCGTTGCGCGATATCCATGTGCCATCTTCGAACTGCCAATCCCTCTCCCACACTCATCACTATTGCTACCACCAACCTTTGAGCGCATCGCGACATACCTTTACTAATCAACTAGAAGGCACTTCAGGCAGTCTTCTGGAACTGCTCGTTCCCCCGGCTGCTCACCTGGCAGCCCTGATAGCTATCACTTAGCTCAGAAATGCTTCAGCTTTCTCCTCGCGACACCGGTCAGCATGGCAGAAGCGAGGATGGGGCTAGCTGATTGTACGTCGAGTATTGCCTGCTTTTGCACTCCATCGCCGCTAACGCGATTCTAGGGTTCGACGACCTCAGCGTACGCTTCCTACTTAACTTACCCAAATCAGAACTGGAAAGCATACCACGCCTTTGCTTTCAGGTCGAAGAGGCGCAATGGTACTATGAAGATTTCGTCAGGCCCCTTGCAGCCACCATAGGACGTCCATTACCGAGCATGCACTTGCGCCAGTTCTGCTTGCAGCTATTTCAACACTGTCCACTCCTCAGCGGCTTCACCAGCGAACAACATCTCGCCGCGTATGAGGAATTTTTGGCATACAAGGTGCGCGTGCCCGTGCGTGGCGCCATCTTGCTTGATGAGAGCATGGAGCAAGTGTTGCTCGTCAAAGGCTGGAAGAAGGGCGCGTCTTGGTCGTTCCCGCGTGGCAAGATTAACAAGGACGAAAAGGATCTCGATTGCACCATCCGGGAGGTGTGGGAGGAGACTGGGTTTGACATCCGTGCAGCCGGCATCATTCCTGACGAAGAGCGGGATGCCAAGTACATCGATATCACGATGCGCGAGCAACACATGAGGATGTTCGTCTTCCGCAACGTACCTCTGGACACTTTTTTCGAGCCCAAAACCAGGAAAGAGATCAGCAAAATCGCCTGGTACAATTTGCGCGATTTGCCCGGGTTCGCCAAGAGAGGCAGGAACGATGGAGACGGTGGCAACACGAACAAGTTCTATATGGTGGCACCATTCATGAGCCACATAAAGAAGTGGGTTGGACAGCAGAAGAGGATGGATGATGCAGTTGTACAGACGGAGGAGCAATTGGTTGCACATGGCCTCGACGCCCATCAAGCCATTAGTGAGGAACCTGAGCTCTACGTTCAGCCCAGCGAGGCGCTTCTGCCCCAGGTGGATCGTTCTGAAGAGCTCAAAAGGCTGCTGTCTATTGGTGTTCCCAGTGTCGCGCCTGCACATGAACAGCCGCAACAGACGCAGGTTTCACAAGCGAATCATCTATTGGCCATGCTACAAGGTGGTGCTCGTCCACAAACTGGTGGAGCACCGCAGACTCCTATGGATCAAGTCAATGCATTCATGCCGGCACAGCCAGAAACTCCTCAACCGCGTCACCCAAGACAGCTCTCGTCGGGCTACCAGCAGCCTCCACCGCAGTTCCCTCTTTCGCCGCAGCAGGAGCAACAGGGCGGTATGCCTTCCCAAACTCCAGCCTTCGGGCAACCGCAACAAGGAAATCTTGGGCCAAATGGCGCACCGATCCATCCATCCCAGCAAGACTTCCATCATCAGCTACAAAACATGACTGGCATGCCTCCTGGACCGCGTCATACTCATCCCAACGGGTTCTACAACAACTCGACAATGCAGAATCCGCCGTTCCAACAGCAGCAAAATGTGTCAAGAATGCCATCTGGACCACGTTATGCAGACCAAAACGGATTCGGCCATGCGCCGATGCATAACTTGTCACAACAATCTTCGCAGAACACACAGACCCCTCGACACACGTCTGTTCCGGCACAATCGCTAATGCAAGGTCAGCATGGTGCGATTGCGTCTGGACCTTCAGTGCCGAACGCTTCTCAACTTCCACCACCCAGGCTTTCCGTGCAGTCCATGAAACTGTTAGACACCTTCAAAGCTGGACAAAGCCCTGCTCAACCAACTTCCAACCCGAGTGCTGCGCCAAGATCGGGTAGTGCTCATCAAAGTGCGTTGCTTGGTTTATTCAAGTCGTCTCCGGCTCCTGAGGCTGCACAACCATTGCCTCAAGATCCACGTTCCGAACATGCCATTGTGTCTCCGGCTCCTGGAGAGATTGTACAACGGCCTGCTGCATTGCAAGAGCGGCGTCCGACTTTGAATGAAATCACACGATCTTTGCCCGTGAACTTCAAAGCGAAACGGCCCTCTCAACACTCGCCTGCGCTGCCTACGCAATTGTCTACCGCCGCACCTCGTTCCCCACAGCCGCCTCCTCCAGCTGTGGAACCTGTATCGAACGAGGCATCAGAGCCGGAGCAACCCATTCCACGACAGTCAAGCGCGCCCGTTGCCCAGCCGCAATCGCCTGCAAATGTTCCCAAGACCCGACTTCCCAATGCGCCTAGGGAGCATAGGGAATCCAAGGAGCCGAAGGAGTCGAAGCCGAGAGATTCGCAGGCGTCAACTGCTAAGCACATCATGCAACGTGGAGGCTCTCGTCAAGCGTCAGGCCGTGTCCAGCGGGATAAAGCAGCGTCCCCGTCACCAGCGCGGCAGCCCAGATCAAAAGCTAGCGACCCACCTGCACCAATGACTATTCTCACTAGACCTGGTTCCTCGCGCGTCAAGTCGGGATCGCCTGCGGCTGAGGCGTCGAAGCAAACATTCCAGCCGCAGCTGCTTAGGAGGCAAGATGCTAGTGATTCCAATGGCGCTCCAACCAACGGACACTCTGACGTTAATGACATCGCTACTAATGGCGACGGTAACGGCAAACGCGATCAGCTTTTGGCACTCTTCAGCAAATCGCCGGCTGTCGCTCAGACGCCGCCCCAAGAATCACCCGCTGCGACACCCACTCCACCTGTTGTCGCTAGCCCACCGCCACAAGCTCAGGCTCCCACTAACAACAACAATAACCACCTCCTCAACATTCTTAACGCTACTTCGGGAGCGCCGCAAGCTGGCGCAAAACCAAGCACAAGTCCGGCGCCACCCCCAGCACCGGCCATCCAGCCTACACATCGACCAGCCAAACCCAGAACTCCCGCACCACCGCCTCTTATCTCACACCTACCGTCTCACCAACAGCAAAACTCCCTTCTCGACCTGTTCAAGAAGCCTTCCCACATCGCCAGCCCGTCGATAGAATCGCCCATGTCGCCCTTCACACTCGGCTCGCCGCATGCGATGCGTCATGGGAGAGACGTGGAGCAAGTATCGAAGTCCAGGCTTGGTAGTGTGGTCAGTGAGGGGAGCAGGAGGGGCAGCGGAAATGGCGCCAACAATGGCTCGGGCGGAAATGCGACTCCGACGGAGCAAAAGGACTTCTTGCTTGGCTTCCTCAATGGAGTCGTGCAGAAGGAGGGGAGGAAATGATTGGTAACATGAATTTTCATGTTTCACTTCCATGGGCGATCGTTTCTCTTGTTTTGTCTTGTTTTGCGAGCGTGTATTTTGTCCCTTCTTATGAAGTGTATCAACTGTTGTCACTTGTTAATTTTCTTGTAAGATTACATTCAGTTGGGCTTAAGATGGCGCTACGAAGGTATCTATTGACACCTATCGTTCAGATTAGGTAATCGTCTAGCGGCGAGACCACGTCTACTAAGAATCATGACATCTCCTTGAGATACCCTGCTCACTCATTGCATACATGTGTACTTAAAGACGAACAAGGAAAAGGCAGGATGGCGGCAAAGAGTCCAGAAAGGGAAGTACCGCTAGCGTGACAGGTTGCACTTGCAGCGTGCTGACGACCTCGCCCCTTGGGACTTGCCTGTCTTGTGTCAAACCTGTCTTGTCGTGGGTATAGACCTTACTCATCGTACATTCTGTTTTATTAGTTCTGATCCCGTCACACCCTAAAAGACCTCATCTCTGAGTGTAACTCCGGGCTTGAGATACAAACCATGTCATTTCATGATCCATTCAACACCCTCAATCTACCAACCATCTCCGAATCCCATGTCCGATCGGCATCGCCAACGCCTCGCGCCCTAGGCGGCGGCATCGTCGTCTTCTCTGGTGGCAGCGCTGCAAATAGCCTGGTGGAAGTCTTCAACGAAGTCCGCGATGCCAACAGGACCACCTTGAGCTATGTAATTCCAATCAGCGACAATGGCGGATCTTCGAGCGAATTGATTCGCGTTTTCGGTGGACCAGGTAGGCCGCCGCGCCAATCAACACAGATTTTAAATGTAGGCAACTGATGCCTGCGGACTTTAGGCATTGGAGATGTTCGATCACGTCTTGTCCGGCTGATCCCAGACACAGGAGTCGAGACCCAAGCTATCAAAGGACTCTTCAACTATCGTCTGCCCAAGGACTACGCTTTAGCCAGATCGGAATGGCTAGACATTGTTGAAGCTACGCATGAACTCTGGAAGGGTGTGTCTCTTCCTAAACAGGAGCTTATTCGCAGCTTTCTCAATGTGATCAACCTTGAGGTTGTTAAAAGGTTGAGGCCAAGCTCGAGGTTCGACTGGAGTGGTGCAAGCATCGGAAACTTGTTTCTGACTGGGTAAGTGTTGCATCATATGTATATCGATGGCTGGGGCTACATTTGCCTTCTATGCTTACTATCCAAACAGAGCTCGTCTTTTCACAGGAAGCTTTGAGTCAGCAATATATTTGCTGTCAAGTATTTGCGCTGTCCCTGGGAACGTCTCAGTGATCCCAAGTCTAAACTCCAATTTTGCCCATCACATAGCGGCTGGACTCGAGGATGGTTCTGTCATCACAGGACAGAACAATATAAGTCATCCCAGCAAGCCGACCGCTGCAGTCCCCATAAGTCCTACGACTGAGACACCAGCTGCGAACAGCGAAGGCCGACGCCAGAAGACCGAAACTGAGGAGCAAGACATGGTGGAAGACGCCAACTTACCCGGGTCTCTGCCCACCCTCCGCAAGCCCGCCATCGCATTCTCGAAGGAGGACGAAGAAGAACTCCCCACAAGGATCTCACGCTTGTGGTACATCAACCCGTACGGACAGGAGATACGCATTCCGGCGAACCCACGCGCGATCGGTGCTCTTCAGGGTGCCGGATGCATCATCTACAGCATCGGCTCACTCTTCACTTCCCTGATCCCCTCACTTGTACTACGAGACGTAGGAGACGCCATCGCATCACCTTCCATCAGATGCAAGATCCTGATTCTCAATGGGACTTTGGATCGCGAGACTGGGCCTTCATCGAATCCTTTCACAGGCCTGGACTTTGTCACCACGATATGCAATGCGTGTGCTGATAGTCGTGGTCTCCCGAAGCCTGATCCTATGCTGTACTATCAGTATGTCACACATGTCATCTTCATTGAAGGACCCACATGCCCGAAAGTCGATAAAGAATCTTTCCATAAGATCGGCATCGAGACGATGAGATTATACGGTCGCAAAGACGACAACGGTAAAGGCGGGAGGTACGACATGAAAGCCCTCGAACAGGCACTGGAGGCGATCATTGGCAGGAAGGACACAAAAAGCAACAAATCGCGGCGAAATACATTGGTGACTTGATGGATGTTGTCTATCTCTAAAGCTTCGCCACTCCGAATCCGGTCTTTCTTGCGCGGCCGAGCATGCTCCTCGAAATATCTCTAAGTCTCGCCACGCCCATCAGCGCCATCGTCCTTGACAGCTCTCGCTCTAGAATGTGCAAGACGTCTTCAACGCCTTTCTGTCCATTCCAGGCCAATCCCCAAAGCGCCGTCCGTCCTATAAGACAAAGATCTGCTCCCAGCGCCAGCGCCTTGAAGACGTCGCTACCATGAGTAATACCGCCGTCGAATATCACCGGAATCTTTCCTCTTACAGCATCAGAAACTTCTGGCAGCGCTTCCAACGTCGAGGGTACGCCGTCCAGTTGACGCCCGCCATGATTTGACACAATAATCGCATCGACTCCAGCCTCCACCGCGCGTTGTGCATCTTCCTCGGTCAAAATTCCTTTCAGGATGATTTTCATCTTCGTCTGAGATCGCAGCCATGGTATAACCTCATCCCAGCGCAAGCTCATATCGGTTAAGGTACCCCGATGCTCGTCCACGAGTTCCTTGAAATCCGCCGCAGTCTTTGCGTGCAAGAGCAAGCCAGCTTTCGACACGCCGCCCGCCCTTCGAGACTTCGCATTGGCCATTGACATCCCTTCCGGCAACTTCATCGGCTTCTTGCGCTCGTGTAAGCGGTTTCCGAGCACAACTGTGTCGACTGTCAAGACGAGGGCTTCGTAGCCGGCTTTCTCCGCGCGTTGAATGAGATCCGTCGTTAAATCCCGCGAATTGAGGAAGTAGAGTTGGAACCAAGGCTTCGGGTAGTGCTCGTCTCGCTGTGGTAGGGCACTCGCCACGTCTTCGAGCGATGTTGTTGCATTTGAGGATAGGATGATGTTTGTTCCGAGAGCGCTGGCTGCCCGGGCTGTGTCCGGCTCTCCCTCGCCGCCAGCGAGCTTTTGGTACGCGCTTGGAGCGATGGCCATGGGGATGTCGTATCGTTTGCCGAGGATTGTGGTGCTGGTGTCAATGGATTCCACGTCACGTAGGACTTGTGGGCGGAATAGAATTCTGGTGGCGCATATGAGGATTGTGATTTGTGTCAGACAGTCTAGACTGAAACTCACTTCTTGAAGATCGATTCATTCCGGCGAACCGACAACTCTCCATCGGCTCCGGTAATATAGTAGTCCCATGCTTCAGGGTCGAGGCGCTTCTTTGCTATGTCTCTGACTTCGAGCACAGTTATTGGGTCTGTCATCTCGTCTTTGGGATGAGCGTGTGGCATCTTGAATGTCGTTTGTAAGGTGTCCGATTGAATTTGTTTAGAAAAGAGAATAAGCGTTGAAGTAAGATAGAGACGAGACAGGCACATATGTCTCGTATGATGCGGACACTGGATTTAATATCAATGGCACCCTCCTACATCGGCGTTTGAACACGGTCGGCGACCGATCGTCTAGAATACAGTCAAAACAAGATCGTGTCTCCCAATACTCGTCTTTGTTACTAATTGATCTGCAAAAAGAGTGCACCCTGAATCCGACGGATAGTGATCACATTCCGGACTCATGTCAATGTCAGCGCAATGAAGAATATAATAATGAACGGCCAACTACCTAGTTTCGTCGATGACTTGATCGAGTTTCCCTGTTAGGGCTTGCCTATGACCAATCGCCGAAACACTCCGATGTTTGGTGAGAATCCTTCGGACGGCCTCCTTCGGACCACCTCCTGCGGACCAAACAGACTCCGGAACTCACTTCTGACTCAATCATGTTCTCTTCATCAAATCATCATCACATCAGATGCGGCAGACAACGCACGAGTGTCTCCTGATACCAATATACATGGAAGTCATGGCTGGGCCAGAATGGGCTATGCACCGTTGGCTGACGCTGACGGCTGCATGCATTCAGAACCTTGTCACACGCGTGCACTCGCCTGTTGAACAAGACGAATGATATATGCCTATCTGGCATGACAACAGACGTCAAGATCTTACTACAAGCCTTCGCTCTGCCGTCTCTCCATCCGAACTCGAACGACGTGCGGGATTCTCGATTCCACGGTATACCAACCAACGCTTACACCATGGTATCACGACCCTCCCAATACGGTGAAGCGTTCGGATAGCTACTCTAGCACATGCACTCGGTACTCAGGCAAGTCATCTTCCTTGTCAGAGTAACGCCAATCATCTCACTCCTCCACACTGCCGCCCCAACAGGTTTTTCTAAGGATCCAAGATATGTTCGATTCAAGGCTGAACGGATGGGGTCTCGCCATGCCGACGTGGTACAATGCTTATGTTGCACATCGGAGGATGTAGGTCAGCATCTCCTCATTTATGCTCCTTGAGACAATCTTTCCTTACGTCGTTATTGTTCTCCTTGCGCGTAACTCTTCCACGTGTCTATTCATCACGATGGCTCGATATTTACTCACTTTGCCCGTTTTGGCAATCCTCGCACACGCACAGCAACAATGCTACTTTGGCCCGGGAGCAGAGAATCGCGGACCATCTGAGTTGGTGCCATGCATGGGAACTGGACAAAGTGCCTGCTGCCTGCTTGGGGACGTGTGTTTGAGCGGCAACACGTGCTGGAACTTCGACACGGGGAACTTGTATCAGTACGGGTGTACCGATATCACCTACGAAGATGAGACGTGCCCGTACAAGTGCGGGTTGAACAGCAGTGCGTATCCTACGCGTATTTCTCGATCACCTCCTGCTAACATCATTAGCCTTATCACCATGGACGGCTCTTGAGTATTGTGTAGATCAACCTGGACAGGTTAATGACACCTGGGTGTGTCATTCGCCCGAATCGTGTGGGTGTTCCTGGAAATCCAGTCCAGAAATGCTTATACTTCAGCCTCGTGGGTGCAAAGACATGGGCTCCGACGCCAAGGTCGCTTTATACGCTCCCTCTCAGTTGGCTCCCTACCTCTCACTTCCTACCAGCATCGGAGGAAGTACTGGATACATCTCCACGACCAAGATCAATGGAACCAGTACTTGGATATCCACCGTCATACCTGGATGTAAGTTGCAACTCGAAGAAACTCCTCTGTTGTCCACAGCTGACCGCATTTCACAGACACACCGACCACAGTGACCCAACTCACAGACTATGGTCCACAACCGACTACTCCAATTTATATCGATGAGGGAGCAAAACCTTCCGCATCGACCGTTGCTGCAGCGGAATCAATCAAAGCAACAGGGTCCTCCAATTCTACGAACAACGCGACATCTACCCCTAATGCACAAGCCCAAACCGGCCTCTCAACAGCGGCCAAAGCTGGCATAGGCGCTGGTATAGGCGCAGCAGTCTTGATAGTCCTGCTATTAGGCATCCTGATTCTCCTCTCCCGACTCCGCAAACGCCGCTCAAACTCGCAAGTCCAACTCCAGCGTCCAGGTCCCCACCCATACCCACACTCTCATCCCTACTCCGCAGGTGCTAGCAGCAACGGCGCAACTCCAAAACCAACCTCACCCTACTTTTTCCCCCAAACAGCAGCCCAGACAGAAGAAGAAAAAGACGCCTGGCAAGCTGCCTATCCGGGTTCTCCTCCGCCGCCTATGATGTCTCCTCACCATGATCCGGCGATGGCGATGCACTTCTACCCAAACATGCAGTTTTCTCCCCAAGTCGTTCCTAGCTTGTACTCGTCTCCGGACCAGAGGTCACAGCAGGGAAACAACCACTTGCCTTCGGGCTCACCACTTCTGACGGAGTTGTCGGCGGACAGGCATGTGCACGAGCTGCCGCAAGGTGAAGGGGTGGTGTCGAGCAAGGGCGGTAGCAGTGATGCCGTTTCTGTGGACAGGAAGTGAGAGGACGGAGTGAGCTTAGGATACGGCCATTATAAGCGAAAGTCACGATTGTCACATGATCTGTTTACACGTGCCTCACATGCTGGCCTCTTCTTCACATGTAGGTTTTTTCCGCCTCCAGATTCATTTTAATCGATCTCTCGAGTCGTCAGTTACTTAACCAGCACATTCACCAAATATTCAAGACCTCAGTGGGCTTTTAACTCTTCTTTCAGAATGCAACCAAATCACCATTCAGTCTCAAAGAAGTACATGCAGAGATCTTATACCTCGACAATTCGTAGATGCCTGAATGTGGCAGTATTGTTCACTTCGTTGAGGATCGCGTCACGCCGGCTAATCTCAACTGAGAGATCGTCCAGAGATGTGGCACTTCATCGATCGAGGCATCCCGTTTGTGCTGATACAGTAAGCGACAACACGAAACTAAGTTTTCGCCCTCCGAGATGCCTTCAAACGAAACAAAATCTCTCATTGGTACATCACTGATCTGGATGTAGGAGAGCCGCCGATATGAGCACAAGTCTCTTCTCTCTTCCGAGAGACTATATCGAATGATTGCAACGCTCTCAATGGTACCACTGGTTGCTAGTAAGTCGATGCTGCTGACATGAGCATGCAAGTTTCATCAAAATCCCTAGTGTCAACAATCAGATCAAACGCTCTCCCTGGCACGTAACGAACTTGAGTGTATGAAAGCCGCCGACATGAATACGGGTTTGAGGTATGTCTATCAAACTGCTAGAATGAACGATCGTTTTTCTATACGCTCCGCAGACCCGAGTTTGTAATAAGCGTGATGACCGATCAATCGGTCTCAAACTGCGGAGCTGGTTTCTCTGGATTCTTCGCCGCTAATATACTGCTCATCCTTGACGATGTCAACTGATTGATCAGCAGCGGAAGTAGAAGTCTTGCTTGACGAATCGAAGATCAGGCCCGGGTGACCGATGTTAAGGAAAATGGCGCCGAGGATGATCATGCTGAGAAAGATAGTCAGTCAACCGGCCAGCCAGCCATCAAAAAGGACAGATGCCACAACTCACACGCTCTCCAACCCGATGAAAGCCCCCTGATCATGAAACGCCGACCCCGAATACCCTTCACTCAGCTCGTAGATCCTGAAAACACATCGGACGAAAATCACCAGAATTGCCAGACTGATAAACGTCACGAAGAGTTTGAACCGCGCATCGAACCCCCCACTAGACACTTTCCCAACTCTGATGTCGTGGGCGTAGCGGAAAGCGTACTGGATCGAGAGGGCGATGAAGGCGAAGATGACGGCGACTTGCAACGAGAGACCGGCGAGGCCAAGGTTGACGCCTGCGGCGGAAGAGCCGTCGGATTGCGTTGAGAGGCCACCGCCAGCGGCTTGGAGGGTAAGGCAGAGGATGTCGAGGGGGATGAAGACTTGGTAGTAGAGGGACGGTTTGAATTGAGCGCTTGAGGGGGAGAGACGCATGATGCTGGGGCGTGTTAGTTACTTATGCTCGTCTGCAGTGGTGAGGGCTCGTTTCGGTTCAAACTCACCTTTTGTAGAGAGTAATGTAGATGGCAGCGGTCATATAAACTGGAGCGAACGTGATGCAGACTGATGGGTTGATGTTATGTTAGCTAAAGATCCCGGATCCCATACAATACCCAAAGTATAAGGTAATCAACTCACTAATTTGCAACATGAACCCTTCAAAGCTCCAAGGGTCATTGTGCATAATGATTCGTCCACCGTAACCGATAATCTCACAAGCGCATCCGAGAGCCACCAAGCCTCCGAACGTCCATTGCTTCCACCGATAACCTTGATACAGGTGAACGAGCATGCTGACGCCGAAAATGGCGATGAAGAGAGCGTTCGCTGGCAGGTTCGGCTGGTAGCGGAAAATCGACCATTCGATGCTGCATGTTTCGAGAGAGCATTCGCCCCAACCACGCTGCTGCGAGTCTTCGGAAGACATCGTTTGTTGTGGCTAGAGGATATTGTGCGATAGTATTGCGAGACTGCAAGTATTGATCCAAGGTGCAAAAACTGAAAGCGGAGTGATGATGCACTGCTGTGATATTGCTGTCTGTGATGAAGTAGAAAGATCAAGTGCCACAACTGCGACAACGACTGTCTTATGTACAGACAACGCGCCATCATGGTCGACCTACCTCAACGATATGTAGTCATAGCGATGTGAGCATACTCGCAATGTCTGCTCTTTCGAGCAGTGTCAGACGGAAGACCAAGTGATAGGTGCCTAAAAATCACGGCCGAAAGAGACATCTCGCAATCCTGTCCCTTTTGGGAACTGACAACGCCGATCGATTGGTCTGCCGGCTCTTGACTCCTGTTTGTGCCGAAGGCTGTGCAAGAGACATACCTATTTAAGAGGAATGGATGTGTACGTCAGCGGCGCTTTGGACTGCGAGAAATGGTGGACCTCGCAAACCCGTCCCGTTACGGACTAGCGTAGAATTTGTTGGTGTGACATGAACCTTTGGCGGCATTGTGTAGCTCATAGCGATGAGAATGGCGGGTATAATTTGGCAAAGCGATCTAGCTCTCGTCAATCAATGACGAGCTCTTCAAAATCTATGTTACAACAATCACCAGGGCTTGAGAATCGTTACTCTCTTGGCGTAGGTGGGCTTTGTTTTCCTTAACTCCTGCAGGCCAGCGCAGCCAACGCATACTGATGACCAGCCGCCTATCCATGGTCTCCCAGTTCAGGTGAATAGGATCATGGTTTCTCTATTCCAGGCGAGACTTCTTGATATCATTCCACCAGAGAACTGGGATTGACCTGGTGGGGCGATCGCGGCGCATATATGTCCGCGCGGCGAATTTTGGATGGAGACATGGTGAGACTTAGAGCCAGCGGATTCGGTCTTGACCATGCAGTTGAGCAGGCGGCCAGGTGCTTAGGCTGTTGCAAGAATCTGAGGGCGGCAGGTAGTCGTGTATTGGGTTCAGCGGCCGAGCCTGTACTCGATCCATGTGGTAAGGCGCAAACAACGTGATTCCTTCGTCTTCTTCTATGACAGAATCTGGTGTCTGTTGGGAAGCGTGTCAGTATCGTGCCCGTTCATGCGAGTTTTCAAGTGCAACATACCTAAGCATGACTGATTCCAGCGTGAGCGAGCTGAGCTCAGCATCGTCCGGCATCTCCTCCATAATAGGCACCAGACCAGCAAATTTGTCACCGCCGCGGTAGGCGATGATTGCAGGCACGCCTGCTGGCTCCATCTCAGCGTCCTGGTAGTGTAGCCTGACGAAACGGCTGTTGCTGTGCTTCTTCGCCAAAGTGCGAACGCAGTCCTCGATCATTTGCGAAACGTGTGACTAGAGAGAACGATCAGCATTGGTTCGCGAAATGAACTCTCAAGAATGTCTAAACCCACCATATCGTCGTAGATGTACACAATGACAACGGTCTGTGCTGGGCTCTTTTCCACGGCATCCAGATAACCTTCTCCGTCCACAGTTGTGAGACCGCCGTAGGATCTCCTAGTGCGGCCAGATTTGTGTATGCCGCTCTCGTAGCCTCCGTTTTGCAGCTCCTTCAATCTCCCTTGCCTCCACCTGCTCATGAAGCCCTCGTCCGCCTCATCGTCGTCCAATCCATCGTCACCCTCTTCCAGCTTCTCTAGCGCAGACTGGTCTTGCGTCCAATGCCTTTGCGGCTCCTCCGGAAACTGCGGTTGCTGCTGGTTACCTGTCAAACTGCGCAAGCTGGTGCGGTGGTTGCGCTGCGAGTCGCGGAAGTTTTGAGCGTCGGAGATTACACCTTTGGGGCCGGTGTTGGCGCCGTAGCGGGTGCGAGGGATAATGTTGCGGGCTGTGCTGGTGCTAGAGCGCGGCAGGTTTTCGTCCGGGTCGTAGTTTGACGCGGGCGGCGTGCGATCGGCGTCGTCGTCGGAGAGGTTCAAGAACGATTGGGCGTCGGAATCGCGGTCTTCGGGGTGTGTAGTGCGGCGCTCCTTGTCGCGCATCAGTTCGTTGAACTCATCTTGAGCGGCGGTAGTCATGGTTGTGCGATGTGTTGGCGGGGTATTGCTGCTAGGTGTGTTGCTTGTAGACTACTTGTGAGGCAGAGAGGATATGCACAAGGCAGAAAGATGAGTGTCGAAGTGGGTTGGAGTAAGAACAGGAGAGGAAGAGAAGTTGTGAGTGAAAGAGTTAGGATAAGTGAAAAGTGAGCAGATGTACAAGAGCGTAATGTAGGTGGAGGAGGAGAAGCAGCAGAGTGAAACAGAGTTCGAGACAGTGTTGTCGGTTTCAGAAGCTAAGTGAGGTAGCCTGGTCGAGCATTGGAAGAGGAGGATGATGATTTATTATTAACCTACAGTCCGAACTAAGCCATGCGCCTACTGAAGTGGGTGGCCGTGGCGGCGAGGAAGCATGACAGGCCATGTCATGGCCACGCAGACGGCAGCGTGGCAGTACCTTTCACATTCAGTGAGGGCAGGACAGGGCTCGAAACCATCTGACCGACTGCATCTATACTAACTTCTGCCCATTTGACACACTCGATTGGAGATCCATAATCCAAGATCCTTGTGCCACGAGGCAATAGCCAAACTCTCAAAGACAACAACCAAAGTTACAGGCGCCGACAAATAGTAATAACCTTCCAGCATCACACCGAAAGTCAGCAGTAGTAGAGTGATAACTACTGTATGCAGTCCAGCAGTCTGCAAGGCATGACCGAGCAAGTGTCAAAGTAACAGCATCTGCCTCGAAAGCCATGGTGCGTTTCAGATTCGTGCGCGTGCACACCGGGCGGTCGGCGGTCAAGACGCAAGATCAAGGGGACATGATGAGCTAGAAGGGATGAGGCCTGCAAGTCCCGGTTTTCTGCCAAAAGAAAAAAGTGGAGTTCTCCTTTGCTCTCTCACCCTGGTCGAATGTTCGAATCGCGGATTCTTGTTGCGGTGTGTTGAGTGGATGATCGGCGCTACAATTCTTCTGTACATGTATTTGTGTTGCTGATTTGCTTAGCTGCGCTTGCGAGGTACCGCAGATACATGTAGACATGTATGCATTCTACTCGAAAGTCTTCATTCATCATTCGCCTTAGATTTCTTGTATGAAACAGACTGCAATCACCGCCGTCGTGCAATCAAATGGAAGAGATCAAAGTACCAGAACAATCAGGGAAAGTCTCAAACGAACTTCAAACCCGATCAAGCTTTCCGACCAATAGAAAATCAATGCGGAATCGTCAAGGCATACATCCAGAGATGTAAGCAAAGACAATAATCCTCCACGGCAAAAGTGCCAAGTGGCCAGGTTGCAGCTATCGTCCCTACGCCAAACGATGGACCTCAGATGTCAAGTCTCAAGTCTTGACTACTGTCAAGTTTCATCAAGCCAGAATCCCAAACACTGACAGACAGACAGAAGAACGAACGAAGCGCCTGACATTTCCCACAAACCAATCGTCAAACTTCTAGAACAAAAGACGCACGTCCGCATCTACAATCGATCGTGCAAGTAGCCTTGTATGTAAGCAGCACAGGCAGAGGCACTGGGCAGTTTGATGATCAAGATGGCGTTTCAAACACCGATGTTTCCTGACACTCGTTGATTCATTGATACCTACCCTTACGGTCGTCTCGATTCCCGTGCGCATTCATGCGACCTTAAGAAAATTGCAGAAATCCATACATGCTGCGAATGATATAGCAAACAACGGGCGTGACAGACAAACAGACAGACAGGCAGATCTTCAAGAAATACAAGCTCGAATTTTTAGACTAACATTCATCTCCTTCCCGGCCCTTTTCCCTGAGTAGATGGAAGAAAAAGAGAACAAGAGGAAGAAGAGGCGGCGGAAGAGGGAGTCATCCCTATCCCTCCCACCCGCCTGATTTTCCAGAAAACAAGGCGACCCGAAGTCTTGAAGAGAAAAGAAGAAAAAGGTTCTGGGAAAAAGGAAGTAAAACAAAGATTTGGTTGTGGTGGTAGTGATGATAATGACGACAACGGCGGTGGTGTAAAGAGCTGGAGCTTTGCGCGCAGCGAAGTGGGTTTCGTCCGTGGAGCGCGACGAAAGGGGAGCTTGGACGAGCAATTAGATATAAGCCTGTGCTCCCGGGTGTAAAAACAGTTCCCCCTCCTCCGTTGCGCCCTGAAAGCTCCTCACTTCTTTCTATACGCTTTCGAAAAGAAACAAAAAAGATATTTCTTCCTGGGTGTCTTCCGCTCGAGGTATGCTCGCTTTGCGCCTGAAGGAGAAAGGGAATCAAGCGCCAAGATCTTGCTTTCCGTATCAAAAGAGATCTTGATGGCGCGGCATCGTACAGGTGGGATGGTTGTGAAGAGTACGGGAATCGCTTCTGTGTCGCTTCCGTGTGTTTTGGTGTCGAGGTTCTTCGTGGCAAAGATGCTGCGCCGTTTTTGATTTGGTGAAAAATGACGCCGGGTATCTGAAAGCATCTTTCGTGCTTGCTTGCGTAAAGGCTTAAGCCCAGATGCGGAGCTGCGGATTCTGTTAGCGTCTGCAAGAAGTGCATTCCGGAAGTTAAGTGATGCTCACCATCGAATCCCACGATCCCGTGCATAATGAGAGGGCATCGTTCGAAACGCCGAGGCAGCTGACGCGGTTGTCGTGTCCTTGGAGAGTGCCAACGCGCTCGCCACGGAGAACATCCCAGACCTGCAATTTACTGTTAGCGTCCTTCCTCTTGCATATCGCTGTGATATAGAAAAGCGTACCTTGCACTCGAAGTCGTCGTAACCAGCGAAGAGAAGACGACCAGAGACGGAGAATGCCACGGATGTGATACCGCAAACAGGCTCGGGAATCTGTAAAGAGTGTCAGTGTGAATGGTCATGCCATCGGCCGTTATTCTCAACAACTTACAGCGTAACTTTGGAGCTCGCGATCCGCGCGAATGTCGAAAAGTCTGCAAGAGGCGTCGTCCGAACCGGTACCGAAAGCGTTTCCGTTGGGGAAGAACTGGATTGCGTTGATGTCGGAGTCGTGCGCTGCAAAGGTCTGGCTGCACTTTTGTTGACGGATGTCCCACAGTTTGGCGAACGCATCGCAAGCACCGGACACAAATTGATTGTTGTCAAGAGGGTTGATGCTCAAGCTCATGACATCGCCCAAGTGGTCGGCGAATTCTGTGATCTTTTGTCCGGTCTCAATGTCCCACAGCACACAAGTCATGTCACCGGAGGATGTGAGGATGCGGCGGTCGTTGATGAAGCGACAGCAGGAGAGGTAGCCAGAGTGCCCGCTAAGCTCTCGTGCCACCCTTGTAGGGCCTTCTCTTGCGCTCAAGTTGTAGATGGAGCAGATATTGTCGAGACCACCACAAGCCACATAGTTGCCGCTGGGCGAGTAGGCGCAAGTCATGACCCAGGATGAGCGGAGGGGAATTGCGTGCACCTTGTTGGTGGTGTATGCATCCCAGATGATGAGCTTACCGTCCTGCGAGGCCGATACGAGGTGTCTCCTGTCCGTTGACCAGTGCATCGCGTAGATTTTGGCGAGATGGCCCTTGAGAGTTCTTTTGGTTCTCATTCCCAAACGCGGGAGGGCTTCTGTCCTTTGGCGCGCAACATCGCGAACTGCAATGACGGATTAGTATGCTGATTTAGGGTACATTTTCAAGAGATGCTCGCCGTGGCAAGCTCAATGGGGGATCTGGACTGGACGCACGTGTGGTGTCGGCAAGCTCGTCCTTCTTGCGCTTTATCCTATCCTTCAGGGCCTCGGCATCCCGACGGGCGATTTGGATCTTCTGCTGGATAGATTCTGCGTTTGCGTCCGCCATTGCGAGTGCGCGTTGCAAGCGGCTTCAATGGCCGTCGCAGCCCCTGGAGTGATGTTGGTATGTGCGGGGAGAGAGCAGGCCGGAGTCAAGCGGGCCAGCTAACGAGCGCAGGTTAATGCAAGAGATTCGTGGAGGCGGAATTCACGTCGAATGGGTCGACTGTGAGCTGCAGGCGGGAGTGCGCGGTCGTGCGAGGCCGTATTGAGCGGAAGCAGCTGACAATGCCTGGACGAGCGTGTGTGGTGTGCTGCGACGGGGCGGGCGCGCGTGACAGTGACGGGAGGGGGTGGAAGGGAGGCAAGCAAGAACAGCGCGTCGCCAACAGCTGCAGACCCGGGCAGAGACAGGGTAGATGAGCGATGGCGCTGAGGAGGGAGGAGGAGGGTGGTGCGGCGCGGTGGAGGGTGGTGGTGGTGGTGTTGAGTGGTTGGAGACGTGAGATGGAGGTGAAGACGGGGTCGGGATAGCTAGGTACGACCTTGACGGCACAGCACAGCACAGCAGAGAGAGAGCAGACCACCAAAGCAAAGCAGCACTGCAAGTGGCCAGGAAGCAAAGCACCGGCAGCGCCGGCGGACGGCGTGACGGCAGCTGCCTCTCTGCTCAAGCGCCGAAGACTAAGACCAATGGGTGGTAGGCGTTGGCTATAGCGCTCAAGCCGTCTACCAAACCACCGCTGTCTGCTTTTGTATATGGCGATGAGGCATGCTGTATATATCGTGCCACATATCAATATAGCCCTCCCCAAGCTCCATCCCGCAGTCAGTACGGCGTGTGTGATGGTTAACGTCTTTCTTGACAGCTTCTCGAGACAACCTTCACGTCCCCTCCCACCCGTCCACGCCGCCGCCCTCCCTCTAGCCCATTATCGGAACCAGATCTACGCCGCTTCAAAGCCAATCCCCTACTTGCCGCCGGCGAGTCAGGCTCGCACACTCTAGTCCTCTCCCAGCAGAATCGTAGATGATAATAATTTGCCCGCCTCAGCCTTTTGGCCCTTACTCACCTCTCCTGTTCGCTCCCGCGGCCTGTTCACCCGTTCGTCAACCGACTATACGTCTATAAGGAATAGTGCCCTGCGGACATCTTCCCCATTTGCTCTGCCCTTGCGTAGCCTTGATGATGTCTGTCGTCGGTCCGAGCCAACTACGTCTACTGTATGCATTGGGACCGCTCGCTTCCAAGGTTCCCAGACCACGCACTCGGACACGTCGGGGAAGCAAGGTGCTTTCTCCACACACCGGAGGGAGTAGCCATCTGCAAGGGCACATCAAGAACCTGGAAATCACTAGTCTTTCCTTATCCGCCGTTCATCAGGCTAATCTTTCCGTCTTCACAAAAAATCTTGACCCGAGTTGGGCTGCGCTTTTGATCTTCGTCCGGGCGGCCCTAAAAAGGGGCGTTAGTGTGTACTAGTAATAATGTCTACATGTCGCTTTGTCATCTTCGTCGTGAAGTGGTGAGTGCTACTACTTCTCCATCGCCGTCCTGTCTACATGCTGCTGCGAGAATATGACAAGACAACGGAGTTACGTGACGGCCGAAGATATGCCTCATTTTCACGAGGAGCTCAGAAAGCCTCTCCTGTTTCCTGTGGACAATGACCCTAAGCAGTCTTCAAATACAACTCGGATCACACTGGCTATCGTCTTCAAAGATATGCTCAAGGTTTGCGGCTTCAAGTAGGCACTACAGCATCCATCCTGGCCGCGTTCGTTGGATTCTGCGTACTGCAATCCTGACAATTCCCTACGCCTTTCCATTAGGATTGTGCCATCCTTTCATTCATCGATGGGAATTTCAATAGGCATGCTTCTTAGCAACTCCAGAGCAATCAGCATCACCACGACAGTTCGACTCATGGGCTAACGCACAGCGCTCTGCCCATTACGAATCGACGTTTGATATACGCGACGGAACTCATCCATTCGTTCTCAAAGTTGCATAAATCGATACGTGCCGCGCTGCAGCAAAGCCAACTCCTGCGCGAGTGCCCAAACATAGGCTTGACACTTTGGTTCTGTTCATCCCAAGAGTGATTCAAGCACTCTCTCAGCGCAACGCCTTGCGCGGTCTACCATCTTTACTTCTGATCGGCGGTGTTGCGCTCATCAAGCTTTCCAGACCGAGATCCCTCCAAGCAGGCTCCTTCACCTTCTGTGTCGCTCGTTGGATTCCAAAGGCAGCGTGTTGATCTGGCACGATGTCATCTTCGTCGTCAGGGTTGATCGGCTGGTGTTGCGGTGGAACATAAATCTCTTCAGCAGGAAGCTTGAGGCGAGAGAAGTCTTCGAGCAGGTCTGCGTGATGCGACTGATGAAGATGGAGATAGGTGAGGGAAGAGTCGCGTGACTGAAGCGGATTTTAGCAGTGGAATGGGTATCGAAGCGGAATTGCAACTTACCATCTTGACAGTACTTTGGTTTTGCGACAGCAGAGGGCACCTTACCAACACAGCATCAGCGTCCAGTCTCACCTTCAATCGCCTGCCATACGCCGCTGCTGTATACAAGCCGTAAACACCTTGCCAAACACGTGCTAGCGCGCCCACAACAGCCCGGGTACTCCCGCACAGGAAAGCACGAAATTCCACCAACGCCAAGGAACACCGGCCTGTGACTTTGTAGCCCGCACTCTCCCAGACGACCACGACCAGCGACGACATCGACGACAGGTACGCACACGCCGCCCGATAGCTCCACGGAACGACTCCCGTTAACGCGAATATACAGCTTCAGATCCCCGCCCGACGAAGCACCTCTCACCCAACCCACGACAACCAACCGTCAACATGTCCCACGAGTCTGTCTGGTACTCGCGCCCGCGCACCTACGGCAAGGGCAGCCGTGAATGGTGCGTACAACCCTTCGCGCTGGAGTAGATTTGGAGGGAATTGCGCATATTGGAGGAATACTCGAGGAGAATGGCAGTAAAATTGCAAGAAGAAGGGAAAGCTAACACCGGTTCTTTCACAGCCGTGTCTGCACTCACAAGGCCGGTCTCGTCCGCAAGTACGGCCTGAACATCTGCCGTCAGTGCTTCCGTGAGAAGGCCACCGACATTGGCTTCCACAAGGTCAGTCGCGCACACCGCAGGATGAAAAGATTGAAGATAAGAGGAACTAACGCCATAGCAGCACCGTTAAATGTTTTTCCGACCGCGGGCTACGATGAAGGGAGCTTTCAGGTGGATGGAGCAATGAGACGAAAAGGTTCAGCTGGGCATGCGATTGCAGTTACCGGCGTTCGGCGGGCGCACTTCATCAGCTATGGTAGAATGAGGCCTACAAACCATTCCACCTGTTCTTTCTTCGCAATACTCGGCAGTTCTTTGCAATCATTCCCAGGAAACTCGAATAATCGCCTGTTGGCTTACTTTGTCTGTCTGCCAAGCAAGGCTTTACTATGGACGATTGCGAACCCGAGAGCGCCTCATGGACCCCCGTTACGATATCGATCCGTTATCCCGGACTCTGCAACGCATTTGAAATTGTTTCGTCGATCCGACGTTCTTTATAGGATACTGGCGACGAAAGCAGTAATTAGCTCTGCGGAATCACAGCTGGTCAAGCCTCTTGAATAAAATCCATTAACCTACCAATGCCCTAACCCATCGACCAACAAACCAACAAACAAAAGATCCCAGCTCTGCCTTCGTGACAATCTCAAGATCTCGTAACTAGCCAGACATACGGAAGCACCGCTGGTAGATCCGAGGAATGGGGATGACTACATGGCGTGACAGACCAATCTTGACTTGATCAACTAAGGCGGGACATCTAGGATGTATTAGCATGAGAGAGATACCTGCTTGAGTGCATCACTCCCGGCGGCATTAGATAATCAATATGGCCCGGAGTCTTCAGGTACTACTGCCAGCATCTCCTGACCCGTCGATGCCTCAACCATTCTCTTGTTTAGGTGAGCGACTAAGACTACAGTTTGGTATTCATCGGCGGATCTCTCGCGACGATGTTGCTATGCAATCGACTCTAGTCCTTGTGTAGGCCTGCTCATGACTGAGACCCTCGCCGTTCCTCATTGTTACACGCTCTTGTTGTCCTCGCTATGTCAATTTTGATCATTAGTTCTTGAAAAACGTGTAACACTCTTTTGGATTTAGTTGTTTCGTTTCACAGCGCCTGTGAGATGTCTCTCACTGAGACACTCATGTCTTAGAGAGATTGCACACATCATCACGCTGGGCGTAGATGTGGGAACCGCTGGCCGTTCCTTCCTCAAACTCAGCCGACGAGTGAAACACGGCATTCCATACATCCTTTGTCCATCTACTATTTACTCCTGTTCAACCATCGATCCATATTGACGTGATAGCAAGTTGGCTTAAAACTGTTTCGTACAAGGCATTCGACAAGATCCTCCGCCTCAAAGCTACAGCAACTAGGTATCTAAATGCTCCGCCGGGCCACCGGTTCTGCCAAGCATACCGAATGTAATGCCTCCTACCACCAAACACACCGGATCTTCATGGCTTTTGCGGGTGCCACGGCGTCAGAGCAATGATAGCTCTTACCAGGGTCGCTGCTATCATGTGAGCAACATATCAAAAAGCCATGGGCATCCTTATGCGCCACCAATGATGGCCTAGAGATTTGATGCAGCGGGCAAACCAGCCAAGTGCCCAGCCCCTGCTTATCATGATAACAGCGTGAACAGCTCCTCTCCGGCGACAAATCAATTGGGACAAGCTACTGCCAACCTCATTCATATCTGTCCCAGCCTATCTGTCCCCTGAGAGAGCTCGACTTCTCCTCACTGTAGACTCTCTTGGTCTCCTCTGTATGCAAGATAGCCGCGGAAGCCTCCATTGTGCATACATACCTGCCTTGATAGGCAGACGTAGCACCTCTTGTCTCTGTTGCCCGGAAGCATTCTTCTATTCACGCTGGCCGCGATGCTTTGCCGACGACGGCCGCCACGCCTAATCATGCTGGTGAATTCGTCCATGTCGTTCGCCTATCTTGATAGGTGTTGAAGATATGCTTGCGGTCTTCCTATTCAAAAGGTGGCGTTCATGTCCCCCGGAACGTTGTTCTCAAGTACCACTTGTCACTCAGTATCTACGTGCAGTTCGGCAACAAACATGGGCTCCAATCCAGACCCCCTGTCCATTGCGACACAAACAACCATCATGCCTCCAGTGGCCGGCAAAGATCAGCACTTCATCTCTGAGAAGCATGACTCTTCGTCCGAAGAAGCGGTAGTCATCGGCCAGAATGGAGATGTCATCAGAGAATCCGATTACACGGACGCCGACTACAAGAAGCTGCTCAAGAAGATCGATCGATACCTCTTGCCATTGATGTGGTTCTGCTATGGCGTCCAGCAGACCGACAAGACTTCTTTGGGAACACAGGCTATCTTTGGCTTGAGAGAAGACACTGGCCTAGTTGGAACGCAGTATTCATGGCTTACTACTATCTTTTACATGGCATACTGTAAGTTCTGGGAACGAATACGGCTGTTCTTGGTCGGCCTAACATTCTGATCTAGTGGTCGGAGAATTCCCTTCAAACTTTCTTCTCCAACGATGGTCTCTGGGTAAATCGCTCTCGATCTACATGCTACTGTGGGGCGTCTGTGTCTTCTGCGTCGGAGCCGCGCAAAACTGGGCTCACCTGATGGCCATCCGCGCTCTCCAGGGTTTCTTCGAATGCACCATATCACCGGGATTCGTCTTGATCGTCGGCAGCTGGTACCGTTCTGAAGAACACAGTTCACGCTCACTCTTCTGGCAATCCGCCAACGCCGGCTTCAATATCATCGCTTCGCTGGTAATGTACGGCATCGGAACCTACGCTCAAGAGCGTGGAGGCCTTGCACCTTGGAGGTCGATCTCTATGTTCCTGGGCTCTTGCACAATTGTTCTGGCGCTCACCTGCTTTGCACTACTGGGCAGCCCCACCGAAGTTTTCTGGCTGAGTAAAGACGAAAAGCGCATGGCAGCGGCGCGTATTCTCAAGAACAAGGCTGGCCGAGATGTGACGGGAAAGAAATGGATCTGGCCCCAGGTTGCTGAGGCTTTCAAAGATCCTGTGCTGTACTTCTGCACCCTCAACGCTTTCCTGTCGTCTGTCCCGAACGGGTGAGTAGTATGGTCTTCGATCTGTGAACGACTTTTCGTCTGACTTCTCATAGGGGCATCACTACCTTTGGTAACATCATGTACCGCTCTTTCGGGTTCACGAACTTGCAGGTTCTACTAGTCGACATTCCGAGATCAGGTAAGTACTTCCTCTTCAACGTGCTCCAATTCTGCGAGGAGCTGTTTTCGCGGCGAAAGAGACTCATTGACTAACTTATTCCACAGTTGTTTCACTTACCCTCTTCTTGATCGTCGGCATATACACTCGCAAAGTGCCCAACCGCCGGTTGTACATCATGGCTGCCTCTGTCGTCACGCCATTCATAGGTCTCATCTCGTTGTCGATGCTTCCAAACACTCCTGGAAACATGTGGACCAAATGGGTATGACATTAGATCCCCAATTGCATAACCATAAGCTAATTACGTTCTACAACAGGGCCTTTATTTGATCACAGCGAGTGCTTTCCACCCCTTAAACACGATATCAGTATACTGACGATCGCAAGGTTCCATACGTCCTAGCCCTCTTCCTAGCCTGGACACTTATCCCCTCGAACGTAGCCGGTCGCACCAAGAAAACCATCATTTCTTCATGCACCTTCATGGGCTATTGTGTGGGCAACATGGCAGGCAGCCAGATCTTCAAAGAAGAAGACGAACCTCGCTATGGTAAGTACTTGATCTACAGAGAGCAGCCGGAATCGCGAACGAATTATGCTAATTGTGGTTTCTTTTCTTCCAGTCCCCGGAACCATCGGAGCCGCCATATCGCTCGGACTGGAGTTCATCTTGATCATTAGTTGGAGACTCTACTACGTGTGGCAGAACCGCAGACGCGACAGGAAGGCCGCCGAAAGTGGGATTAGTAAAGAGGAACAGGAGCGACTCGGGAGAGAACTTGGCGAGGTTGACACGACAGATCTGCAGAATCCGCACTTCCGCTACACTATGTGAGGCGGTAACAAGATATGTCCCGAATGTCTTATTGGTTCGATATAAGACATGCTGCAATCGTCACAATGTTCTTTCTGGGACTAATTGGGGTTTGGACACAGTACAGATAGATCGGTGGCCTTTCGCTTGAACTGCTTTGTTTTATCCTGCTTTGCTATGAGACACATGATGTATATAAATGAAGATATGGTCCGAGAATGGGATTCAAACGTTGATCAAGATCATCGGCCTCGTCAGACATACATCAGTGCATCCAGGATTTAAGGAGCCTAATACTTGTCCCTCCGATCACCCTAGCATCTACACACACAGAAACAGAAACAATTTAGACCGTTGTGAATCATCCTCACACCGAATCAGGTTATCAAAGCTATCAAAGCCTCGGGGTTTGCTTGGTGTGATATAGCCAACTTTGACCGCCCTCACAGACAGCGCTCATCTCGGGTCCAGCACGCGATGAGTTACGGCCATTCGCCCAACGAACCTCTAGTTCTTCTTGCCCCAGCCTCCCCACTGGCCCTGACCCTGGTCCTGGCCTTGAGGCTGGCCCCATTGGCCTGCTCCTTGGTCGAAACCGCCGATCTGAGCACCAGCGTCTTGAGCGCCGCCATTGCCAGGCGCAGCCGTTCCCTGCTCGGCACCACCAGTCTGAGCACCGGTGTCTTGGGTCTCGCCAGCGATCGGGACACTGGCATTGCCGTCAGTACCGGTCGAAGTCTCAGCACCAGTCGACGTGTCAGTTGACGTGGTGCCATCGGTGGCAACCTCAGCGGCAGAGCCCGCGGAGGCAGAGCTCGAGCTGTCCAGCTTGCCCTGGATGAAAGTGAGGGCGTCCTGGCCGTACACGTTGCCGTAGCCCTGGTGCGTGGCTTCGTCGGAGCCGTCACAGCAGTAAGGGTCGGAGCTGTCGCAGTAGGACTGCATCTTGGCGCTTGACTGTTGTGGCATTCATCGTTAGCATGGTTCGATCGTTTGACATCGCTCATGCTCTTGCGTGGCTTCGAAGTCTAGACGGAAGTTTCGATAAAAGCCCGGGCGCCCTGGCCACCAAGATCAGAAAGGAGAAGAACACTTACGGCACAAGTGTAACCCGATGGACGAGCACTGAAGCCTCCGGTTGTGCATGTGCCGACGCCATAGTCGAGACCGCCAACGAAGCGTGGGCTACCCATCTCAATCACGGCGCTGACAGCTTCAAGGGCTGCGGAATCAATCGCTGGGGAGGATTCGGAGTAGCCATTGCTGTCATCGGGGCCTCCGCAAATGGCATTGTCGGTTATCTGGCCGCCCTGAGAGTAGCCAACCAAGACCAGCTTGGTGTCAGGGCACTGCTCGTGGAAAGAATTCACGGCGGAGGCAACGGCACTGATCCCCTTGACCATGGAATCAGCGTATGAATCCCCACCGCAATCAGCCTGTCCACCACTGCGTCGAGCGTTAGTCACAATAAGTTATCCAATTACTCTGGTGTTGTAAAGGAAGCATACCAAGCCGGGTAATCAATAGCTTCGCTAGTGGCGCCAGGGTAGGCACCGAGCACGAGGTCAACAACAACACTCGCAGTGCCGTAACCAGCCGGCGCTGTGGTCTCACGGGCACCGAAGACGTGGACCTCCGGACAGCTCTGGCGCGCCTTCAAGGCGGCGATCGGTGAGGCGCCACAGTGGGCCAGCAGCAGGGCTGAAGCGGCGACGAGGACGTTGTGCATGATGAGAAGTGGAATCTGGAGAGGAAGGAATGTAGAGAGTGAATGGAATGGACTGGATCGTAGGGCTTTAATGCCCTACCTGGATGTCTTATACTCAGTCCGCTCGATTGCTCACATGGGGCGACTTGAAGAAGTGCCCTGCGTGAAACGTTCGCGGGCAGGCCTACCAGTTCAGATATATTAGATCTCCAACAACGCACGTTCTCAAGAGGAGCTCGTGGGTTTTCGTTATAGTCGTTGGTAATGTCAACTCAGGGAGCTGAATTGTATAATTGCAACCAGCTGAAGCTGTTGTTGTGCTGCACCCTTGATGCTGGCAACATTGTTCATCGGAGAGGACAGACCGACAGCCTCTTCGAGATTCTTACTGCCTTTTCTCTGTTGTGCTCTGTACAGTCAGATCTGGCTAGTGTTTTATATCGGTGGGGCCACATGAGCCCGTGGAGCCCATCCTTCGCAACTCCGAACTGGCAGAACATGAGCAAAGCAGTGTCTGGACACGCCTTCTCCTCATCTCCGAGAGACAACGGTACAGAAATGGTCACACGGAGATCATAATCCTTTGGAGCGCTGAAGTCTTCCATTCTGAGTCTTCGGTATGCTTTTTGGAGCTTCGGCATGAGGCCCGGACTTGGCCTCGCTGCTTGTATTTTGGCAAAATGGCTTGCGTCCAATGTGGTGATCCTGCTAAGGGGGGCGCGTTGGGTCCAGACTGCCTGATCCTTTGCAGGCGTGAACATGTCATCTCAATCAATCGGAGACGGCTGGGTGGTGGTGGCCGGTGAGCCCCGGCTCGGCGTTCTTACCAGGATCGTCGTTACCGTTCGGCCCGATCCAGAGCACGTGGAGAAAACTACAATTACTTTCGAGATGTGATGGTTACGCTCACGTCGACATCAACATGATCATGATTGAAGTTCCACACCAGGCAGTCAAGATGTCTACTACCACGCTCATTCGACATCGCGGTTTTACTGGACGTGTATCAGGCCGTCGTGAGTGTAACACCGATTCTGCCGATGTCAACGCTCACAATTGCCGGCATGTCATGCACGCCAGCATACGACCCAAAGACAAGCTTAGCCTGTATCCATGTTACGGTACATGACCAAACAGGAAGCGCTCGTGTGACGCGAAAGGCTGAGGCTCTCTCCAAGTCAGTACAGTTGACTATTGCTCTTGTCTATGCTATACATGCAGCAACGCGACGGGCGCTCAATCGCATCCCTCGGAACTCAGCAACAACATCTCGTGGCTCGTGTCCATGGTTCGTATCGAATTTAGCCGCGGTTTGTGGCGTCCACAAACAAGCTCCTGGGACCTGATGCTTGTCCACTTGTGCGCCTGTGGCTGCAGAGCAATCAGGACGTCCGGACGGCGCTCGCCCGTGTCATAAATGCTTTCCCACAACAAGTCCACGGCTTTCGCATGTCGAGACATGGTGAGCATGGCTAATGAGCAAGCAACCAGTAACGCAGTCCAATGTGTTCGAGACTCTTGAAGTCGTAAGTATATAGATCTGCCCTTGTCGTTGCCCTGGTTCCTACCCCAGCACTCCATCTACCATCTCAAACACATCCCTACTCTCGCTCAGTCTTAGCATGTACTTGTCACAGGCTTTCATCTTGGCCTGCTCCGCCATTGCGGCGATCGCAGCGCCTGCCGACATCACCGTCCGCGACCCGGCTGTTCTGGCCAAGCGCGCTACAGGTTCTTCCACCGGAACGTCAGGAGGGTTCTGGTACTCGTACGTTCAATCGAAGACTTGGATGTTGATCTGTAGCTGAAATGGATCTTTTACAGCTACTGGACCGACGGTCAAAGCGACGCCACCTACACCAACGGTGCGGGCGGCAACTTTAACGTGAGGTGGTCGAACAACAAGGGTTTGTGACATCAGTTTCGCAGAACATTATCTCGACCCAGCTGACAACAAATCGTAGGAAACTTTGTCGGCATGTTGAAGCCTCTATGGCCATGTTGTTAGCCTTCTGCTAACGATGATACACAGGCGGCAAGGGTTGGGTGACTGGCACCGCTAGGACAATTACCTACACGGGCACTTACCAACCGAATGGCAACTCTTACTTGGCCATCTACGGCTGGACGGTGAGTTGAGAAGCCCGGTATATCATCGGCCTACACTGACAACGAAAATTCCCCAGAGGAACCCTCTGATCGAATACTACGTCGTCGAGAACTTCGGCACCTACAACCCTTCCACAGGCGCAACCAAGAAGGGGACCGTCACCACTGACGGCGGTGTCTACGATGTCTACACCAACTCGCGCTCCAACGCCCCGTCCATCGAGGGCACCTCGAACTTCCAGCAGTTCTGGTCTGTCCGCCAGAGCAAGCGTTCATCCGGCACAGTCACCATGGCCAATCACTTCAACGCCTGGTCTGGCTTCGGCATGAAGCTCGGCAGCCACGACTACCAGATCGTCGCTGTCGAGGGCTACTTCAGCGCCGGTTCTGCGGACCTTACTGTCAGTGAGGGTGGCAGCAGCGGCGGCGGCGGTGGAAACGGTGGCGGCTCGCCGACGACCACCAGAACCGCTACAGCTACTGCCTCGCCGACCGGTGGATCTGGAGGTGGATCTGGAGGCGGCAGCGTGAGTGTATCTGAGCTGACTCATCTGGTTGTAGACGATTTGCTGACTACTATTTCTTCTAGTGCTCGTCAATCTGGGGCCAATGCGGTGGTGTAGGCTGGAACGGACCTACGTGCTGCCAGAGCGGTACGTGCCAGCGCCAGGACAACTACTACTCTCAGTGCAAGTAGTTGCGGTGCTGTTGGCAGCATTCTCCAAGCAGGATTCACCCAATCGGTTTGCCGTGAGGCAAGCCGCTCCCTTTCAACGTCCATAGCCTTTCCTTCTGGTCCGACCATGTATCGAACGGCGCTTCATCCAAAATCTCGAGTTTATTCTTCTCAAGTCTCGAACAGATCGTATGGAATCTATTTCTTGGATCTATTCCCTTTGTACCATCGATAGTTCTTTTATCCACTCACCAAGAACTCACACTTGATGTGTTCCAGCTTCGTTTCAACAGAAACGGCATGGCTTGACCTCTCGCGACCCATTTCGTTTGCCCTGGTCAAAAGAGTCGTGAAACGCAAACGGCAAAAGTGGCAAGCGGCAAAAGGTGAGAAAGTCGCAGCATGATTCCACAAAAGGAAAACATACAACAGGCGGGATTCCCAGATGGTCACCCACTCTAGTACTAGTCGCCCGGTTCAGTGCTTATGTATGGCAGAGCGGACGGGATGCCCAGTTCTCACTGACCTATGGTCGTATGTGTGGTTATTCAATTTTTGAAATCTCATAAAGATTTGCAACATCTAGTCAGGAGCGGACTGGATTCCAGGATTTGCGTTGATCATGAACTTCGAAGACGAACCGCTCTTTTTCAAAAGAGTTCTGGAAGTCCCTGCTAGATAGAGAGCACAATTATGAGCAGGAGACTGACAACTTAGTCTCGTGACGGATGAGTTCCCAATCGAGGCAAGATGGCTCTTCATGTGATGGGCTCTTACATTGACCATCTTACTTTAGACCACCAACAAAAAATCCTTCGCGAAGAATCAGATGAATTCAACAGCGACTCCAAAGTTAGATTGGCAGACAAATACAAGAAATCGCCGAATTTCCGTGGCTTCAAGGTCACGAAAGGCACGAAAACGCCTGTGAATCCTGCCTGGCACTCTCCGTTTGTCGATAAATCTCTCTCCGATGTAGTCTCCTAGAGTCGAGGCATCCCGAAGCCTGCTAAAGCAGCAAACAAAATGTACTTTGCCGTTTCGTAGAAGGAGCTCTACGAAACAGATAGGGATGTACTAATGTGCAAGGTCGTGGAGGGCAAGAGCGAGCCATAGACCATTTTAAGCTCAGCAAATACGTTCTGTGGTTCACGCCGTTCGTTGATAGCTACTTATAGTAACCAATAGGAGGATTTCTGTGATAGTCAGTGTTTGCTATGAGTTCAGAGCATCGTATTGTATGGCCTGATAGCCGGTACGCAAGGACATTTGCAGGAATGAAAATCCAGACGTTACTACCTATGTGCGTGTATGTTTGGCCTAACCAGCTTCACCTCCAAAAAGCGACGCGAAAAGTGGAAAGGCTCAACTACATATTTCTAGTTGGACGCCAGACGTAAATCCGCGAACATCTACATGTGCACATCATCATGGATTCATGGTCATCATCGGGCACGGTAGCTTTACGGTGACACAACCCAGGCGACTCCCTGCTGTCTTTGAGTCTTCACACTTCACCCTGGTCTCGCAGCCCCAGCAACGCCGCGATGGGCAGATGATATGCACGTACACAAAAAGCGAGGTTGGCGAGATGGCAATAATATGGGCAAGTTGACGCGGTACATGGAGATCGTGCGATGTCACCAGTGAAGCATGCGCAATTCGAGAAGAATATGCATCATGGGTGCGTGGAGCGTGCTGGACAGATGGAGGTTCAATCAGCCTCACTACGATGGGATGATGAGATTCGAGGTCTGATTCTGCAGCTCTGATTGGCCGATCGTGCGATCTCCCTCACTTCTCAGTTCAGTCCATGCGTCCCCGCGAAGGCGGTGTCAGCCACAGTCTTCTCATTTCGCCCATGGCTAGCCAACCCTAACCATATTCCTCTTCGTTTCCCACGCGACAAAATCACTCGACCGTGCAATCTTCACAATGCCATCATTGGAGATTCCGCGCAGTCCGAAATAGTCGAGATATCGTGCGCCCGGCGGTCAAGGCACGTCTTGCGACATCTCTGCGCATATCTGCCAGCCTTGCAATCAAGCGCCACAATCCACGTTGTGCGACGGAACCATCGCCGATAGACCCGCATGGGTTCATCGCCGATACCTCGTGCTTCCTCTATATCCATATAATGTACCTGGGCCCTCCTGTCAACGTTGGTCGATACATGCCCTCACTGTCAATCCGCTCATTAACATCAACCCAACGCAAACATGTCATCCAACCTATCCTCATCCGACAACACATCGTCGGCGAGAACTTCGTCTTCGCGTGTTGAGCCACGCCCAGCTCGCCCACTTTTTGTCAGAGAAGATAGCTACACACATGTTTTCCCTGCTCCATCCACCAAACCGAAGATGCAATCGACCACCACACGAAGGCATGATCCCCCTCGGCCTGCCGCATCAACGATAAGCCCGGACGATAATACCCGACGCCTCATGGGCGGGCTCCAGTGGCTCCTCGAGGCCACCACTCAGCCTCGAAATCCGAGCCGATCTCCAGGTCCCTCGCCGCCTCTTTCTGAGAAATCAATCGCGTCGTTCAACCAACACAGCAATACGGACCGTAAAGATTCCTCGGAAAGCACAGAAACCGCTGCCTGGATCGACGGTCAGAGGAAGACCCGCGCCGCGCCGCCATTCTGAGACCTGACAATTTCGTAAAATCGGAACAATAACAGAAGCAACAACATCCGGCCTGGAGACGCTCAATCCCCACGCCAAGTCAGTCAGACTTTCAGGTCCCGTCGAATAATTTGTTTTGATGCCAAGTGGAGCAACCGGGGATCGACAATCAACCTTGATCTGCTGGATTGGCGAATCTGCGAATGCTCCCCGCGTAATGGCGTCAGGCCTTGCATCTGCTCGAAACTGCCCTGTCGACCTATACCGCAGTCCTGGAACAGAAAGTCGGGATCGTCAAAAGTCCCCACTACGCTATATCAACGACGAATGTGATCTCGGGCGTAATGTCATTGACATGGCGTGAACTATCAAAGACATCTGGCTGCACGATTACTTTCAGCTGGACCGAATTCTCCTTGTCGTCGAGCAAATATCGGGCGAAACAGCTTTCAATCGTGCGAAGGGAAGAGTACAAGGTCTCTGTACAGGCGACAACGAGACGGTCATCATTTCTTCGATCACGAGAATGGACCGGAAGTCGCCCCGTTTAGGCAAACGACCTTTGAAATAGCAGCGTCTCCCAAACGGTCCACAACATAGGCTATCTGAGCCTCTGGTATTTTGACCTCTCGAGATGGCCAGCCAAGTCATCCGCATACTATCAGCCTTGCGGTTGACAAGAAGGTCAGATTTGAAGTAGAAGAAGTGAAGTGAGAGCCTCGGGGATGGACAGTTACGTTATGAGTTGCGCATAGACGTCGAGACACAGGCATGAGCTTGCGATCTTCGCGCAGTGTTGAGACTAAGGTAGTTGCGCAATGCATCGCGCGGTCGTTCATTCGATTGAGTTCGGGTTAAGCGACGCTTATGGCTATCACAGGATGTAGTAAAGACTAGACACACGAAAATTGATCAATACAATTACCGCACTTGTTATCTACTACTACCGATCGTGTTACATGGAACAACGCTCAGATGTGTCTTTTGATACGGTATGTTTGGAACTAATGGTTAAAACTCGTGGCAAGTGGCAACAGCTTTCCTTGAGATCGAAGCCAACATGTCTATCTAAACCTCAGGCTTTCAGCAATTGTTTGATATTCGCCCGCATTCGATCCCTTTTTTCCCTTCTACGCGCGTTGGTCTCCAGCGGAGGACATAGCCGGTTGTTGTTTTACGATCTCTCCACTTCACGTTTGCTTGACGATCGCAAATCCCGAAGTTGATCGGAGTTCGATCCAAGGCATATAACAAAACCATGCCAAGACCTACTTAGCGATCGGGGCAGATCGCGATTCGAATAGGGATCACTCTTGATTGCTTGAGAGTGGGATATCTCGCCATGTGCATGCAATCTCGTCGCTCGCTAACACAGTCTCTGCACCACGCCTTCCGATGAGTTCCCTGGGGTCGCGCCGGGACATCCTAGGGGCTCGAGTGAGGATTGAACGGCATTTCCAGCATTGCAATCAGCATCATGGCACGAACAAAGGTGAGAGACTCGATCGAACGTACTGCGGCAGTCACGACTAATCCATTCATCCACCAGAACGATCGCACAACTTTTCACCGGCATGGACTCACGAGTTCAGCAACGGCAACATGGAGCTTGTCGTCCAATTCCACAACTCAACCGAAGTCCGAGGCGTGGCCAACGCCATGATGCGGCTGATCGAGAGACACGGAGTCGAAGAATTACAGCGCGTCGGAATCGCGTGCCACGGAAGCAGTGAGAACCGCTTTCGCGAGCAATGTAGGTCTTTCCAGCTGACCCTGGGGAACCTGCAGTCCCTCACATGCAAGAGACCGAAGAAGCTGCAAGCATGTACAGCATTCCTGTGAACCCGGCTCCTTCTGGTGGTACTCGCCAGAGTGAACCGGCGGACGACACCACGCACTTTGGGCAGACGTCTCCACTCGACTTGAGTCGACTGGACATCTCCGCGCAGCTGAATTATGTGAACCCTAGGGCCACGACGACGACGACGATGACGACCGAATCGATTCCGTTCCCCCCATACGACGACCTCGACATCGTTCACGGCCAGGGCACCGTGGCTCTCGAACTCGAGCAAGAAGCATCGACGCCAGGGGCTCCAGCCAGCTCGTCCCATCCGCAACAATCGCGCCCCAAGAGCAGACCGGACATCGTGCTCGCCGATTTCGACAGCGGCGTCACGCTGAGCGGCATCTGCATGGCCTTCGTCGGGACAGGCACACAAGTTTTCGGCGCAGCGCCAACGACCGGCTTCTGGGACCACGTCTGGAACCTCAACACGCCCTCGAACCCCGCCGGCGAAGGCACCGCATCCTACCAAGACGCCCAGGGCAATCGCTACTGGGCCGACATCAAGCACCCCATCTCCGCGACTCTGTGGAGTACTTTCACGGCGCCGGGCCACTTGTCCGGCGTCTTCGAGGTGGACAACGAGCAGGTGCACGCCGCGAGCATCTTGGCGCGCGACAACTATCACTTACAGCTCGAGCCGGACGAGTCTGTGCCGCTCGCTGTCGCGTTGTACAATGAGGATTTCCAACGTTTTGTCGATAGGGAATCGAGGAGGGGACGGAAGCTGGTTGTGGGAATTGTGTTGCGATCGAGGAAGGCGGCGACAAATTGATGATTTTAACGAAGTTATGATACATGCCTGCATTGTACTGTCTAATCGAAAACATCACGATTAAATTGTCATCGATAGCGATTCGTTTTTGCTTTTTCCCAGGCTCCGATTCATACGGCGTGTTTACTATGATCCTCAATCGAAAAGTCTCTTTTTCCCTTTTCTCAAACTCAAAACCCCCCTCAAATCACGATGTCATCGTTTGTTTTTCGATCGCAAGTCCTCTGAACGACGGATCGTCGTACTCCGCGATGACATGAGTGATCAACGAATTGGTAAGAATCGATGTCTTCGCATTTTCTTTGCGGAGTCCGTCGCACTAGACGTGAGAACTAATCTCAACTTGTAGGTTGCAGCGCTGCCGTGTTCCCGTCTTCAACAATAAAACATGATCGACTATGCATCCGTATTATTACAAAGCAAGTCACTACTCACGACAACGAGATGACAACAAACCAAGTCTTGCATACATAGTCGATAAAAATCGTTGCTCCCAAGTCAGATCTTACGTAAGATCCATGCAAGGC
>Ga0265797_10000589_pt1 | contig 66054 bp, 54 predicted proteins | sample P2T30metagenome_FD_192433 | JGI IMG/M metagenome (GOLD analysis project Ga0265797, IMG submission 192433) | Plant litter microbial communities from East Loma Ridge, Irvine, California - P2 T30 | ecosystem: Environmental > Terrestrial > Plant litter > Unclassified | place: USA: California... | reverse complement strand
CTGTGCTTCGCGCCCTAGGGTACTGGGACGATCTCTGGCTATTGTACACCTCTACTAAGCCTGGTAAGCTTAGTAGAGTTAAGTATAAGCGTAATATTACTGTATATATTATTGTAGGTAAAGGTAGTTGCAATACGCAAAGACGCGCCAAGCATTGTATTACAACCCCAACACAACAAAGCTACAACATCTTTTTAACCTCAACCTATACGCGTTAGTTTATTGTCGCTATCCCTATCCGCCTATCCTACTCTCGCGATCGCAAGTATGCCACCGAAAAGACGCGTCCACGACGTTGTTGGCACGTCAAGAAAGCGCCAGAAGGGCGTGCCCCTGCCTCGCGGTACTCTAAGCCAACCTATACCTATTAAAAGCCCTCCATCATCGCCTTGTCGCTCCCCTCGTCTATCTCCTCGTAAAGCTCTGGTTGAAGCGTCCCAGGCGTTAAGCTTCAAAGCGCGACTGCGCGAAACGCAGGTCGAAGAAGCTATCGTCCCGCCTGTTGTTGGCAGCGAGGAGGCAACAATAACAATAACTAACAATAAGGATACTAAAGTCTTTGAAGAGAGCTTTGCGGACGACTTTGATGGCATTAATTAGAGTCGTCTGCCGCGATATATAAAGCCTATGGCGTCACAGCGTTCGAGAAAAAGCTAGATATATCGCTACGGCTACCGCGTCGCATATCGTAAAGATCCCACGCGTATATACTTCGTATGCCGCTATTGCCACGAGCATAAGTTTATTGACGCTGGTGTTACCCAAGTATACGAGACAACACGCTCAACATCAGCAGCTCAGCGATACCTGGGAGAGAGACGACGCGGCTATGGCTATCAGCCACCTAGCAAAAGCACCCAGTCCATCAGCCCCAGCGTCCTCCATCAAATACTTACTGGCAACCGGGTTAGCCAGACGGTCGCGAACGAGCTCTCTAGCTTCAATATACAGCGCTTTAGACTCGCTGCTGTTGGCTGGCTTGTAGAGGCAAACTTGCCGCTTTCTACGTTTGAATCGCTAGCTTTTCAACAGCTTATATCGACAGTTAACCCACAAGCAGAGGCAGCACTTTAGGCCTCTTATAATAGCGTTACCGCCTACGTTCTACGCCTGTACGACTATATAAAGCCACGCGTTGTCAAGGACCTGTTACACGCCTAGAGCAAGATACACATAAGTTTTGACGGCTGGACGACGAAGGGCGGCAAGCGTGGCTACCTAGGTATTGTTGCGCACTACGTTAACAGCAACGGCAGTCTTGTTGACCTTCCTATTGCGCTGCCGCAGTTAACAGGCACCTATAGTGGCGAGTCGATGGCCAGCGTAGTTATTTAGACGTTAAATCACTTTAGGATTAATAAAGCAAGCGTGGGATACTTCGTACTTAATAACGCTGGCAACAACAACGCCGCGGTTGAGGCAATCGCGCAGCAAATAGGCTTTAATGCTGTCAATCGCCGCCTCCGTTGTGCTCCCTATACGCTGAACCTCGTCGGTCAAATACTCCTCTGGGGCAAAGACTCCAGCTCGTACGACAACGACCCAGCTGAGTTTGCTGTCGAGAGCGAGTATATAAGCGAATAGAGGCATGACGGGCCTTTAGGCGTGCTTATAGCAATCGTCAACTATATTAAAACGCCACAACAGTACGCTCTTTTTGCTAACTTCCAGCGCCTTGCCCATCGCGAGTTACCCGTCGACGCGCCCGCCGATAAACGCAAGATCCTCGAGCCTGTAAAGCTAGTTGTTACCCGCTAGAACTCCTACTACTCCTGCTTTAAGCGCGCTGTACAGCTACAGTCAGCTATTAACGCCTACGCCAATCACTATATAAAGCGGGTGCGAGATGAGGATACGTACGCAGAAACCCGCCGCAACAAGCTACCCGATGCGCCGCGGTGGATAAGATCAAGTAGCCTAACAACACACAATTAGGCGGTAGTTATAGAGTATATAGATGCGTTAAAGCCTCTAAAAGCTGCTACAAAGCGCCTTGAAGGGCGTAGCAAGAGCGGCAGGTTTAGGTCTATCGCTGAGGTGATACCAGTATTTAAATATATACTTAATTATTACGAGCAGCGCGTCGAGGCTTACGAGGCAGTCAACTACAACGCTCACAACGAGGCACCTGAGGATCATCTCGCTATCAATATACGCGCAGCGTGGACAAAAGCCAACGAGTACTACGCCAAATTAGACCTATCGCCCGTCTATTACGCCGCTACAATACTCCATCCATACTACAAGACGTATTGCGACGCTGCCTGGGGTACTGACAAGCCTGACTAGCTTTCAGAGAATAATCGCAACTTCCGCGCCTTGTGGGCTTTATACAATACCCCTACGGCTGTTGTACAACGCACGAAACCCGTATCGAACGATATAGACGACGCAATCGACGGTCTTATCGATCCTACAACCGCTAGCAACAGCGCGATAGTAGACGACGAGTTTACTCAGTGGAAACAGTGCAAGCGACGTGTAGAGAAGGATACGGAGGACGCCAACAACCTAATAAAATACTAGCTATTGTTGCAGGATCGCTATCCTCGCCTTAGCAAGCTTGCGCTTAACGTACTGTCTATCCTAGCGTTAAGCTGCGAGTGTGAGCGTATGTTTAGTGAGCTAGGAGACCTATTAGAGCCTCGCCGACGAGCTATACGACCTTAGCTTTTAGCGGCGATACAGTGCGTACGACGGTGGCGAAAAGCTAGTTTAGGCAATAATAATACAAGCCGTACAGACTCTATAATTGACAGCGATATAGAGACGTTGTACGGCATGGATACATGGGACAACGATATCGACAGCGATACCGACGGCGATAACGAGACTCAACACTACAAATAGTCACGATACCCCACTTTTCCAGCCTCACAAACGCTATACTATCAATCCAATCAATCAAGTTAATTAATCTAAGCGTTTTTGATCGATTAATCTCATCAATCAAGCCAAATTACTATAGAACGTCAAGTTAATTCAATCCGGGGTGCTCAGATTGATTGGCTTGATTGTTGACAAGTCTGTCTAGTAGTATTAACGTTTATATGTTTTAGAGGGTTCGTAGGGACTATTTATCAGGTTAAGTAGGGCGTCAGCAAGAAAACTACGTGTTTCTCTCAACTGTTTGTACATGACGCGCTGATAGCCAGGGCCACTTACTGTTAAGACCGCGCACGAGCAACGTGCTATGTTGCTCTCTAGTGTCGCGATTAATGTTGGCGTCTCTCTCAGAATGCTTGTGCGCGCTCGTGCGTAGGGTAGGATGAGCCGGTGCTTCAGGGGGAACCTAAGCGCCAGCACCGCTGTTTTTCGCAGCTTTCGTAGTAGCGCTGAGCTGTCATGTTGGTGGCTTACTCCGCTAAGCGACTAGACCCAGAAATAAACCTTGGCGTACGGTACCGGTAATGTGTGTTAATAGCCCACATCCAGAAACAGCACTACGCCGTTCAGATCACCGCATACAGGAAAATTAAGGGTTTTTGTGGCAGTCGCATAGGTGAAAGCTAGGCTTCCCGTCCGCTCAGCCATATACAAGCAGTGTACCGGCGGATTAGTAGTTAGGTGGGTGACCACTAGCGAATCCCCGCTGTTGTATGTTTTGTACTTTTTGTTGCATCTTACGAGCTCGGTGCTAGGCAGGAGCGGTAGAAGGGCAAGAATGTATGGTGGTGGTTTTTCTTTGTTGCGAGGGACGAGATGACGTTTCCGCAAATCAGGTGCTCGCCTTAGCTACCTTGTCCTAGCAATTATTCTACCAGCTATTTCACACAAAACTAAAAACGGACCTCTGTCTCTATTACTAATAAGCTGCAATAGTAAGCCCTTACCTCCTCGCTTCCTTATACAGCGCAACCTCCGTGCCCTCGTCTCCTCTATCGTTTGCTTTACTTTTATTTCCATCTGAACCTTTACAAATGCCTGGCCTTAATCAGATCTGCAGCCTTCTCACCAATCGCGTACGCAGTTGTCTGTGTATGAGTTCCGGGTATCAAAGGGATGATGCTAGTATCAGCGATGCTGAGACCCCGCGTTCCATACACTCTCAGCTGACCGTCTACCACACCCCCTAGCTCGCGAGGCATCATAGCAGCAGTGCCAACACTATGTCCATTTGACGCCATGAGCTTATCCTGATTAAGTAGCCAGTCCTCCCAGCCCGCGTCGTCTGTAACCGCACCAGGAATCGGATCTTGCTCGACGATGTCAAGGTCTTTGAAAGCCTTCGATTCAAGAAAGTGCTTTCGAATGTATGTTTGCATGCGAACGTGCATCTTCTTATCGATAGGGTTGGACCAGAGGCGGTAGTCGAAGATTGGATCGCCGAGTGGATCGACGGGGTTGATCTTGACGTAGCCGCGAGAGAAAGGCTTGAGCAAAATGCACATGCCCCAGCCCTTACCAGAAATAGGATGTTCAAGCCAAGCATTGGTCTTGGACTTGAAGGACGCAAGTAGAATCTCCTTTTGTTTCTGGTAGCCCAAAACCAGTTCCTTTGGGGTGTCGTTGGGGAGGAAGTCCTCAGGCTTCTGGTTGGCAATCTCCTCGATCATCGCGTCGAATGCTTCGCCAACAAAGGTTGCAGGAGGTAGAAAGGCGCCACTGCTTGTGACCCAAGCTGTATACGGACCTCCGTTGGTTTGCTTGAAAAGGCTATATACTTCCTCCTTGTACGTGGCGTTTGATCCAATCGTGGTTGGCTTTGGGAACGAAGTGTCGCCAGTTTGGTTGTACAAGCTGAGGGCAAAAGAGTGATCCTGTAGGTTCCATCCTACACCGGGAAGATCGATCAGAGTTTTGACTTTGGCGGTATTCAGAACATTTTTCGGGCCAATGCCAGAGTACTGGAGAAGCAGTGGAGTGCGGGTAGCAGATGCGGAAAGAATGATCTCACGTTTTGCTTTGACTGTGAATACCGTCGAGCTGTACCGATCTCTAACCTCGACGCTGACCGCATGCTTCCTTTCGTCCTTCTCGGAGCCGGAGAAGTTCACCTTTGTAACACGATGCAGAGTCAATAAATGGTAATTCTTTCGCGGTTGAACTTTGATGTAGTGACTCAGACCAGCGAAGCTTCGGTTGTATTGCCTCGCGGGGTCCATGGACGTTGGAATCCAGAACAACCCATATGCGTGCCCATCCGCGTGTTCTGTCTGAACTGGAACATTCTCCTTCTCGATCCAGGCTTTCCAATGAACTTCCTGGGTGGCATATCGAAAATCGGGGTAAGCACTAACCACGGAACCATTTTCAGCATACGCGGCAGGATTGTACGTGATGCCCCATTCCTTCATGGCTGGTGTTGGTGGTGTAAGAGCAGAACCTTTCTTGAAGTAGGGATAGAGACCCTCCCAGTCCCAGCCACCGTTACCAGGAAATTTGGCCCAATTATTGTAGTCTTCCGCGCTACCACGGTCAAAAAACTGTCCATTGACCGCGGAACCACCGCCTACAACAGCTCCATTGGCGACCGGGAACGTGCGGTTGTTCACGTTGGTTTGTGGCACCGATGTCAGGTTGTACAGGAATTCTGGTGCCGGAGTGTTATATAATGGCATGAAAGAATCGTCTTGGGCAAGGCGACCGTATTCGACCAAGAGTACAGTTTCTGACTTGTTGAGCGGCGATCAGAAACGACAAGAGATCGCTTACGCTTGCCGTCCTCGGAGAGACGATCAGCTACCGTGGTGCCAGCTGTTCCGGCGCCAACTACAATGTAGTCGTATTCTTTGGCCACATCAGTAGCTCCTTGCTTCACCTCAGCGTTGCTCCACGATGGTAGCGCTTGAACAACGGCCACGAAGCTGAGAGCGATCAAAAGAGTGTGTGCCATGTTAGATGTCGAGGAGCTGCACATTGATAACAGAAGAAGCAACATATAGACGAAATAGTTATCTCTAAAAAGATTACTAGTTGCCAGCCGCATATGGCGGTTCCGATGTTGTTATCTAGGTACTACAGGAATTAATCTCGAAGGCTTGGCAGACAACCTTGGAAGGAAGTCTTCGCGCATCCTTCGGAAATGTACCCCGCGGAGCGACACCGCGACTGCGATTGATGCAGGGCGGGCGGATCGCTTCTACTTTCATGCTCCTGGCACGACATTCTTCGGGCGTTCCCAGGACTCACAATCGTTGTCTCTACAGAGTTGCGAAAGACGTGACATAGAAGGCACAAACATATATTTGGTTCCTCGCAGACTGTGTCAAATGGCATGGTTTTGGTATCTCCGTATGCTGCCTTCCAGACGCCGCGTGAGAATATAGCTGTATTGCTACAAGTCTGGATAACCATGCTACTAGCCATGTAAGCTTCTCCACTTCATGAACGCCATTGTGCCCCGTAACAATAACACCACTTATGCCGTCGTATCGTAAGCCAATATCTCAGACCTACCCCATATTATCTTCGCGCTCATTCAGCACTCTTCACCTTCGCAGCCTGCATCTTACCCAGGATGGTCTTGCTCTTCGCTTTGCCCTCGACCTGCTCTGCTCTGCTGAGACCAGCATAGAACGACCGCACCTTGTCGTGTGCAATGACCTTCCTAGGATCGAACCGCAGGATCTGCAAACCAGCCATGCTCGTCGCACGGGATAGCGCAACGTACGCTTGACCCTTTTCGAAGACCTTGCCAAGATCGACGCGCACACGCTCAAGCGTCTGACCTTGTGCTTTGTGGATGGAAAGCGCCCATGCGAGGATAAGCGGGATCTGAGAACGCGATGCTTGCACTTCGCCGTTTGGTAGCTCGATTTTCCAGTCTTCGCGCTTGCATAACAGGTCGCGCGTGGTACCATCTGCGATGGCGAAACGGACTACGGGATAAACCTGGCTGCTGTTTACGCCGAGCGAACTCTTCATCATCTCTGTCTTCATGGCAGCTTCTGAGGGACCACCTTCCAGGAAAGCCTCTTCGTCCTCCTTGTAGATACTGAACATTTGCTCAGTCATGAAGCCTGTAATCTTCCCTAGCGAGCCGTTCACTAAAGTGTCGTCCATATTCTTTACCAACATGACCTGGGCACCTTTTTTGAGATGTATTTGCGCCGGTACCATACAGCTCTGTAATAACCTATCACGCTGCTCTTTGTTTGTGATCGTACCACCATCGCGAGCTTCGAACAAAAAGGTATTACCATGGAGTTGCTGCATACGAGTTGTGTTTGCCTTGTCAACTTCTGAACGTGTAGGGAAGAGTTCTGTGGCTTCGACACTCTCGTCTCCCTTTGGCAGTGGACGCTCTAACTGCTTGAACCGATTAATCGAGTCTTGTGTCAGTCGGCCCTCTCGCATCTCGTTCAGCATATTCGCGAAAACGGGATCTTTCTGACGGAAGACGTGGTGCAGCCCAATCGTGTGCTCGATGCTTGTAGTCCAGGTACCTGCATCGAAAGCGAATTTGGCCTGCCGTCCATTCTCTGGGACAGGAGGTAACTGGAAGAAGTCGCCAGTAATGACAAGCTGAATACCACCAAATGGCCTGCCATTGTTGCGAATCGTGCGAGCGATTGCCTCCAACTTGTCGAACAGATCGCCGTCCACCATGGAGACTTCGTCCATAATCAGTACTTTCGTACGCAACCACCGCTGCTTTGCTTTGGCGTTTCGTCTAATCTTTTTGACCAAGTCTTCTACGGGCTCTTTGCCAAGTCCGATACCCGCAAAACTATGTAGGGTAACACCGCCGATGTTGCACGCTGCCAGGCCTGTGGATGCTGTGACTGCTACTCGATCTGGCTCACGGGCGTATTTCCGCCGTAGCGCTGCGATGATCTCACGAAGCAAGACTGATTTACCAGTACCTGTCATTGTTAGCAGGACCTCAAGCTAATACCCCAGTCCACATACCAGCAGATCCAGTGAAGAAGACGCTCTTCTTGTATTCCGCTACTAGGTTCAACACGTTCTGTTGCTCTTCACTGAGGAATATCTTGTGAATAGTGTTCTTCTTTTTCTTCTTGATCGCCTCTTTCATATCCTCGTCGGTGCCCTGGTGCGCTTTTGCTTGAGCCTTGTTAGCCTCCCTGAAAGTTGTTCGCTGCTGCTTCAGGGCGCTCGCGGTCGTGTTGAAAAACGATTGTGACTTGGAGTCCTTCGCTGGTGTCGAGAAAGGCCTATCGACGGCCTTTGAGACTCTTTTCCTAGGGTGTGTGGTCTCTTCTTGCTCCTCCTCTTCCTGTATAGGTTCCTGCTTCTGACTCTGTGCCCATGGTAAGGTTCTTCGCTTGGACTTTGGTGGATCAGGCCTCTGTGGTGTTTTGTAGTGTGACAAAGGCGATGAAGACCACGGTATTGGCTGGCTACTACCCAACTCTGGTTTCACGTCGGCAGTCTGCGCTCTCGAATTGTATCCCGAGTCGGCCGAGTCATCAGAAGTAACGCGAGGTAACGTAGGGTATGTGACAGTGCCTTTTGTCGCTGGATCTTCAACGTCAAGATCTATGTCACTGTCGAAGTCGTCTTCATCGAACAGGGCTTGCGGTAAAATGCCCGGATTGTTGCGTGATGTCATATGATATGCGGCCGGCAGCTCGTTCTCTTTTTCCGATCCGACAATGGTCATTGTGGGGTATTCGAAGTCATCCTCGTGCGAGCTCAGAGACTTGGCCAATCCGCTCGACGTCCTCTTGGTTCCTTGTGCAGTTGTCCCAACGGGTGTTTTCGTCCCACTTCCTACAGGACGCGTCGATGATGTCTGCGATCCAGTGCGATCAAGGACGCTTCCGAGCGAAGCCTGTTTGTAGGCAGTGTTTGTGGGCGAAGCAGACGCGATGGCATTGTGGTTCTGCACCGCCGACTTGAACATGGTAGTTGTTGTGTGGGAGCGAGAGGAGAGGTAGCCGAAGTCGTGGCGAGGCGAGGTTGTAGGCGAAGTGTTCGGCGGCTGCAGAGGTGATGTCGAGAAGCGCGTACGAGGAAGGTGCGTAAGGGACCGTGTTGGAGGCGAATGCGTCCGAGCGGGATGGATGCAAAAGAGCGACGACCTTTTCGGATTGTACGGTTTAAGCGACGCACCTCTCTTCCCGAGAGTGACAAGCATACAGCAAACAAGGAGAGCGCCGACAAAAAGAAAGGATTAGCGAGATGATGTCGAGTGTCTGCATACCCTGCGGCGCGGTGGGGTGTGAATGTTAGCATCAATTAGTGTTCGGACCCACAAAACGCGACACGACGTCTCAATCAGGAAGCGCTAGTGCAGTCCATCACGTGCGGGCATCCCAACGGTGTTTCTGCGGTGTATCTACAAAGCTTGATAGGACATGCAGGACCCAAGCATCTTGACGCAGGTACACGCTCTGATGGACTAAGCCACACTCAGGTACCTGTCAGTGCAACTCTATGACGTACGTAGTACGTAGTGCAGGTCTTACAACTCACGAGAGAATCATGTAACACGCTCCCAAGGTTACTGCTTCAAAGTCTCATATCAATATATTACGCCTCCAGACTACCAAGTAATTCATCATGAGTACTATGCTAGTCAACATACTATTCCAACCCATCAGCGACGACCAGCATACGCCGCGAGAAATAAGCTTTTGGTATCAACCAGAACCCGCTTTGGTATCAATAAGAATTCGCTTTGGTATCAAGAAGAGAATTCGCAAGAAGAGTCAACGTCATAATAGATAGTGAAGGGGTAATCAGAGCCGAAGCCTGTAGCAACAGAAAACTAACACGAGATAGGAGATTCATTTTGAACCAAACGACCGTAAACCATATCCCACAAGAAATGTGCCAACCATGCCATAAGACAACAACGCTCGCACCATTTTGGACAACGGAATTAAATAACGACTCCCTAAGAACATAAGACCAAGTAGCTGATGAGATATGACCAGAAATCGGAGCTATCCAAAATAGCGCCCCCGTAAACAACAGGCGTGTTGGAACAATAGAGGGCACAGGGCTGAACGGAACAAATCTTAACAAATAGGGTGCTTAGCCCTGGTATCCTCCAAAGCCATTCTGGTTGAATGCTGCCTGAGGAGACTGGCCCCACTGTGGCTGTTGGGGAGCGCCGCGGCCATAGCCACCAGCGCTGCCTGGCTGCTGCATCTGTTGCTGGTAGGGCATGCCAGGGTTGCCAAAGGCTTGCTGCTGCTGCGCGAAGGGTTGTCCGCCGGGGCTGGGTCCTGCCCGCGCATTAGATTGCTTGTTTCGATACTGCAGCTTCCTCCGGTGCCGCTCACCTGAGGGTGACATGGGACCACCTTGTGGCCCACCACCATACTGAGGAAAGTACGCGCTCGGCGTCTGAGGATAAGCTGAGTTGGGACCGCCTGCAGGCGAGTAGCCCTCAAACTGGCCAGTCGGAGGACGATCTTTGCCCCACTAGATTGGAAATGTGAGCTAAGAAATAAAACAAAAGAGAACGGTTCAACCTACGCTGCACTTCAGAGGACGGCCATTGACGTTGTAGCCGTTCAGCTGGCAGATGGCCATGGCAGCATTCTCATGAGTGTCCATTTTGATAAAGGCAAATCCACGGTCAGACTGGAAACGCGTCTCGGTGACATACCCGAAGTTCTGGAAAAGCGGCACTAGGTCAGATTGAGAGGTGTAAGGAGTGAGGTTTCCAACGTAGCATGTGGTCTGCCACTGGGGCGTCTGAGCAACAACCATATCGTAGCTCTGCACGCCATGGGTGGGGAAATGGTGATGTCCGAACGGGGTGGTCGGCGTCATGCCCATGGAAGCCATGGCCTGCTGCTGAGAAATGGAAGGTTGCCCTTTCTGGTTGGCCCAGTTGCAGCGGATAGCGCGAGAGCCAAGCCACTCTCCGTCCATGGAGCTAAGGGCGCGATCAGCATCGGCGCGATCCCTAAAGGCGACGAATCCGTAACCACGCGACCTGCCTGTCTTCATGTCCCACATGACGCGGGCCTCGGAGACGGGACCAAAGGTAGAGAAAGCCTGGAGGAGAACCTCGTCATTGACCTCGTTGGACAGATCACCGACGAAGATGTGGAAATGGTTAGAAGTGTCTTCTTTGGCTGTGTTGTTAGATTGGTAGGCCCAGTTCACACGAATTTCCTGTGCGAGTCAGAAAAGTAAGTGGTTGTGCCAACGGCCAAGCTTACGTTGTTGTGGATGCGCCGGCCGTTGAGAGTGGCCATACCACGCTCAGCCGCGCCGGGGTCATCATACTCGACGAATCCGTAGTTGAAGCCCTTGGAGTTGAACTGTTAGCGGTCAGCGGCACTTGAATGCTGCAACATATGCAAGATAGGCCCGGCCAGCTGTCAAGTCATGCAGCGGGTGCGGAGTGTTATCTTACAGAAGGAGAACTTGCAGTTTTGTCTGGAATAATCTTGACGCTCTGCACATGGCCAGTCGTCTCGAAAATCTGACGCAACACGTCCTCGGTGACCCGCGGATCCAGTCCACCAACGTATAGCGCCCGCTTGTTGGGCTCGGGGGCGGCGCGACGGGGGACGTAGCCAGGCTGGCCGCTGGTCGGGGACATGGGGTTGCCCGACATGGGCGAGCTGATGGCGGTCGGGATGGGGTTGTTATTCTGGGGGATGATGACGGGTGCAAGCGGCGGCGGCGGCATGTGCTGCTGCGGTTGGCCCTGGTTCTCGTAGCCGGGAGCGCCAGCGGAAGGGGGAGGAGGGAGCTGTGCCCCGGGGTTCTGTTGGTCGGCCATGGCTGTCGTCGCGAAGAGGCGCACAAGACAATTGTCGCAAGAGGCGCAAGTGACGGCTGCGGGTATCGAACAAGTGGGCGGTGATGCGACGGTCGAGGTGAAGGCGACAAGGCCACGGGGAGGGTCGACGCTGGCGGGCGGGGTGAAAGCTGCTGGGTAGGCGGCAAGGAAAGTCGAAATGGAAAGCGCGACTAATGCTACCAATAGAGAGCGGACTGCACTAGGAAAGGCAAGGGAAAACAAGAGGAAGAGAGATAGGAGAGACGAACGCTGCGCCGAGCTGTGACGGCAAAGCTATAATCTCCACTGTGGGGTGAAGAAGGAGAGGTGTGAGAGGTGAGCGGGCGAGGGTCGAAGAATTAGCGCGGCAGGCCACAAGGCACCCGAAAGAGCGGGAGCTATGAACGTAGTACCGTACCGCTAGCCTGAGAAGCTAGCGGACCCTCCTGCACCTGCAGTCCCGCTGCCAGCTCCGGCCATCACATTGACGCGCCTCGTACCTTGTCGCGCTCCGCACCTCATCACAGCATACCCCATCATGGCCAGCGTCATGGCTGCCAATCAGCATATGGAGACACTCCAGACCATGCTCAACCTCGTCTACCTCAATTCTGGTCGCTTTCTGAAAGAACAACAGGCCGGCGGCGGCACTGGTCGCATGAAGCAACAACTGCAGCACCTCGTGCCATCCGCTACTGAGCGCTTCCACGATGCGCTCGACGAGCTCGAGAACGAGGTCCGTCTAGCGCAAACCGTCCTGCGCAGGGACATGGCGCTGCTCAAGCAAGATCGCAAGAAGAAGGAGGCCGCAGCGAAACAGCACGAGGTGGAGAAGGCGCGACTTGCCGCAGAGTCAAAGAGTGCGCCGGTCCCAGTTGAGGAAGCGCCTGTGAAGGTTGAAAAAGCCGCGACGCCAGCACCGCCCGAGCCACCAGCAGAGCCAGCGCAGGACGCGCCTGAGCTAGCGAGCGCAAAGGAGCCTGGGCCTGAGGCGGACGAGGCTCCTAAGAAGGAAGAAGACACAAAGGCGCCACTACCCCCGCCCATTGAGACCGACATGGAGCCGCAAAGAGATCCGCTCTTCGACGGCACGCCCACCACCGGCAATGCTCAGGAATCCGAGTTTGACTTCGATGCCATGTTCGGCGACGCCATGGACACGACTGGCGACAACACCCACAACGATATGATGGACACTTCGGGCGACATGGACTTTACCCTCGACGACGGGAACGACGGGCCTTCGCTACTACGCGGTCTCGAGGACTTCGCCAAGGATAATGATGACGACAACCCGAACCAGACTTCGAATATGGACATTGATTTCACCATGCCAGACCTGCCAGGCTTAGACATGAACACCGAGGCGAATACGAACACAAACGACAACGCGACTGCTGCGAAGCCTGCAGAACCAGAGCCAGCACCAAAGGTGGAGGAGTCCAAGCCTGCCGCGGAGCCACCTGCTGAAGAGAAGAAGGAAGAATCGATTACGACTACAAATGACGAGATGATGGGCACCATGGCTACAGACGACCTCGAAGATCTTTTCAATATGGACGAGTACGAGAACCCTGAGCAGTCGCAATTCGATGATGCGTTCTTCAATTTTGAGTAGCTTGTTCTTTATGCGTATGGCGTTATTTACGGCTTTGAAGCGCTGGACAGCGCCTTTGGGTAACATAAGGATATGGGTGGCGTACTACGTTGAGACGGCGTACTGGAATCATTTTGATACCCCAGCATATCCAGGAAGTGTTTGTAAAAGACTACAACTAGACATAATACTAACCTGATATAACGACCAATATGGCACTCTGCCTATTCCAAATGGCACTGCCCGAGTTTGGTCAGATATTACTTCTTGCAAGTGAAGTGTTAACTTGTTTTCCACATTCACAAAACAACCCCTATTCAAAGTATAACTGGTTTGTGGACTCAGTCGCCGTGGATTCGAAGGATAGTTTGAAAGCTCAAGACATTCACTTGGCCATAATGGTTTATCGTCTTGTCCGAGATTCAAATCTACGAAGCCCCCGCACCCAGCTTGATTTCTCCCTCAAACCCATTCACATGCATAAAGTTTGCCCGTAGTGGAGTCACACTGGTAAAGCCCTGCGCGACCGCCCATCCATCATTGCCGGGCTCACTGGCCTCAACACTCTCATACACATCTTTGAAAGTCGGTGCCCATTTGAAGTGCTTGTGTGTATACCGCATATGGGCCTGACCTGAAGGCGTTTCTCGCCCACTGTCTGTGCCCGACACTCCACCTTGTATTTCAGAGTTCGCCTTCAGCTCCTTCTTCCCAAACTTCTCCTCTTGTTTGCGTATCTGACCCTCAATGTCTGACGGTGTGTCGTCAGCTTCGGACGGTACTTCGACGACTTGGAAACAGCTTCCGCTCTTCCACGAGTTCTGCAGCATGTTCGTCCATAGGATCTTGCGCTCTCCAACGTTCTCAACCAGCGGTACGTTGACGGTGTAAAGGTGGGTATTTGCATCCCAGTGATCCCACAGATGTTTTATGAGTTTAGCGCTGAGCTCGCTGGCATCGCTGATGATCTTGGCGTCGTGGTTGCGGTCGAAGAATGCGTACGAGAGGGCGATGGACTTCATGCCGCATACTGCTGCCTCCATTGCGCCACCAATTGTGCCCGACGATAAGGAAAAGATGGCAGTGCTGTTGCGACCGTAGTTAGGGCCACTGACTACGAGGTCAATCGGGCCGCGGTCTGAAAAGTAGTGGTAGAGACCGATCTGTACGCAGGAAGCAGGCGTCGAGTCGACGAGCACCCATTCTTCTTCGTTCGACGAGGATGGCAGAGGGGAGTTGTGCGTTGTGCCATGGTTCGTGAGACGCCCTTCAGCGTTTGTTTGGAGGGGCGCGGGGCGGTAGTATGTCGGTTGTATCTGGGGCAGTGAGAATAATGATCGATAGTAGAGGTGGCCTCGTATCACATACGGATTTGCCCACAAGGTGTGCTTTGCCTATCCATGACCTCTGTGTATGCGGGAGAACGACTGACACGGTATGCCCATGCTTCTGTAGTGTTGACACCAGCGAATGTACGTAGGGCGAGGACTGATCTGATGGTGGACCATCATCGTTGGTGACCTATGGCTATCAGCGTCTGCCATTGGCTCAGTCAGATATGGTATTCTCACAAGAATATGCATGATGACTTATGAGGGACGATGATGCAGAGTTTGGTAACAACGTGTTGTAGATTGGAGATCGAGAGATGCAGAGGGGCAGACAGTGATGCGCGCTACCAATAAGTCCGAATCCCGCAGCAGGCAGTCACCGCCTCATTCTTTGCATCAACACCTCTGCGCTCTTAGATTTGTTTTCGCATGGCCGTTCCTCCAACGGCCTCCAACGTCGTTGACGAACGCTGCAGGTTGATGGCAATGTCCGTGTCCCATCGACAACGGTACCTGCGCCATGGGTAGATCCGCTGGCGCTCCCTGCATCGTGCCGACGATCAGGGCTCGACCAGCGGAACCTGAGATACCCAAGTCGTACATGTCAGGAACACAGGAAGTTCTGAAATGTGCTGCTGGTACAGTTTGAAGTATTTGCCATGTCGGACTTCTTCTCGCATCTCCGTTGCAGGTCTCAACACCCTCACTCGGGGGACAACCGTGGCCCCTCCTCCTTCCGACGTCCGTACAACAGCCGGCACTTCGTCAACGACATTTGAAACGGGACTGCAGAGTCTACCGGGAGGTTTAGCTGTGTGTAGCTAAAACGACCAGAGCTTCGGGCGCGAAGGTGTAGAGCCGCAGGTCCCTGAAGCAGCTATTTTCGGTGTTCGTTTCTTCGGATCCCCGCCCGCGGCCGCCTACCGTGAAGACCATCGTTTGAGACCGAATAGCAAAGACGGTTATAAAGAGGTGGTATAACATGAGAAACATAATCAATATACCCAATTCATTCTCACGTTAGCATTTCAACAGCTTTAAGTTTCATACCTTGAAGTCTCCAATCTCGTTACACACTCATCTACACCCACCTAAATACCTACAGACTATCAAAATGGTCATCAACGTGCCCACTGCCTCTCTTGAGGGACAAGTCGCTCTCATCACTGGTGCCGGTCGCGGTATTGGAAGGGGCTGCGCCATCGAGCTCGGCAAGCGCGGTGCTTCCGTCATCGTCAACTACGTCTCATCCGAAGGCCCAGCAAACGAGGTCTGCGAAATCATCAAGGGCTTCAACAACGGAGCCAAAGCCATAGCCATCAAGGCCGATGTCAGCAAAGTCAGCGAGATCAACAGATTATTTGAGGAGGCGAAGAAGGCGTTCGGCAAGATCAACATCGTCATGAGCAACTCAGGAACTGAGAGTTGGGACGTAACGGAGGAGATCAGTGAGGAGAAGTACGATCACGTATTCAACCTGAACACACGAGCACAGTTCTTCGTCGGCCAAACCGCGTACAAGCACATTGAGGACAACGGCCGCATCATTCTGATGAGCTCCATCGCAGCTGGTCTCCTCGGTGTAAAGGACCACGCCCTTTACAATGCCTCTAAGATGGCTGTTATCGGTTTCATCAAGGCGTTTGCGACCGACTTCGGAAAGCGCGGTATCACCGTCAACGGTGTCGCACCTGGTGGAATCAAGTCAGACATGTTCACACAGAATGCATGGCATTACATCCCTGGCGGTTCGCCTGACTGGCCAGCGGAGAAGATCGAGACCCTTATGGCAAACCACTGCCCACTCGGACGGTGTGCGGTACCTGAGGATGTTGCCAGGGTCGTTGCGTTCCTCGCTTCAGAGGACGGCGGTTGGGTTAACGGCCAGGTCCTGACCATCTCTGGTGGCTCGTCGCAGTAAGCTGTTGAAAGCAGTGATGATTGGACGATGGTAGCATATGTTTTCTTGCAGCGTATCTTATAGAGACACTAGTTCAGAGCCAACGCTCGAACAAAACGAATAAATCATACTGAACTGCATTCCCGTGTGTCCCTTCTTGCGTATATGTATTACTTCGTAGGTGTCGATGTGTAGTTGTCGATGGCGAATGAGCGTATATGCGCGATCGATGGTAAGAGCACAATCTGCCAGGACTCTGACGTCATCAAACGCGACTGCGCAACGCTATCACGTGGCTCAACCTTCACATACCAACGACTTATACGATATTTATCAGTAAGACCCCTTGTCATCGTCTGACTGCAAATTGTGCGTCTGTCCGGGATGGTTCTTGCTTGAAACATATTTGAAGCCGACCATAATGACCTCCACCCCGCCTTGTTTTCGTTTCCCGTCGAACCTTGGTTTCATTACCTCAACCTAGTTGGAGCCATCATATTGTATGCCCGACTTCCAGAGAAACTCACGGTTCACAACAATTTGTCAATCGTGTCAAAACTGTACTTTGTAGCCATGTCAAGGTGTCTATAGTTACGCCAGCTAAACAACCTTCCATACATCAGTGCCGACGTGTGAGTATTACATCACGGCGAAACGACGAACATAAAGCAATTGTACGAGCTTCTCGAAACGCTACCCCAATGTCCAATATCTCAACCTCGTGAGCAAGCTGTCAAGACGCGGAGGTCTACTGTCATATTCTCTGAACCTTACGTGAGATTGACGTGACTGTAAAGGGGTCGTCTATTACTAGATGAATGTTGCTCCGCAAAGACGTCCTACACTGAATTTTAGTAGGTTTCACCCCAAGCTGTTCTTCACATCCTCAACGCTTTATCAAGACTCTGCGGCTACCCATTTCACAAAAATACCGATACTTACCTACCACAAACTCTGTAACCCAAGTACAGTCTATCAGAAGATCGAACGGCTTCGTTTACAACCTCACATTCTCGGCCCCCACACGGCGTAATGTACAACTTCTACAACGCCACATATACTCTCTGCGGACATACACTAATCGAACAAACACAACAGTTCGGGAGACATGTTCAGTCTGCAATGGTGGGTAGAGCCAGAAGATTGGATGACAAGGAGAGCGGAATGAAGGAAGAACAGGTATAGTCTAAGCTGTTTATTGGGTATATAAAGACGTGAATCGCGCTTATTTGCGAACAGCCTGCTGAGCATAAGCTCTGAGCAGATGTGTAAGAACTAGTATACAAAATTGATCATCCCTCGTTTGTTCATGCCATGAATACGCAGATCGCTAAACGCCTTGGTAATCAGAGTGATGGGTATGTAGAATCGTAACGCCGTGATAAGTCCTAAGCCTCAAACCGTAGGCTCGTCGGGTGTCTTGCCCGCGCCTTCACTCTCAGCCTCTGGACTCTCAGGCTCCAGCTTAATATCCTTTTCTGAGTATTTACTCGTGGCTTTGGTCGGGTCTGCCTCTTTGTTGGCAGCACCAACAACTTCCTCAATCATGGCGGCAAAGTCAACAGTCATACCGCCGACGTTCATCTTGAGCAACGTAGCGGCATCTGGTCCGTCATCTCCATCTACACTACCGCGCCTGGAGCCATTCTTCATGTCCAACATCATGGTTTCGTTGTCGAAGATGTTATCTCCACTCCATAATCCCACAGTAGACGTGTTTGGATCTTCGTAGAGGTCAAAACCAAGCCCCAGCGAGCCGTTCTTCGATGGCGAGCTGCTCGCAGGCATATCACTGGAAAGAAAGTCGTCAGGCAAAAACTCGCTAAATTGAGCATCAGTGCGACCGGGCGTGGTGAATGTAGGGAAGGCTGAAAAATCAATAGCCTGGGAAGGTGACGAGATTGGGTGGTCAGATAACAGCGCGTTGAGTTGACGGGTGAACGGTGTGTCGGGTGCAGCTGTTGCCGCACGTGTGGTACGAGGAGTCAGGATATTACGGGATGGCGTCGAAGGCGCATCTCCGTTCCCTGCACCTCGCCTCGGTGTCAGGGCAATGCGTTTGCGCGTGCTTGGAGTAGGGGTCTTCAAGGGGTCTTGGGCTATTTGGTCCTTCTTAGGTGTGCTCTTCGGCGTAGTCTTTGGCGGGGCAGAATCCTCGAAAAGATGGGCCAGGTCATCTGCCTCTGCAGTAGGAGGCGGGCAGTTCTCCTTGTCAGGGTTTTCTTGATCAACGGTAGCCACTTGCACCACAGGTTGCTCGAACCAATACGTTTGCTTTGTCACACATGGAATGCAGCCGTCGTGACCTATACCAGCGTTTTCGCAACGGCCACATGGTCGCTCACGGTCACAGCCTCTCTTGAGCTCCTTGCATCGTTGACAACGGGGCTTCTTAGGTGCGTCATCGTCAGGGAGGTACATTGGAGTGGCGATTGGCTCAGTGACAGGGGCAGGTGGTGGTTCAGCCAGAGTCTTGCGCCGACCTTGCTTCCTAGGTGAAGGAAAAAGCAGTCGCCTTGTAGGCTTCGGCGTAAGATCTTGGTCGATTTCGATGGGAGATGCCTTGCTTCCTCTTACTCCGACAGGGCTGGACTCAAGGGCTCGTTCCAGAGCAGCCTGTGCAGCTTCAGAATCAAGTCCACGCGCGCTAGGCGCAACAACTGGTGGTGCCATCGTCCCGTCATGAGTCCTATCGATAGATGAAGCACTCTGCTCTTGTTCAGCAGGCATGGCAGGTTCAGACTCAGGCAAGACAGCGTCAGACATGAGATCGTCACCACCGCTCATAGACTTAGAGCGTGCTACCTTCTGCTGCTTCTTTCGGTTTGCGAGGCGCGCAGCTCTATCCCACACCTTCTGCGGTCTCATCGAAAACTTCTTGATAAGCCAGAGTCCACATGGGTTGCACAAATTGAGCTCCTCGAACGCATCAGAGGACTTTGCAGCTACTATGTCCTTGTCTTCGCGCGTCAGGTTGTTCTTGAAGATGCGGTATTTTAGTTCGCCATCCTCAGATGTCGGTTCGATTACTTCATATGCGATAATGTCGGTGCCAGCTGAGTCAGTGGATAGCTCGATGTCTTTGGGCGAGCCTTTCTCCACACGTGTATAAGCTTTCCTCCATGTGACTGTGTCGATCTCTCCGCAGTTTACACAATGGGTTGGCATTTCGCCTTTCCGGATAGCCGCATCGAGTTTGTTCTTGATGATTCTTTTCCTCTTCGCACCTGATCCACTTCGGGGATACCCGTATTCTGACGGTGTAGGTGCATCAGACATGGGCTCAGCTCCAGACCATGTATGAGACCTGGGAAGTCCTCTTGGCTTGGACGACTTTGTTTGCTTCGGGGGAGGATTCGGGGTAGCGGAGCGACTGTAGACTGGTGCTTCGCTTTCCGCTGTGGGTGAAACCTGCGACACCATACCATCAGGCGAGCCAGCTGTCGACACTGTAGCTCGTGACTTTTGGAATGCGTCGGTAGTCTGATTGTCAAGATTGTTACTCTGTTGTGCCATCGAAAGCCTTGCGGTCAGATCGTTATCGTCATTCGTGTCTTGACCCTGGAAATATACCGAGCTGAAGATATCCTGGTCCATGGTATCAAAATCGAAGGCATGAGCAGTCCCCATGTCCATCTCGATGCTCTCAGTGACTGGCTGTGTAATAGACTTGCGGCATTGCTCTTGTAATGTTCCATCATGCCAAAGCTTGTCAAGCTCCATACTATTACCATCTCGGCTTGTTGGCATATCGCTAACGAAACCGGAGTCATTCGGGGGCAGTGTTGGGAGATTCGGGCTTGAACCATCGGGTGACGCGGTTCGATTCGGTCCAATAGGAGGCGACGAAGGCATTGGGGTATCTCCAGGGCTTCCATCTCTCTCGTCCGCCGACTCCAGTGCATTATCCGAGAAGGCACTAGACTCGTAAGGAGACATATACGGTCGTCCTCCATCCATAGATGCATGTCTTAAAGTGCTTGGGGCTGGAGGGCGGCGTGATCCTCGTTGACCGAACTTCTCGCCAGGGCGAGGGGTTGGCGCACGGGGCACCATGTCTGAAGCAGCTCCTGAGGTGCTAAGAGCAGGTTTGAGGAGACGTACAGATGCTGCTGTGCTGGCCGTCACTCGCAGTGAATCGTTATGGGCGTTCAGCGGCGTGTTCCGAGGCCTCGTGGTTTGCGTGATTCGAGCCCTCTTCTTTGGGGGTCCGTCCTCCTGCTGCTCGATTACATAAGGATCGCTGAAGTGCAGTTGCTGAGGCGGCGGGGCGGCTTCACTCCGCACGGAGGCCCGTGACGTTGGTCGTGACGGAGGGTTGTACTGATAGTGGTGGAATGAGAGAGTACTCATAGCAGGGCTGGATGCCCTAGTCGGCTGAGACATGAAAGACATGTTGGACTGATCATAAAAGGAGTCATTCCGGGGTGGCTCCTGGGACGGGCTATGGCGTGTGAGCATCTGGTGGAATGGCTCAACACCACCAATGGAAGGTCGTGGCGAAGGCTGTGCAGGGTATGGGCTTGGTTGGGCCAAATGACCTAATGTTGGATTCTCTCTTAGAAAGTCGGACCAGGCGTTGTAGTCGAAACCTTCAGGCATCAGCTGACTGAGACTGTGATACCGCTCCATGTTCTCCACGTATTCCTTTTGCATGCATGTCGGAACAGGCACCAGCTTCAGTTTGACCTCTAGAGTCTCTTTGACCCCATTCGAAAAGATGCCAAGAATATTTTTGCACACGCGACCTGTGACCATGGTTTGGGAATCTTTGGCAGGGGCATTAGGAGTGGACGATGCTGAGGCAAGAATCCATGACAGCATGCCTTGGCCTACCAGCGGCGTTTCGTACTCGGAAAAATCGTAAGCGTATACGGTGAAATCATGACCTAGTTTGGCCACGAGCTCAGGACTGCAGTAGTGAGCACTGTTTCTTGCAACCAATAAGCAAGGGAGTCGACCCACCTTGCAGCTACAATAGCCTGAATGCAGGTCTTGAGTTCGATGACTCCCACTTCGGTAGTTTCGTCCAGCGATACGACAGGCACATTCAGCACGCTTGGCAGACGGGCCAGACAATTCGACTTGTTCTGATCGTCGAACGTGTAGAGTACCTTGACTGTAGTGCAGCTGTGTTAGAAGGAAACGTGATGAATGAGCAGATATGCTTGCCTCGCATTTGCCTGCGCGGGATTTCGTCCATGGTGCTATCCTCGGTGACGGACGGTGTGTGGGCGTGCTGTGAAGCACCGAGATCCGGCGTAGTACCAGATGGTGTCGACATGGCTACCTATTGAGTTGACAAAGGATAGGCTGGCCGTGTTGGAGAGGGGATGGGAAGGTTGTCGTGGATAGAAGGGTGGTGGTCAGTGTTATATCGCGATCGGTGGCTGGCGTGCGATCATCGCGAACGCGTTGCAGGTGAACTAAGAAGCGAGACTAAAAGCGACTGGAAGACGAATTGGCGGGGTAAATGGGTCGTTAAGTACTTTCGCATGCAGATACTTTCGAAACAGGCAGCAGCACGCGTAGAAGAAGGGAAGAAAAGGAACGTGGATGGCGTCGTTAATGATGTCGTGAGGTGAAAGTGAAGATGGACGCACGAGCTCGGAGGTTTGACGCTACCCGCGCCGCGCTAACGCGGGGAGGACAAAGACGCGTGACGCACCTTCCATGCCAAAGTTCCAGCCCCACAGACGACGCGTTGATTGGCTCGGCAACGGAAAAAGTGCAGCTCCAGCTCCCAGTTCTGCCAAGCTCGCTCACTTCATCGCCCTGCTTCATACCATCGCCGACCGATCCACCTCATCAAAGCGCGTTGCCGTGGTGTCCTCCTTTCTCACACTAGGTCAGTCAACCCGCCCTTGGTCTGTGCATATCTTTTGCCGGACCTCATCCTTGCGCGCTATTCCTCCGCGCAGTATATCAAAATTCGCAGGCAGAAGCTTGAGAGCTGCAAGTTGACTGTGATAGTTTCAAGCTTATTCCTCTTTGCCCTATATCCAAGCCGACAAAATGGTGGACGCAAAGATTCAGTACGTATCATTGCCAGACAGTTCACCGCTATATGAGCTAACATTGCGCAGAGAGCTTCTTTCCAAGCCCCGTTCTGAGTTGACGTATGTACGCCCTTGCACGTTCAGTTCCTATACATACTGACATTGCTGCCTAGCGAGTACGAAGTTGCCCAGGTCGAAGAACATGAGCTCACCACCGGTCCCCTCTCTATCCTCCAGACCGCCGTCCGCTCGCGCACACAAGTCCTAATCTCGTGCCGAAACAACCGCAAGATTCTCGCACGTGTGAAGGCTTTCGACCGTCATTGCAATATGGTTCTCGAGAACGCGAAAGAGATGTGGACTGAGACTCCCCGGTTAGCCAACGGCAGCTACGGAAGGAAGGTTAACAAGGATCGCTTCATCTCTAAGCTGTGCGTTCACATACCAATCATATATGCGCATTCGCTGATCCATCTAGGTTCCTACGAGGCGACTCGGTCATTCTTGTTTTGCTATCATAAGAGCTCGGATGTAGTGGGCATTTGGGACGGTAGCGCCAGATCGAGGCACGCGAAATGGAGTTTGGATGAATTAAAAGTTACATAACCGTCGCAACGGCGATGAACACCGAACGAATCAAACAACGATACCCAACTTCTACTTCTTCAATCCATCACTCAGGCCCAACAGAAGCTCCGCAAGGCCATGCGCGCCAGGGTCTGGCACCTCCTGGAATCCCTCGCCTCCAACATACACCGTTCGCCCCAAGCTCGCTTTCATACCTTTCGTCCCTTGAGCACCACCTTGTGCCGCTGCAGCCGCTTTTTCGATACTTTCCGTCTTGGATAATGTCTCAACGAACGGATAGAGCGCATCCATCAGTGTTCGGTCTCCTGGTTTGGCAGGAGTGTATTTGCCAAGTGCCTTGAGAGACGAGTCCAGGGCTTTGGCCCAGATTGCGGGTGTGACAGGCTGTGGTGACGAAGGCGCATTTTGTCGCAACCCATGGGCCAGCGCATTCAGGAAGATGGCATAGATTGCGCCTGACGTGCCGTCCATAGCCAGTTCCACCACTTGAATGATGTGATTCATGAGGATCAACAGATCATCCGTCTTATCTGCCGTTTCGAGCATCTTCAGAATTGCTGCTGGGTGTCAGCGCTAGGTAACAATGCACACGTGACGATAACTTACCTTCTGCGCCGCGCTTGAGTCCGATGCCGCAATCGCCGTCCCCCACTATAGTATCGTATCTGGTCACATCTGGTTCAGCCTCGATGAGCCTGTTCAATGCGACTGCCAATGTTGATTTGGCCTGAGCAAAGTTGACTGTCCAAGTTAGCACATACCCTGTGCAACGCGGCAGGTACTTACCCCTCAGGTCACTTGGCTGGACCTCTTCTTCGTCTACCTGCTCCTCGCTCTTTTTCGCTTCTTCTCGTCGTGCCCATGTGCTGCTACTAATTGCCGCTGACCAGCCACTCGCCTCTGCGGGTGCATCGAGCAGTTCAAGCATAGAAGCGTCAGCGACTCTTAGCAAGCTGACGCTGAAGCCCAGTCCGTTCAGACTGGTCATAAAGGTACCAGCCAGAATTCGCACTGGTTTGATCTTAAAGTTGTCCGCTAGTTGGTCGACGACTTCGTTCGTGATCCCACTGAGCTCGAGTGGACTGACACCTCCTAGGTTGTTGACTAGCAGCACCACATCGTCCTTGTCGGTGATCTTAGAGAAACTGCGATCCTGGTCCGCGACGTCCAAACAGTGCGATAACATCGTCTTCACAAGGCCAGGGAGATCGGTCGACTTGCGCTCAGAGCCGGCTTCGTTGTGAATGCCCATTCCAATCTCAACTAAGCCTTCCGCAAGCTCGTCTTCCTCTGCCTCTCGCCGACCTGGAACATGTACATGCGCCAAGGAAGATCCAATCGAGACGGTGTTGTCTGCGACGAGTTGTGCCATGTGCGTTACATCCTTGAGACTCGCTCTACAGTCATATTAGCGATCGTCAACCTGTAAGCCATAGAACTGGTATGGTTGCGCACCCTTTCGCAGCGAGCGCACCAGCAGTCTTCTGTACAAGTACTGTTCCCGCAATACCTCTTCGTCCAACCTTTCCTCCCTTTGCGCGCCCTACACCTGCATCGTCGCCGACCACCACCATGTCGACTTCAATACCTGCAGCGCGCGCCTTCTCGACTGCCATGCCGAAGTTCAACACATCGCCGGTGTAGTTCATTACTATCACGAGTACACCCTTGTCTTTCTGAATGCGATGCAAGATACATCTTCGCACCTGCTCTGCACTTGGAGATGCGAAGATTGTGCCTGCGACTGCTCCAGATAGTAGGCCAGCACCGACGAAAGACGCGAATGAGGGCTCATGACCGCTGCCGCCTCCAGAAACTATACTGACTTGTGATGCGCCATTCTTACGGTAGATGATTTTGTTGTTTATATCGCATTGCACCGAAGGGTTTGTTTGTGGGATGCTAAGAAGGGCAGTTTCGACGAGGTGTGTCGGGTCGTGAATGAAGTGTCTCGCTGCGTGTGTTAGGCTGATAATTCGTGTGTATGCAAGACAAGGATACTAACACGACATTGTGGCTGTTGTATGTTCAATTCAATGGAATGTGCCGAAAGTATGGAGAGATTGCACAAAGGGCAGATGGAAATTGAAGAGCATGACGAGGAACTAATCAATCCCTCAATACCCGACCCGACGACACGTAAATCATTTCGCCCAATCCTTCATGTCATTTGACATATGCCGTGTTGCTGTGGCCACACGGAAACGCGTCCGTGTTCCGTCTTGTTTCCAGGCATTTGGAGAGCCCCAGAGCTCTAAGTGGGGTTACGCATATGGCTGTGAGGGGTAGCTTGCGTCCAGTGGGGTCGCACCTTCCCCCGAACCCCGAGATGTCAGCAGAGGTGCCGGCTTCCTCTTCTGGGTGATGCCGGAACAGCTGCTCGATTTCCAACCGCTCCTTCAGCACGCATAATGACTACGAGAAGCCTCACTTGGTGCAAGATGGATTATGTTAAGGTTGTTGTATGGGAACATGCTTGCTTATTTCGCTATTGCTATCGGATGACCGGAGCGCTTACAGCACGTAGCCCGATCAACAACCTTGGGCACAAACAGCTTTCTCTGCCACTGCAAAGGTCGTGTCCTTGCAAAGACGTTTTCGTCAAAAGAAGATGTAAATGATGCAGCTTCGACTAACAATGGACATCATCTGTACCCTAGTCAAGCTGACGAGCGAGGACGCCTGCTCATCTTCGGGAACCATAATCGGAACTCACACAGAGTTCAGTCGATATGGCTTAGCTCTAGATGCTCTGGCATCACAAACCCCATCCGGGAGAAACTTGGAATAGGTGCATATCTAATAAACTCTGTCTTGCTGCCAACATCAAATTATAATCAGCAAACCCACAAACACGAACAGTGTCACAAGTCTTTAGATCCTTTAATTGTATCCAGACTAATTTTGAAACGCTTGGTTGTAGCGGTGAAGAGTGCATTTATGTGAAAGCTGAGAGGAGTTGGAGAGAGCTCAGATGGCAGCAAAGAAGCTACCCCGCCATCTGATTAGATTTTGATCTGCGCCCCCACCAAACGTCGCGTCGAGCTTCATCGACGCGATTGTTGTTTGCTCGTGCTTATTATCTACTCTCATCAAATCATTGTCTGAACCCACTAAAAGAGCTTCTTTTGCCAAAGAATATTGACTGAACTTGTGTCTGATTCGTCTTCCCGTCCCTAATTGAATATTGCAACAATGGCATATAACGGCATCGCTCATAAGTACTCCAAACGCCTCATCGCATTCGAGCACAACCCTCGCCCACTATCCAGCGCAGCGCCAAACACTTTGCTCTGGGTCGGAGGCCTAACAGATGGCCTCCTCACCGTTCCGTACCCCTCCGCCATCGCCAGTAAACTTCCATCTGACTGGGTCATATCCGAAGTCCTCATCTCCTCGTCCTACAAAGGCTGGGGTACTGGTAGCCTCGCTCGCGATGCGCGTGAGCTCGGCGAATGCGTGTCCTACTTTAGGAAGCTACGGCCAGAGACGAAGGTTGTAATCATGGGCCACTCAACGGGATGTCAAGATATCATGGAATATCTGCTTGGGAAGGGACACGAGGGGAGGGAGCCATTGGACGGGGTCATACTGCAGGGCGGTGTCAGTGATCGAGAGGCATGGGAGGACTACTATAAAGAAGGGGAGAAAAGGAAAGAGCTGGAAGAAGCGATTAGGAAATCTAAGGAGTTGATCGATATGGGCAAAGCCAAGGAGATCTTGTCGCCCGAGAGCAACGCTGTATTCAAGGATATGGGGGGACCACTCAACGCATACCGGGCATACTCCCTCCTCGCAAAGGGTGGAGATGACGACTACTTCTCGAGCGACCTTTCCGACGAACACTTTGCGACAACGTTTGGCAAAATCCCGAAGAGCACGCCGGTATGCTTCCTGCTAGGATCCAAAGACCCGTATGTGCCTGCAAAAATCGACAGAGCAGCATTGCTTCAGCGCTGGACAAGGATAATTCGCGAAGGCGGCGGGGTTGTAGATGACGAAGATGGTGGCGTGATTCCAGGGGCACACCACAATCTTGACGATGACCCTGAAGAAGTAGTCCAGGATCTTGTCAAAAGGGTATGCGGTTTTGTTACCGGGCTGGACAAGGACACAAGCCCCAAGTGGAAGAAGGCTGGGTCTCACCTTTGATTCCACTGCGATCACTGCATGGTAATATAGTATTGAACAATGCTTCAATGCGCATCCATCCTTGGATTTGTGATCTGGTACCGCAATCACGCTCCTGTCACAACCATAGGACGATAGAGTGCGCAACGCGCCATCGCAACAGATGACAACCCTCCACGTGTGGTGCGGTCCTGTCATCGAGACTCGTGTTGAGCTGACATGCGATCCGGAGAGTGGACATTGTCTAACTCAGACTGTGTGAATGTTTGTTGGCCAGGATAAAGACATATACAGACGACGAATATAGGGCTATAGACTTCTTCAGTACGATGTATTATCGCGTGCTCTAAGCATCGCCATGCCCCTCGGCTACTCAATACTCAACGATAGCTTTTGGTGTCCCATAATGCCGTTAATCATCCTACAACCCAGAGTGGAAGCCAATGCTCAACACGTACGTACGACAAACGCCCACGCAATGCATGTAAAATCACAGATCCGCTGACTTAGACAACAGTATCCATCCTCCAACTCCTTGCCGAAAAGCTCGTTGTTCGCCAAGCTGTAGTCATGCCTGAAGAGGTATCCTCGAATACAATCAGGATGCACACTGAGTATTAGCTGAGACTCGGCAAAACCGAGCTCCTCTGTACTGCACCTCGCTGGCGCCGCTGGCGCAAACGCTTGACGATGTAATCTTCTCCCGAGTCCTCTTCAGCTTCTGACATAAAGGCATCCTAAGCCCGTGCGCCGTCCACTGTAGCTGGTTCCTCGAACTGCGCCTGTACGACCCATTGCTCGCCAAACTTTATGCCTTTGCCACCGCTGATGCCAGCATTGCGCCAGGGTCTGTTGACACCAATATCGACGATCCAGATAAGCCACTGTGGATCGCGTCCAGCACCGTTCTGGAGCGCTTTTACAAGACCTGTTCGTGGTGCACCGAGACATACGATGTACTTCGCGCGAACTTCCAGTGGCTCGCCTTCTAAGATAGAGACTTCACCCGTAGAGCCGCCCACACCCGACGGCGTTTCGACAGCGAGACAGGCTGCTCTTGACTTATTTGCCCAACCTACAATGTTGAGGACCACTCGTTGATCTTCATCGCCAAGCGCCTCAAACTCCTTGTGACGGCCAAGCAGGGCGTCTATGATGAGCTCGGGTGGTGCTTGTAGACGCTTCAGAGCTTCTTCCGTATCTCTCCATGCACGAACGGAGCCGCCAAACTTCCGGAAAAGTTCGACCTGGCGTCGGATATCCTTGTCCCAGTCTGCATTGCGTTCGAAACCAAGTAGTGCAACCATGACTTTCGGTCCACGTTGAGCAAGGTGCCGTGCTGCTGCTACGGCGCGTGCACCTCCACGGTGATTGCCAGCTAAGACGACAATGACAGGGTTGGCATTGGGATTGTCGCGTGCGAGACGTCTGCCGCCTGGATTTATCGCGGTCAAAGCAACTTCTGCGATGCCTCGTCCTGAACTCTCTGCCATGATATCCTCGTTTAGACCAAACTCCACTTCAGCAGTCTCCTCGACCGCCAGCATGGCACCAGGAGTGATAGCGAAGCACTTGCGGTTGTTTGATGTGAGACGTAAGCAGCCCTTCGCGCTCGAGTCAAGAGGTGACTCTGGTGGTGAAGCAACGCGACCCGGCCTGGGGCTACCGGTAGCGTGTGAGGATGCATAAGGTCGATTCAAGACGAACGAACGGTTGGTGCGCGGCAATACACCTGAGCCCATCATATCCAAGTCAGCCTGGACACCGCTGCCTTGCCGTGTTGGCGCCCTTTTGACTGAGGCTCTGGACATTGCACGTCTAGAGTTGCGCCCGCTGCCGAACTCATCTTCCTCTTCCTCAGAGCTTGTGTTTGTGGTACTTTTCAGCTTCCGATCTAGCACATTCTCTGTAGGATGCAGGTTCTTTCCACCGTGTGTTCCAGGCCTTGCCAGGCGATTAAAGCTGACCAGACGATCCTCATCTGCGGTTGTGTCCTCGTTCCTGATTTGATTGAACACCGTGCGCTTGTCAAATTTCGAGAGGTTGCTCTGAAAGTCGAACTCGGGCATGTCCTGGATATCTGTCGCGTCTTCTGTAGCCCAACCGTTTGTGGCTTCGAGCGCCTGCTGCCGTTTTGTCTTACGATTCGAAGCGTTTGCCGCTGCAAGACCGACTCTGCCGCCTATAACCCCGGGAGTTCTTGTCTGTGGCTGTTCGGCGGCTTGTAGCATTGGAGTGTTCCTCCAACCATTGCCTTTGCTAGTAGAAGTTAGTTTCTGTACATGGGACTAGTGGCCTCTGAATCTGAATATCACATACCCTTTCTTGACAGTCTCGACGTCGCCATTCTTCTTCTCTTGAGCAGCAAGCTCCTTCTTACGAGACTTGCCTCCTCTTCGAGTCTTTTTGCCATTGTCGTCGTTCTTCTGCGGACTGGGATCATCCATTGGCTTGCCGGTCCTGGTCTTGGTAATGCTTGCCCTTCGCGCAGCTAGCTGTCCTGTACGCGCCTCACTATCTGCCTCTTCAGCATCCGCGATGTCCAGCGACGAAAATGGGCCCTCTAGAGTGGCTGCACTCGGCTTTCGAACGTTTGTCTTCTTTGCATGGCCCACGAACGGAGACGTGTTTTTCGGTAAAGCCGCAGCGCTTGCAGCAGCTATGGGCTTGATGGGCGTGGCAGGAGCTTCCTGCGGAGGCGCAGCAACGGCAGAGCTCAACGAAGGAACTGTCGAGGTGCGCTTCCCCATGCTAAGAATCGCGGGGTCGACGAACGGCGCAGCTGGAGTTGGCTGAGGAGCGACTTGGCGGGGCGCTTGACGAGCGTTCTGGTAGACAGGTGCGCCTGTAGGCGGGCCCGACGACGGTTGGCTGATGAGATGCGGAATCTGTTGTCCGCTATGCGGTGGCGGGTGCTGAACATGGTTCTGGGGATATCGCGGGTATGCAGGAGGCTCGGATCGCGATGGAAGAGGTTGAGGAGCGGGCGCAGAGGGGGTGACTTTGATATCGGCGATCATATGTCCTTCGACGTTATACGAAGGCACACGGTGACCAGAGTTTGGGAAGAAGACTGTAACCATCAGCGCATGCCCACAAATAAACAATGCCTCCGACCAGAACGTACCATCTTGAAGCGTCAGAGTAGCCGTGTGTTGATCAACACCACTAACCACACCCAGCACGACAGCACCTGGAGGGCTCTGTAGTGTCACCGCGACCGATAAGCCAACAAAAGTGGAAGCCATATTGGCGGTGGAGGGCGCGGGCGAGGGAGGTTCTCCAAAGCCTTAGGACGAAGCGAAAGTTCCTCGGGGAGCAATATTTCCTGAAAGCCGGGCGGAAGGCAAAAATTGTTCACAGGCGACTTCGCGGGCTATCGTGAAGAATGTTGACGAAGATGCGACCCCCAGGTCAGGCGAGTTGAGGGTGGAGAGCACTCAGGTAGGAGCCCATACCCCAGGTGCACTATTTCGCGGATCGTGCTAAGGCGCTAGCGGTCAGCCACAGACCAGCCGCCAACGGCTGTTGATCTAGGGCTGCATCTTCACATGCAGGTGCTTGAACACGAAACGAGATCGCTCTTCACCAAACTGTACCGTAAACACCAAAACCTACCCCAGAGCTGTACATGAACCTCTTCCTTTCACTTTATCCAGAACGTGACCACGCATATAGCGTTAGGGTATATTACCTGGAATAGGTGTAATTCATCGAAAAGGAGTTTCTTCGCATACACTGCTGAAGCACATGAATAGGAGACAGAAGGAAGAATAATTATTGTTCATTACGCGTGTTTGTCTAAAGAAGCTTGCATCATCGCCCAAAAGCAAAGCGCATCAAATCCAGGGTATCCATACAATAATTCCATCATCACGAGTGACTTCTACGTCGTGTCAATCGCGATGTTCCAGTGTCCCATCAAACAAGCTCCCATTGGGCTACGCCCCCAAACTTGCACGAGTACGCCGTCTTGTTATTCCAAGCAGCAACGCTCATGCCACGCGCATCCTTGTCGTTGAAGACCGTAACTGCATTAAGGGAAATCTTCTGGCCCGGTGCACCGAGGTCGATGCGAGGTACGTCGAGCCACCAAGTGCGCCCGTCCGTGTTGAACGTCTTGTAGTCCGGTTTCCGCCCGTCTCTACCGGCAACGCTCAGAAGCATAACGTAGGGCGCACCCTTGCCATGGCGCGCATTGTCCCAGTGCGGACAGACCGAAGACATTTGGAATCGAACAACCGCCGGGGCGTATGGATCGTTTACTTTGATCTGTGCCTGTGATGGTTCGAATGTTCGCTCGCCAAGGCCATGTTCCTTGGAGGCGTCACCGAATATAAGAACGCGTCCACCTTGATCGTCTCGCATAAACTCTTCGTATGACATAATGCGTCCATCAGTACGGAATTGGTGAGAAGCCTCCCCCGGGTAATGCTTTAACCCAAACTCGTTGTTGTCCATGGTGAATTGGCGAGGGTTGAAGGACCGTATGTATCTGGTGGGTGTTAGTCATTAATGCAGCATCGACGAATAGTGAAATATATTTTCAAACGTACCCTTCACCACGGTTCTGACACCCAAGCGCTCCAGCTCCCCAACAGGAATCGATGAGCTTCCATTCTCCGTTGTCGATTTTGACAGCATTCCAAGCATGTGTTGATTTGTAGGGTGGCACAGCTTGTCCAGGCTCCAGAGGTGAATGGCCGTAGCCTTTCGATGCACCGGAACATACCATAGCCTCGAGACCTGCTTTCAGAGCTAGAGCAGCGAAGAGACCGGCGTACCCCTCGCATACTGCCAGGCCTGATGCGATAGTTTTTTCGGGGGTAGAAGGCGAAATGGTACCGTTGAAGAACGAATGAGCATCGTAGTCAACGTTGTGATGCAGCCAAGTGAATATAGCTCGCGCTTTATCAGTAGGTGAGGAGAATTGAGAGCACAGTTGATGAGCAAGCCAACCCACATCGGAAGAGGGGAGTTGAGCACGAGGAAACTGCGCAGCATGGTTGTCTGGTCCTGAAAAGTCCCGACACACAAGGCAACTTGCAACTGCACCTGGTTTCGGCTTGGAAGCCATGATTGCGCTGAGGTTTGGTCTTGATGACATTGGGACGGGTGGCGGTGCTCCAAGATTCGGTGCTGAGTCAGAAGAAACAGCTGCTGGCCGAGTTGAAGGCACAGGAGGAGGCGATGGAGCCTTATTGTTGAACCCCATCTCCAACGCCGATCGTCGTGGTGGCGGTGGTGCGATCGCTCTGTTGGTGCGGGAGGTGTCGTTTGAAGATTGCCTCTGTGGCAACGCTGGCACAGGCCGAGGCGATTGCTCGCGAGTGATGGACTGTCTAGGAGGGAGGGAGGGTCTTGCTGGAAGATCTTTGCGTTTTCGTTAGCCATGTTCTAGCAGACTGTCTTTGTCTGTACTCACTAGGGGTCTTCAGCTTGGGTGGCAGCGCCTGAGCTGGCACATAATCTCTTTTACTCTTCATTGCGTTAAGCGTCGCCTTGCTCTGTTTGGGGTCTTCGGGTGCTTTCTTGGCTGGCAGTGGTGGCAGCTTTGACGGATCGTAGGCTGGAGCCCTGACCTGGTAAAGTGTGCCAGTACTTCCATTGCTATGACTTGTCCCGTTTGTCTTGACAGAGCCCAGTGACAGTGTCGATATGCCCGAAGCGATGGTAGAAATCGACTCAGACGACTCGCGCTTCCTCACGCTTGGCTCGGACGCCTTGCGCGGTGCCAGTGCTGGTGATGGCCGAGGCGTACTGGCGTTGCGCGGAGGTGGGCGAGGAGGTAGCGCGGGCGAGACTTTGGGTTTTTCGGATTCGTGCACTACCATGGGCTGGTTGCCGAGTTGTCGCGCCGACGTGGGCGCATTGCTGAGGACTGGTGGGTTGTTGACTGTCTGGCGCGAGTAGGCGGGCGGGCGCGAGCTGGGCGGAGGCGGAGGCGGCTTCCTCTTAGCAGTGGAGGCATCATAAGAATACGTCGGTTTGGCTCCCGGTACAGGAGTATGCACTTCTTCGAGGTTCAATGCCGCAATCCGCGACTTGATTGACCCTTCAGCCATCGCGGTCGCGTTCTGTGGGGTGATCGACGGTCGGAGCGTCAGCTGTGGCTGGTGACGAGTCAACAGGAGCAGCGATTGATGGCGTCCGTCGACGTGCAACCTCTCCTTGCCGGGTAATGGAGAGGCTGGAAACACGGCGCTGGGGGCGGGAGGTGAGGAGAAGAAGTAAGTATGACGAGACAAGGCTTGTCCTCCCAACGGAGGCACGCCTTATGCCGGGGATAATCGCAGGCAGACGAGCACAGCCTCTGCCTTTTGGTTCGCCCTGACCCCTGTAAAGCCACATGACCCCACTTAAACCCGTTCCTGCCGATTTAAGCTTTCGCCCTCGTCTCAAAATAGTCCGGTCCGATCCAGTGGTAGACGGCTCGTGGCACTCTCACACTATGGCATGACATCAGTGTACCTTGGTCGTCGGGACTGTCATCTGTCGTCCACGGATTGGCATGTACTCACACTGGGCATGACGTCTCCGACTGCACCACATGCAATGCTGTGCACCCGTTACCCAATCCTCACCCGTGCAAGGGTTCGTGCCGTACATGTACATGCAGATGACATAAGTAGCATCAACGACATGTCTTTGAATTTTTATCATTGAATATCTCGCACTAAATTCGCTACTGTATCAAACAAGCTAGAAGTAGAACATATGGAGTCGCCAAAGCGTGCAACATGGACAGCCTACACTCCGTTCCCAACCTCTACCCAGCCGTGCCTCCCATACCCCTGTCCAGCCCATCTCTAACCTATAACACCATAGCAATTTCAACTTCTGCTCGCTCATCGCTGCACAACTGTAAGAATGACTGCGAAAAGACACTTTTACTCTTGCTGAAAGGAGAGGACGGGCAGCCGCTAAAGATACCACCCAATGATGCAATGCGAGGGCTTGCTATCCAAAACGCCAGAGAAGAGTGTGAGTGAGTTGATGTTGGAGACAACAGTAGACGAAGTGACAATCGCTACCTCTTGCGCTTCTTGCTCTTGTCAAGCGCCGTGCTCATTGAGTAACCTTCCATCGACATGTGATAGTCATGCATCGGGGGAGGCGCCATCGACGTTGCTGACGAGACTGAGTTCTTCTTAACAGAGACCCCCATGTGACGTCCGTAGCGTCCCTTCCTGCCGTTGCCTTCGTCTTCGCTGACGCATCCCTCGGCACCGATACCAGCATCTTTGCAGCGCTGGCATGGTCGTTGGCGGTCACAGCCCTTCTTGCTCTTGCGGCAGCGCTGGCAGCGTGGCTTGCTCGAGAGATCCTCCTCGTCGACGCCAAGCTGATGCTGGAAGTTCAAAGACGCATTAGAAGCCTTGCGTGACTGTGAGGGGAGAGAGGACGGAGACAATGGAGTCTTGCTAGTGCCATTGACCTTGGACTTGCTCTTAGAGACGGCACGAGGCTTGCTGGGCTTGCCGGACTTGCTTGACACGGAATGGGCCTTGATGATACCAGAGTGCACACGATGGCCGTGTTCTCCTGACATCATCTCATCACTGTGACCCTTGAAAGACTCATCTCGGTCGTCTTCGTAGTCCTCACCGCTACTCTCAGCCTCATCGTAAACACGAGTGTGGTCGTTCATTGCCCGAGCCATGTTGTACGCGAGAGGAGGAAGCTCACTCTCGTCCTCGCTACCGTCAGCGCTCTCGTCGCTTGAAGATGCTGCGGCTTTTCCGCTAAAGGCATCATCGAGCGTGGAAGTGGAAGTACGACCATGGGTGGAGAAGTTGGACGCATCACCCAAGCGCATGAGCTGACGGGCGACATCCTCATCAGAGATGACACTGATACTCGCAAGAGTGGTGTCAGGGGTAGGGAGCGCTCCACCGCTGCCAGAGTAGCGATAGTGGGAATGCTGCGCTGAGCCGCGCGCCCGAGACTTGTACCCCTGAGCTTGATTGCTCGATGTAGAGTAGGGTGTGACCAGTCCTTGAAGGTATGAACTGTCACCCTGACCATAACTCTGCGGCGAGGGCAGCGGATGCGAGTATGAGAATGTCTGCTGATTGACAGAGTATGGCGAGCCAGCAGTGTTTCCGCTGATACGTCGCTGAGGGGATACGGACGACTGTGAAGCAGTCATGGGGACTTGAGGCGGTACGAACAGAGGCAGCTCCTATGGAAGGAACGAGTGTCAGACTAATGCACGATACATGCCCACTGTAGGTACTTACCGAGCTGTCGAATTTTGCACGCTTGCGGCGGCCACCTTCAACAATGTTATCAACGCTGATCTCAGCGCTCGCCAGTGGCTCTTTCCTCGAGCGTCGCGAGCTGCTGACAGAGCCATGCTCCTCGTCGCTGTCACTGTAGCCGTCGCCATTGGCGTCAGCGAAGCTCCCATGCGAACTGTTGCCGCGACTCTTTATGGACGGTCGCATGCGCTTGCTGACTGAAGCGCTCCTCCGCCCACGTCCTGGGTGTGGGGAGTGGCTCTGGCGTGCATGGCGGGACCCCGCTCTCGAGCCCTGGTGGTGCTGGATGGGTGGGAGCATTTGGAAGGCTTCGTCGAGGTGGGGTCGCGCGCGACGAGGCGAGATGGTCTGCTGATGGGGGTCGGGAGAGTATTCATCAGCATCGAGAGTCTCTGGTGAGACTCGGACGTAGACGGTCATGCCGTGTTCGAAGTTCTCGAAGCGCGCAATCAGCGTGTTGCCGTGACGGTCCTCAAAGATGACGCCTCGACGCTCATACAGACCATAGAAGTTCTTAACTGTGGTGATGATGGAGTCTGTTGTATCGTGAGGGTATATGTCTACTCGCATGGGTAGTCGGGCCTTGTGGGCTGGAGACTGGGGGAGCAGCAGCTCGAAGCTGACGTGCTTCTTGGGCGTCTGCTTGGAGGGCGACATGGACTCATGCGCAGAGCCCGTCTCGGTGCTTGGGTAGACGTCCATGATGCCAGAGTCTTCCCTCTGGGGCATCATGTCGTAGCCAGATACGGGATGCATGGTGTCGTGGTGTCGGCCCGCTAGGAGCTCTTCCACCTCAGGGCAGCGCTGTGCGCCAGCAACCCGCGGTTCCGCAAGCATATTGGAAACTTGCATACCAATGTCTCGGATGCTGAGAGTGTGTTCCAAAGCCCCTAAAACGAGCTTCTGTATGTGTAGGTGGCTGAGGGGCGCACCGATGCTGCCGGTGTCGCAAGGGCTTGGGACGAGAGGCGGTCGGGGAAGGATAAACGGGCGTCGAGCCTGGAAGGCGACATGTTAGCAGATGGTCGCTGATGAGGCTCGATGGCATGTCGGGTGCTCCTTGTCCTGTTCCACGGCGCCTGTGCTGGGCTGGAGGCGGTTGGACGACTCGTCACCGCTGGCCCTTTGCGGACTACAGGGAGGATGTGACGACAGCGCGGAAGACCCAGGGGCGGCGTCGCAACCAAGTGTAGAGCCCAACTCGGTCGCAAGCGCCTATGGAGACATGTACATACCAACAGTGATGTCTACAAAGCCAGATGGGCAGTAGATGCTTCGATCCGGTTCCGTGAGTCTACCGCCGCTGGCTGCGGATGGCAGGTTAGCGACCCGAATGCGCAGAGCAGGATTGACTCTATCTGAGCGCCAGAGTGCGATCTCAGAGGGATCGGGAGCTTGATGGGAAGGTTGGAGGCTTACAAGGAGGAGGTGGTGTGGGACTGAGGAGAATGGTGTGGAGGGTGGGTTGCAGATGAGAGATGTCGCAAGCGAACTACAGAGACACCGACTAGGACCACGCAAGGTCACGACGCACTTTCCAGATGCGCTTCGAACCACGAAATGGCGGTCGCCTTTGCATTCACAGTCTCTTGGGATCAAATTTGTATCGTCGAGTGCGTCTAAACAGTACAGCGCATCCTCCCTGCTGCATATATGCGATTGCGCCTCCATTGGTAGCTAGCATATACACTACCGCAAAGAACAGCCCACCCTCACTCACGCAAAAGGGCTGCAACGGTACTGCAGCTGGGAGATGCCCTAGTCTTCATCCCATCTTGTGTGCTTGTCTGCGAAGTCGAAACATGGGACAACTCGGCGGCAGCCATGCGCCCAATGGTTGAATCAGACTAGAATGCATGCCACAGGACAACTCAATCGCTTGTCGACTACACATGCGCAAGAGAGCCGATCTCAACAACGTCAGACATGGCCAATGGGCGGGTACGCTGCTTGTCGTCGAGACCATGCGTACCCTCCATGTGAACAGGAACAGGACGAGCTTTAGCACCCTGATACCCCGTCTACCCTTCTCGAGCACGTAAGGGTCCTCGAATACCGCATTCCGGGTCGCCTTCACACACAATTCTAGTCAGAATGCTAAGGAAGCTTCCGGTCCCGAAAGTGGGTGAAGCGCTGTGGATTCGTTGGCAAGTGGTGCCGGGCGTCTATTGGAGAGATCTCCGTGCGACAATCAATGCCACACACCTGCTTCCGTAGTTCCCCTTTGCAGACAACCGTCCCTGAATGAATCGCCACAAGATTTCCTAGAGGCTCGTGCTACTTATGAATTACGCGACCAAGGAATTATGTCTACATGTGCTCCCGCAATCGTCTGATGATCTCGGACCCACACTATCATGACGATGGTAGCGCGAAGCCCAGAAATCAGTCCGCGGATAGTCTACACACCCGCTCTGGTGTGGAAGCCATGTTTCGACCGGATTATGGCCGTCTGTTATCTTGCTTCCAAAATTCCGACCCTGCATGTGCACCAGCGATCATGGCAAAGGTACATACGTAGCGCGGCATGCGACTTCGCGAATCCGTGGCTTAACGCTCGGACAACCACTTTAACTGATGAGGGGTCGATCAAGAACTGTATGTCTCCCGCACTTTGCGCAAAGACGTTTCAGTAGGGATCCTGGTCGCGGACCTTTTCGAAAGACGTTGTGCGCATTTTTGGCTCCATGCGATCTCGCTACGGATGTCATCGGTCCACACAGTTAGTCGGTGAGGCTCTCGGCCTATACAGCGCCGCGGGGACAAAGCAAAGGAAAGACGCGATAACAGCGCCGGTTTCAGGGCATCCAACGTTCCCCAGACGCAGTACATCTCTCCATACTGCCTGGGACAACGGCAGCGCAACAAAGACAAGCGTAGGCTGCCGTTTGATATCTGGCGGCAGTGCACTGATCGACAGGCTGTGGGCGCCCGACAGCGGATCGTGTCTGCGAGTTCCAGACCACCTTTGTGATCGCGACCACATTTGAGGCCATCCAAAGCAATTGGAGGATGACTCTACATGTTGTTATGGCAATAGAACAGGTAAACAAGATGTTTAGAACAACTCGCTGTCGGGATATCGCCACGTGAGCTCGCGTGGTGTAGCTGACTCATCTTCAAATTGACGCGTCGAACCCAAGGCTTTGGCGGGGTACGTGTATCTATCGATGCAGGTGTTCAAAATGGCTGAAATTGCTCCAAGGTCCTCCAAAATAAGTATTGATACTTTCGACCAGTTCTTGATGCATCATCTCTAACAAGTACGTGGGCGCATTGCAAGGTCGTCTTTGTGATGGGATTTGGGATACGCGTTTCGGCTATGACGTGAGCCCCGGAAGCGTCTTCGGGAAAGAGCGAACCGTGCACCATCACTAGGCATGTCGGGTTAGCGGCCAGCATCCCTGTCCCAGAGCTACAGTAAATAAACATTGGATCTGAACGCGCAGAAGCTCCAAGCTCCCATATAAGTTTACAAGCTCTTGTTGTCGTCAACACCACTCCTCGTGCCATCCGACATCGTCGACCCGCCTATCTCATCGCCGCCAACTTAGATGGAGAGTTTCTTTATATCGACCACTGTTTTGTAGCGCTCGACTTCCGCTGCCCCTATCGTCCACTTCGCAACCGTCGCTGTCATCAAAACATACATTCCGAGACTATTGTCATAACCGACACACTGAGAACATAATGGACGCAAAGGTAAGCTCTCTCCCTCTCTGCTTGCCTTTGATTAGGCGCGCAACCCTGCCTGACGCGTTGCGAGGTCGGCGATGCCACTTCATCTTCGTGCATATCCGGGGTCACCCAGACTGTCTTCCCTCGACATCCGCTGACAGATTTTTCTACAGCCACAACGCCCTGCAAGGGCTCTCCGTGTACGCGACGAGAACGCGCTACCCCAATTACCAGCTGGAAAGGCTCTGCACTCGCGCGGAAAGTCAACACCAGCACTATCTACACTGATGCAGGTCGGAGGCATCAAGGCGGCCGCAGCCAAGCGGACCGTGTTTGGCGATGTCAGCAATACTACACGGCAGCCTGTAGCAAAGGATGACATGCAGGTCACCGGAAAGAAGAAGGGCCTCGAGGTGCTCAAGGAAACCTCTGCCGTCACAGTCAAGGAAATCACGAAGCCTGGTGCATTAGCACGACCGGCGCAACGCCCTCTAGCAAACGTCATAACAAAGACCAACGCGTCAATCGAGACAAGTGAAGTCGCGTCTGCTGTTCCCAAGCATGTCAACGCCAACCAACCGACGGCCGACGCCCGCAAAGTCCTGTCCAAGAAGTCCTCCACAGCTGTTTTCAAGGAGCCGCAGCCAGAACCCCTTAGCGACACAACTCTTGTAAATGTACCTGCTCGCCAACCTCTCCTTACCCAGCCATCTTCATTTCCCAACGTGGACCGTGCCCCAGCACAGTCCCAGCAGGCAGCGACCATCCCTGAAGAGGAAGAGAAGACCGAGTCAAAAAATGGGGCGGACGACAGGTACGAATACCTGGATGCGTTAGAGGAGCAGGCGCGCGTCCTGGAACAAGAACGCAACGAAGAGCTTGCCAAGGTCAACGACCTCGACCAAGAAGAGTACTGGGACGAGGAGGAAGATGAGGAGTACTATGATGCCGACGGCTACACTACTGCTCGTTCTCTTCGATCGCGTGGCGACAACACGACTGGTGGTGTTACCCTGGTCCTTGCGCCTAGGATCACTGCAAAGACAAAACGCGAGCTAGAGGCTGCTAAGATATTCGTCGAGGCAAATCGGAGTGACGAAGATGTGGAAGACGAGCAGTGGGACACCTCCATGGTCGCTGAGTACGGTGATGAGATCTTTGAATACATGCACTCTCTTGAGGAGCGCATGAAGCCAAACGCTTCTTACATGGATCACCAGGCCGAGATACAATGGTCGATGCGATCAGTATTGATGGACTGGCTTGTCCAGGTCCACAACCGCTTCACCCTTCTTCCGGAAACACTTTTCCTCGCTGTCAACTATGTCGACCGTTTCCTCTCATGTAAGGTGGTCTCACTCGGCAAGCTGCAGCTGGTCGGCGCCACTGCTCTCTTCGTCGCTGCCAAATATGAGGAGATCAACTGTCCTTCAGTGCAGGAGATCGTATACATGGTCGACGGTGCTTACACTGCCGACGAGGTTCTGAAAGCTGAGCGCTTCATGCTTAGCATGCTTCAGTTTGAGCTGGGTTGGCCCGGCCCAATGAGCTTTCTCCGCCGCATCAGCAAGGCAGATGACTACGACCTGGAGACTCGTACTCTATCAAAGTACTTTTTGGAGATCACCGTTATGGATGAGCGCTTTGTCGGTTGCGCTCCCAGCTTTCTGTCCGCTGGTGCTCACTGTCTCGCTCGCTTCATGCTGAAGAAGGGTGACTGGGTAAGTTCATATCGTCTGTACACGTCACCAAGCCATGCTAATATTCTCCTAGTCGCAAGCACACGTACATTATTCTGGATACACATTGACCCAACTTCGCCAACTCATAACGGTAATCCTTGAGTGCTGCGACAATCCCCAGAAGCACCACGCTGCTGTGTACGAGAAGTACACTGACAAGCGCTATAAGCGTGCTTCCATCTTCGTAGAGGCGGAGGTCTCAAAGGGCTTCTCTCTGCCCTTTGTGTCTAGGGACAGCCTGGCGAGCCAAACATGGAGGCGAAAGTGAATACACTTGTCTCCATATGGCTCTGACTTGACTGTGTTCTAACGTGGCTCAGGGTTCGTGCGACAGCGCAACTCCCAGAGGTCACCCACCAGCACCCACCAGTCAAGAGTCCGGCAGTACAAGTCAACCGGTTTGCCGCGACTCACCATCAGCATCAACATGGTCACCATCGAAATCTTCTCCATTCTTGCTTATTGTTCACGGATACACGGCGCTTTGGCGGCTTCTTGGAACAGGGTCAACATCAGCAATCTTCCCAGTCTACATCAGTCCAACCTTCGTTCGGACACCCGGCGCATGGAGTTTACGGTTATCCGGCCTAGGTCTTTTCATTCTCCGTCAATGCTCTTTCCCGTCACTGGTCCTCTACTCTCGTCACTGTTCTCATGCAGTTGGTAAACTTCCCTTCGACTGTATTTACTTCCATTGGAAAGCGTTTCCGGATCCCCATCACGATGAAACGAGGTCATGACCCGCTCATATTAGTTTAATTCTCTCACTTCCGCGGTATCGCGCTTATGGTGGCGGTTCTTTTTCCCTTTCCGTTTTTGTCGCTCCTCTTTGGCCGGGTCTCAGCGGTCAACCTTCGACGCACAGGAGTTTACATGGGCATCGCACTATGTGCGTATGGGTTTTTCTATTTGCGTTTTGCCTGGCACAATGAAGTTCTTAGTTTGAACTTTCCTGTAGAGTCAAGAAAAGCGTTTAATACTTGCAGCTTCAAACAGTGCCTATTTAAATGATGAGTGTGAGACCCTACGGTGAAGAGATATGAGGCTTAGGGCTTGTGATCAATCGTCAATCTTGATGATTGTATTTGTTTGGCGGGCACCTCCTCAGCTGGGCTTGAGAGAGCTTCGGAGGATATGTCTAAGCCTGCGCTGAATGTCTTGATAGCTCCACATACACATCCTACTATCCTCCATCATTGAGTCTGCGCCAGCGAATGCGCCCTACAACTCAGCATTCGGGTATCTCAAACGTGACTGCATCATTCTTATCCCGCTGTCGCTTTTCCAACCCCCAACCAGCCAATTGCGCCCTTGCTTATGCCGAATTCTGTTTGTTCGAGAAACTGTGGTATACTGATCATTGCGATGCTCCTTCCGCTGGTGCGATCAAGACTACTGAGTCACCTGGTCTGCCGTCAGCCTCGATCCAATTGCAGACACCGTGTACATCTCCTACCTCTTACGAACAGCATCTCGCTCTGCTTCTTGACCGTCCGTACGCGGGGCTCCTGCTCGTCATCCTCTTCCTCTGCAATATATATGGTTTCTTCTACGTCTCCGAGAACGAGGTTGCAATGCGAGTCGTATGCCTGAACACCGTGTCAGCTTGGCCGTCTAGGTATACGAGCTACAGCTTTGCGACTTACATGTAGTCTGCCCTTTAGCTCGCGGTCGCCGCGCAGTTTTACAATGACAACTTCGTCAATGCAGAGGCGCACAAGGTCGAGGGGCTCGTTGGTCTCTTCTTTTTCGTCCATAGCGGGCAGCGTGTCGTGGAAGCGATTCGTGGTGTCGAAGCTACGAGCGCCTCCGCAGTGAACTTTGGCAAGAGCGATCGTCTTGGCGGAAGCGGGGACTAGCGTGCACGCGAATCTAGTGGTGGGCTGGTAGGCATTGCGTCAGGGCCCAGCCCCATCCAACATTTCTGGGTTGTCCTCAACACCACAGTTTCCGCCGCTCAACCATCAATACTAATCCGTTCGTTTCAACTTTACCGGGCAGGTAACACACACGGCTCGAACGTACTACCAAAACCACGAGTCATGGCCGAAAGCCAAGTTCCCGTCCAGAAGGACGAACATCCACTTCTGGCCTCACGCCCGCCAGTCACCGATCCCATCACCTACCTTACTATTATTGAATACAACCTGACAGAGGAGAATCTGCCTGTTCTGCATGAAGTTCTTCAAGATGCCGAACTCACTGCGACTATCGGTTGGGATCTGATCCATTTACTCCTGCCGTTGTTGCCGCTCTCGGAAGACTGTTTGCAAGATATCGCTGCAAAGGGCAATCCTAGAGAGTGTGTCTTGAAGGTGACAGAAGCACTGCGGCTCCTGGAATTCGAAGAGCCACACGACCACACGGATGGAGAAGAGGACGATGCAGAAGCGAGCGAACGCACAAAAGCGGCGGAGGTCGGAATGGGCGAGTCGAGCACAAGTCCAGCCTTCCAACCAGCCGTAGTGCCACCGCTCCCAGTACTGAAGTTTGAGGTCCTCTTGACTATACTAGCAACATTACACCGGAGGGTCAAGACGAAGTATCCAAGCCGATTCCTCTCAACTAGCCTCCAGGCCGCGCTGCTCGCATACAACAGGGCAAACACACATATTGAAGACCTTACCCTATCCGCTGTCAAATTCGTCAAGACACTTTCCGGCACTAAGCGGCCGCATCTGCCCTCAAGACGGAGCAGCGGGAACCTGCTACGTGTGAACACCAATCAATCGGAGCCAGATCCGGAGGCGCAGAGCGACGCGCCAACCAATGAGGAGAATGACCTTGTTAATCGCCTACTTCAGTCGTTCCTTACGCACATCCTAGAGGAGTATGTTTTGTCGTTGACATCGGACGACGATGTTCCAGGTCTGGCATGGGCAAGCAGGCTGATGGAGCGGTACGAACCCCAGCGGATACCTAATAAGCCCAACTACCAAAAATACGCAGATCGATTTGCAGATGATGAGGATCTGACCTCTAGAGTTGCAATTCTTGGGCAAATTGTAGCCTTGAGCCAGGATCTTGGATTGAAGTACGAGGAGCTGCTGCGGACTGTGATGGACACAGAGGACGAGAAAAGAGGCATTCCAGGGACAGAAGACGAGCCGCCAGCCGCAGCCGCTGATATACCACTTTCACGAACAGGAGCCTTGATTCTTGTTGCCGCGCAAAGCGTCAAACAAGAATTATATGCACCAGCCACACAAAATCAGTCTTTATCTATTGACATCTTCCCCGGACACGCCACCATCCTTGGTAACTTTATCGGCACTCTTGGTCAGCAAACTGTCGGCATGGAACCTGAGGCACTACTTGATACAGTTCTTACGTTTGGCCTCATAGCGCTCCAGCATAACAACATTGGCGAGCCAAAAGATGACGAGTCATTTGCCCAGTACCTACAGACGATATCGCTCATCTCTGCAAACTCGCCGTCGCCCAGCTTACGTGGCCATGCACACTACCTCACCACTACTGTGCTGCGCTCCCATCCCCATGATCTGGTTCGCCTAACGTTCATCCGCGACACATTAGAACACTGTCCGTACGAGAACCTCAAAGCAAGCGCGGTGTCATGGTTGAAGGGCGAGACTCTCGAAGCCAACGCCCCACGTCCAGAGTCAGCAGATGATGACCACGAAGAGACGAATATTTTCGCCACACCTGTCGCGCTATCTACTGTCGCGCCGTTCTTATGGCCGGACCTTACAAAACAATATGCCGGTGACACTAGTCTAGAAGACTCATGGATGCAATTCCGTCAGGAACTCGGTTTCTATGTCGCAGCGCTCAACTTCTACTACCTTCTGTTGCAAGCGAAACACTTGCATGACACTCTTGGTATCAAAGAACTAAACAATAGTCACAGCATCCAGTCACGCTATTTGGATGTGCTAAAGCAAACAGCTGCGCGGTTCCAGAAAGAGTTGACATCGGGCGGCGGTGCACTTGTAGTTGAAGGAGAAGAGGCGCTGGAACAGGCCAAGGCTGATGTTGGGTTGCTCGAAAAGGTAGTCGAGTGGGTAGAGGGTGGGCTGAAGAAAATGTAGATAATGGATTTATGTATATGATGGATGATGCTTTCCCACAAGCATTCACAAGTTTGGTAGCATTCGCAGTAAAATTCTCGATGTTTATGCTATTCTTCAACATGATATGGACTCGTCTTTGCAAAGTCAAAACCCACTGTTCATTCCTCCAAACCCCGCATGACCATAGGATCCACCCTGCGGAACCCAACCGCCAAAATTGTCTGCCGTCATATCATTCCACAAATACAAATCTCCATTCTGAAACGCCGCTGAGAAGTCGCCCATGTCGGTTGAGAAGGTTGTTTGATCGTTCATGGGCTGAGCCTGTGTGCTTGCATCAAGGCCTAGTTCGTTCGCAGTCCATGGTGCCGGCGTGGGATAAGCGTTGCCCAAAGGAAAATTTGACATGGGTATTGGGTGTGCTTGGTGTTGTGCAGCAACCTGTGACGGATCTATAGCGGAAGTCGCAACTTGCGAGGTCGGTTCCGCAAACGTCGGCGTCTGATTCCCCGTCGCAGTATTGCTATCATCACCATTGCCCGTCTTTCTCCTCTTCAAATGTCTCCCCTCTTTTCTCCATTCCTGGTACTCATCCCACCAACTCTTCAGTTTCTCGTGGAGCAAAAAGTTCCAATGGCTCGGAACTCTGACCCTACACTCCGGCGGCCCCCCGGCCTCGTTCGTCTTTTCTAATACAGTGTCAAGGTAAAAGCTCACTTTTAGACTCTGACTTTCGAGAAGTTCGCCCATCTCGGCATCTGTCCCGACTGCGTATTCGGCTTTCATCAGAGTCACCAGAGAGTAGACAGCACGGACAAAGAGGGCGTTGGGTGATTTCCGTAGTTTGTCGACAGGAACGGCAATGAAGAAGTCTAATATGGTGTGTGCTGCGCTTATGCATTTCGTCGTCGCGTTGATCTGTAATGCTGAGCGCGAGAGGAGGGACTCGGGTTGTACACAGTCGTCATCTAGCGCGGGCAAAGTGATGTGGCGATTGCGAAACTCGATGACTGAACGACGTTAGCTAAGCTATATGCAATCTATCAAAGTCAACTTACCGTCGTAGCGACCTCCGTCCATCCCGAACTCCCACATAGATAGCATGTCCGCGTAGTACTCCAGCTGGAGATTCAACGTCATTACATCATCTGGGATTGCTTTCCTCCAGTCTTGCATTCGCCGATCGAAGATTCGCAGTATGATTTGCATGCGCAATTCCGAAAGACTGAAGCTGGTACTTGCATCGTCAAACCCGAAGGCAGTGTTCGCCTCATCAGCTATCCGCTGAAGTTTCAACCATGCAACTATTCTCTTGTCATCCAAGAGCTTTGACTTTTCCAGGATGTTGAAGCACTCTTCCATCCAACTGTTGAAAAGCAGTATGTTGGGTCGTTTTAGTCTCATCGAGAAGCCTGCACTTATGATGTAGAGCAGCAGGATAGTACGACAGTGCTCAAGTAGTTCCTCCGGCGAAGATATCTTCTGAAGTGATCGGATTGCACGCTTGGGCAGTTGCTCGTGCGTTCTGGGTTTCGATGTCAAGCCTAGTTCCAAAGCCATTGATGCGGCCATGTTAACCCACTGATAGATTTGTAGCTGTCCTGGTGTCTTGGAAGGTGAATAGTACGTGACAGTAACGATGAGCGCTTGTATAGCCTGAACTGATTTCTCGCCCTGGATGAATGCGGATCGTGCATAGAGAAGGACAGTTTCTTCATGCAGTCTGTCCGACAAGGCAGAGCCTTTGGAGTGGGCAGCTGCAGCCATGATCGCATGGAAGAGTGCGGGTTTGTTCGCTCGTAGATCGAAAACGTCCCAATGCTTAGGAATCGTGATACCTGGGCATGCAGCGACGAGCTCAGTGCGCCATATGCTCAAGAGCTCCCGAGCCATGTCTTCTGAGATAACACCACGGTCTATGATATCATTGTCAGAAGACCCCGGAAAGTTTATAGGTGCGCCAGTGATAACGGGGTCGACTGGAGGTGGTTTGCTGATAGGTGCTGTCAGCTTTGATGTCGCTGTTATACTACTCAGGCGACTCGGGACTCTAGGGGACGTCTCCTTTCCTCCTGCATGTCCTTGGTCGTCTGAGTCATCGTCTCCCGATTCTTGCTCGCTGACATCGTTGGATGATCGTGTGTTGGTTTTCAAAAGGCTACGCATCTGCTGGATCTCCTTTTCCAACTCTGTAACTCGCACATCTGTTCTCTTTCGTTGCCTTCTCTTAGCTGGCGGCGCAAACACACATGTTCTATTCGCCTTCGCGCATCGCTGGCACTGCGTAGAGCTTGCATCCGGATTCATAAGACATCGGACCTTGGATATGCGACATGCTTCGCAGGCGCGGTTTAGTGGTTGATCTTGAGGCTTTTTGGGCTCCGAGTCTGGGCTATTGACGAGTTGGTTCGTCATCGTCCAGGGATTCTGCGACTTGCCATCATCTCCTCGGCTCGTCATCCTGCTTCCGTGTACGTGTCGGCAAAGTTGCCGCTTGTTGTAGGATAGTATACTCGTTCGATTATGGGTCTCGTAGATGCTCACGCATAATGTTTCTGATTCGCTCTTGCTAGCTGCGCAATTCCATGTTTGTAATCACTTGGAGATCGACTAGCGCAAACGATAGCCGGTGGATGTTTGAGATGTTGTGTAGGAATTGTGCAACAAAGTCTGATGGTCGCAGATTTTGAGCGACGATTTTCTTAACCGTTAGACCGATTGAAGCGCTGGAGTTAGCAATGGTGTTGAATGACGAACGTTGATGCCTTGGAAGCCGTTGATTGAAAGTCGCCGGCCTGACAGGGTCTGACACGCAGCATTACTAATTAGGAAGATATGTGGGTCTAGCGGCAACCCCCGTGGCTAAACATTGAACCTGCAAGGCGCAACACACGACACGACCTAGTCAAGCGTTCATCTCAAGACTTAAAGGATGCTCGTGGATTTTCTGGTTCCAAGAAAACGGCTTTGAGTGATGGAAATACATACTGGCCTCGCCTGCGATTTGTCGCGATGTACTCAAGCATCTCAGTCATTTACGGGGTTGGAAAAATAGCCAGGAGTACGTACGCGTCAGGCACCCAATACTACTCACATGCGCGACTCGTATTGAGGTCCAGAAGAAGCAATATGATAAGACGGAAGTGTTGCGGTAGGGCCGCCATAAGTGTTGATTCATTGGCAGTGTGCGCATCATTGTCAGCATGTTTCATTAAAATCACGGCGAGCGCTACGTCGGTTCAGGGTTGATGTACTGGATGAAGAGTATCGCGCCTGCGTGGCTGGTAAGGCGTCCATGCTTTACCCGACGGCAAACCTTCGTGACCGTAGGGCGCGACTAGCGCGACTGGAAATATAAGACTTAATATCACCAAGCTAGTGGTGGAATGTCATCTACAGCCAAAACCTTCTGTCACTTTCAAACTCTTTGAAGCTAACTAAATGATTCATTCAACATATCATGCAGTGTTCGTTGCTGCAACATCTCCCGTTTAGCCATGGACCTCTACCAGTCAAAGACACCACTGATGCGCATATCGCCAATCAACATAACCAGAACCAAAATCTCTCAAGTGCGTTACGCGGGATCTGCTCAGGCCAAACCTCCGCATCAAGTGCCGCTTTACCGCTCCAAATATCTGCCTCCGCTGGGTTGACCATCTTGGTCCTTTTGAAGACTTTCCAGAACGCAAACAAGAGACCGAAGATCGCAACACCAATGTATGCTGTGAAGAAGTCGGTCAACTCATCGGGTCCCCAAGGTGTGGTGGTGAAAACCTTGAAGCCATTGAAGAGAATGATGAGAGCGAAGTAGGTAAAGGCAGTCCATGCGACGTAAGGTTGCCATTTGCTCGCGAAGACCATGGTGCTGCGATCAACGTTCTGGGCAATGCATGCTTTCCGGAACCGAGTGTATGTGTACGTGACAGTGCACCAGGTGAAGAGCGATGCGATTGTGGTTAAGTTTTGGAACCACCCGAACACCTTGTTGGCACCAGCGCTGACACTCATGTATGTGAGTAGGGAGATGGAGGCAGTAACTGCGACAGCGTAGATTGGTACACCCTTCTTGTTGCACCTGAGAAGGAACTGGGGAGCCTGGCCGTTTTGGGCAATACTGAAGAGATAACGGGAACCGGTGTACAGGAAAGCATTGCCGGAAGAGGTAGCGGAAGTCAAGATGACAGCGTTGACGATATGGGGAAGAACTGGAATACCAGCATTCTTCATCGCAATGACCCAAGGCGATGACTGGGCACCTTTGGCGTTGTCATCGGTAAGTTGAGGGTCGTTCGAGCTGATGGTGGTACCGATGATGAACGATCCTAGAACATAGAAGAACAGGATGCGCCAGAAGACACGTCGAACGGCCTTGGGAACTAGTGGAAGTACAAGGTCAGTGGCTGTCGTATGCAGTTGATACAAGGGGATTGCTTACTGTTCTTGCGAGGGTTGGCGGCTTCACCAGCAGCAACTGCAACCATTTCAACACCACCGTAAGAGAACGCAGCGTTGACAAGGGTAGACCAAAGACCGGTGAAGCGACCAGTACTACCAGTACCAACGTATTCCTTCATAGCGCCCTCTTTCCAATAGCGGAACCCTCGCCTGTCATGGTCTGGTCCTCCACCAAGCATGATGACCAGACCAGCAATGAGCAGTCCCAGGATCGTTATAATCTTTATGGACGCGAATATGAATTCAGCTTCTCCGTAAATCGAAACAGCGAAGATGTTAAGAAAGACGATGATGACAATGATGATGGAGATCCATATGGCAGGGTTGTACCTAGTGGCATGTTAGTTGTTGTCGCATTCGGAGTAGTGGCGGTACATACTTCTCTTCTTGATCCCAGAAGTTGATAAGCAGAGCGGCAGCAGAGATCTCAGCGCAGAGCGTGATAGAGCTGTTGTACCAATTGTTCCAACCGACGGCAAAACCAAGAGCAGGATCCGCATAGCGAGCAGCATACTGGGGAATAGCACCGGGTAGGGGAAGCCAAGTGGCCATCTCACCGAGGCATTGCATCATACCGAAGACAGCAACACCTGTAATGGTGTAACCAAGGAGGACAGAGACAGGACCAGCGTTGGCGAAAGCTTTACCGATACCGAGGAACAGACCGGTACCGATGGTACCTCCGAGTGCGATGAACTGGATGTGGCGCGACTTGAGGCCTCTCTGAACGTAGCCATAGTCCTCGGCTTTCTGAACTGAGCCGTACACACCAGCGGCCTCGTTGATGGCATTGCCTTTGGTATCGGTGACGTCTCCAACAGCATGGTCAGAAGGCGTCTCGCCAGCGACAGCATACTGCTGTTTCTCGTAGTCGTTGACCGACATATCTGGTGTGCTGTTGCGACCGATATGGGGTGACAGGCGGATGGAAGCACAAAGGAGGTGTGCCCAACAAAGTAAAGGACCGAACCTGAGTCTATCAGGGACAACAGGCCCAAGGGATCACAACAAGGGTAGAGGCACGAAAGATGATAGCCTTGCAAGCCGGGAGAATGGGGTTATGAGAACGATCTTTATACCTAGGCGCCTGCGACAGCCGCCTCTCGACTCTGCAGCATATCTATCCCAACACCAGGGTACCGCACACAAAAGAAGAGCATGGGCTGGATCACAGCGGAGACTGTCATTCTGCAGGCTAGTCGCGGCGCAGCTCCGGAGATCCTGCTGGTCAAAGGTGTGATTGGGAGCAAATGAGACGAACTTCTTGGCAGACGGTGTTGCCGAGCAAACACGCGGTACCGCCATGAACTATCTAAACCTCATCCGGAGGGTGATAAGGATGGCACCACAGTACTGGGGTAGATGCTTGGGTGACAAGCTTCGATACAAGCCTTGTCTGTTCAACGAGGGGCACAGCTTCTTGTGCAACATGTCTGCTTGCGGTTTCCCGTACAACAACCTATTCACCGGCGTTGTCGAAACTTTGCGGGTACTGATTGTATGACATTTGTCAAAGGCACACTCTTTGGTTGACTTCAGAGACCTCGAACAGCACGCGACAGCGGAATGGGGCGTCGGGCGTTCCAACTCGCTTAAAGTGCGATTTGGCATTGAGACAAGCCTCAATAGCGTTGGAGCAAGCAGCTATCGCGGAGTCCTGGCACGCGCTAAGCATTTCTCGGCAGGTGGATCCAAGCTACAATCCATTGCAACCCATCACAGCAGATTCCACTATCGTGGGCTGACTAGGGATGACGCGACGGGTGTTGTCCGAATTGGACGCATTTCTAGAACGCCTTCTAGCGCGCGGGGGTACTAGGATGGTATCGCCACACCTCCTGGATCGCGCAATATATTCAAATTCTGGTAGGATGGTTGTATCGAGACGACCCAGCTGACAACGATTTCAGAGATGCGTGTACTCTAGTACCTCTTCGATGGATGGCGAGAAGAAGGCGCGCAATGAGCGCAACAGTCCCCCACAACCCTCCGCACTAATGGGGTTATTGCACGGACAATCTGCGCAATCTACCTTGCGAGGTGAATCGCCGGCCTGCACTGCAGGGGTTTGATTGGAGTCGTAAACCTGCAAATGACGGTGGCGACTCGTATATTGTTCTCAGTTGATGGCACAAGGCTCGCATCCATCCAATCATATGGAAGATTTTAGAGACACAAAGACCGGAGTGCTGTGTGATGACCCGAGCATCATCCTAGGCGATCTTTTGGGCAGGTGCGTGTATTCGAGGCGTGATACTTGCACATGTGATCCATGTCGCGAGCGTAGGAGTTGTGTCTTCGTCAGGCTTTGTGCACTGATAAAGCTAGAGGCCGGTCACGACATCCAATGGAAAAGTATTCTAGAAGGTTTCAGGCGCGTAGACGCGGTGAGAATACGCCTCGTTCAAGCTACTGGTACCTGGCCATGCCTGGGTGCTTGACTAGATAAGCCGAGAAGCCACTACACTAGTCGCATTGACACAAGACCAACGGGCCGACCTTATCGAAGACAAAAGAAATCTTTGGACTTTGCGGGGTGATACATGCAAAGTTCAAGTCTGCGAAGTAGAGTTTGCGTGAGGGTTTAATCTAGTCAAGTATCAGATTCTGGACTTGTTACATTATGGTATGAATACACACAATCTTATAAGCCGCCGACCAAAGACGCACTCATTGTCATAAGCATGATTGCATATTGCGTTACGAAATCGCAAGCATTCTCCCATTCTGTGTGCGCATACGCGAGACAAAGGTGTGCCGTTTTCCTCGAAGCGATCAGCTCTCCGGATCCAAGCATTATGGCGTGGCGATTGTTGTTGAGGTGCGTTCGACAAGCTACAGCAGATAGACGACATGTTGTGCCATTGACCCAACCCAAGCGCGTCTTAGCCAGGTCCGATTTTGGGCATATCGTGGTGTTCGCTCAGTCCACTCAGATACTTGTTCAGCTCCTCTACCTTCTCCTTGTGTGTTTTCACTCCTTCCTTCTTCAATCTCTCTTCCAGCCTCTTCCTTCGCATCTCGTCGTGTCGCCTTTCAGCCTCCGTCTTCTGTCTTCCACCGCCCTCTCGTATCGATCTTTCTACGGCCTCGGGCGAGATTGAGCGGCCAGGTGTGCCTGAAGGTGACTTGTGCGCGTCATTGTCGGTAGTGGATCGTTTCGCGACGTCGATGGATGTGTCTTCAGAGGGTTTTGTAGATTCGGTAGTCTTTGGCTTCTTCTTCTTCTTCTTTTTCTTGTCAACGCCGCCGCCTTTGAGCTTCAGAGCACCACCGCTGGCCGCAGTGTATTCCGAAGACGGCATCGTGGTGGTGCGACGATGTGTGGTTGGTAAGCAGCTTTACATTGAGCGCGAGATTGATCAACGGGCTGACACGTGACATCCGAAAAAGTGGGGCCGACACCATCGCGTGTATCGGAACAAACAACACTAGTGCATCTGAAGCACTTTAAGCCACCCTGGAGAATGCCGTGGTAGAGTCTTGCCCTTTAGCAATACTCGTCAGTGATCTGCGCTTGCGTATTTACGACAAAAAATCATGCAGCATTTCGTTGAGTTGTACGGAACCGCCGCCCATTCCACACAGGCTCGGACTTGGGATTGAGTAGAAACGACCACTGCTGTCAATGCGATAGCCGATTTCCTTAGAACACCACAGTGGATAAAATATGGTACACACGCCACCTGCCTGGTTTTGCGGCTGGCTCCTACCTACATACTCTGAGAGGGCGATCTACTTTTCGTCATCTGAGATATTTGACTCAATAGCCTTACCATTCACCTGCACAACGACTTCAATGTACTCGACAGCTAATCAACGCATCTAAATGTACATGTATCGGGGAATCTATCGAAGGAGACGGCAAAATAGGTTACATTGGGCGGGGTTTCGATACTAAAGCTAAGAAGATAGATACTCCTCTTCGACGAATTCAAAGATGATTTTCTAAAAGAGGATATAGACACGGATTAGATTTGCTACGACAAAAGCAATAGCTGGGAATTGAGGTTACCTAGGTAATCTATCATATAGGTGGCGTGGCAGGCGTTCTCTTCTGCAAGACCCCGCGACCGATTGAATACTTTTCGGACATCGAAGACCATAGTAGAAGGGCGATACCTAGAGATGTGAAGGGAAATGAAAAGATGTATGAGACGAGATGCGATGCGAGATATCAAAAGACATCATGAGATACTGTTTTCGCGGTTTGAGAGAGAATATACTGCAATGATAAGCGTGCGCCAAATATATGGGTATGTAGTTCTTCATTTAATTCTCAAAGACAAAGACTCTAGTAGAAAGGAAGATGAGTAGAATGGTGCACTGGCGAAGGATGCATATCTGCATAAGCTCAAGGTCTGATCGCACTCCAGAGAGCTATCTAGTGATGCCAATGCTTTCTCTTTTATCATCGATCGGACTCAGATGGCGTGCTTGCACGCTCCCAAAGCCAAGGAAAGACACCCTCCCTATACATGATAGGAGTAAATCATCCTTGCCTTGGAGGCATGTTTGATGTTTCCAGGTTGTGGTTTTCACACAAGACTGCTGCTGCTTTCTTGATATAGTCAAGAAGAAAAAAAGTATCCCAACTCCAGCCCACCAAAAAAATTAGACATTGTCTAATACACACAGTACTAGACTTCATCGAATTGTCTCGATCAGCATGGGACTCGAACCCACAACCTTGCGCTCGCAGATATAGTTATAGGAGGCGCACGCGCTACCATTGCGCCAACCGACCTGTTGCCATGAAGCATACTTGTGGTTGAAGAACTACATATACTTGTCAATTCTAGATCTATCCTTACAGTCTACTTCAAGCCTCTTGTCTGATGCTTTGGAATGCTCCATGGCTGTGGATGGTTGCTTTGCTAGCAACAGTGAAATTTTTGCAAACCAAGTGGAGGACAATGGTGGGTATCTTTTTGGCCGAGAATTCAAAGCAAGGCCGAAACGGATCTGTCTGAATCTTGTATGATGTACTGATACCCTTGAACGCAAGGCTATAACCCGATCTATTCGAAGGACGTCTGTTACTGTATGTGTGCGATGGTAACAACAACACTTAGCGTTGCACACGCCTAGATAAGATTAGACAGCAATGACGCGATCGCAATTTTTGGCAACCTAAGCCCCTTGTGGCCCAAGAACAGAAACAGTCATGTAACACCAATCTTCAATCCATATTCATAGAATCGCTCGCTTACAAAACGTGAATATCGTCGTGGAGTATAGAAGTCGTAATTATCTTTGTGTGGATTCACGATCGTTGCTCCCCGGCAAGCATCGGCGACTGTCTATTGCAGCAACCATCCTTGTCTTCGTGACACACAAGCAAAAGCAGTCCGAGAAAGAATTGTGAGACCGAAACGAAAAAACGCAACATCAACAGCCATGGTACGCAGGGGAAGCTCTCGTTTAGCCTAGGCTAAAAATGTGGTTGAGATGGTGGCTGATTTAGGAGTGGCATTAGGTGCACGCCGATTCATCAAATTTCGCCGATGGAATGAGTAAGAAGGAGGTTTATGCACAAGTGCTTGAACAAGCGAGAGCGTTGTTTGATGGGCAAAGGAATTGGGTAAGTTTTATCAGTCGTTAAGAGAGGATGGGATTACGTTGCTAATGCTTCATAGGTTTGGTACGTTCATGTTATTATGCAACTGCCTACTTGGAGCATCTCTAATATATTATGAACAGCAACTTCTCAAACACAGCATCGCTACTTTGGCACGCATATCATTCATTGCCTTCTCCATCCTCCGCAGTCAACTGGGCGGGTTTCTACTTCACATCGCCTACAAATTCGTCACAACTACTGCTGGGCCCCTTCCAGGGACAAGTAGCATGTCAAGTGATTAACTTCGGTCGTGGGGTATGCGGAACTGCGGCAAAAGAGGCAAGGACGCAGTTAGTGGAAGACGTCGAGAAGTTCCCAGGACACATTGCATGTGATGGAGCGAGTCGGAGTGAAATTGTTGTTCCCATTGTACAAGATGGAAAGGTATGTGTTGACTCTCTGACTTCAAAGTGTTGGTATGCTGACACATTCGTAGGTCGTAGCAATTATCGACATAGATTGTGCGGAACTCAATGGCTTCGACGCGGAGGACCAGGAAGCCTTAGAAGAGTTGGCTGAGTTATTGGCACGATCGTGCGATTTTTGAAGCATGAGCGACGATGATCATCATAAGACAAGAATGGGTTGATGGCATGCTAGAGACGCCGGAGTGACTATATGCTTTTGCGTATTGGCACTGTAGCCCAGCCGACAGCGTTTAGGTAACGCAACAAATCTTAGCACACGAGCGAAGTATTATTGTATCTTCAGCAGAAAGTAGCATTTATGCAGACATCACAACAACATCCAGGTAATGCGAACTCGATTCGGAGAGAGAGTGCCATTGTTTTTGGACAATTATAAGTAGTCATCAACTCATACACGTCATGAACATATCCGCAGCCAGATTACCGCGAAAAGGGACAAGACTAAAGTAAAGATGCAGCGCAACAGTCACTGGTAATGAAACAGTGGAAAGAGAAGAGACATTAGCACACCATGCGCCCCAGTAACTCCCAGAATGATGACCCAACACCGTTATGCACTCTTTAGTGATTCAAAACGCCCGCCTGCAGACGACATATGTAGCGCCGAGCCCGATGGCATGCTGTGCGACGAAGAATTGACTGAGACAAGAAACGAAGTGACGATGAAAGTCGTGTCCCAAGACGCCATGCTATAACTCCCGGAATGAAGATTGAGGATCAGAAACTCAGAATCCAGGGACGTGGCTCATGACTTTGGGCGGGAGATGGCATTGCCTAAGCTCCCGACACGACCACTGGTCTTCCGTACAGCAGACTTGCCATCGGTGCTCCTGCGCGAAGGGCTCGATCGGATCTTGCCCATGTTGATGCTGCCACTGCCGCTCTTCTCCTTTGGTGTCTTCGGCCGGATGCCAGCCGGTGCAGTGTTCTCGAGGTCGCTCTCTTCACCGAAGCCGAAAGAGGTGTGTGTTACAGATGTTTGGACGACAGACGTGGTGCTGAAAGCGCGGCGCTGCTTGTCCTTGAGGGTTGGTGAACGCTGAGGGGAGCGTGACGAAGTACGCCGCGCAATCTGGCGGAGATGGAATTCCTCGTCCGACTCACCATCGAAGCGTGTGATGTCTGCTCTGACCTCTGTATGCGACTTGGTGAAGGGCTCGTTCTCGTCGATGCGCTGTGGTGACCGGCCGTTACCGTAGAGCTTGCTAGTCTTTCGCGGTTGTCCCGGTGTCGGCGCAGGCAAGTTGTCCTCTAGTACTCCAATATGGCCCGAGTTGCTTCGCTCGTTCGACTCGATCTCACCGAGCGCAGCGCGCTTGGAAGATCCGTTGGGCGGTGTGAAGGTTTGCCCGTTGCTAGCAAGGCGCTGCTTGTGCGGTGACTTGGTAGGCGTTGATGGCATCATCTGCGCGTACTTGGCCTTGATGGTGTCCTCGAACCACCACTCTCGGAAAGTACCTTGGTTGAGATGGAGCCAGTGCTGCTGGGGACCGACAACCATGCCCGGGCGCATGAAGCGCATGTATGCGATAATCTCGTTGGCGGTGAAGCCGTGCTTGTAGATCAGGTAAGCCCCGATGAGGCAGCCGGTTCGTCCTAGTCCAGCCTTGCAGTGAACTGCGATACCGCGCTTCTGCACCGTAATCATCTCATGTGCAAGGTTGACGAACTTGCGTACGAGTGACAGCGGCGGACATGTGCCGTCGTCGAAGATCATGTTCAAGTGCTGGATGCCGAGCTTGGTGAAGTAGGACGAGGAGTACAGCTCCGAGTTCAATCGCACAACGAGACCGACGTTGCGCGCGCAAAAGTGCGAGAGTACGTTCTTGAAGGGACCGGGGAGTCCAGATCGCTGGATCTCGGCGATGTTGGAAGGTAGCGTCGCGTACATTGGTGATGATGTCGGGATCTCATGTGTGGGTTGTTGTTGTGGTGAGGCGAAGGCCAGAAAGTTGGGAGTGACCCAGTTGAAGTCACCCATGTCTACGCGCTCGAACTTCTCATATCTAGGACTGTTAGCGTTGGCTGTTTGGAGATGCGCGCGGCTCAGACGTACTCCTCGAGACTGAAGTCTTTCAGACCGCAAAGGCCTTCTTCCTTGGCCTTCCATACACCGTAGATGACGTCCTGAATGTTCAGGACATAGTCAGCCTGGCTGTAACCGGCATCGCGGAAGGGCATGCAGGGCGGATCCATCTGGGCAATGGGCGCCAGAGCAAGATGAGGTGGCCATGACTGGATGAGCACCATGTAGCATGCGAGAATGCAGGCAGCGTTTGCGCGACCTAGGCATGTTAATTTGTGCAATTGAACGGAGTAGATTTAGTGCTCTCACTCCTAGAGTCGGCGCTGCTCCAGAAGACGACAGCGCGGTCCTCGTTGGCTGGGTCGCCCAAAACTTCATGCAGCTGAACAGCGAAGCGGTAGAGGTGACCAATGTGCAGTGGGCCGAAGTCACCATGGAAGGCATTGTACAGGAGAGTCTTGTCGATACTGAAGTAGACAGGAGGATGCGCCTTGGGCCCTGCGGCAGTAGGTCCTACTTGCGCGCGCGATGACCGCTTGGAAGGCGACTGGCTTTGCTTGGGGTACGGAAAGGGCGTGTTGGCATCGGGCGGGCTTGTGTACGATGCCAGATAGAGTCGGTCTTGAATGTACTAGGAGGTCTCAATCAGAATGTGTTCCGCAATCGCTTTGTTTTGGTGTGTTGTGATGCTCACCTCGATCACCTGACCATAGCTGGTCGTGGATGCGCGAGACATCTTGGCTACTCGATCGCGTGGTGAAGCCATGGGGAAGAGGAAGGTGCGATCCTCAAGTGTTGATTACAGCTGGGGAAGGACGGGGTGCCGACTTGGGACGAAAGCGGCGATGTCGGCAGCGCAGCGCAGGAGTATATGCGTCGTCGTTCTGGAGCTGGTAGCGGAGGTGCCGTCTACGCCTGCTTGTCCTGCTGCGGTCGAAGTAAGGAATAACAGTAAAGATGTGTGACGGGCGGATGGTTGGAGGTTTAAGCACATCCTCCATGTTGTTGTTGTTTACAGATGCACGGACCAACCCGCTAGTTCCACTCCGCGGTTTCGGGATGCCCGTCAACGCCATCATAACAACTCTAGACGGCTGGTCCAAGCACCACAACAACACAACAACTGGTGAGGTCCTCCCTGTTGTTTACCCTACGCATTGCCTATACGTGACCTGGTACACATATTCTCGTTTGCCAGCATCTCATTTCCCGTCTACGACTCTGTCTGATCCCGTCTCTTAGGAAACCAGCATCGTCAAGACTTGGACCCGCAGCTGTCGTCGTGTCTGCATGACCTCACAGGGTCCAATATATGGGCTTCTAGAGGCTGCCTGCATCTCGATTGCTGCAGTAATCGCGGACAATTTGCGCGGCCTGCACTAGAGCCCGTCGGCATCGCGATCGCCTCACCGCATACGGCCATCTTGCCGTTGTCATTTCTTTTTGTGTTACTTTGACCATCAACAGTAAGCAGTTGTCGTACAAACTCCGCAGAGTTGAAGCCCTGTTCTGGGAGATATCCTTGGCGACCCACATATCCTGTGTGTTGCAGAGTAGGAGTGGGCCGCGGCCGTGCGTTGTGAAGCCTCATCTAACATTTAAGGTTACAATGATCCGACGGGGCAGAACAGAGGGATGGCTCAAAGAGTCCATCGATGTGCTACCTACATGGGCTACGTTCAATGGGGTCAAGTTCAATGGTGTCAAAGTTGGCCCGCTACCAGGTTATGAGGACAGAGGATCAACCGTCATCGCCGACAAGAAGCTCCAAGGGGGCGCCGCTGAGCCTATGCTCGTCGTGCCAAAGGAATTGATCATATCTCGCCAGAACATCGAACTTCTTGCAAAGGCAGACCACCATCTTCGAGAAATTCTCGAAGCTCTTGGGGACTTTGGGAGGGTGTGACAGCCCCTTGGAAGAATCGAAAAATTCACAACACTAACGCAGTACAGACGACAAGAGGCGCTATACTTACATTTCTACTCTTACAAGCCACCATTTGCTGTCCTGAGACAAAGGGAGTTGGCGTCCTGAATCCCCTTACGGAATACATCAAGTTTCTTCCAGATGAGCTGCTTCCCACATTCTGGACCGAGGAAGAACGGGAGCTCTTAGTTGGAACCACGCTCAAACCTGCAGTTAGCGCAAAATTGAATGGGTTGCTGCGCGAATTTGAGAAATTGCGAACTGCGACAGAGTCAATCAGCTGGTGTAAAAAGTACTGGTGGGACGAAGACAATGGCATGTTGGACTTCGACGACTGGATGCGTGTCGACGCCATGTACCGGTCTAGAGCTCTGGAGTTTCCAGGTACTGGTGACTGCATGGTGCCCTGCGTTGATATGGCAAATCATGCATCGGGAGATGCAACAGCTGCCTTATACGAGACCGATGGGAACGGAAATGGGTTGTTACTACTTCGGGAGGGCAAACATGTCGAACCTGGCGAAGAGGTTACGATCACGTAGGTCATCCCAACACATCACACGAAATTCGCTCACCAGATTAGGTACGGGGACGACAAAGGCGCATGTGAGAACATCTTTTCGTACGGATTTATCGAAGATACAATGACTTGTGCGAAAGTCATGTTTCTGGACCTTGACATCCCAGATGACGACCCCCTCAGACCTGCAAAGATTTATGTTTCAAAGGTTGCACCAGGCTTCCGCATTTTTGAGAAGGACGGCAACATAGAATGGGAAAGCGACTTCGTATGGCTTGTTGTAGTCAACGAAGAAGACGGCCTAGACTTCAAGATCAGACAAACGACGGACGGCAAGAGAGAAATCCAGTCTTTTTGGAATGAGCAAGAACTCGACACGGTCAAGTTGCGGGAACACCTTGAACAGGACCCAGCATGGGATGTCTTCCGACTCCGTGCCACGGTACTTCTACAAAACCGTGTTGACGCACAGATCGACACACTCAAAGAATCAAAGGGCGCTAGACGGGACAGTACCATGCGGGACATGCCGTGGAAACTTGCGGAGCGACTCCGAAGTCTGGAGCTAGACATGCTCGAGCGTGCTGCATCCACACTTGATAGCCAGGTAAGACTATTGCCTTCTCATACCCCGCGCTCGTAGCTACATCATAGTATGCTTCACACCCAATATCACCATAAGCCATGCGTCACAGCATGCTCTTGGACAGTCGTTCGCCTAGTATGGTGTCGCACCAAGGTCGGCACCATGCGCCTGATGGGCTAGACTGCTAGACCGCCAGACTACCAAGTTGCCGTTCCTGCATGTTCTTCTTGGGACCATACTGACAGCATACAGAAAGCCAAACTCCTAGACACTGAGGCTGTAATACATTACCTTGGTTTAAACGAGGGAGCAGAGGATGAAGAAGAGGATTTTTCTTGAACACAAAGACCCCACATGATAGACGAGGTTATATACCATTGTGGAACCTATCCAATCTAATACCTCCCCACGCGCCCTGCATTCGCGACGGAAGCAGCGCGTCTATGATAGAAGATCAATAGAAGCATCGGCTCTCCGCCATTCATATTACGCCTCTTAATCACCCAACGTAAGTTTCTACGCCCAAACGTATAGAAATCGACAATGCAGGCCAACATGCATGACGCAGTTGGATGACTTTTGTCGTGCTCTCTACGGCCGAAGTGGCTCAGACGGCTCACGCGGCCACGCTCCTAAACGGTCACTGTTGGAAGCATCCAATATCCACGCGATCAGCCTTATACGCGGGGCCTGGTCGAAGATCAATCACAGACACGCGAGGACAGTTCTGCTCAAGTCTAGGAGAATTGATGTGCAGAACGGGTTGGGCCTTGGCTGCGATAAGCGGCTTGCCGCGTCGTCCACATTCATCCGCCCCTGGTCGATACAACCAGCTTTTAAGCCTGTCATGGCAGAATGCAGGTTGCGCGTTCCGTGTCAACAAGGACATTGATCACCTTGCCGTCTTCTAGAATGTGCCACATAGAGTGCGCTGATGAGTGGTAGTCATACGGGCACCAAATATTGCGGCTGTTGGCGAATGGCAGCCTGCTGAGCAGCCCTTGTAGATGGTACCCATCCGGTTAAGACGGGCGCAATATTTGGTTGCGGCACAGGCCTAGAGCATGTTGCAATTGACAGAGTGGTGGGTGGCTCAATCACAACGTTCGGGCCGACCTCCAAGCATGATCTGAGCGTGGGTGTTCACAGTCGCTGAAGCCACCACTCCGCAGAAAGCTCTAGTCATGGTCGTGAGAGGCTGCTGAGGAGTGCCGAGAAAGCCCGTCGTAATTCTGACAAGCAGGCATGCTGATCGCAACAAGGCTAGCTTTAAGGTTTAGTGGCCAGTGATGGACGAGAAAGTATCGGCGAAGATGTGCTGCTCGTGTTTTCCCTTGTGGGATGGCGCCTTCGCCCCGCAGCGCGCCCACAAATTCCCCAGAGAAAGACTAAGCCAGGGTGGCAGGTGGCAGCTTACATCTGCCAGGCCGTCCCCAATTCTTCCGTCTAACCTTCCCACTCATACATCCTACGCATCCACCCTGACTAGTATTGCTTTATCTTCGTGCAGTCACGTCGTTACACGCCTAGCGATAAAAGCCACAAACTTCACAACACAATACGCGAACGACACCCGAATACCGGAGCACCGGATGACAGAACGTGACACGACCTATCAGTGACCGCCCATTGGGCCTTTGGATGAAAACTACTACACCACCAACGACGCGCAACGAACGACGCCCAAAATGCCTGGGATACTACCCATGAAAGTGATCAAGGTCGGCTCAAGCTGCCAGAGCCGCATCGCCCAAGCCTGCGACCGATGCCGCTCAAAGAAAATACGATGCGACGGCATCCGCCCCAGCTGCACGCAATGCACAAATGTCGGATTCGAGTGCAAGACGAGTGACAAGCTCAGCCGCCGTGCATTCCCCAGAGGATACACTGAGTCGTTGGAAGAGCGAGTACGGGTATTGGAAGCAGAGGTCCGCGACCTGAAGGATCTACTTGACGAAAAGGACGAGAAGATTGACATGTTATCACGCATGCACGCGCGCTCTCCAACAGCGTTCCCTACTGCCAGGCGACCCTCGATGCATTCACCGGGATCTTCGGAAGTTCGAGAGGAATCACAAGAAAAAGACGACACATTCAAGGTGCAGCAGGCACCGCTTCTACTTGACGACCTGAACAGAGATTCGTATTTCGTGGGCAGCTCGAGTGGAAGAACACTTGTTGGTATGACTCACGGTCCCCAACGCCGCATACAGCACATCTAACATTCCACAGAGGCGTTCAAGCAAAAAGCACAGGAGACGGGTAGACTATCCACCGACATCAACTCGAGCGCTTTCTTCGGCGCTGGAGCGCGACAAGCTTCTACTCTTTCCAAGCGAATCGTTTCCTTCAAGGCTCCTCCACGTCTGGTCTCGGATCAGATGATCAACATTTTCTTCCAAGAATGGGCACCTCTGTTTCCGATTCTCCATCGCCCCACTTTCTTGTCGCTCTACGAACAGTATGTGGCCAGTCCCGATACCATGAGTGACAAGAAGTCGATTGCACAACTCAACTTGGTTTTCGGAATTGCCGCGCTGTCTAGCGATGTATGTATGCCTTACGACACATGCCAGCCTTTTACTGACTTTTTAAAGCCCCGCGACGGACAAGATGTCGAGTCCTTCGAGACTCAATGGCAGAGCGCTATTGAGAGCTTCTTGATGGAGAATGACGTCGCAACGCTGCAAAGTCTCGTCCTTGCCCAGATCTTCTGTCTGCTGAGGGCCGACTATTCCCGCGTGCTCAAGTACAAGGGACTGGCCGTCGGCCTGTCGCAACGTCTTGGCTTGCATCAGTCACAGAAGCGCTTCGCGCTCGATGCACTGACGAGTGAAACACGAAAGAAGCTGTTCTGGTCGCTGTACACGGTCGACTGGTAAGCTTACTCCCGCCGAACCCTGCCGTTGCGTTACTGACCGTTCCTAGTCTCTCCGCTGCACACCTCGGGCTACCGAAGCTAATCCGCGAGGAAGATGTGCACTGCGAGTATCCGGTAGATGCCGACGATGAATACGTCACCGAGAAGGGGTTCCTGCCGACCCTGCCCGGCGAGTACACTAAGCTCTCCAGCGCACTGGCTCTCTTCCGCCTGTCACGCATCTTGTCTAAGGTCCTAACGGAGCTCTACCCCGGATCTGCATCACATGACATCTCCTTCCGCACTATTGCGTCGCTCTGCGACGAGTTGGAAGACTGGCAGAGCAACCTTGCGCCGCACCTCAAGCTGACGTTTGCGCAAGACAAGCCAAGCACCAACGTCACAAGCAGCAGATCCCCTGTTCTGGTATGTGAATCTTGATTCCATGTGCATTTTGAGAATGCTGACACAACTAGTCTCTCGCCTACCATCACATCAGGGCGTTGGTTTACCGCCCAGCCGTTGTTGCTAATCTTGGCGACAAGGGCTCGTCAGCCGTAGTAGCCGTTGGCGATGCCTGCAAGCATATCGTGCAAATTGTCGAACTTCTCGACGAGCGCAAGCTGAGCTTCTCTTTCTGCCTTAATCGCAACGAGGTACTTGTGCAAGCTGGCTTTGGATTGCTTTTCCAGACCCTGACGCTTGCTCGCGAGGGTAAGTTGATCAAGGACAGCAACCGACTCGTATGCTCCGTCATGGATATGCTTGAGCGTGGAAATGCTGCAGGCTATGCCGAGTTCCGTCGTGTCGGTTGTGGCATCGTGGCTGTTCCCCGTGTTGAGCAAATGCCAGCCCCACCACTGTCACGACACAACTCAGAGAGCAACATGGGAGCGCCTCTGGATACCTTCCGCGCGACACAGAAATCCCTCAAGGCTCTTGCCGCTCGCTTCTCACCAAGCGCCATGAAGGCCGCTCGCCTAGATCAAGAGCCTCGCCGCGCAACTCTGCCTGCTCTCTCGCCCAATGTAGGCGTACATGCCAATCCTTCATCGACAAGCTTATCTTCCATTCGATCCGAGCCTCCTGTTGCCCGTTCGGAACCTACATTGAGCCCATTGTCACATCGCGCATCCTTCTCGATGCCGAACAAACGTCGTCCAAGTCAACCAACTCCACAGCAACAACAACAACAACAGCAGCAGCAGCAGCAACAGGCGCAACGCAATATTGACTATCTTTCGTTCGCCAGTGACCCACTAGCTAGCTATGCACTACAAAACAACCAAGGTATCAAGACCGAGGTTTCGTCATCCGACTGGGAACGCCTCCTTTCTTCACTAGACAATGGCCAGACAAACATTTACGACACAATTTACGGTGGACAACCAGCAGACGCCCTCGTCGACGTTGCCCCTCAGTCAGCCAGTACCGACAGCAATGTCACTTGGTCACCAAACGTCTGGAACTGGGGCAGCTACAGCTCAGAGGCACCACCACCTCAAAGCGTCCTCAGTTTCAGTGATGAGAGCTTGACCAGTGGAGAAGAGTTTAGTACCGGTGCATGTGAATATGGTTCCACGCCCGGCAGCGATAGACTCTACCCTGGTATCATGATTCCAGGCGACTATGACAGCACAGCAAATCTTACGGGCCTGGATACTACTTATTGCGGGTTGTAACTTGGTGCCTCGACGAGACCACGATGATACGATGGGTGTATATACAGTGAATAGGTGTCTGGCGTATAGGATATCATCTAGGGTGATATAGTTGGCTGCTTTTGAGATACCACGCTTCTTGCAAGAGCGAAAGAGATGACGACGTAACGGGGCAGGAAAACAATGTGTCTTCTTTCTAAATAAGCGTATATAGTTTTGTTAATTTGAATACTTTGCCATATACAATCTGCTGTTCCCGCACTTTTCATCAAAACTATGGTCATCTTCTCAGGCTCTCAAGAAGTTTCCCGGCAAAATCCGTCCATACCTACTTCGGATGAATGGAAGTAACTTTCCACATTCCAGCCACAAATATCCACGTACACCCCGCATCCCAGCTAGCGCACTAGCACGGCAATAAGAGACCCACATGGTTCGCACGTGGAGATTATGCGGGGTGGCCCTTTATCTGGGAGTGGAGACGTTCAAGGATTTCGAGATCGAGCCACGGGTGAACGAAATCATGGGGAGATGCAAACAGCCGGTGTGGCGTAGCGCTAGGGATGTATGGAGGGTAGAGCTGAGTAGAGTGAAGGACTCGAGCCACGTAATGGAGCGCCCATGGAGCCGGAGCTGTCATAACGCTGTATGATCTTGGCCTATTAGAAGAAGTGACAATTTTCAGAGACATCACAATGCGCAGCGTCATGATCGTCGAGTGCTTGCTTGGCTGCTACCGGATCGAAGATTTTGTGTGATAGTTACACGTCATACATCGCGATCTCTTTCCTACGATGGAAATTGTTATTGGAAGTTGAAGCTAATCGAGCTATTGCGCCCAATCAAAGTTACGAACAGCCCTTGTTTTCATCTCTTTTGCAAATCCGCAAGTTTGCATGATCCCGAACTGTCTCCTGGGGTCTGCTCTGGGTAGCGTGCAAACGTCGGAATGCGGGGTGATCAGACTAGGTCACACCATGTCGTCGCAAGCGCGCAAGGACTGGGATGCCAATCATCGTTACAAACGTAGTTATGGCGTGTG
>Ga0265797_10000588_pt1 | contig 66117 bp, 52 predicted proteins | sample P2T30metagenome_FD_192433 | JGI IMG/M metagenome (GOLD analysis project Ga0265797, IMG submission 192433) | Plant litter microbial communities from East Loma Ridge, Irvine, California - P2 T30 | ecosystem: Environmental > Terrestrial > Plant litter > Unclassified | place: USA: California... | reverse complement strand
AAATCTAGCCAAGGCACAACAATGTTACACTGAGGAAAAGGCCCGAGGGAAATAACGTTTCTCGGTCCTTCTCTTTTTCCTTTTGTATAGTCATGCCTTGATGACTATCGTGGCCCCCCAATATGAAACTTGATAGATCTGACGTGTGTCTGGGCAAACGGGTATCACGGCGTGCGTGGTTTATGCGACGGAATGACCAACACTCAATTTTAACGATGAAGCGATTTTTAGGTAGAAAAGTGCTTTTGGTGTTCAAGTTGCGCATCAATCAGTATTGAGGCCTGGAAGACCTGATGCTCTCCTTGATGATGGTGTAAATGCGCAATAGATTTGGCATTGCACTGCAAATGTATGGTCGTTTGTATCGTGCTATGCTACGATCTCGAAGTATTTATAAAAAGACATTACGACATTAGACGTGACAGTATAGACGTGTGTGTACAGAAAAAGCGTGCATAGCACAAGAAGAAAAGTATGAAAAGCAAAGCAAAGCGCCGTCCGCATTCATATAAAGGCTTCGCCTTTTGAGCAGAACATGTTTGCGGGGCGCGAGACGCTATGTGTAGGGTCTCTATCGTGGCGTTTGAACTCGAATATGTGGCTGGCAATAGCAATGGGCGTGTTCGTGTCGTAACCTCGCGTGATGCTGATGTGTGTATGTTCCTCGCATGTAGTCGTCTTTGTATCGCAACTCATGGTGTAGTTCGTAAGTTGTTCTGTGGCATCGCGTTCTGAAAGTTTCAATCGCCTTCTCTCGAATGTACTTGTCGTATAGTGATCTGACTCCTCATCTTCTTGTGGCCTCTGCCCCGCATCGTCTCTCTCGCTATGCAATTCTTTAGACACTGCTCAACGACTGAAGGATCGCTCTCTAGGAACTGCTCGTTCAGGAACCAGCTTGAGCTTCTTTGTACGGACAGTCGCAAGCAACTCCTCTCACTGCCGATCTGCTTCTGGAAAAAGTGGTCGAGGAAGGCGTATGAATCGTCGAAGGTTTTGTAGCAGCTATTACACGCGAAATTCGCTTTGTCGTCGGTCGCCATTGGGTCCAAGGCAATATGTGATGTGAAGAGGATACATCTGTACGCAGGGAGTCCAGAGTGAGAAGCGACGGAGATGCATGCATCGCATTCCGGGCAGATCTCCCGGTCATCGTACTTGTCGTGGGGGAAAGCCCTCTTTGCGCGCAATGTGCTCGATTTGGATTGCTTGAGATCTTTCCGAAGTTTGTCTGCGAAAGGACAGAACTCCACTTTGAAACGCGGGGGAGGCAGAACAGGTGATAGGATCGGTGATTCGAGACGTGCGTATTGCTCGCGCAGCGCAGTAAGACAGGCGCGGCGGGTACTTTTAGCAATCATGATTATATCGTCGATGGGTATTATTGGTGTTGAGGAGAAAACGCTTTCGTAAAGTGGTTGTCTAATTTCGTACTGGATTCGCAGGAGTTGCGCAGAGAGGATGGTATTGCATTTTGCTGCAGATAGTCAGTCCCTGCAACTTCCGTATCGAATGTTGCACTTACTGTCGCCTTCCTCAAACCGTGCGCCAAATCGTTCTTTGCCTTGTTCCATGATCCTCTGGACCTGCCGTCCCAGGCTTAGAGCTTTGCCGACCGCATCGTCTCGGTTCTTTGTGCCAAAACACGCCCACTTGGACCGCGTGCGACGGTGGCGTGCTTGCCATTGCTCGTACGCCTCATGCGCATCTTGAAATTCGCGGTCAATATCCCATAGCGTAAGATTGGTGTGTTGCGGCTTATCCCAGGAAACAGCCATCGTAGACATTATGGAGTATGCGTGTATAGACTCGTCGAAAACAAACAAACAAACAGGGGAACGAGGGGAAAGCGAGCGACAGAAGTTGAGTTTCAGAAGAGAACAACTATTCTTAATTAAGGATGAGGTCGGCCGTATTGGGAAGTGTACCAAACTTGCACGATCTCGATTAAGACGCGGAAACCTGAAAACGCGATGGCTCTGAGGAAAACAGGGTCCACAGGTCTGCGGGTGCTGCGCTGGCTTTACATACTCGTCGGTTGGCGCAAGATAGTGCGTCATGTCTCCTGCAGGTACCAGGGCTATCGCATAGGGAGACTTGCAATTCTGGAAATTAATTGCCTATCCATTGTCGTGGCTGTGTGGCGGGTCTGGGCGATATTGAAGGATGGAAGAAGCGAAAGTTGCTCCGCTGTTACATAGCATCCTTCATGCCAGACTGCCAGTGCGTACGCAGTTTCACCTGCAGTATTGATGAGGAACGACAGGTCCATGTGGGAACATGCTGGTCCGTGAAATTCGAAGAACCAAACTATAGCTGGTACCCATATGATGGGTGCCGAGGATCGTGATGAAGATGCAGGGGCAGGAAGGGGACGCAAGCTGAAAAACAGCAATGATCCCTCCGCGCCATGGTCCGAGCACTCCCGTATCCTCGGTTCAGGGACGCCTTCGTCGAGTCGTGGCGCGCTACGGTAATGACAATCATCTTCGCATTGAGTTGGTCTTTAATACGGTCGTCGAGATTTGTTTATGCAAAAGGCGTATCGTCGACTGTCAGCCTATAATCGGTGTTATTGATTGAAGCTTCGCTACCAGGGTCGCGCCGAATCGAACCCCACGTCTCTCGTCGCGTCTGCCCCACCATGGAGAACCTCAAGCTCTCCTCTTGCTTGCTGGCACACTCTCTGCCAATCGACAGCCACAATCCTGGTTCAATATAACAATGTCCCACAACCACTCACACGAAGGCGCGTCACATTCGCACGCTGCCGCAGATCACGGTCATACACATGAGATCCTCGATGGACCAGGAAGCTACCTGGGGCGCGAGCTGCCCATAATTGAAGGAAGAGACTGGGAAGACCGATCTTTCACCATTGGAATTGGAGGGTACGATGGACCCCGTGTGACATGCAGACATCCCTATACTGCTCGGCCGACGTCTGGCAGTTGCAGGGTTGACATGGCAAGATATACGCACAAGACACTGACCAGCCTAGACCCGTAGGTTCCGGAAAGACGGCGCTCATGCTAGCCCTCTGCAAACACCTCCGAACGCGATTCTCTATAGCTGCAGTAACAAACGATATCTTCACCCGGGAAGACTGCGAGTTTCTGACCAAGAACAATGCCTTGCCCGCGTAAGAACAACCATGCGTCATCTTTCCATGGTGAGTACAGGTCTGACGTCCTAACAGTGAGCGCATTGTCGCTGTCGAAACAGGGGGTTGCCCCCATGCCGCTGTGCGCGAAGACATCTCCGTCAACCTCATGACCCTCACAAACCTACACCAGAAGTTCAACACCGACCTCCTCCTCATTGAGTCCGGCGGCGACAACCTCGCTGCAAACTACTCGCGCGAACTTGCTGACTTCATCATATATGTCATCGATGTATCGGGCGGTGACAAGATTCCCAGGAAGGGTGGACCAGGCATCACGCAATCAGACCTGCTGGTCGTGAACAAGATCGACCTCGCCGAGGCTGTCGGCGCCGACCTGGACGTCATGGATCGGGATAGCAGAAGAATGCGCGAGGGTGGCCCTACCATCTTCGCTGTGGTCAAAAGGGACGAGGGTGTGGATGCTATTGTCGACTTGATCCTGTCTGCATGGAAGGCTTCAGGTGCAGGCCAGGCAAGGAAGGACAAGTTCGAGCCTACGCTGATGCAATAGAGTCAAGAGACGATCCCACGGATCGGTTGAATCTTGCACTTAGATTTACTCAATGCTATCCATATATGCCAGAGACCGGCGCACTGTTATGCGGCGTCGTTATGACCATCCCTGCTCGTACAAAAGCAAAGGACAGTGTTGACTTAGAAGGTTACTCACTTCACCATGTACACAAGGTTGGGTTTTCAAGGATTCTATTTGGTTCCCTCACATTATCCTCTATAGTCAAATCTCGACCATATCATACCACCCTCAGCAGTGGAAGATGCTGTTAACAGCGCCCAGGAAAGACAGGAAACCCATGCCATAACATCATGTCAGAAAGAACAGACTGTATCATTCAATACCACCAGCTTGCCGCTCAGGTAAACTTAGGATATGATTTGTCCTGCGTCCAGACTTCAGCACCTTTTTTGAACGCGAGATCATCTTTATTCCCAGATTCAGCGTCAGGAAATTCGCTCCAGCAGGCCTCGAACTGGGCGGTTCACTTCCTTGTTTCAATCTGTAGTTACAAATTAGCTACGTCTCCCGTGAGGGTGGATCAGAACCTACTCGCTTTGGGAGATCGACCAGCTTCCTTGCGCTCCTCGGCTTCCTTCTCGATTCGTGCATTCGTGCGTGCAAAGTAAGACGAGGTGTCATAATTAACCGCACGACGGATGGCATCGATATGGCTCAGTTGCGAGGCGAAAGGATCGTAGGTATGATAGTCCTCATCAAGGCCGGCAGATCCACGGGCGTTTCCGGATATGTGAGGTTGTGTGGGATTAGGCATAGTCGAAGCAGTGTTTTTGTTCTTTTTGGACTTCTTCTTTTTCTTTTTGGGTGCTGTAGTCATGGAAGTATCGGGTTGGGGTGCTTCAGCAGAAACAGAAGCGAGCTGCATGAGTTCCGGGAGCTTGGGGGCAGGCATGGGGTGAACAAACGGTGACATTTCGTCCTCGTCTCCGACTAATGTGGAAGGGGAAGAGCTGCGAGATGTGTGCTCTTGAAGTGGAGTACCTGCGCGCAGCGTCAGTTTCCTTGAAATGAATGGAAAAATACTTGGACTTACTGTGTTGAAAGTGAAAGTGGTCATTTGGAGCAGAAGACTGAAGAGCGAGACCTAGATTTGAGTCTTCCTGAGGGACTCGAGGGCCTGTAACGTGAGTAGGTTGATTGTAAGTGAGTTTTTGGGGGTCATTTACTTCAGCCGGCATGTTTTTGGTAGAGGTTCGTGCTTTGGTGGTCATTGGACGGGCAGGCGATGCACGTGAGGAAGTGGGTTCAGCAACCCATACTGCCCCAGAGCGATCCAAGGATTCCTGCTTGACTGGATCGGCATTGTGTTCCTTCGCCTTTTCCGCCTTAAGAGTTATTGAAGGGATCTCCTTGGAATCTTTGATAGTACTATCGAGCTTACCAGTCTCTTCCTCATTTTTGGCTTTGTTTTCGCGATCTGTAGAGCCGGCCTCTGATGCTGTCGCCTTTGCTTTCTTTTTGGACTTCTTGTTGCACGTAGTCGTATCGCTGTTGGGACTATGGTGTGCCACTCCCAGTTTGGTGACCGCATCTCTAGTCATGGATGATTTCGTGAAGTCCCCAAGCGAACCTGTTTTAGACTGAACGATGAGACCTTCATTGGGCTTCTTCAAGGATGCGGCCTTCTCAGCCTTGGTCTTGGCGATGCGATCGGCGTCTTCTTTCTACACAGGCGAAGATAAACAGTCAACATATGTCTCATATGAATTTAGGACCTCAAAGATTCACCTTCTGCTGCTTCTTTTTGGCCTCCCTCTCTTTCTTTGCCTGGGACTTGTTCTTCGCAAATGGATGAAGCGACTGTATTTGCGGAGCGCCAGCTTTCTTGCTCACATCAGTAGGGGAGACTTCTGTAGTTGTCGACGTTGCTGCGCTATCTAGAGCAGATTTGCGCGCAGTATCGCTTGTAGTGCTCATTGCGCGCTCTTGCGAATCTTCCGAACCTGAAGCTTGGGGTGTGGCCACTTCTTTCAATGGCACGGATGCAGGCTTTTCGAATTGAGTACTAGAGCGCTGAGTTTGTAATGTTTGCAAATCACGCACATCAGCCTCAACAGCTACAAGCGGTGATTCTGAGATAACTACATGTGTAAGCTATTGCAAATCAAATGTGGATGTAGTGCAGCGGTACCTTGCTTCGCGGTTATCGCCTTGTCTTCAATCCTCGGTTGAGGCTCTACTTGCACAGACTCAGGCTGAACTTCTGGCGCCGAGTGGAAGCTATTGTCATTCTTGGCTTCGTCCTCCGAGAGGCTATCGTCCGCTACTCGCGAGGATAATTCCTTCGAAAGTGTGTTGATTATCCCGACACTCGTGGTCTTGCAGATTTCAGCAATCGGGACAGTATCAGATGTGGTTTCCGAGATCTTTGACTGCATGCGCATAGGGGAAAGCGAGATGTCGGGCTTCAGTTCCGTTAGGAAATCTTCGTCGTCATGCTCAATATCAGACGCTTTGGAATCCTCGGCAAGTTGTAGTGTCAATTCGCGTGCTGCATCTACCGGCTGATCAACAGCTAGACTAGCAGCAGTTACAGGAACTGAAAGTTCTTGACCCAAAGTACTGACGTCAATGTACTCTGGCTTCGTAGGCTCAATGATCGTATTTATGAACTTCGTGCTAACTTTTTCCTCTTCGATGATAGTCGGATCATCGGTGTTCATTTTCTCAGATTTTTTTGTCATCTTCTCTACTGAGCTGATATTTTTGACCGGTGACTCGCGCTTGCCTTTGCCTTTATTCTTCTTCGTAGGGGACTTCTGTTGGCGTCTGAACATATCGGATTTAGTACTTTCCATCTCCGGACGGTCCGTGATTGCCGTCTCTGTGGGTGGCTTCGACAGGCCGCTTCTAGCATCCTGGGGAGAGTACAATGCCTTGCCATTCGCCGTAGTCGAGTCTGGATCTGCATCTCCAATAGTCTTCTCTTCTTGCTGAGTCGTGGTGCGTGTAACATCACGATTTGCGTGATCGGTTACCTTCCCGGTAAGTGACTGATCAAAGTAGCCTGAGGTTGAGGGTGTGTCCTTCTGGAAGAAACGCCTCGGTACTGTCACGGTGAGGCGGCCGCCTCGAAGGTAAGGATTGAGCTTCGTGATGCCCAAAGCCACCTTAGCTTCCGCGCATGAAGCAAATCTACGAGCGTCAGCTAGTTCAGAGCAGCAACCACGGGAAGACTTACGTAGCGAAAGCATGAGTACCATTTTGCGGAAGTCTACTCCGCAGGGAGATTGCAGTGGCAGTAACGTCAACAGTCTGCTTGAACAGCTGGATGATTTCATCTTCTCTCGCATCCGGCGGCAAGTCTCCGATCCAAAGCTCATTCACGGTCAAGTTTTTTGGCCCAATCCATGTATGACCACAACCAGAGACAGAGTCGCCAGTGATGTTCGGGTCATCCTCAGAAAGACGACGTCGAGCGTTGAAGTCAGGGTTGCGAGGTCCGCCAGGTGGTCCTTTAGCACTGAAATCGGCGTTGGATCTGCTATACACATCACGCCCACCCATGTTCGATACCTTGCGTCCACGACCAGGCTGAGGCACGAAGCTGTTATTGCCACCCTTTCGGGACCCGCTGTTGTATCCTGGTGCACCATTGAACTTAGGGTTGTTGCCGCTGTAAGGATCGAAGAGGTCTTGGGCATTGCGCTGGTTGGCCCGACGAGGCATCGGCGCGCGAGGGTCTTGGTGTTGATACATCATGCTATTAGTATGGTACATGTTGTTGGTCATGTCGCCCACAGAGATATTCTGACTGTTCAGATGATGGGGGAATGCTGGGTTCATGGGCTGATTCTGCATCATGCCTTGCTGGTAGTTGATGTGCGCACGAGACATCACCCCAACATCAGGTTGCTGAAAGCCATACCCAGTGGGAGCCATCTGAACGTAGGGAGGTAAGCCCGGAATCATTGGGTGTGGGATTTGTTGGCCCATTGCCATCTGCGGGGACAAGAATGAGGGCGACTGCATGCTGGGTACAGTAACAGAGGGCTGTCGCGGGTACGCCCCGTACGTAGTACGATTATTGTTCTCGATCCAGCCATTTGGCTGGCCATAAGTCCCAGATCCCATGTTGCGGTTGGTTTTCGGAACGACCAAGGGTGGCACATACAGGTTGGGCGACACCCTAGGAGACCCCATGACGATACCCCCGTTACCGCCTCTCATCAGACCAGAATGGCTTCCAGGTTGTATGGGGCCTTGCGATGGGATGCGCTGAGGGAGAAGGCGCGTATCGGGCGGATCTGGCGCTCCGGAAGCCATGGCCGTTGTGAGATGTAGCTTTTCAACAGCAGACGAAGACTCTATCGACATTGTCAGTTTGCTGGATTGAGATTGTGTTATTATGCGAAACTTCTTACTGGTTTTCTTCCTGTCTGACATGTTGGGAAGGACGGACGAAGGCTTTGTCTCCCCACTGGCGATCTTTTGTTCCCCGGCATGTGCTTGTGGGATCAGGCTCGTACGCAGCGTCGCATCCGTGGCCTTGTTCATCTCAATCCAGGTACCAACCAAGATATAAGCGACGTGCCAAAGGAAGACACGAGGGAAGTCTATGGGCTCCCCAAAGATGAAGATCTTGTCAATAATGTCAAGTGAATCGTTGGTGTTGTAGACGTTCCCCATCTCAAGCCCGGTGAAGTCGACTCGATCAGGATGTGCTCGCGCCCAATCTCTAGCGAATCTATCCGCCCAGTAGTAGGTGCTCCTTGAGATGAAGGTTAGCATCTCCTCGCAGAACTTCTTGCCCTCGACATGGATATCTTCGGCGTCCCAAAGATCTTCGACAGTCCATCCTTGTGAAGGGAGGATGCAAAGACATCTAGATGGGTCAGTATCATTTCAAGCTAGCTTGCGACAGACTACTTACTGGCTCTTGTACTTGACCTGCCAATACGATGCTGCCTGTGCTACGACTGCGGGATCTTGGACGCTACGTGCGATAACAGGCGGGCAATTGTCACCCAGAGAACGAGGGGCGCGAGCACCAAGCCCCGTTGAGAAGAAAGCTTGACCGGCGCCAGGGCCGAATCTAGGGTCTCTAGTTGCATCGTTGACTGGGTCGCCAACAGGGTTGTTCAATTTGGTTAGGAGCGCAGACTGCTTGCCCGCAGTCATCGGGGTTGACGTGTCTGTAGCAGGCGGAGTACCCACCGGATGGACAGACACCGACATAGCTGGATGTACACTGAGCTCAATGAGAAGATATGGAGTGTAGTTCAGGTTTTGCGTGAAGAAACGGACGCGGCCTTTGCAGGAAAATATGGAGTCGAGCGACGACGGATATCTTTGGAGGAAATGGCAGCTGTAAGAGGAGCAAAAGCAACAGCGGAGGGAAGCGCAATTGCAGAAACAGGAATGATCAGGTGGAGAAGATGTGACAGAGTGGCAGAAGTAGCGAGAGCAGCTCAACAAACAGAGGTTCCTCGTTGCTTCAGGTGGAAGGAGCAACAGGTCTTGGCGCTACAGAAAGAGGAGGTGAGTGTGAGTGGTGAACGTTCGCAAGCTCCGCGCACCGCCTTCCACTAATGCCATTGGCCATCATATACAGCTGTGGGACGAGATGCAAGCATACGGAATCGCTGGGGAGGAAATGAGAGGAAGAGAGATCAGTCACCAAGAATACTGGAAATGTCGAGACACGAAGATATGAGAAGAGATGGAACGATACTCACACTTTATAACGATTTGAGAAAAAGCTTTTGTGAGACATGTTTTACATATACATGTACTGGATCAGTGTCCTACTGGTGATGCAGCCACCCGTTGCCTAGCACCATGTCTCTACCCGGGCTACTAGCGGTGGAATTTAGGACGCGCTGGTCCCGACATTCATCTCAAAGGTCAATCAGTCCTGTCTAGCAATTGAATCCTGCAATCACGAGCTGAGTGGAGTGGGTATAGTACAGGTCATGTCGCTCCGCCCTCTACACTTTGTCCGTCTCCTTTGGTACCGAGCGTATCAACTTCATGATCTCGCTCTCGTTATCTCCAGCGACTGTGATGGTTAGCACAGACAAACGCTGTTCTCCTCCGCAGATACGTACCAGCTTTTCCTTGATTCCAGTCCACAACCAGCGGTCTCTGAAATGCTCCTCCATCTGCCTTTAGTCTCCTCATAGCATCAGTCTCATTCTCTGCGCCACTGATCACCTTGCCTGCCGCTCCTGATCCGCCCAAGTAGTCCAAGATGTTCTTGAGCTGGTCCGTTGTCGGTGGGGCTTCTGTGACATCGAGCTCGAACTCGGTGCGCTCGGCCTTGTCCTGCGCTCTGTGAGAGCTGGCCTGGTCTTCAGTCGCATGTGCGACAGATTGTGCATTGGCTTGCTTGAGGAGGGTGAGGACGCGGGTGGAAGCTTGGTTCGAGGGCGCGTGGAAGAGGGTCACGACGTTCTTTGCGCCGTGCTGAAGAGAATTAGCGCATGAGACCCAGAATCAATTGGGTATTTTCCTACCTCTCCAAATAGTCGCTTGAACATGGTTGCTGTAGTTGTTGTAGGTGATAACTCGGAAAGTGATGTTAGAGGGTGCTCCTGCAGCTCCAGTGGAGTGAGGTTCGGGTGTGACGTAGACAGCCGCTCGGACCTGCCGTTCCCGCCGCAGCATTATCACACGAGATCTACCATGCAGAGCTTGGAGCTCAATGTACAGATGGGTCATGTCGAGTCATCGGAGCTATGATTGTACTAATACTGACAGAAAGACGCAACGTTGAACTCGTCGGCACGAGCGAATGATCCTCTACCGTTGCATAAGTAGCTTTTGCCACTTCTAAGTACAGCAATATCATTACAGAAGCAACTGCATAGAACTGCAAGACCAAAACATGGCGCGAAAGGGTCAAAGGTTCCGTCAAGAGTGACAGCCAAGACATCGAGATCCATAGTGGAGTGTGTAAGGTCATCATACACAATATGAAATAATTCATAGCACGTTGTTGGAAATGGCGAAGTTGGGAACACAAGCAGCTAGATTTCGTGATGCAGCTGTGCAAAAAGCAGAATGTACATGTACGCCATGAATATGCCCCCATCATCCCAAAGTGTGGGATCATGCTGCTGCTGAGGAACGTGCCGTAGCGACGTCCGTGATTCCCACTCCCTCTGATCCAGAGTCATAGCCATCCTGAGGAAACCGAATTCATGACCGTGTTCTCTAGCTCATCGTGCTCGTTTCGTTCGCCCGTCCTCTCATGGTTGGCTTATGAGGTAGGGTTGGGGTTCATCTAAGGCATGTCAGTTCTTGTCCATCACGTAGGGTTCCGGTGTCTGCTGACCTTGCGCTTGCCACCGGTCATGGTGACGTTTACGAAACGGCGGGTGTATGTGAGCCTCTTCTTGGCGCGGCCCTTGGGGGTCTTCTTCTTCTCCTGGGGCTCAACCTGTATCGTGTGTCAGCCAACTATCCGTTGTCCAAATCGGTTCCATCCTTCTCCGCATTTGTCGCGCTGTCGTGGTTCGGCTTGTCGCTAGCGATCGGAGAGGCGTTCACGTATCGACGGGTATGAGCTTACCTTGGGGGCTATGCATTGTTAGCAGACGTTCTTTGATGATTTCACAGGGGCCAAGACTTACTTTGAGACTTGACCTTTCCGGCACGAGCGAGGGATCCGTGAACCTTTCCCATATTTGCGGTTGTTGATGGGTGTGATGAGTCGTTCGAAGTAGTCTGTGTGGTGGCAAAGTCCAATTAGCGGTCTGCCTTGTAGCTTTCGAGAGTCGGGTGCGGAGTGTAAAAGTCTTGATTTCGCAAGGCTTCGCTTTTGATGCAGGTGTGATCGTAGGGATGGGCGGAATACGTACAGGTTGCGGTCGTTGGGTGTTCGAGGACTGGGCGGCGACGTGAGGGTCAAAATGACTCCAGGGCTGTGGACAGCGGCTCACCGGATTAGCCGAGATCACGTGTTACACTAGCGTGTCGAGCGATGTGAGCATTGATCGCAGTGACACGACCATGTCTATTGACTCAGATTATCTTGCCTGGTAAAAGCCTATACAGCAAATGTGCGAACAAAATCGTTGAGATGCAGTCTGACGTGTGAGTTGGGTCGGCTTCTGGACATCTCAAACATGCGTACGGGCGCCTCGCCTCCACAGCTGTACAGAGATGATCAGATAAGATAATGCGAACCATCATGACCAAGTGGAACGGAATACAGATTAGACACGCGAGCTTCCCCAATGATCTTCAGGCTACTTTCACGCACCGCAGCCATGCCTTGTCTAGTCGCTTTTCATTGAATCGGATTCACGCCGGTTGCAGCCATGCCTTCCGCAATGGACTTTATCATGGCCCCAGCCGGAGATCCCCGCCGTTGTTTAGGGTCGCATGATGCGCATGATGCGTCCCGTAGCTTCGCTTGAACGCGTCGCTGCCTGCCACCCATCACCACCTTCACTGACAACTCGTGATAGCTATCTAGCTCTCCAGATACCTGCCTATACCTTCAAGCTACTCAAATCTAGACATTAGCAAGATGCGTCTCCAAGCTGCCATCGCCAGCCTCATCACCTTTACTGCAGCGTCCAACGTGCCATCACCAAAGAACTTCTTTACCAACCCGTCCTCCAGCGATGGATCCGGTTTCAAGATCCCAACCGTTCACGAGTCCGCCGTTCAAGCCCGGAGGATCATGCGTCTAGAGACCATTGGCACCTTGTCCACCATCTTTCCCAACACCCACACCACCGAGCAACGACCCTCGGACGTTGGAGGCGCGCCCATAGGCTTGATGGACTACTTCGGCGACTGCGAGTCAGACTCAGGGAACCCTACTATCCTCGCCATCACCATCGCCACTTCCTTCAAGAACGTAGACGCCGGCTCCAACATTACCTTGAGCATGCGATGGCACCCCCAGGACAACAAATGGCGCAGTCCTGCAGCGCTCCCTCGCTTCTCGCTTGTCGGCCGTCTGGAAGACATTGATATGGATGCTATCAAGAAGCTGGGTGTGACAGCCTGCTATGTCAAGAAACACCCCGATGCCGCGTGGTGGTTACCGGGCTCAGGCGTCCACGAGAGCAAGTGGGTGCGTCTGGTCGTTGAGGAGATATACTGGATCGGAGGATTCGGAGATCGTGCCTACATTGGATGGATCCCGAAGGAAGAGTGGTACAGCGTCACACAAGAAGAGATTGATGGAATTCAGTTGCCAGGCGAGAAGCAGAGCGCGTGGAACGCCATCGGAAGCTGGTTCGGCATGGGTCAGCAAGAGCAGGATATGATCGAACTCTAGGTTGAGACTACGAGTATCAAAGTTTTCATGTGTTCATCGTGCAGGGCAGTTGAGTTGCACTCAGAGGTACTTTATGGAGTTCAGGGCAGCCTTTTTGATACTCTTCCACGCCGCATTGGAGAAGGTTATCATAATAGGTATTTATACTACGACTATCAGCTGATTGCAGACCGAATCGCGTGTGCATCACGAACATGACACAAAACTGAACCTTCATAGGGCAACGGTCCTTCCTCAATGCCCTTCGTACATCAGTACTACACGTGGTGTATCTTAGTGTCGAAGGAGGTCTTATTCTTTCCTTTATTCTCAGCACAATTCATGTGTTTCATCTTAAACTTTTCGCAAAGTGCGGTTTCTGTAGTCCGTCTCTTTGCTAGCTGCCCTGCGATACGAGGACGTCACATGGAGGTTTCCGCCCCCGTGCCCTCTTAGCTCAGCCTTGTCTTGGACCTCACCCACGCCTACAATGTTGCAACAAACACACTCCTCATACATAACAGTTGCGCTCGTTGAACCTTTTAATTACCTGTGTGTATTTACAAATGAAAAGGTTGAATGAGAACCTGACAACATGCGCCTACTCAACGCAGCTGATCTGACATTCAAGGAGTTCGAAGGCTCTTCCATACCGCCCTACGCTATTCTCTCACATCGGTGGGAAGACGAAGAAGTCACATACCAGTGCTTCAGGCATTGGACGCCCGCTTTGAAAAGCAAGTCTGGATTCAGGAAGATACAACAATGTTGCTATCAAGCACAAAGAGACAAGATAAAGTTTGTTTGGGTTGATACATGCTGTATCGATAAATCCTCCAGTACAGAACTCTCAGAGGCCATCAATTCCATGTATACATGGTATCAACGAGCTGTGGTCTGCTATGCCTACTTATCAGATGTAACAATTCCGCTTAGCATACGAACGCTCAACACTGAAGATGTGGAGAACACATATCAGGTGATAGCAAGCAAATGGTGGACGAGAGGTTGGACATTGCAAGAGCTGATAGCTCCCCAGTCTGTGGTGTTCTATGTAAACGGCTCCGACGCCTGGAGCAGGATAGGCACAAGAAGTTCCTTGGTCGAATTAGTAGCGACTCGAACAGGGATTGCTAAAGAGTATCTGATTGGTGAGGACGCCCGCAGGTGCAGTGTTGCACAGCGTATGTCATGGGCTTCCGAAAGGATTACCACCCGGCCCAAAGATATGGCATATTGCCTACTAGGGATTTTCGGTGTCAATATGCCGCTACTGTATGGAGAGGGTAGCAGGGCATTTATCCGTCTACAGGTACGATCATATAATACTTGTCCCATCCAATGGAAACATTCGCTCACCTGTAGTAGGAAGAAATCATGAAACGATCAGATGACGAGACTCTCTTTGCATGGCAAGTTGGATATGGGGGCATAGAGGGCGATACATGCGGACCTTTAGCTCCACATCCATCACATTTCAGAGGAATCAACCATCTATTTCCGATGACTGGTTCAACTCTCGAGAATCCATACTCAATGACGAACAAAGGACTGACAATTGTTCTCCCGGTCATACATCCAGACGATGGTCCATACGGTATGGCAATTCTGAATTGCAATGACTACAACTCGACCTATAGCTCGCCTCAGATGCAAATTGGATTACCTGTCGTTCGCCTCGGGCCAGAAGCAAGTAACAGGTACGCGCGTGATGCTCGTATTATTGGGCCTCTCACCCCTGTTAAAAACGTGGATGCGTCTCCCAAGACTATCTTCGTGACACATGACTCTAGTCCTCAGAGAGAAAGTTCTGGACTTCTTGTCCGCTTACCGGCAGGCCAGGATGCTTTGTTTCGTCCGCGGTACTGGACCACTAGCTTTAGCGCCTTAGTGGAAGGAAAAGAATCGCAGGCTGAGTACCGCATACCATCCGATCACCGTCGAGGCGCCATACTTTTCCAGGGGCCATCGAGATCTCATATACTTATCTTGTTCAATATCGAGATGCAATATGTAGGCCAGTGGGCATGCAAGGTCTTGTACGTACCTGCGGAATCACGCCTTCCTGACCACGAACTCACCACAATGCAAAAAACAATCCAACGCGCATGTAGTACCATCAGCTTGCTTTCCGACAGTACAGTCTCGAGCCAAGTTCTGGCCGCAGAGATTGAAAAAGAGCCCGACTGGAGCCTCACACACGACAACGACCACAGGCCATCTAATTCCAGATACAGCATGGCTTATCTCCCAAATAATCATGTAGCATATGCTCAAATCGAGAAAACAGTTGTCCGTGGAATGATTACATTAGTTCTCAATGTCGAGTTCCAGGATCGCTCACAAGAGCTGCAGCGACCGTACGAACTGGTAGGATCAGAGGTCCCAATACCTCTTACAACAAAGCCAATCTATTCAGAGGCTCATGGAGGGTACTTCCGTGTGCGGTATAGTCAAGTGCCATGATATGAGCCCTTTGTAAGCATTTCAGTTTCTTGTCATCCACGCATATTTATATTGTTAAGAAGCCGTCAGTTAGCTCACTGCTCGTCACACATACTGTGGGACCTTGTACTTCTTGTAACTCTCGATTAATGTTTGATGCCATAGTTTACTCAAAATCTAGTAATATTGCCATAGCGCATAGCGATGAGCCACTGAGGAATATAGCAACCCAGACAACACCTATGCGAAAATGAACACCAGAACAACACATATGAGCTGTTTTCATCTCTCTCGTGACATTAGCTACAAGAACTATCTGCGAAGTTCACAATCGAGAGCCGATGACTTGAAGGTATTGCAACCGGGCCAAAGTAGGCAACATCGGAGAAGCCACAGCACTTGACCATTGTGATACGAGTCATTCTACACTACAGTACAAACCCAAGTGGTATTGAGTAACGGGGTGCTTGTATCGCTTCCGTGACATGGTTGGCTCGCGATACCTGCAAACACGAGGCACTTTCGTATTTTAGTAAAGACACGTTGCGTATGAGTCTTCGGAGAAGTGCGGTCACTCGCTTTCTTTGGGGTATCACTCCTGGATCTCCAAGTTGATACGACGAAAGCCAGACGTATTCGTATGCTCAGCTCACATCTGGCATCAGCACTACTACGAGAGATGTGGATAGCAATATCACGTTCGGTCCGTAGGGAATCACATAGAAAACAGATTGAGATGTGCTCAACTCTTCCGAAGTTGAATCGGCCTCGCGTTCAGGAACTTATCTCTAGATGGCGCAATTCGTAATGATGATCAACTGTAGCTCACTCCGACTCGGTCACTTAACTACACCGCTCAGGTCTCTCCACTTCGAACTTTCTTTGAGCCTCCTTCGGCGGCTACAGTCGGTACACCTACCGAGCAGCTTCACAGAAACGCGCCGCGGCCCACGTATCGCACTCGATGCTTTCAGTAATCTAGGGAAACCTGATCGATGGCCTTATGAGGCCACCTGCACATCCCTCCTCGGTTATTGAGCGTACTAGGCATTAGCTGGTAGCTTTCTTTTCGTGGGCTGCATGGTTGTCGCATCGCCCCCAAACCGAACGCGAAAGCACGAAGTGGTTGCAGCGCAGGGATGATGATAGAAGAATGACATAGGAGAATACAGCCTAGGTTTGACAATGGGAAACATGTTGTCGCCATGGGCAACTCAACTTTGCCATTACCAAGCGCCCGTGATCCTTACATATTGACGACAGCTTCATTGTTGCCCGATTGCATGGTTGATCTGCTCCTTAGGCAGCATGTGTACCTGAGTGCAACCAGGTCGTTCCTAGCTCTTAAACTTCGGTCGTGTTTGTCGCGTTGTGTGCCTGACGTTAACAAGGACTTTCCCCGTATTCACAAGATCACGTGTACGGACACTCTTACCTTAAAAGGACCTACTATGAGCGCCTTAACAACGATATAATAATGATTAGAGCGATGACGTGGTCAACCCCAGTGCGTCGACGCCTCACGTCGCTTGAAGATGAAAGGGAAAGCCCAGTAATCCATCATCTGATCATCATCACGTTGCGCGCAGGCATGATGCCAGTAAAACTTTTCTACGCGAGGTAGATGCGAACCATGGGACACACGAAACAGTTGCGCGATATGCGCGATTCTAGTTCCCGCAAGATGGCCAAACTCAATCGCTTCTTCAGCAAACTCTCTTTCGGCGAAATCAACATTTGGTAGCGAGGGCGATAGTGAGGCGATCATCGACGGTGCCCAACGTCCAAGCTGCTAGCATCATCTCTTGGAACGACTCGCAAGCACGAAGATGATCCGGCGATGGCGGCATGGCGCAATGGTACTTTCCATGATTCGGCCCTTAGGATAGCATCGCTGTTCTTGACTCAAACGTTCCTTTATTCGGGGAGGAAACTGAGAGGTGTCTAGTTGGACAATGCGGATGTGCAGGGACAAGCCTTGCCTGTCACTGCAAACTAGGATTATCCCACTCAAGATCGCCCGCACAGTCGCATCATACTCCATGAAGCCTTAGCCCCGGAGCATTTACTCGCCTGGCGCTAGAATGCGGTTCGTGGTGCTTTACAATGCGAACGGGCAAAGGGTAGGCGTGGGCGTCCGCGCGAGCGCAAATGGGCGATCACAGCTGTCATGCTGGTGCGGGTGCGCGTCTGACTCTGGCAGCATGCTGGTACACTATGGATGCCCCGACGTTTTGACCTGTGTCGTGAAGTCTCGAAGGCTAGTATTAATGTCCGAGGCACCAGATATCGGTATGGGGTCGTTGCTGCATATGGTGGAGGGTGATACTCACCGCTCCTGCTGCCAGTACCAAAGCGATGGATACCCACAATACCACCGCCGTTGTTGGCATAGCTGTCGGCAATTGAAGTACTCACGAAGACGGCGTGGACGGCTGTCGATCGCGGTTCTTTAGGCAAATCTTCTTGCGAACATCACCTGCTCTCCTCTACCGTGTCGGTAATTTCGGGCAAGCTGGCGGTGATGAGAAGGGGTCCTGGACCACGGCAGGATGCGAGACCAAGGTCCCTGCTTGGCTTGCGTTGTCATGAGTAGCGGAGAAGAGAAGGAGGGGCAACGGTCGGTGATATGGATAATTCCGTGCAAACCTCCTTCTCGAAGGTCAGGTTTACAAGGATCATGGCTGATAGTCCAGAGCGTTATGCGCAAGGCCGCGTAGGGCGGCAGTAGCAACAATTTCGCGACAATTTCGCAGGCAGGTCGCCCAGAGTTCATAATCTAGGGAAAGATTGCCTGTAGGAGGATTGCGTACGTCCGACGAAGCTGCGCGTGGGGTGCGATGTAAGGCCGCAAAAGTTGGCACTGGGGACTCTACGCGTATAGCAGGTGACTGCATTATTTTGAGAACATCGTCATCCCACAAATAACCGTCGCGGGCCTGAGTCCGATGCAAAGGATCATTGATTGGTGATGGTCGTTGACGAGAAAGAACGCTGAGTGGCTGTAACCACGAAGGTACCCCTCCCTCGGTACCTCCAATACTTGACTGCACCAGTCGTGGCGGCAAAATGGTACGATACGTTCCCTTGATCGCCGCTGGGCGTGAGCATCGGTTCTTGGTTCTCGGAATTGATGGACGCATGGTGACAGCATACTTCGGCGCACCGTTCCTGTAAACGGGTGCGCTGCAACAGAAATGCCATGTGGCTGGTAAATTTGTAGAAGTAGGCTTTGCGCCCAATGGGTAGTCATCGTATGGCCCGTATTGCCCACATCATCAATCACATTGTTCTGGATGCGCCATGATTGCAAGCGAGATGGAGCCAGAACCTGAGACACTTGCGCAAAACCAAGATGATGCGCAGATCTCTCGCGAGCACGATCCATGGGCTTGAAGGGGCGCTCCGATCCACCTGTACCAAGAACCCGATTGGCAGGAACCGGGAACCAGCTCGACTCAAGGGAACTGCTAACGAGGTGGCGCTCCTTCATCTCCATCCCGCGAATGCTTTTTGTGAGAGAGCCCAGCGGCAGCCTTCGCCTAAACTCTATCACACACACCCGGCAAGTAGCACTTACTCCACGATCAATGCGCACGAGAGCTTGGAATTGCTTGTTGAGTTTCAGGGCCTCTACCGAGCATATTGCTTTCCGCCGTTCTGTGGGGAGACAAAGACTGTTAGCGCTCTGTGCGGTGTCGTGTCCGTTGTAAAGGATTCGAAGGATTTCTCCTCCGCGAAACGGATAGACGATTGCACAAGGGTCTGGAATCAGACCATTTGTTTTGCTTTTGACGGCAGCCAGTGAACCAATGCAACCGAGCTCACTCTAATGTTGACGTCGGCTCATGGTGGAGACCCCATTGACGAGTTCGGATAACAAGCCGTTGTTGTTGCGATGCTTGCCACAATGCTGGTTTCAGCATTATTGAAAGCACGAGTTTGTTATTTGGTGATCCCACATGGTTAGATGAGTGACCCGGGGTTCGGAGAATAGTTAAGTGACGATCGTCACTCAAGGCTCATGCGTTCATGTGCTAGAACGCATGCGCGGGAAGGTGACCAGACCAGATTGTATTTGCAAGCCACATGTGACCTTCTCGAACCGCTTTGCGCTGAAGCCGGAGCCGGACATCGGAGATGCATGCGAGTGTTGTCCAAGCTATTTTGTTGAATCGTGACGAGACGCCTCGGAATAAAAGAAGCAACAAATGACGACATGTGAAGTTTTTTTCCTCGGGCATAGGACATGATGCAGTGTTTGCCAGTATGCAGAGTACTGCAACCCAGGAGGTGTTTTGATATTCCGAGGACGACATGTCAGGAGTCAGTGGCCCGATGTTGTCTCCACGCCTCCTAACCAACGGCGCACCACAATTGGACTCAGCGCATCATCCTGGTGCACTTGCCCTCCCTTGGGAGGTAGGGGTCGACTGCCGACACTCTGTGGGATTCCAGACGAGGCACCTCTTAGCAGATACTTAATATCATCAGTATTGACCGTGGCGACACGGGAATCCTCAATAGTCTAGACTTGGCCTCCTGAAAACCCATTTTGGGATCTGCGGATATCGTTTCCAGAACAATGCGGCTCGCCTGGGAAAAGCGTGGACGGATGAATGTCTGCTTGAACTTGAGCCCTGATCATAACACACCGCAATAAGCATTGTCCAGCATAAGATTAACGCGGGAGATGTGCCAGTGACAATGATGATCCGCGAGACCCCAAATATTCATTATTGCTGCTTGTATAGTCGGGGAACTTGCCGTAGACCGGGGCATGTATCGACTGCCATGGGTGGTAGAAGCGTGGGCAAGCAGCTTCGAAGTCATCGAGACTGACGGTGAGTGTCTGACGCATGCGGAATAATTCTTACGCGAAAGTTGCGACATGGGTAACCCGTCGTGAACGATCTATGCGCTTAAGACCTGTCGTTTGAGTGTCACATGTAGCTCTGACGTGTTCAGTTTCCGCTAGGTTTAGGAGGTTACTGACATGCAATGCAAAACATCGTTTCCCTGCCAGACCAATACTCATCAACACAGGCAATTGCATGAACACAGCTTGGTTTCGTAGACAGTATTGATTCGATCGATTTTGACGCATCTTGGAGCATTGAATTGCTCATGCAGGTTCCCTACTATAATACAAGAAAATAAAAGCGACTGACTGGGCTGATGCCATGCGCCTTGATGCGATAGCGAAATGCTGTCCTGACTAGAAACTAAGATTTGCGAAATAAGCGTACATTATCGCGATCGATGGCGATATAGGATATCGTTGATGATACGAAAAAAACTCCAGTGAAATGCATGACACGGTGGGAAACGCCCGGAACTCCGATGCGTGCAAATGGTATCGTTGGCAAGATATGGCTGAACAAAGCATGTCGTGGATGTAGACCACTAGATGGTAGGTCTAGGCTTGTCAAGGCCGATTGCGTGAGACGGTTGGTGATGGCTTGTAGCTCGTTATGTCGTCAGGGTGGTGCTGGAAGCTGCGTGGCAACCTCGCTCGTGTCGCTTCATGTTGCTGCGCACACTGAAAGCCTTGCCACACCCAGGCTGGGGGCATTTGTAGGGCTTCTCGCCAGTGTGGCTGTGGCTGTGAATGCGCAGGCTGCTTGGGCGCGAGAAAGCCTTGTTGCAGGTTGAGCAGATGTAGCGATCCTGGGACTGGGGAAACTGGGACTGGCTGGAGGTGCTGATGTAGTGGTGGTGTTGCCACGGGTTCGAGCCGTTGCCAGCCGGGCTAGGTACAGGTGCTGGCAATGGTATTGTGTGCGGCTGGAAGTTGGAGGGAAGGGGTCGCTGCGCATACATGGCAGCGCTGTTGTAGGAATGCTGCTCAGGCGAGTAGAATGAAGTTGAGGAGGCAGCGCCTGGCGAGGACTGGTAGGGAGACTGGCCATAGACTGAAGTACTGTAAGGAGACATGGAGTGCGATGGCAACGAGTCGCGCTTCATGGGAGGCATTGACGAAAAGGTCTGGCGTTGCTGGTGAGGCTCCATGTTGTTGAGCGAGCCGCCGAAGTAGGGCGCCGATGCAGCGGAGTGGTTTGATGCAGCTGAAGGGGACTGGGTACCGTCGTGGGCCACGTCTGGATGCATGGGGGGAGTGGGAGGCAGTGTCATCCTTGGGTTGCTCGGCGCAGGAACTTGAGCGTAGACCGTCTGTGATGGTTGCTGCATGGTTGGTGCCCCTCCCTGCTGTGCCTGCCTTAGTTGCGGCGATGATGACTGGCGGTGTTGTGACTGAGGACTCAGAGAAGCTACAACGAATGTTAGTGACATGAAGACATAGAAGGTGCAATGGTGAGTGCTTACCCGTCTCAGATGCAGCCTTTTCATTGCCGGCAAACTCGAGGAGACTTGAGATTGACGGCAGTGAAGGCTTCTTCTCCTCTGCTGGTGGTGATGGCGGCGACTGCGGCCGTTGTTGTTGCTGCTGTTGCTGCTGTGCTTGGTGGGTGTATTGTTGTTGTTGGTGGTGATGCTGTTGTTGTTGTTGCTGCTGTTGTCGGTATTGTTGCTCGACTTGCTGTGGCTGTGGTTGTGAAGGAGCATGTACGGGATATGAGGAAGCGGCAACACCCGACATGGGGAATGCGCGAGGCTGCGATTGTTGGAAGTAGGTCGGGTGCTGGAACGTCTCGCGCTCCCTAACGCTGCCGTGTACCATACTGGCGAGATGCATTGCCATGGAGAAGGTGGTTGTCACGGGTCACAACAGTGGCTGCGTAACAAGAAGAGGGAGGAGTGGGTGAAAGGGCGAGCAAGTGATGATGACTAGATGAGGAGTAGTCAGAGCGACGGGTACAAGCAGATGTAGAGCCAGGAATTCGGGCCTGCAGCATTCAAGTACGATGTCGAGGGGATTGGCGAGATTCAGCACGAAGCCCGTTCGCACCGTAGCGTCGTCAGTGGGCCTGTCGTTCCCTGTCCAAATTGCGTTTGAGCGGGCGATGAGGCGGCGGACCGTTGTCAAAAAGCCCACGTCCCACTCGAGTTAGCCCGAGACGCTCAGTCCCTTGCAACGGCAATGCAGATGACAGACGGACGAGGTTTAGAGTGAAGATGTGCACGCCCCGTAGTAATGCCTTGGCCGAGCGATCCGCCCACGCATCCCAGACAAGCCAATCGACGCTGCACCGGCGCAGCAGCGCTTTTGGGACAGCCTAGGCAGGGCCCCTGGTGAGGGTGCCAGGACAGGCTGCCCTGCACTGCAGATCGACCGTTCCAGGAGATACCTGAGGAGAATCCTCGTGGGCTGGTCGGAAGCAAGTAAGCTGCAGTCACGCTGAGATCGAGTCAAAGTCCGCGACGTTCCCAACGGCGCGGATCAACTCTCGCCGACGCTTCTCACGCTGCTGCCGCCAGATGACGACTCAGGCCGTAGGTCGCCGACTGCTGGTTCCTGCCAGCTGTCCCTCGACGGCGCTTGGGGGTGTTGACGATGCAAAGGGTCTTCTCTGCACGGTCCCAGAGCTGTACCGATCGGTTGTCTTGCTAGACACCAGAGTACACTGCCCACCTGATCTCGAAAAGTCCAAAGATCCACCGCGGCTTGTATCTCTGGTCGCGCGGGCGTCGAGACAATACGGCTCGCGCTGACGAAGGATTACGCAGGGGGCGAAGCTTGGGAACGGCAGCCGATGCTGGGGTTCAGAAAGAGACAAATATGAGACGAGCCAGACACGATGCTGCGCCTTTGGCACACTTTAAAGAAGCCTCGGCCGTAGCCACCCATCTCATGTCGCCTGCGTGAAAAGGGACCGTCGCAAGCCATAGCAGTCAACTAGACTATAGCACCGTGTCGTCCCGCGAGAGTTTGCCAGAGGGCACCTCGGAAGCGAGCCAAGCGCGTCGTGCAGCAGAAGCTGTCTAATGCTCTCCACCATGGCGCTGCCTTTGACCATTCATTCGACCGCATTTCCTAAAAATCTGTTGCCCATTAGAGAGGGTCTGTATGCAGTGATGCACATGGCTGCAGCCGCTGGGCGAAGCGAAGCATCGCGTGCGGGATGATTTGTTGGCAATTATTGGAGGCGGTCGGCCTTCCATTCTCTGTCGTGTTGTGGTAACCCGTCGTCGCACAGAACTGTGTCACCGCCTTTGGCATGACAGACGTCGTCTCCAAGGGCGGTCACGGGACTGACTCGTCCCAACCTCTCTCGTGTGCACCGTGTCAACGTCTCCAGGACCTGTCCCAGCACGCTGTACCGAGAACGCTCACCGCATGTTTGCTTGCTCCAGCTAATGATTAGGCCGCGTACCAGAGACAGATTGGTTTCAGCAAGAAGGCAAGCGCGGGAAGTCAAGAACGACGGCTCGACGGCTGTTGCCTTTTTGCAGCGACGGTCTCCGACCCCAGCAGGCGACGTCTCTGCGGCGCCGCCAGGGCGGGATGGCGGCGTTATCCCATGTCTTGGCCTCGTTCGTATGTGGAGGATCTTGTCGAAAGAGGCGGGTCGATCAGCGACAAGCGCATGCAGCTAATCCCGGGGGCCACGTTGGCTGTCACCATCTGCTCACTACTCTAGCCGACCTCCCGCCATCCAACCACGCAATTCTCTGCCTTGCTTAGGAGCGCCTTCGAGAAGCACGCTGCACGCGAGTGGGATACCACCGCAGCCTGCCATTGCCTACTCATGTGCTTTCCTGCAAGAAGCGCTGTAGATCTAGCAGGCAAAGCCGAGTACCTAGAGCCCCAAAAGGACATTCCAGTTACCGTGCAATCTCCTCTTTGCCTTGTCGTTAAATGCGTGATGCGTGATGCGTTCCAGCGTCGTACAGCATCTTCCCAGCTCGGTGCAACACCATCTCGTGGCTCACTTCTCCGCTAGAACAATGGAAGGACTGGCTTGCAGGGCTGCTGTGAGTACGACCGCCGACGAGGACTTGTGCGGCCGTGGCATTCTGCCCGTGCTGCTATCCCAAAGTCACGGGCACAGACGTCAGGGTTTCCGTTGATGGAATTTTAGAATTTCAATCGCTTGGGCCTGCGCGAGTGCCGGGCGTCTCGCGCATCACATACCGCCCTCCTGGATTTCACGCGGGCCGTCCACGCCGATGGAGCTCAATCTTCCAAGCGATATTACACATTGTGCTGACTGCAAAGTCTTGAGCATGTCAGTATCAGTGTGTACCGAAGTTCTTCCAGTTCTCTGACACGCATATCTGGATGGCAGGTGCAAGTGTTGGACAGGGTGCATGATCTCCCGGAAGACCACCACCCAGGGATTCTGCGTCCGGCCTTCAGGGTACGCGGGACTGGCAGGGATACCGATACCTTGGCCGCATCATGACCCATCATCAGCGGGAACACGCTTACTCCAAGGAGCCTCCCTAGTGCCTTCCGAGCGATCGTCTCGGCGTTTCATTCTCACGAATCGGCACTCCAGCGGCATCTCTTCCATCATGACTCCGAACCTTACCCGTCGCTTCCAACACTACTGTACTATTCCAGAGCTCAACATCACCGTCAGCTCTGCACCATACGAACACACAACAATCATCGTTTTCAACGTACCCCAGGCGTTTCATGGGTCATCAGAAATGGTCTTGCACCGGCCCTGGTATTGTGTTCGCTGTCTGCTCCATGCATGACGTCTTCCAGGGTCGCTCCGGCTAAAAACCCAAAGCAGGACAAGCCCGAACATGGCAAGGCTGTTCTATTCGTGAGTCTTCTCATTGGCCCTGGCGGACAACAATATCCCATTAATTTGCCGCGCTGCGTTCACGTCGTGTGATGTTCGATGAGGGCTTTAGGGACTTCTTCTGTAAGCCATGACGCAGCCACGCGCTCTCGCTAACAGCGACAACAACGTCGATCATCCTAGACGTCACGGAACGACCTCCTGTTGACTTTGCAGTTTACAGCAACTACGAACAAGCACGCCGACCCACTTGTGGGTATGTCCTTCGCAACGAGAACTTGATGCCCTTGTTGTATCGGAGTGGGGAGCTGCTTCATCGCTAGATGGCAACAGAACGCTGTGCATGAGTTTGTGTAACTACCCGGACAACTGGCACCGGCATCGCCTTCGCTGCCTACATCGGTGGGTTTGGTCCTGCCCTTGGAAGGGTATACCCTGGTATGTTGATTCCTACAAGCGCTTACTCGTGTAAATTAGGCAAAGAAATGAGCCCAACCAAAATGAGGCGGCACCGACTGATTGGAAATATACCACGAGCAAACCAGCAATCCCCAGTACCCAGGATTGCTCAAGAACACATGGTCTGCTCTGAGCTGCACCTCAGCTGTATCGGCCATCGAGCCTTGTCCGCCTTGCATTGGAACTTGGCGTAGTAGGCGTCCAGCTCAGATACAAAGCTCCCCGTACAACGGAAATTATCTTGCTATATCCACTCAAAGGATTCAGTATCTATGATCCTTCAATCACGATGGCTTCAAAGCAAGGACTTGTTCCGGATGGTGTCTACCCACTCGGCCACATCTGATCCTTTGCGCCACTGTTACCACAGCGCAATTTGTCTTTCGAGAACCCCTTGTGGACTTTTCCGATACCAGCAATGCATTTCGGTTACAGTCGCACAGCGCTAAGAAGCGAGTTGCATTCTCAGGCACCTCCGAGTGTGGACCACACTTTGTCTCCAACGTCCTCAGTGTCGTCGCTTTTTTCTTCATCAGCACGCAGGGGTTCGGAAGCAAGAGCAACAACGGCCAACGAGCGGGCCGAATGGGGCAGCAGAAAACCCAAAGGGTCAACGGCGAAATTGAGCGGTCCAGTTGTATGTCTCGTACCCTGTTCCCTCCCCGCCGTTTTGAGCATGTTTTCCGGATCCATTACGCCACGACAAGGGATCGCGTAGATCATTCTTGATCACCGCGTCGAGGTGGGATCGGCTGACGGTGAGATTCACCAGGATACAGTACGGCCAAGTCTCAGATCAGCCGGATCAGAGGGGTTACCAACCAATGCCGTCCTTGCCGGATCACGGGTGAATGCTAATTCGCCTTCGATCTAACCGTCTGTTCCTCTGCTCTGCGTATCGCCGCCGACGAATCCCCATAAGCATGGTGTTCGGTACGACTTCCATTAACGGTCGCAGGCGGTACCTGCCGCGGGTACGCCTGCCTCCTCCAAAGACTTGTTAGCTGGTTCGAGACGAAGAACGGCACGTCCAGTGCTGCTGTTTCAGCCGTTCTACCACAAGATCCACTTCTGCAAGACATCCAAGCCATTCACCAGCTAACCTTCTCTGGCGTCGCAAAAGCACGAGCACATCAAACAAGGTATGTGGAGTTCGCAATGTGAAGCTCGTAACCCCCCGACCCGGTTCAGTTGCGTATCAGAGGCCGGCAGTACTCTATAGTGGATTCAAATTGTGGAAATGCGATATCTTCCAGACATGACTGGACACGCTCAGGATTCTTTTTCTAGGCCCTGTCAAAGTGACTCGGCGTGACCCACCAACGTCCGCGTCGGCCTGCCTCAGTCCCCTGTCTGCGCAGAAATCGTTAGCGCACCCTCCTCCGCGTGGCTGACGCTCTGCGAAGCTATTCGTAAACGTTGCGTGACAGGACGTTAGTATCGTTTTGCCGGCGCCATCCTAACGCTACCGGCCACACCATGAGATCGCTGCTACTGCTACACGCTCACGGCCTTTCTCACCACATTTGGTCTACTTCAAGTGTCAGATCTCGAGGAGCCGCCTCTAGTCCTACCCCGTTTCTTCCTTATTCGAGCCATCAGTGTGACGGGGGACGAAGTCAGTCGAGACCTGCTGAGGAACGCCGTGGGCGACAGCACAGAGCTTGCTTCTGAAAAGTGGTTCGATATCCGCATATGGCTTGTATTCCGCCTAACGGTTTCCACCACTGGAATTCCTCCAGACCGCGTAGTGCTCCAGAAGGATCACATAGTCGCGATCGTCGCCGATCTATGCTCAACATGATCCGCAATTATAGCGCCAGGGGGTAATCAAGGAGAGTTTTGTTCACACGGCGGTCGATTCACAGGTGCATAATGAACGCAGGACCAAGCTCACAGTTTGCCGCTGTCAATGCGCCTAACTCTAGACTTGGGGTGATACGCTGCAGCTTTCGTCTATGCCGTTAGTGACCGTTGTTTTGCATCCTTAACGTCTATCTGGAGGAAGCTTCTTGTGGGACACGAATGCGCAGCCCATCGACGATGCAAGGGAGTCGAAGGATGCATCGTAAGATTGGCCCGAGGGGCCCACGACACGTCAATCATGAACCCACGATCTCCGTTTGAACTTCGGCTTCTAATGACTAGCACATGTGAGACCCGGTGCCGCGGGCAGATCCCAAGTCCCTTCTAGTGATTACGGATCAACGTGCCCATCTGGGATCTCGAGTTCATATCGGCACACGCGCATATCTCGCATTCGGAAGGCCACCCGCTTCATCCCACCTGCAAAATTCGTCACATGTAGGGGCAGAACCGCGCCAGGGTTTTGGAAATCGGGCCTCACGACAATACGAGAGTGCTGCGAAAGGCTCAATGATGTGATAGCACAGCAACCCTGTTGACGGCAGCGAGACGCCTCAGTGCATGCACTTGCTACAGTATACTCCGAAGCTACTGCTGCAATGAGTATTGGGTGTGTTGCATTGCATATCGCCGAAGATTGCGCAGCAGACGACTGCCGTGGGTAAGAGTGTGGGGCACAAGATCACTGTCACGGTCGGTCGGTCCTTTAACAACGTGAAACTTGTCAGCAGATCCACGTTATCAACCTGGCTGTCGGGAGCTGTACCGTCCAAGTCAAGTGTATACGTGGACATCACTCTATCGAAACCTAATCTCCATCAACACCGGTTAAGACGTTTACGTGTGGTGGGCATGTAATACCGGTCGGGCTTATGCAGCCTGGGGATCATAACATGGGTTTTGGTCTGTCTCCCTCACACTACCCCGTGCTGGTAAGCGCAGCGCAATCTCGATCGCTCAATGATATGGGTTTTCTTTCTTTCCAGTCTGCATGCATGCGTAACGGAATGCTCCGCGAGCAAAGCAGCATGTCACTGCCGCACTCTGTAGCCGTTCCAAACTTTGGTACATCGCCGACGACGTCTACCTGCACCCGATGAAAGGGGGGTGCGCCTAAGTCTAACCATATTTACCGTACATCGCAATGTCTCTTTAGCTTCCTGGTTCTTGTCCCTGGCTCGATACCCGGAGCCAGTGCGGGATCTGCCTGTCTGCTTGCTTCAAACTTGATATGCCGTGACGGAGGCAAGTATGACGACATTAACGACCCACAACGTCTATCACCAAGGTTCGAGTTCAAGATGCTTCTTCCCACTCGCGGTTCATCACTACATCATGCTTCAGATATAACTTGGTTTCAAAAAAGACGTTGTTACAATGAACCAGGTCTAGCAATATACCTGTCACTCTCCAGGCCGCACAAACCTTTGCGTCATTCGTGGGAAAACCACATCCCTGGTGGTAACGAACATGCACGCATCACTCTCACTCCCGCACATCCTGCAGCCAGCCATGCCAGCCCCCCAGCTTACCCGAACTCGGAGCCGCCGCAATCCTCCATCCCATCCCATCACGTATCCTCGCTCTATAACAGGGTAATCTTATCATCAGCACATCTATTCCGCCAAAAGGCTTGGGCACGGTTACGCCGAAGCCAGCTAAGCCCATCTTCTTTCTCCCCGTCTCTCCGCATATGCGCCGTTGATCCGGGCTACTGTGATCCATAATACATATGACGTGTGCCATCATGTGCACCTAGCGATGTTAACTTCGATAAAGTCCGTGAAATAGGCCGTTTGTACATTTGCTGTACTTTTTGGACGAATCGCTTAGACGCGCACCAAACTACACGTATGCTTTATGCAAGATGCACGTCGATGCTGCCGCCCTTTCTTTGTCTCATGTCGTCTCGCTTGTTCGCTCCTCTATCGTCGATGCACGCTGTGCATTTTTCCCGCCGCTGCCAATGAGTGCTGGTGCATTTTGAAAAGTTGTCGTAATGTATGCGTGGTCCAGGGTAGGCGAGATGGATTCCCCTCGAACGATGATGCGATGCGTTGTTAGTGCGGATCTATGATCTGAGGTGATTGCATCGGCAAAAGATGGGGCTGGGGCGTGAACGAGACGTAGGTCAGCGACGTAATTATGTTATGGTGTGTTGGCTGTGTGTGTGGCTCGAGTAGAGGGCTGGTGTATGGCAGTGCTAGTACTGGTGACGGCATACCTTTGGGAAACATGTGATGGTTGTAGCGGTGAGTGCGACATGCTATTTGGGCTGGTTCAAGTGACAGGCATCGTCATTCCTTTCTCCTGGCAAACAAAATAATACTCATCATTGTAATGCACTTTGACGTATTAGTGGATGAAGCTGGGTACCTCGCTCGAGCGACTATAGCACATCTCGTCGAAACTTGTTCTGCATGTTTTGCAAAACGAGACATGATTTTTGGAACATTCGACACGAGGCAAGTATGATTTGGTAAGACCGCTAGTATTGCCTACACTGATTGTCGACTACTGTGCATTTTGCGCTCACTATCGTCTTCTCTACTTTTGCCATCCCAGTCTCTATTCACCCACTGCTCCATTTCCATCTGCTTTTTTTTTCTCTAGCCTACAGCTTGACATCGCGCTATCGGTAGTATATTCCATGCTTTGCAACCTACTCACGAAGCTAGGCGTGTCTTGCTCATCATAATGACAGCTAACCTTCATAGCCGAGCTGTTTGCTCGTCGTTTTAGAGATACTCAAGTGGCGATTGGTTCGATGTGATATCACACTACGGTGCTAAGCTTGTCGACAACAACAAGGATTTGTGCGCAAAGCTCCTCAACGATTGCTTTTTTCAACCCCCAGGGCTGAGCCTCAATTAGATCCAATGAGGGCGAGGGATTGTTAGGACGTATTAGCCTTCTGAAAAAAGATAAGTGACTTGCCAGAGGTGGCAGTATTGTAGCAGAATGCCACAAGGTCAAAGTCTTGCATCGAGGGGATATGTGGTATGTGCACATGAACACCAAATATGAGCAATCTTTGCTGTACATGCGAACAACTGAACTTTTCTGCTGGCCATGTGGCTCTGGTTTTGTTGAGTATATTGTTCACTCCTCGACATTAGGTACCCAAGGTGAAGGAAGTTCGTCTTCCAGAAATCTCACCCAACCACACGGTAGTGGAGAGGATCTGTCACATATTGTATTAGTCTGCTTTGGAGAAGAGTGCACTATGTGTATTCATGCTATTGAGTATACTGTAACAATAGCCATTAGTTGAAGCTAGTGTGAAACCCCAATGGCAGCTGATTACAACACCTCCTCCTCACGTGCCCAGATTTCCATTGACGAAAACTACTCGTAACCAGGTACATAATCTCTTCCGTTGGAAGTGGGCATGGTTAAACGGAAGCCCTCTCCGAACAGCCGCTCACCATCGAATACTTGCGTATAGGACTCGAGCATCCTCAGGTAATCACTTGTATGCGGGTCGGTATAAGGTCTCTCGATGTCCCAATCGTATCTGATGAGATTGACATCGCCGTGAGCTTTCTCAAGGAGGTTCCTGTTCACGAACAGAGCAGCGGGACCTTTGCCGTCTGGTGCTTCGCTTGAGAGATCTGCGACGAGTTGCTTGACTGGAACTGCCGGGTAGCTGGAGAATACAAGCGAAGATTCGTTGATTGCCAGAAACCCTTGAGGATCAGAAACGATCTTAATAGGTACTGGCAGATCCAATAGGGCTCGCCGGTCGAGCTCATCGTAAGCGGGATCTTGTGCGATGATTGTGATGGGTGTGTCAACTGGAGTGCCTTCTGCTTCGTAAATCCGTTCTAGATCTTGAGCGATAGAAGAAGCAACGATATGCTGCATTGTCAGGTTGGCTCTCCTTGGATCTGACATTTGCAGGGTTCCCAGTCCGATGCAGACAATGTTCGTAATCCGTGCTGTGTGCTTCAGTCTGTTGAGGCTGTCGAACAAGATATGGCGTGGAGGAGTCCACTGCCAAAGCCTTTCGAAGTTTTGCATGCGAACCTTCTGGAGGACACGGTCGTACAAATTGGTAGTTTCTTTAGCCTTTTTACCAACCCGGACGTAGATTGGGAGCATGTCGTCGAGGCTGAAGTGGTCACCTTGCGGTGCAGACTGTGCAGTGGCAAGAAGGTGAAGTCCGTTGTAACCTAGGGAGAAATCTTGACTGCTTATGTGTTAGTATCGAAACCATGGAAATGAATGTACTTTGAAAACATATATAGTAATCTGCGTTACAGCCCTACTAGAGTACAGTATAAACCTGTAGGATATCCTTAGACGTTCCTGTAAGTAGAGCACGAATTGGACATACCTGGGCAAGGATAGGTCTCTGGCTGGATAGACTCTTTTCGCCCCATAGCAATCCATTAATGTGATTTTCAGACCATTTCGAGCCCTGCTCAGCTGGTCTGCGGCATGGCGAAGCATGGACCGACTATAGAACGGTCGATCCCCGAGTGACTTCGTGAATGCCTTGATATCCACAACTATCTGGGAACCGTTTGAAGATCCAAGACCGACATCGTGGAGCACATCTGCAAGTGGGTCGTCTATTTGGAACGGAAGTGTTTGGTTGGCTAATCCTCGGAATTGTCGTGCGTCAATAGCACATGTATCCGCCCAGATGCTAGCTGCAGGCAAAGTTGAGATATTCATTCCCGAAGATGCTAGCTGCACCCCATAAGGGTAGGCGCCTGCCATTGTGGTGGATTTTCGTGAAGCAGATGGATATGTTGTCGAAGGAGATGCACGGAGCGATAGAAAGACGTAGTCGAAGATTGGGACAGAAAGATGTGCTAACGATGCTAAGCATGCGAGACAATTCAGTGCTAGCAGAACGATGTTGATGATTGGGTAGTGTAGACTGTGAAGTGTGAGATCTGGTTGAAGATAGAAGTAAACATAGTGTGAGCTTGTGAGCAAGTGCTCTCTACTGGCACGTCGCTGCCGCTTGACCCTACGTCTTTAGGTAGCCGGGGAGATACAGCCACAAAAGGAAGGCGCGTTGAGGTAGTTTGAGGAGTGCAACTGCTAGTGACGCGTTTGCAGTAGTACGAGCACGAAAAACCTCATTCCGATAGGCTTCACTCATTACTTGTAACTAATCCTAAAGCTGAAGCCGAATGCTATGCGACGAAACATCGAGAGATGTATGCTGAACTGCACGAATCGTCTCGTTGACAGAAAGTGGTGATGTCTTGCTCCACCAGGTCGCTGCGGATGCTACGAGCATGTTGCCTATCTACCGATATTCGGTGTTCAGATGCAGCAATTGGGTTTTGGATGACTGTCTTCCGTTACTAGTATATAGCGCTCATGCCCTTCTCAAGACTATGGGTAACTTGCTACCGCTATTGACGATGAAGAAGGGGCATCTAGGTGTCGAACATGTTCTGATGTGCTGGTAACATCAAGCCTCACGGATACATGCAGGCCGTGTATTTTCATCATAATAGCATAGACGGTCTCTTGTGTGTAGTCGCTTGACTGCTGCGTGTGGATCTTTTTCCATCTGCGCTCTCTTCGTCGTTGGAGTGTTGGCAATTTAAACTCTGTCTTTCGGGCTTTGGAATGTATCTTGAGATGCGCCGTTTGTTAGAGATCGGTCTGGTTTCCCGTAGGGGCGGTGGTTGCTAATCTCGGCTACAGGTACTTGGTTGGTAAGTCTCCAAATCCTTTTGTTGAGAATTCCATACGCTAACATGGCTAGTGTTTGCGTGCCTTGGGCAGTAGCCATATACCGAGACTAGACGAGTACTGCCCGAGGCATATGGAGACGGCATTGCGGTACAGCGAACAGACGCAACAGACGCGCAGGAGTCTGTAGGATGAGACGCGTGCGATACTGGCGTAGAGGTTTCGGACGTCGTATACCTTTTGAGTTTGTCGCATCAGAGTTGCATCGATAGTTTGCTTTGCCATGTTTCAGGATGGACCAATTAGGCATGTGCAGCTGGTAAGCAGAGATACGGTGTAGGCGCAGGATGGTATATCCGGAGAGAACAGCAGCCCTGCAGGGAGCCGATGGGGACTAGGGCGGGCAAAACGAAAAACGTGCAGTCAAGCGGCGCTTTGACCCGTGGGTGAAATAATAATTTAGTCCAGCGCGCGAATATACAAGACGGCCCCTCGACGCTCCCTCCCCTGTGTCCTCGCACCTTTTTTTCAGTTTTCTTGTATTGTATAGACTCTCCACTCTTCCGTTGGGGCGTCTCTACATTCACACGTTTGATACCCGGGTTTCTTCACCCTTTTGCGCTGTTGGGCACCACTCACGCTTCAGCCGCCGCGAACAAGGTGATACCTATCGATAAGGAGCCCCTCCAAAAAAGAAATCCCTCGTCGCGGATTTCACAGCCAGCACAGCACACAGGCACAGCAGGCTTCTTTCGCAGATGCCGCACTCTGAGTCGCCGCCCATGGCTCCTGCTATCGTCGTCGACAAGGCCAGCGCCGCCCCCGCGCCCTCGCAGGAGGACGTCAGCGCCTTTATCAGCAGCATCGTGACGGCCAAGACGTCGCACGCTTCCGTTGACGCCGCCTACGCCCTCACCACCCTCCTCCAGAACTCGGTCGGCTTCCGTGGCCTGACTGGCTATGGCATACTCGAGGAGATCAAGAAGTCGGCCGCCAACAAGAAGGACGCCGTGAGGAGAGAGGGTGCCATGAACGCCCTTGGTGCCTTCTTCGAGCGTCTCCCACGCACACAACGCCTGACCGAGGTTATCTTCCTCGTCCAGGACGCGGCGCTAGTCCCGCTCGCCCTCGACTTGCTGGCAGACAAGACTGCCTCCGTCAAGGAGTCGGCCAAGTACGCCCTTGACTCGCTTTTCGAGAACCTCAGTGCCGAGGCCAAGATCTGGGGTCTCTTGCCTGTGCTGACACAGTACCTGGGCAAGAAGTCCGGAAAGTGGCAAGGTGCTGCTTTCGCCTATGAGCTCATCGGCCGCATGGCCGACAAGGCCAAGATGGGCATGGAGAGCCTCGAGGTGGAGAAGGAGAAGGATGTTCTCCGTGACGCCATGGGCAAGAAGCTCGAGGGTCTCATCCCCATTGTCGAAGCCGGCATGCACGACCTCAAGTCCGAGGTAAGATACCACACGCACTCTCACAAGAAAAGGTTGCTAACTCTGAACAGGTCGCCAAACAGTCCGTCAAGACGATGAACAGCCTCACCACCCTCATCCAGAACGACGATATCGCGCCCCGGATACCCTTCCTTGTCAAGGCTATCGAGGACCCCTCCACACAGAGTCTGCAGAAGGCTATCCACGCTCTCTCCCAGACTACCTTCGTCGCTATCGTCACATCTCCCGTTCTTGCTATGGTCACACCCCTGCTTGAGCGCTCCCTGAACACCCCCACCACATCTCAGGAGGTCACTCGCCAGACCGTTGTCGTAGTTGAGAACTTGACCAAGCTCGTCCACGACCCCATTGAGGCTCGCGCCTTTTTGCCCAAGCTCCGCCCAGGTGTCAAGGCCGTTAAGGACCGCGCTTCCCTGCCCGAAGTCCGTGAGATCGGTCAGCGCGCGCTGGACGTTATTGAGAAGGCCATGGCCGACCCAGACCACAACATCGACAGCGGCGCCATCGCCAGGGTACAGCCATCAGAAGTCCAAAGCGTCATTGAGAAGCAGCTCAGCGCTACTGCCAAGGTGCTCGACTTCCCTGGAGACGCTGAGGTTTTGGCTGTCACTAAGCGCTACATCTCTGAAATGATTGCGGAAGTTGTCCACCAGCGGGAGCTTCAGCGCATCCCAAAGCTCGTTGGACCCTACTTGGAGCCTCTGGTCAACGCTGGAGACGCCGACAAGGTCGCAGAGGCCGTGCACCAGTTCTACGTGGACGAAGACCACCGCAAGTTTGGCCAGCCCGTCAAGGAGGACGATGGCGAGGTCGAGATTGTCAACGCCGTATTCTCCCTCGGTTACGGTGGTATGTTGCTCCTCTCGCACACCAATCTTCGCCTGCTCAAGGGTCACCGCTATGGTCTCTGTGGTCGTAACGGTGCTGGAAAGTCTACACTCATGCGCAGCATTGCGAGCGGCAAGCTCGAAGGTTTCCCTCCTCAAGACGAAGTCAAGACCTGCTTTGTCGAGCACAACCAAGGAGAGGATGCCGATCTCTCCATTCTCGAGTACATCGTCCGCGACCCGCGCTTCGCGGACGAGAGCAGGGAACGTATCGAAGAAGTTCTCGAGGAGGTCGGTTTCACCGCTGGCCCCGAAGGCAGGCAGTCCCACAAAGTCGGCTCTCTGTCTGGTGGATGGAAGATGAAGCTCGCTTTGGCGCGTGCTATGCTTATGCGCGCCGACGTGCTTCTTCTCGACGAACCCACCAACCACTTGGATGTTGCCAACGTTGCCTGGCTCGGAAAGTACCTCAAGTCTCACACCGAGATTACTAGCTTGATCGTCTCTCACGACTCCGGTTTCCTTGACGAGGTCTGCACAGACATCTACCACTACGAGCAAAAGAAGCTGGTTTGCTACAAGGGTAACCTTGCCGATTTCGTTCGACAGAAGCCTGAAGCCAAGAGCTACTACACTCTCTCGGCTACCCAGGTGCAGTTCAAGTTCCCTCCTCCCGGTATTCTTACTGGTGTCAAGTCGAACACTCGCTCTATCCTGCGTATGACCAACTGCTCCTACACGTACCCTGGCGCTTCCAAGCCATCGCTTGTTGATGCTTCTTGCAATTTGTCTCTTTCGTCTCGAGTTGCCATTATTGGCGCCAACGGTGCTGGTAAATCTACTCTCATTAAGATGCTTACTGGCGAGACTATTCCTCAAGAGGGTACCGTCGAGAAGCACCCCAACTTGCGTATCGGTTACATCAAGCAGCACGCTCTCGAGCACGTCGAGATGCACATGGAGAAGACGCCCAACCAGTATCTCCAATGGCGATACGCCAACGGTGATGACCGTGAGGTGCTCATGAAGCAGACACGTGTGCTCACTGAGGAAGACAAGAAGCAGATGGAAACTCCCATCGATCTGGGCGACGGCAAGGGCCCCCGCAAGATTGAGGCGCTCATTGGTCGTTCCAAGTACAAGAAGACCTTCCAGTACGAAGTCAAATGGCTGCACATGCTGCCCAAGTTCAACACGCACATCTCGCGTGAGACTCTCATTGAGAAGGGTTTCAGCAAGCTTGTGCAGGAGTTCGACGATCACGAGTCCTCCCGTGAGGGTCTCGGTTACCGTGTCCTCGAGCCCAAGGTCATCTCCAAGCACTTTGAAGATCTCGGCATGGACCCCGAGATTGCGAACCACAACGAGATCTCTGGTCTTTCCGGAGGACAGAAGGTCAAGGTTGTGCTTGCCGGTGCCATGTGGAACAACCCGCATCTCCTCGTTCTCGACGAACCCACCAACTTCTTGGACCGCGACTCGCTCGGTGGTCTCGCTGTTGCCATTCGTGACTACAAGGGTGGTGTCATCATGATTTCGCATAACGAAGAATTCGTTGGTGCTCTCTGCCCCGAGCAGTGGCACGTCGCCGACGGTCGCGTAACTCACAAGGGTCATCTTGCCGTCAACATGGACCGTTTCGAAGACTCGCGCCCTGGATCCAGCAACGTTAGCAGTAACGTCAGCTCCGCTGCGCCGTCAACAACTGGTACCCCAGTCATGAGTGACGCCGAGGGTAACAAAGACGACATGAAGTTCAGGTCAAGGAAGAAGAAGAAGATGACCAAGAAGGAACTCAAGGACAGGGAGGTCAGGCGTAGATTGAGGTACATCGACTGGTTGAACAGTCCCAAGGTATGTTTTCTCTTTTCCATTATTGTCAACATCATGAACGGTTTGCTAACAGTTTGACCAGGGTACACCTCAACCACCCAACACTGATGACGAGGCCGAGTGAGTGTCTTTACGGCTGTTTCGGATTACGATCGCGTTATGATATCTTAGACCATGCAGATTTGCATTGCTCGGCGTTTTATAGAGGCTTGGATGACTGATTGCGTTTGCATCAAGCGATAGATTATGACTTCTTCGCCTAGCTGCATCCTTATGATGAATCAAAAAGCATTTCTTCTTCTTCAAACTACAGTGCTCCTTCCACTCCTGGCTGTAACTCTCTATATGTACTTTTGTGTCTGATATGGTGTGCCGCATGAGTGCTCGTGCTACATGATGCGTTCCTGGAATGTAGAGGTCCTTGACGCGCTAACCCGGTGTAGCAGATAGCACAAACGTGACTGCATTCCACGAGGACTATTTTGCTAAGCTGTACTTCTCCACCTTGTATCTGAGGGTATAGACGCGCACCGCGAAGCTGTTTGCACCCTTATCACCATGCTGCCATTCGGCTTGAATTGTTTTCCGATTGTTCATTGCTTAGTATCTCACTTAGTACAGACTTCTAGCTCACGAATTGATCTGGCAGCTTCACTGATTCATCCAGGCGGCGGTTAAAATGCTGGTCGGGGAGCACGGATAGTGTGCATGTAACCCCTTCCACCTTCACTACCTCTCTAATTTCAATCTCAATCTCACCGCTCCGCATCGACCAAACACTCTCTCCACAGCTTGGACCCTGAATTGCCCAGGTGAGTGCCGTCCACCAGCTTCTGCCTAGTGGTGTAGCAAACAAACGCTCCCACCTGTGGTAGTTATAAGCCTGCGGTTCTTCGACCTCTCTTCTTCCTCCTCACCTTTCTCCTCTATCCTTCTCCACGATCAACCACTTCAATCTATATCACACACATAACAACAAGATCAACGACTAGAACACCGCTTCCATGAAGCTCCTCCTCCTTGCTCTCCTCGGCCTAGTAGCGCTTGTCGCTGCCTCGCCAGTCGAGACCACCGCCATTACGGTCCCCAAGTACAAGAACAACGGTATCCACTCGTAAGCTATCTCACTTTCTTTGAATTTCTCATGAAGCAGTCTACTAACCTTCTACAGTTACAAGTGTGATAGCAACACGAACGTCCTCTCTTGTGTTTCTTCTGGCACCTGCTCTTTCGTCGAACACTGCTCGACCAAGTGCTTTGCGGATCACCAGGGCGCTGGCTGCATCGGCTCCGGAACCGTCGCTGTCGAGGCATCGGAGAAGCGCGACACCGAGACCGAGGTCAACGCCGAGGCAAAGAAGACATACGAGTGCTCGAATGGTTAGTTTTACCACACGAATGGTATATGAGACATCTACTGACTTCGTGTACCCATATCTAGACCACACTGGTGTCTTGGTCTGCCAGTATGGTTTCTGCCAGACCGATCGCTACTGCAAGAAGGGTACCAAGTGCCATGACAAGTGTTCTTGCTGTAGGAACATGGACGTCCTTGAGCGAGACATCGGCGACGTGGACACAACCAAGGTTAGTTTACAGTCTGAGGACATTTTAACTTCACTTCCTTCTATCACTTCTTCCCCCATCGTCCCAGCCACCACGTATGGCTCTTGTAAGCAGACTCAAGCGGGAGTTCAATCTTGTCGAGAGAACAACTCCATGATTGTGGTCTGCGACATTGCCGATTACATGTGGAGGTCGGTTGGCAAGTGTCCTGGTGGCGATGGGTGCTGCGAGGCTCGACCCGACAACGCAAATGCCGTTCAGTGCAAATGCTAGACTGACACAAGCTTTCTTGGAGTGCCCTTGTTCTACGTTGTCCCTGGGCTCAACGAGATCTGAAGATAGTCAATATGTGACCTGACTACTCGGACTCGCGATGCTCTTGCCTCACTTCTCCTCTCTATTTTCTTGCCTATCTGCACTATCATCCTCAACGGCTGTACGCTGCTAACAGGGTTTTGTGGATTGCACAGCCTGAATCCGACCACGACTTCCATGCTCTGCCAGTCACCACGTCCGATACGCTGGTCTCGCGTGGCAACTGTGTACCTGGCACCTATTCCTGCGCGCAGAATAGTCCCTGGATCGTGGTCTGCGATTACAAGGGTACCTACCAGTACTCTTCCGATTGTGGCGAAACAGATTGCATCACGGACAACGTCGTCGCTCATTGCTGGAACCCGGGCGAGGAGTGGAAGACCTATGCCAACTTGGCCTCGCGTGCCGATCACCCACCCCAGAACGGTAAGAGATACCCTTGAACAATCTACATGTGAGACACCTACTGACTTGGTATGCCCCCATTTAGGTCCATGTGTACCTGGCACATACGGCTGCGTGCTGAACCCTTCCACCAATACCCCATGGGTCACCGTCTGCGGCTGGAACCAAAAGTTACAGTACTCGTCTGATTGCGGTGATCAGAACTGTCTCGCGAGGGAGGACGGTGTCGCTCATTGCTGGAACAAAGGAGATCAGTGGAACACAAATTCTGCCTCAGTCTCTCGCCGCGATGAACCAGAACAAGTCTCACCAGACCTGACTCTGTCTGGCAACTGTTCACCTGGATCCTACGCTTGCGGCTGGCGCAACGGCACGCAGACCAGCTGGGTCATCACGTGTGACCAGTCTGGAAACTGGGTGTGGTCATCCGACTGCGGCCGTGGTATGGAATGCGACTACGCCAATGGTGACGCGCACTGTGTTCCCCAGAAGTCCACCATTGGAGCTCGTGAGGAACTGTCCGAAGTTCCAGCAGACTTGGCTCCAACAGCATCTTGCCGTCCTGGTGAATTTGGCTGCGCGTGGAGCAAAGACACGATGACGGATTGGACCATTGTTTGCGATCAGTCCGGAAAACATTGGTTGTGGTCCTCTGACTGTGGTCAAGGCATGAAGTGCGAATGGGGTGGTGGCGTTGCACACTGCGTGCTTAACAAGGTTCTCTTCGTAGCTTGAGAGGCATTTCGGAGCCTTAATCCCTCAGCAAAGGCCTGAGAGGAGCAAAGAACCTGGGGATGAGAGGACGAGAGTGGTTGGTGTCGATTTTAAAAGCATGAAGGGTTTAGATGATGGTTGGCAGTAGAGCTTCACGCCTGCTTAACAACTCTTTCTTGAAGAGTATTCAGTAATGAACAAGATGCTCCTGCTTTGATTATGTTTTCCATCTTATCGCATGGTGAGGTTCGTCGAGCATGTGCGACTGACCATTCCAGCCAACAAAATGGTATTGAACGACCGAAGCCTGTCGAAGCAGTACCCAATGAGCGCGATACGCAGTGGACAGGAGGATTGACGATGATGTCGCGAGGCAGAAGAAGTAAGCGATCGATCGAGTACGATGTTGCTAATAGTTGGTGGCGCTAAGCATCTTATGCCGCGGGATCTGAAGCTTAGCAGAGCTGCACAACATCGACCAGGCTGCGAGCTACAGTAATCGCTACACGTTTTTGAAGTAACGATGAGGAAAAGATGCGCAGACGCATCTATCAACACCAAACATGAATGGGAAATTCTAGAGCAAAGCCGATGGGAGCCATTTCTGACAAGGGGCCCTTGGAAAACAGGTGGGGCGTACCCAGAACCTAGTCTAAGATCGATATCGCGTCCCTGCATACACTCGTCATAGGTCGAAAAACAACCCTTGGATCTTCCCGTACGTGCTTCCAGCTGACCAAGAAGCATGCAAAGTAGCGTCAAACGCCTACCGCTGTTCTGGCTTGCGAAATGCTGAAGATCTAGACTTCCCCCCTTCGTCAGCTTCTCCTTCACTCTACACGACCTCTGCGAGCTTTTCTTTTTGCCAATTGAACTTTCGCAGCCTCGTATTCGCCGCCAGGCACCAGTCACGATGTCGTTCATCGTCGAACATGCGAAACAGGCCGTCACCGACAAACAAACAAATGTCGTCATCTTTTCGGCCACGGCTATCGCCCTCTATGGCTACGATCAGGGTATGATGTCCCTCATCAACACGAACAATGACTACCTCTCCACCATGGGCCTTGAGGAGGAGTCACCAGTTGTGGGCGTTATCGTGGCTGTCTACTACCTCGGTTGTGCGGTTGGCGCTGTACTCTTCTCCATGCTCGCTGATAAGCTGGGAAGGAAAAAGAGTATCTTCGCCAGTCTGGCGACGGCGAGTTTAGGTAACTTGATCATGTTCGTGGCTGGAATGGGCATGTTAGGCAAGAGCACGGAGATCGCATTGGGTGTCATGCTAGCCGGACGAGTAGTTATGGGATTGGGTGTTGGAGGTATCGACGCAGTCATTCCAACTTACTCTTCCGAGTTGAGCTCAGACGACTCTCGTGGCAAAGCGCTGGCCCAGGAATTCCAGTCCAACATCTTTGGTCTCGTCATGGCTTTCGGTATCAACTTGCTCGTCACTATTCTTCTCGGCAAGCAGAATCAATGGGCTTGGCGCATTCCCATCATCGTCATGCAGGTCTACCCTGTTCTGCTCATGGCTGTTGTTGAACGCCTTCCAGAATCTCCGCGCTGGTTCATCTTCCATGACCGCCAAGAAGATGCAAAGAACGCGCTAAACGATATCTATGGAGATGAAGGAAAGGAGAAGCTTGATGAGCTGCTCGAACAGCATGAGAAGGAGAAGGATGTGAAGGTTGGATATTTGGATATGCTCACACCTGGGCACGAGCAATTCCATCCTACTATGGTCACAGTCATGTGCCAAGTCAACCAAGCTCTCACAGGATATGGCGCAGTCAGTGTATATGGGCCGCAGATTTTTGAGGTAAGTGAACACGGTTACGAGGGTATCGTCTATTGAAGCAATACTAACCATTGAGAACAGCTCCTTGGCTTCTCTGTCCGCAACTCCGAGTACCTGACTCTTGGAAACTACACATCCTACTTCTTCCTCATGACGCTCGCTTGGCTTCTAATCGACGCTCTTGGCCGGCGCCAACTTATGATCCAAGGTTCTATCGTTTTATCCTCTTCGTTCGCACTTCTTGCTGTCTTTGGTGGTCTAGTAGCCAAGTCCGACTCCATTGATATTCCCGTTATCATTCCTGGGATCATCGGAACTGTCATCTTGTTTGTAGCCACCGGCGCATTCGGAATTGGTTGGCTCTCAACCGTCTGGCTTTTCCCCACAGAAGTTTTCCCGACCACCGCACGTGCTCAAGGTACTGCTATCTCCGTCATCATCTGGGGTCTCGCAAACTTTGCCATCACATTCCTTACGCCCGTCCTGTTCAACAACCTTGACTACTTCATTTTCCTCGTCTTCGCTGCGACCAATGCCTTCGCCGGTCTGTGGACATACTTCTATCTTCCGGAGACTGGTGGAAGGACTTTCGACGAGAACATGGACTTCTTCAAAGAGGCTGGTGAGACCGGAACCTGGAGGGTCGGAAAGGTGCGCAAGGGCGAGTGGAAGAAGATGCTGTACGATGATCCTGAGGGAGAGGGTAATGTAGATGCAGAACGCGTACCGCTGTTGCAGAGAGTGGGGGACCAAGTTCCTAGTGTAGAACAGTCTCGAGAGCCGAGCCGGCAGCGAGAGGAGTAAGAAGAGAGAACCGTCCCTTCTATACCGCGGACAAGTCTCGGCTCCGCGGTATTGTAAAAGTAGCGAAAAAGGTAAGCCTCGTCAGTCGGTTACTTGCTGAGCCCTGCGCTGACCTCTTCACAAGCAATTTTCCTATCCAATTAGCACTAGAATGAATAACAACATCATCACAAAAGAGATACATTGAACCTTGGTATGTTGAAAAGTAGAGAATACCCGGTTGACGCTCGACCATTGCCCCACAAACCAATATACATGATATAGCCATCCTGGTCGCGGAGAATACCCGGTATCTACATGGCCCAAGTACCGACCACGAGCCACGACCATTAGATTGAAAGCGATCAAGACCCTAGATACCATCGTCATAACTCTGCATGTAATTAGTTTCCCACGAGCTTAACAGATCCCGAGGTCTGCATGCCTTCTGTTCATAAACTGAGTGGCATCCGTAGGGTGTGTGCAACAAACCACGTTTTATGCTAACCTCCATAATGCGTTCATTGAAGCATACTCTTGCGCTGTGCGTCTTTGCAACGCATGCTGCGATCTGTGCGACAGCACAAAGAACAGGCGCACCATCAGACTCCCCCCAAGACTCCGATATCTTTCAATCCTCTTACCTCGGCGGTGAACACAATATCGATCCCTCAGACCTCTCACAATTTACACAAATCTGGAATGCATCCTTCAATGCAGACGAAAAGGTAGCTTCGACTGCTTTCTGTGTCTCATTCGTCATCCTCACTAACATACACGGAGCACTGGGCGCGTCCCCTTGTACATACCCTCTCTTCTACGGGTCGTCAAATTGTATTCACGGCCTCAACCGAAAACCGCATCAGAACCTTCGATGCAGAAACCGGCCAGCTACTGAATGAACGCCAAGTTGCTCCACCATGGCCAATGGATCAAGCCTTCTGTACAACGCACGTTAGCAAGACACTAGGAATAATGGGTACACCAGTAATCTACCGCGAAGATGGCAACGAAATCGCATTCTTCTATGTCAAGAGCTACATTGAAGACTACAGAGAACCAGGTGGGGCGTATCCTCCCTTGAACTCAGTGTATTATCTCTACGGCGTTTATCTCGATACGCTACAGGATCTATACAAGTACCCAATGATCATCGATGGCCAACCCTCCGACAACGATATACGCAAGACCTTCTTGGGCGGTTTGGTATTGCAGAGGCCAGCATTGCTATTACTGGGCGATGTATTATACGCGGGATTTGGCGGGTTGTGCGACGCGTTCAACTACACCGGGAGCGTTGTCGCTGTTAACTTGGCAACGCAGAGTACGTATACATGGACGACGCAAGCCGGAAATACGAGTCTGTATAGCGATGACTGGACGGCGTGGCATGGTGGTGGAGCGGGCGGCATCTGGCAAGCTGGAATGGGTCTTTCGTCGGATGGTAAAGACGTCTTCTTCACGATTGATAATGGCGGCGGGTCAACGGCTACGACGCTTGATGTTACTCCTAAGGACGGTCGCAAGCCTTTGGCTGTTCTTTCGGAAACGGTCGCGAGGATTACGCTTGATGAGGCGAGTGGTGCTGGCATTCAACTCGTTGATTTCTTCCGTCCGTCGGACTGGCAGACCGACTCTGGACAGGACATTGGGAGTGGGGGCCTCGCTATCCTCGATACTAGTATCTTCAAAACAATGGACGGAAAGAGGATTGGTGTTGCAACGTCGACGAATCCGAAAATGTACGTTACGGAAGTTGACAACTTAGGCGGTTATTTACAAGGGAAAGATGGCACGGACGGTATTCTGCAGACTATCGCTTTGGAAGGCGAGGTCTTCGGTGCAATCGGATCCTACCCTCTCGAAGGCGGATACATCTATGTTAACCCTGGTAACACCGCCTTGTCAGCCTACGCGTTTACTCAGAACGCGTCGTCGCTCTTCAGCTTCGCTGGTAAGTCCTCTGAAACAAATGGACACTGGGGCGGCGCAGGCCTTCCGACAATCACCAGCAGTAACGGCCAGTCTGCTACAGGTATCGTATGGGCAACTGATGTACAGGCCGGGCTGAGGGCGTTCAAAGCGGTACCAGTCAATGGGACACTGGTTGAGTTGCCGTTACCAAAGGTAGAGGGTGCGGTGAAGTTTGGCAGGCCGGTTTTTGGCAATGGCAAGGTGTTTGTTGTTGATGGTCAGGGACGTTTGATCGCGTTGGGGAAGCGTCTGAAGTGACAGAGGCAGATGGAGGAAAAGTGAAAGCAATGGGAGCAGGCTGCATCCAGAGTGGTAGTGAATCCATCATCAACACAAGTAGAGTTCAAAGGTTTGATGTACGCGAATGTCCACTGTCCCTTTCACCTCGACCTTTAAATCGAGTTTAAAGTTACTGCCTTGGCTTTCTAGGGCTTATTCGCTGATCTCGGACATGTTCACGGGTCTCTCGGCCTTAAGCATTGCGGTTCCGGGCGAAACCATCAAGTCCGCAACTCCTCCCGTATCGTCTTCGTCTTATGGCTCTAGGCAACAACATAACGACCAAAATCGGCCTTTCGCAACAGTTCAAATCGCGACTTTGGTCTCGGACATACATGCGCATCTCTCAGCCACCAGTGATAACCAACGAGAGGTAGCGTGCACAGACCCCCGACCGCTGCATGATGTCGGATCTCGTTCGCTGTCCGCTGAAACTAGTCCAGTTTGAAGATTAGCGCCACCAGTCCATGTGCACAGCATGTGCATGAGGTGTTGGTGTGAGGGGGTGGTTCATGATATAAAGCTCCCCAATCTGTCGCTTTCATCACTTCCATTGTTTCAATCATTTTCGTCCATTAACACGTTGCGACTTCCATACTTTGCCATCCTTGAAGAAGCTCATTTCCTGCGACCACATCTAGACTTTGTTCAACTAAGCAAGATCCTCGGACCAATCACAGCATACGTGTTTGTGAGCAAGTACCAAAAGAGGCGTAACAAGACAACCCGATTATATAAACAAATCTTGCTTGTCCTGCCTCACTTTTGCTATCAACATTTCCGACGCGCAGAGTCTTGGAAGAAGACAAATACTCAGTATCGTCCCATCATCAGAAGATACCCAGCATCAAACCCCAACATGTCGACTACACACCTCACTATCCACGACCTGCTTCGCATAACATATACCTATGAGATGCGCGCTCTCGAAGCACAAGCACGCATGCAGCCAAGGCCGCGCTCAGATTCAGCTTGCTCGGTACGTTTCTCGCAACTTGTAGAGGACGACGAAGAGTAGAGACTAACATCATCGATGTACAGATGCCAGAAACATGTGCACACCTTTCACCACCCACACCCTCCTCACCAGGACACGCAATCCTCGAGACCGATTTCACTCAAATGTACTGTCGCAAGAGTCGTCGCGCTTGAAGCGCTCTCCCACCCCGTTGATCATCATATGACATGTGATGGCGAGAACGCCACCACGCTATTAGACTGAACCGCGAGAACACTTTCCCGAAAACCTCAACTCCTTGTTGAGCCGAGACAGGACGACAGGCGTACATGGTCTCTGCACCAGGCACAGTTCCCACCTGGGTCGTCACCACCTTCCCCACTCATGGCTAATAGCAATGTTTTGGCATGTTTGCGCGTCCGGCGCATGGAGCTTGCATGATGGGTGTATGAATCGGACCGACTTTCGGGGCGATCATTGGCCGAGCAAGGTCGGAGCTGACGTCGCGTGGGGAAGGAGAGCAGAGGATGGATGTTTTTCGCGCATGCGCTCGAAGCGCTGGAGTGGTGCGAAGTCATGAGCTGTGGTTAAGGACTCGAGCTCGGTTGTTGGTAACACTAAATATTTGATATCGTAATCTTGCTGCGATGCAATATGCGCATTGTTTTCTGTGTCATGGTATGTCTCGGATGTTTGATGCTCGGTAAGTCCGTGGTAAAAGATGTGTGCAACCGCCTATGGTGATATAAAACTACCAAGTCAGTCACTACCCTCTACATCCGATGCAAGGTGATTCGAAGCGTCTTCGTCTTAAAGATCAGTTCTCGAAATCTGAATGTTTGCACTTGCTAATGACTAAGTCTTCATCTTGCACATGTGTAGATGCAACATTCTTCGCGCCTCTAACCACAGGTGCATTACCTTACCTCATAACAAGACCACTTGCCAGGGTGCATCTGGTGAAGTCTCGCAGCAGTACCAAAAGACTGTTCGATATATAGCACTAACACCTATATCAACAGTCGTAAGTACTCTGTCATTTTTCCACATCATCTTGTAGAAGCGTTGTGATACGCATGATGATCACACTCCAGAGGAGAGCCCCTTCAGCATTTCGTGGATGACACCACAAGCAAACTTGTGGCGATCACAATATGCGATAAAATCTTTACGCGCAGTACATCGCATTTACCTCTTCTTTAGTCCTTGCAGCAACGGAGAAGCTGTGTAAACTACTGCGAGATAGTGGAAGTAGCAGCCGTGCTACTCAAGATGTGTGCTACTGAGGGCTAAGCTGCATAGCTACCCACAACATCGCAAACTCTTCTACAAGCGCCTGACCAGCTTGCTGGGCGTAAGAGCGAAGGAGATGCAGAGTCTGGTACCATCTAGAAATTCGAACAGACTGCGGAGTTGTGGTAAGAAGGCGTGGTGGCAGAGCTTGAGAAAAGCAAAAAGGGGACAAACCAACGACAAACATTCGAACACCAGCTGGGAGCCACACCCCCATGAATCGAACTCGGCTCCCTTGCTGAACCCTCTTTATCGACTCATATACAACAAAGTAGCAAAAGGAAGAGCAAAAAGGTTCAGGTACCACAGATACTATACTGTGGTACCCTACATCCTCCGGGGCAGACGTAGGCACACCCCTCATTTACCTTGAACCTCTTGTCGAATTCACGTTGTAAAGAAAGACATCACTTACCTGTGAATCCAAGTGGAATCCCACTGGGCCATATTTTGTTGAGCGAGGTGACGCCCGCCGTTGATAGAATAGAGACCGACTTTGGCGTATATATACCGCAAGCTAAGAGGAGGGGTTGGTCCAACCGAATTTCGGAGTCTGAGGGGAGAGGCGGCAGCGTGGGCATTTCGCTAAGGTAGGCGACGACAAGGTTTCAAGGGGTCCAGGCGACGAGGAGCACCGGTTTTGCATTGTGGCGTCTGATCCGATGCTCAGCTTCGTTGGGGTGATTGCTCTCCGAACGAGTCCTCCGCGGCCATAAACTCAACCCTGTCCCATCTCCACTGATAGATCACTCTACACCAGTGTTGGGCTGACAAGGTCGTCAATACCATGAGGAACATGCTCGAAGCACTCTCAACACAGCTTGATATGGTGTTGCATCTCATCTGGCTCGGTGGTGAGCCTTGGCGCAAGTTTGACTCGATATTGCCCCCCCTCGACAGCGACAACACCACTACAACACCAACATTGCGCAGTCGAACAACATACTAATACTCTTGAGAGCTGCAGCATCCAGCTCTCGTAATTAGAAGAGATATCATACGCGTCCAATATGACTCCATTGCGGACCTCCGGAGTGACGACAGCTTCGACGATACCCTGCGGAACACCCAGCAATGTGGCAACTGCCCCAAGCATGTCAACCAACTCCAAGAGAGTAGGGAGGAGGACGCTACTCGATAGGTTATGCAGTCGAAGTATCGACCATCTAGCCTGCGCCTCTTGTAGACATCCAGCGCAACAGCGGACTTTCCACGCCAACTCGTAAGCAACAGCCAGCTAGGAGGCACGTACCTCTCGCGCAGAACTTTGCTGACTTTGCGAGATTGAGAATCCTCCAGGAAGTCTGTCAAAGCGCCTTGCTTACGGCAAAGCCCATCGAACGAGATCCTCGCGACCGTAAACCTCTGTCGTGGTTTTCAGCGGCCTCCTATGCGCAACATTCAAGCACAGCGATGATGACAAGCCGGCCTCCATCACGAAGGCCGAGAAAGTATCACCAACAACCGCAGCGAGATGGTCATAGCCCTCGGTGTGGGGAGCACTCGACTCAGGGCTGCCTCAAGGCCACACTCGCCACAACAAACTCCGCGGGGATTTCCAAGTCTTCTGAGAGGTAAACAAGAACACCACCATTGCGGCAGTGATTCCAGAATAAGAAGAACTGGGGCTGAACAAGACCAGAGGCATTCACACCCACCTTAGGTAAGACCGGAAAGACTGTTACCTCTCTGTCTTGGAGTGCCTCCCCAATGGCCTGCCCCCAACCAGTGCGACATGGAGCAGACGAATTTGACAGAGATGCAGAACTGTGAAGACTGATAGTACTCAGGGGAAGGCATCGAACGTGCACAGCGTGGCCGCTGCCCCTTCCTCGAGGACTCAACGAGAGTCAGGCGCCCCTTCCGCACAATGCGTACTTTAGCTATGCGCCTACACAACACAATCGAGTTGAGAAGCCACGAAGCGACACGATGTCCACGACCCTCGAACTCCATCTCCCCCGGCGTCGACGGCGATACAAAAACTCCTGTTCGAGTCGAAAGATACTAGACTTTCTCGAGGATACAACAGAGACCGGTAACACCCACGCAAGGCGCGACCAGGAGACACAAGCCAGCCACCGAAGGTACAGGCTGCTGTTAGGTGCGCATACCACATGGCTGGGGTGTCAAGGAAGACGCCGAGAGTGCTCGACACGGAAGATCTGGTATAATATGGATACCTTTGGCCGAAGAAAGAGAGGCGCGAATTCAGCCCTTAGGATACTGACGAAGTGTACGAGGTATCACTGCCTTGTCGCTACCTCCCAAGACCATGGGCAAATGGCGGAACGACTCGCTCAAGTACTGGATGTTTTGACCAGACATAAGATCTCGAGTCGTCTACGGTATCTGATGTTACACCGATTGCTGTAACTGCATCCCAACACACAGAACGCACTCCAAGCCTCGTCTGCTTCGTAGCAGTGTAGCGTTTTTGTAACATAACAGAAGACCAGTAGCGTCAAAGAGGGGTATAAGCCACTGACTATCATCGTCGACACATCTTTTGGAGCCATCTCCGCAACCGGGTGTCTACCAGTGATAACGACAGTGATACGCACCGCGATATATGCTTAGAGTAACAAAACGTTACCGTTACTGGCTGGCTCATAGTCACTGGCACTGCTAAGATAGGATCCCCAATTGGAAGCAATGCGCATACGAGTGCTCCGATTCTTAGTCGTACTCGCTGGCGCATGAGGATACTTAATCGTCAGTCAAGACCAAACCATCACCAGCGACGGCCGGTACAGTCGACCAAACCTTAACAAGGTGGAGTAGAACATGTGTCCACCTCTTGTCATTTCAGAGTTGGAATGGTGGTGGCTGTAGTAGTGGCTGTAGTGATGGATGATGTCGCAACGGTGTCCCGGCGTCATTGAATCCTGTAACCATAGAACACAAGACAGTCAGATTGATTCCCATCTCGAACCGGTTTAGCTAATCCGGGACATTGAGCGTGCGAGCCCTGCTTGCTTCGAGCGAAATGCCGAACGTCGGATTGTGTCGCTGAAGTTTGCAAGGACCCTGGAATTGATTCTTCAGTCAATAGTGATCCAACGACGACAGCGAGACAGCGAGTGATATCAACCGCGGGTTTGATATTTCCATCGAAAGATAAGCCAAACACCATGTAGAAGACATCGACGCAGATAAGTTGTCGTTGCTTCCCATGCAATAGCATCAACCGTGGTATCGTCACTGTCGCATTGTCCCCTAAGAGGAGACATGAGCTAAGTGGTGACACCTCTTTTCCGATACTTGCACCAAGGCGAGGCTGTAAGACTTCTACATGCCCACGTTGTGCCGAGCGACCGGAGTGCTTGTCGCTGTCGAAATGCAGAAAGGACTCAACCATAGCGCTGAGACACGTCCTCTAGCGGTCCACCTCCTAGAATGGCAATCTTGCGAGCATGCTGCAAGCAAGAAGCGGCATGCGTGATGCACTGTTCAACGTTTGCATCCGCTGTCAACGTCGGTTGCATATAGTATGTGCGTCGCTGATGATACTTCGCTTAAGCATGATATCATCATCGAGTCATATCGCAGAGATACCCAGACTTCTGATAGTCACTGTCGTCAACGTGGATGCCAAGGTCGTAGGCATTATAATAACCTACGCTGCGGCAACGGCTGGTCAAGAATCCATGTCCAAGAGGGCGCATTTCAATCCTCGCGGGCTCCCAAGGCCGGATGTGACTCATTCCTTGTGACTTTCTCTCATGCACCAGCCTTGCGCTTGCTGCATAGTGCAGAGTTATCAGTCGCTAGCCTGCTTCTTCTCCTACGCGAACGCCAGTAAAGCGGATGCTGAAGCTATCCTCCGTCCTCGTTCGCCTTGTATGACATGGTGCTTAGGCATCGTGATGCAGTAGGATCGAAGGGATTGGTTGGGATTCTGGCAAATAGTGGAACGTCGACATTGTCTTGTGAGATCGAAAGGTGCTCGCAAGCGTCAGTTTGAACAAAGCTTTTGCTATCCGTGCGAAGACCGAAGTAGGAGAGGAGCTTTCAGCGCCGCCTCTCAGTAGCAATGTTGCTGGCAAGTGCCCTGTCGGCGGTCGCGATGCGGTGTCTTATCTCCTGAACTTACTGGAGATTCTATGCGCGTTGTCCGATGTGCCTTTGCGAAATCTACTGTCTTCGTGGCTTCCCAAGCGCCTGCACGGGCGCGCAAGCTCTGTCCTTGTCCAAACGGGCTGTATGGCTGCCGCGTAGATCTGCAGCGATCTTCGGTCAGGAGCGTGCATCGGTGTGAGGGCCAAAGAAGTATGGGAATGCACAGCTGTACCAATCTAAGGCTGCTGTCGACCATTGCGGACCTCCGCCTAAGCTATCGGTGCTGAAGCTACGAACACTATGGAGAGTGCTGCAGACGCCTGAACACATCAGCATAACAGATGCGGTCACCAATCCTGTCGCTTTTGTGCTTATGACGCCCTTCGTCCAGGGTAAAATCTCTTATGCACAGGAGGCGCGCCTGTGTGCCCTCGGGAAGCTTCACGAAGCGCTACAATGGTGGGAGCCGTATATGCTACATCGCGCACGATCGAGCAGTGCCTGTCGGATGAGGGAGCTCTATTGAGGGGCTCTGTGGGAGAGGCTTTGTGGGTATCAGGGTCGTTGTACTTTCGTGAAGGGAGGGCGGTGGCGTTAATGTGGGGATGAATTTGTGCGGTCTCCCGCGACTAAACCTCCCACCTCAGAGCCATCAAAGAGGCTGCAGATGGTGCTATGACACCGGAGGTCATCGTCTCTCTCGAAGACGACCATGATGTAAGAGTGACGAGAAAGTTATCATGGCCATCGACGCCTGTCAGCCGATTGAGTATCGTCGGCTTGCGGAGCGGTCATGACAGCACGACACAAGCTGAGAGGTCGAGATGAACATACACCTATCGAGTTGCTCGCACTGCAGACAGCAGCATAAAGCAGGGGATTTGGGGTGTCTTTCGGGTGTGGTAGCAGAGTGGTCGGGAGGGAGGCGGGCAGCGTTGCGACGAAGGGGGGCAGGTAGCGTTGGCGAGCCTTCCCGCCTCCAACACGGAAAAGCTTCCAACGACGGCCCAGGAAGGAAGCTACGAACGAATACAAACCAACAACATACGCAGCATTATACTGCCCATTACCCTGCAGCAGATGCGATACATGTTATTCTCTTCGATGCATACGCATCCAAAAATACTATGTGCACTAAGTCAAGAGAACAAGCAGGACGGGTATGAAGTATTGGGCTCGTTATTCATTTCCATGTTCTTCATGTTGGCCAGGGTCCAGCAAAGGGAGCCACCAGAAGCTCCGTCCTGCCAATGTGGGATATATAGTGGCCATGCTCTCCAAATCGTCCATCCAACGCCGAGCTTGCAAGACAATCAATGGCCAGTATTGTACAAAAAGAATGGGCAACATCAGAAGGGCCAGTCCATCACCAACAGAAATGAGACCAGATCGAGCACTGGTCGCTAGAAAACAGCCACAGCAGATTTGTTTCTCTGCTATCTCAAACTTCCTTCTTTCGAAGAGAGTACGACGATTCTGCTTCTGCTAGCCGCATAATGTCTCCCCTACAAGCGGTCTCGTTGGTCTCGATGCTCATGGCTTCGCATACTGCTGTGTCCACTCCTGAGCTGTCTGAATAGCTTGTGCCTGGTTCTCCTTCCATGCCTGCGCAACGTCGTTCGCGAGGGGATCGTCCGGGTTGGGTGCGCCCAAGAGAGCCTGGATAGACAGTAGGATGGTACGGATCTGAAGCGCGGGCGACCAGTTGCCTGAACTAATCAGCTGGGTCGCTAAAGTGCAAGATGAGGGTGGACATACTCTTCAAGACGTCCAGGCAGATGCGCCCCAGACGGTCGATGTTTGGGTGGTAGATCTTGGTGAGAAAGCGGACCTTGGGTGGGGTCATGGGGTAGTCGTCTGGGAGGAAGAGTTCAAGCTTGAAAACGCCGCCTGTCAGGCTTGTCAGCAAAGGTCTGAAGACTTCCATGTCTGAGTACATACCTTCATAAGGAGACTGGCTGGGGCCGTCGATGGTGACATCGAAGTACCGAAGGTTGTCATCGTGGGGTGTCGCGCTGATGCCTTGCACACTGTACCGCCGTCTGGATTAGCAACGCCACACACGTTCGTCTAGAAGACATGCTCACGGCTCGTTGACCAGGCGCTCGGTCTCCTTGATGATTCGCTTGGGCAGCGCCATAACTGAAGGTGGGGCAGGACTCGTCGATGGTAGCAAAGGGGTGGTCGCGGAGAATGCTGTCTACGTGTGGGAATCTGCGATCGTCGTCGAGGCTGGGCTGGAAGATGCGGTGTTCTTTCTCTGGGTAGGAAGGTGCGAGGCTCTATCTTCTCATGACGAGGTTTGATCTTGCGTAATCGGTCGGGCATCCTACCGACGTTGCCAAACGGGGCTTAGTCTGGTAAGTGGCATGTCCCTCGGCGGGAAGGCGCGCCAAGGGGCCAGGCCTATCACCACCATCAACACTCTCACCACCATCTCTCTCACCCAACTCGGCCGCGTTTGCCAAAGCCAGGATGGCGGCCACAGGGGGTGGGCCATCGTCGGCATTCAAGTCGCCAACGTTTGATGATAATGTTGAGATCAAGGTTGACGACGATATTGGCGCCGCAAGCATAAGCCCAGCAGGTCGCGACGTGGTGCTCGCCAGCAAAAGTGGCCTCCGCATCATCGATCTGGACAACATCTGGTCTCTGCCCCTGTTTATCCCGAACCAGTCTTCATGGGACGTCGCAGATGTACAATGGTCCCCTTTTGCAGCACGCGCCGAGTGGATCGCGTCGACGCGAAATCAGCTTGCGCTTGTATACAATCTCTCCATGCCTTACAACAACAACAAAGCACCCATCGAATACACCTTACGCGCACATGATAGGGCTATAACAGACATCAACTTTTCCGCACACCATCCTGACCTCCTGGCAACTTGTGGCGTAGACAGCTTCGTCTTCGTACATGATCTTCGCAGCAGGCAAGCGCCATTGAAGCTTGCCGACTACACAGCAGGAGCTACCCAAGTCAAATGGAACCGCCAGAACGACAAGATCATTGCAAGTGCTCACGACAAATACCTTCATATCTGGGATACTCGTCACGGAGCGAACCCTCTTTCTACCATCACCGCTCACACCACGAAGATCTACGGCATCGATTGGAATCGCAATGACGCAAATAAAATTATGACCTGTTCCCTCGACGCAACTATCAAGTTTTGGAACAATGTAGGCTTAAAAGACAACATCACTGTCCCTCGCCGCGTCATCCGCACTCATTACCCTGTATGGCGAGCGCGACACACGCCGTTTCCGCACGGTATCCTCGCCATGCCCCAACGCGGCAATTCCTGTCTCTGGTTATACAAGCACATTAATGATAGCGACCCCTCGACTTTCACCAACAGTCACGCAAATGTCTTCCAGCAGCACGAACCTGATGCCCAAGTTCGCGAATTCCTCTGGCGTACACGTGGCTCCACCGATGACGGATTCGATAACCGCGATTTTCAGCTAGTTTCTTGGGGTACTGACAGACGTCTCGTACTTCACAAGCTACCTTCTGAGGATCTGGAGAAATGGGTCGGCCACCGCAAAGGTGATCCACTCGTGGACAAGCCCAGTACGACACGGAAAGGTGCTACGTACGTTTCCTATCGGGATGGGCCTATACCTACCACTACTGCGACCACTCAGGATGAATTTGGCCCCCCTCGTGCTCAGCGCAAAGGTAACCTGTCAACTCTCTTACAGAACTACTCGCTCAACGAAGAGACTTATACCCCGCGCTTCCATGGCCAAACGCTTCCTCAGATACATCCTGAGACAGTTCCCCGAGAGACTATGACTGCTCGGCCGATTCGGCGCAATGATCCGCGCGTCGTTAACCACATGAAATGGATCAACGGCGTCAAATTTGGAGGTGATCGCCACAACAATGTCGACGATCAAGCTCGGCCCAATCATTATGATCGCACTGAGAAGCAGCCATTCCAAGAGCAGAACGACCTTGGTGCCGAGATTTCTTATGTAGGCAACAAATACAAGAAGCTTGCTTTTGAAGAAATCGATGTTCCGGGACGCCGCATCAAAGTTTCTTTCAACGGACCCTGGGGTGATTGGGATACCGCCACAAATGAGCCTAAGCTTGTATTCCTTCGGTTCACCATCAAATTCCCGGTCTCATACCCCAAGGCCGTCGAAAAGCAACAATCAGGTACCATTGTTGGTAGGGCACCAACCCCACTGGACATCGAATCCGAGAGAACGACAGCGGCGATCAGCAAGGACAACCAAGAGGAACTGATCAACAACATGCATCGCATTGCTGAAACCTGCGCAGATCAACAGCGAGAGGCGCTGGAGGCAGTACTCTCGTATGCGTTGGGTGAACGAGCACTAGACGATAGCCTGGACCTGGCCGAAGATGATGACCCATTAGGAGACCTTGGACCACTACCCGGAGAGAGCTCCAGCGAGGATGAGGATCACGAGGGCGAGTTCACTGATGATGTGATGCAATCATCTCATACTAATGCTAATATCCCTCTGCCAATACAGTGTACGGCGCGATTCTCGGTAGATGGATCCCTTGTAGTCGCAAAGATACCGACCACAAAGTCAATGCCTGGCTCAGAAACATTCAGGTTTCAAATTACCAGGAGTCTTCGACAAGGTGTACTGAAGAATGACATCTTTGACTCGTTCGGCCGTTTCACTTCTCGACGTCCCGAGGCTTCCGACGGCGGATCATCGCCAACCTCATCGGTCGGGTCGTGGGAAACATCTTCCACCCCATCATCGTCATCCGGTACCGATCATGCAGGGAATGCGCACATAGGAAATTTTCAACCGCCACTGGCTTGGCAGAAGTCTGCATCCCGATTTCAGTCGCGGAACTCATTACCATCTTCGACCGGCGTAGGAAAGCAGGCAGTCAAGGCTAGATCCACAGTGTCCATACTCTTTTCGGCTACAGAGGATCTAGTTCCCAGTAAGCGTGAGTTGGCAGAGGAATACCGAATATTTGGACCTGGACCACTCATATGCGAGCACAACTCTGAGGTCGCTCGAAAGTACGGTTACGATGACTTAGCTGATATTTGGATCCTTTGCAAACTGATTTTGAGTAACGAAGTGCCATTGGAGATCTTACCTCAGAAGTACCGGAGAGATCAAGTCCTTGTGCTTGCCCGGAGAGCTCTTGTGAGGATCAAACGCAAGGACAGTGGACTAGATCTTCAGTTCGACGAGGCAGACACAGTGAAAAACCCTAGGCTTAGGGCACGTGTAAAATGGGGCCACCACATTGTTGTTACATGGCTGATACCTTCGCTCTTTGACCATTTCGAACGTCTAGCAGATACACAGATGCTTGCTATGCTGTCGTGTATCTTCGCGGAACCTGCTGCTCGTGAAGGTGTGACCTCAGCAATGGCTAAATTGCGGCAGTCCCAGCTTCCTATGTCCATGGAGGCACCGGCCTTCTCCCTAGACTATTTCTCCTCTGTGGACGCTGCGTGGAGTTTGTTCAAGCCTACGATTTCTGTGCCGTCTACACCGTCACATTCACGCTTTGCGACACCAGCCAACGAGTTTGCATGGCAAAGATTGGCAAAGAATCTCGACACATATGGAAGTCATGGAAGTTCCAATGGTCCATGGGGCAGCGATCATGTCAGCTCTGATCCCGTCACACCATACTCTACCGGTAACACCCCACCTGTCTTGTCCAGGGCGTCCACGACGAGAACTGCGCACACGACTAATCACACACCATACGGAACGTCGCCCGAGCAGAGCCATACAGCCCACAAGAAAAGTTCAACAGCAAATTTCGCAAGTGCCGTTGCTGCATTGTCACGTCCCTTTGCAAACGCAATCTCCTCTTCACCGCCAGTGAGATCACGGATGGATGATCTTTCCACGTCAGCACCCACCAGTGCTGTCACCTGGGGAACAACCACGTTCTATGGTAGTGACTCCCACGACCAGAGCAACATGTCAAGCTCACGTTCAAAACACGGCAAGCGAGCCAGTTTCGGACAATCTGAACAAGTCAACGTCAACTACATCGACGATTCCGATTCCGAATATGAGAGAGTCGATGACGATGGGGCTTACATCACAACGGGTACAAGAGAGAATACCGTGCCTGGCCCGCCTCGAGACGGCACAAGTACCAAAGGATCCATCAAAGTCACGCTCAAGAATCAAGACCAGTTCGACGATGAAGCATGCTTCAGTCGTCCGCTATTAGACACAAGCAAAGACTGGCTGCATCGGGCATGGCGTGAACAGTATGCTGAGATGCTCAGCCGTTGGGGCCTGGTCAGTGTACGCGCCGAAGTATTGAAATTCAACGGCCTCGTATCGTACTTCCCAACTGAAACTCCTCGTGCCGTCCAAAAACATGGCTCGGTGTCTCTCGCCCTCAAGCAGTCCGCAGATGAAGACGGTGACGAGAAAGCGATGAAGCACTTGTCGCAAGCCTCATCTACGCTGGTGCCTCCAACTCCCACCACGACGCAAATGAAGCGCTCACCTGGTCCATCACCACGCCACTTCTCTTTCAACCCAGAAGCAATGGAATTTCAACCTGGAACATTTGCCAACGGCCTACCGGAAGAGTTTGTACCGAACCCTGATGCATTTATTCCTGCCGAGCAGTATCTTCGTCTTTCGATACCTGTTCCAACTCCGACAAGGGAGTTAGATGAGAGTGTTGCCGGTCTTGGCACATCACCTGGTCAAAGTAGACTGCAGCCACCTTCCAGTCGAGCGAGCAGGCCGAGCCTATCGCGAGGCACATCAAACGTCTCCGCCGGTTCATCATGGCGGGATGGCCGTGATGGCCGCTCGCGCACGAACCTCACCACTGCATCTGCAAAATATACTAAATCAGAACCTGTGTACAGCTGCAGCATCTGCTGGATCCGAGTTTCAGGTCTCTTCCACCTCTGCCCTTCATGTGGACACGTCGCGCATATGGACTGCATGGACGATGAGATTGGTATGGACGACGGCGAATGCGTAGTTGGTTGCGGGTGCGGTTGTGGCCTTGAGGATGACGATGAGCGCAGCAGAATGGAGGCTTACATTGAAGGAGTGCGCGCCGCGAATGCTGCAGGTATCGCATGGGAAGAGGGCAGTGAGTGGTTGCCTAGTGGAACCACGACTCCTGCCCTGTATGCTGAGAGTGCATATGGAGACTTCATGACGGGCGGTGTCAGCAAAATGGCAGGCACCGGCGAAGAGAAAAGGAAGGAGAGGTTAGGTGGACGCAGTAACGTCGTCAGCCCTACGCCCACGAAGACAAAAAAGAAGGGGAAGAAGAAAGTTAGGGCTTCGGGGTTGAGCTACTACTGAAGCCGTGTACTTGTACACTGGGAGATACCCTATTCTTTCCTTGGTTGTTTCTTTTTTACGATACCTAATGTTTTCAATTCTCTCATCGTTCCAGCGCTTGTATGATATCTGGCATTTGTTTGACACCTGGAATAGCCTTTGGTAATGTAATCCTGTCTTTATTCTACAAGCTGTAGTTAACAGAAGAATCCATGCACATTGATACAGCTTGCATATTGTTGCGCTGTCTCATCCAATCGCGTAAATGTATGCAAGCGCTGTCCCGATCCAAGCGCTTCCCTCCACTTTCACCTTCACTTTCCCCCGCGTTACAAAGGAGATTTCTATGTCTTTAGAGTTTCGGAGTCTGTGCTGCTTCTGGTAGAACCCTGATGCTCATAACAAACAACTCGCTTCACACACTCGTTTTGCAGCTGCTCGAACATTGTCTTTGCATTCTTGTCACTTACTACACGAATACTCTCCAAGTGTGAATCGAACAGCCGATCATGTCTTTCTTCCACAACGCTTGGAAGGCTCTGGACGGCTTTGGACAAGAGGCCGGCAAACGCGTCGGCAGCGCCGCGCACCAGACATTCAAGCATCTCGACGCTTTCGGACAAGATGCGGGTAGAAAAATCGGACCTGCTCTTGGAGAAGCTTGGAAGCACATGGATGCGTTCGGTCAAGAGGCTGGAAAGCAGGTCGGCGGCGCCGCACACCAGACGTTCAAGCATCTTGATGCCTTCGGTCAAGACGCAGGTAAAAAGATCGGTCCCGCTCTGGAGGAGTCATGGAAGCATATGGATGCGTTTGGTCAAGAGGCTGGGAAACATACCAGCCTCGCGGCAGAAAGGACTAAGCAATGGGTCGAAAAGCATCCAGGAGAGACAGCTGGCATCGTCGCGTGTGTTGTGGCTGCTCCCATCGGTATCGGAGCCGCGTATGCTGTTTTGAATATGGTGGGCTTCACGGCTACGGGGGTTGCAGCTGGATCAGCCGCTGCAGCAGCGCAATCGGGGATTGGTAGTGTCGCAGCTGGAAGTACTTTTGCGGTTCTGCAAAGCGCGGCAGCAGGAGGTGCTGGTGCCACACTCGTCAGTGGCGTCGCTGGAGGCACGGCCACCGGCATTGCTGTTGCTGCCACGACTCCTGGATTGATCAAAGCTATACAGGAAGGCAAGAAGGAGGTCACGATCGATGATGTCACGTACAAAATCGAAGACAAAGAGGAGGCGGAACCGTCACCACCAGCTCAGTAGAGTCTGACAGTGTGGTCGAGTAGATTGAGGAGGGTGTGAAGGCATTGGGGCACTACATATCGCGTCAGAGTAACACGGCATGCTTACGACTGGCGAGGCATAGGGCAGAGCTACGGAGAAAGTTTACTAGTGTAGTGTCTTGCATCTTCCGTACCTAGCACAAGCTAAAGGGATCAGCTTCCGGCAGACTCAATCCAGTACTAGAAACGTGAACTTGTATGCGAGCCGCAACGAGCGCATTCCTGAGATGGTGCTCCGCGGGATCTTCGACGGCTTCGCGTCGCTCCCGAGACAAGGCTGAGCCGTTGGTGGAGCGGTTCACCGCCGGGTGACAGGCGTAGCTGCACGGGTTCCGAACACAGGATGGCGCCGATGACGCCTGCATCACAACCCGGTGAACCCAAAGCAACGGCTAATTCCAGAAGTCTGCCGTCGCACAGGTTCCTGGACTCGAGTAACTACCGCTGCACACTACCGGTCACAAGGGTTCTTGTGGAGGATTACCCGACTGCGCAGGATGAAGGATGATGCTGCGGCCGTACCCCACGCGTGCCCAGGTGATTCGCGAACCCGATAAGTACGGCGCTAGCGAGTAGCCGCGCATCTCCCCAGCTTCTTCTCCACTTTAGATAGTGTCTCTCTCTTGCTTATCTGCAAAACCCCCGATGATTCTACTCGTTTTTGCTTAGCAGGCCACCTTCTTCTTGCATATGAGATCACCAGTTGCCAGCGAGCTCGCCCAGGGAACCAACGCTCGCACCAGTCGCGGCAGATGGCTGAGGCTATCGCTGTTCCGTCACCCTCGTTCGTGCTAAATCCCCCGGAATCCGCTCCGATCGACATTAAACCCACTAGAAAGACGGCGTCTGCTTCGTGTCCAGCACCCAAGAAGGCTTCCGATACTGCTGGCGTTACTAAGAGGAAGCAGTCCAAGAGCCGTAATGGTATGCTCGCGCTCTGTCGACTCTTGCCGTCTACACGATACCCATGACTTGAGGCACTTCCGCTAAGCATTGTACTAACGTGTCTGTACAGGATGCGTTACCTGCAAAGCAAAGCGCCTGAAGTGTGACGAGAAGAAACCAACATGCGAGCAGTGTGCCAGGCGCGCAGTGACCTGCGGTGGCTACAAGAAAGACTTCAAATGGAGACCGTTTGAGGAGCCAAGCAGCTCAAACAAAGCACCTCTCAAGTCGCGCCAAGGTCAGTTCGTCGGCCACGATTTGAAAACACATCTGACAAGTCCAGGCTCAGGTCCCCAAGTACCGACGACGTCTATGCCCTCGCAATTTCAAGGCCACTCCAACTTCCAAGACCATCAATATGCCTTCACTGGCACACCGCACAACGCGTACTATCCGCCACGTCAACATCCGTACCCCTTCATGCATGGCCCACCTATACAGACATCCTTCTCACAGCCCTCATTTGTACCCACTGAGAACCTCTTCGCCGTCTCAGCAGCCTCACCCTTTATCGTCCCTCCTATGTCCATATCGCCTGCAGGTTCATATGCGCCGGGATCATTCGGGTCACAAAGCGTCTTGGGGGCCGAGAGCACGACCACTGTGCAAACAAAGGCCAACACCGAGTCAAGTGCATCTCCTGGCCAATCACCTGGACTTCTAGACCTTCTCGAACCAGGAACTGATCTTAACGAACCACCAGAGGAGTATTCCTCTTTCGTGTCTCAACATGAGGCCTTTTACCAGCCCACAGGCCTAACACCCCCAGCTTCAATGGAGGAAGACGGGATTGAAGAACTAGTGCGCGACAGTAACGGATACCTTGCAAATTTTGTCACACGATTACCATCTCCCTCACCATCGAGCTCTTCAGGATCTTCTTCGAATTCTCCCGATTTCAAGATACCTGCCCAGGTACAATTATCTCTCACATCAGCGGAATCAATTACACGACGTTACGACAGAGATACTTGTGGTGTACTCTCAGTGAAAGATGGACCCACGGAAAACCCATGGCGAACTCTTATCTGGCCTCTCACACGAGACTGCCCAGCACTCTACCATGCGATCGCATCCATGACCTCCTTTCACCAGTCGAAAGATATGCCCACCTTGCGTATTCAAGGCATCGATCATATGCGAAATGCTGTACATGCACTAGCTGCTGGCCTCCAAAATATGCGTGTTGATGCAGCTATCTCTACCACACTAGTACTGGCTTTTGCCGAATCATGGGATCAACATATCAGCACAGGCATAAACCACATCAAGGGGGCCAAGATTTTGATCAACCAAGCCCTCGTGCAACATCGCCACAAGCCAAAACATGGCGAGGAATGGACGCGGCTGAAGTTCCTGTGCAACACCTGGATTTACATGGACGTCCTTGCCCGCTTAACGTCCGCTGATGACGACGATGCATACGATGTAGACACTATACAGGAAAGTATATATGCTACTGGCGAGACAGAAACTACGCTTGACCCTTTGATGGGCTGTGCGCATACACTTTTCCCGATTATTGGCCGGGTAGCAAACCTGGTCAGAAAAGTACGGAAGTCTGACAGCAATGGGCCTACTATTATATCACAAGCAGTACAGTTGAAATCTCAGCTCGAAGAGTGGACTCCCCCTTCTTTCATCGAAGATCCCGAAGACGAGACGACAAGCCCACATGACACGATCAAAACTGCACTAGCTTACCGAAATGCCACACTACTTTACCTCCATCAAGCTGTACCGGAAATTCCATCGGAGTCGCCTAGTGTGCTCGCAAAGAGAGTGCTTTGCGATCTGGCCACCGTGCACCCGCGCTCCCGTTCAATCATCGTTCATATTTACCCACTGATGTCCGCTGGCTGCGAGGCAGTTGAGCCGGACGAGCGCGAATGGGTCACAGAGCGCTGGCGCCTGATGTCCTCAAGAATGAAACTTGGAATTATAGAACGATGCTTGGAAGTCACAAAAGAGGTCTGGAGCCGACGAGACGCCCGCGCATCAGAGCGTGTGTTACACCTAAATGATATGCGCAGCCATAGTTTCTCGCCGGACGTTGCTTTGGAACACGAGGACGGCGTCTTTTCTAGTGACTTCGACGGGAACGGCGACTTCTGTTGCCAAGAGACATCGGACTGGAAATCGGCGTTGCCTAATGATACGGAGAACCTAGACGGGATTGTTACGGTCAAGGATCGCCTTCATTGGCTGAGTGTCATGAAAGAATGGCAGTGGGAGATCCTGCTCGGATGAACATCAGCCAGGCTCGTGCTTACTCACTGCCACGTCCACTGTCTCTTCACGCAGTATCACAAGGAGCGACCTTTCTTTCGGGTCAACGAGTCAGTAATTTTTGGTACGACTGTATCATGATTCACGCCCGTGTTTCACAGCGTTTCACAACTGCTGGCTTGAGCACACGCGTCCGCATTTTGGAGTTGCATTCATTTCGCTTTGCCCCTTGGGGAGTTTGCATCACGATACAAGGAAGTTTCGTTCAGCATTTTCCAAGGCTAGGAGGAGCTTATTGAAAAATCGCCCAAGAAAGCGCGGTTCAGGGTATTCTGCCTTGAGGCCGATTGTAATGTTGGAGCTTACCGGCTCGTCTCAGCATATTGCTGCAACCATATCGACCTTATTTTAATCGGTCCCCGTTCGCACGAATACTATGCCATCCAATTTGATTGGCCACAATGAAAACTTTTGTCCATCCCGAAAACTCAAGGACCGCTCTTCATTTCAGAATTTCCTTAATCGGCTGACCGGTATGACGCGATCATTCAAGCACACATGTGCCACATGGGCCCCAGTGTTAACGTGCCGGCGCGATATACACTACATTCCCATCTCGAGATGGGTTACGTCTTTGTAGACAATCCGGAATGAACACACGCTCTTGTATACTACAGTGGCGGCGCCAGACAGGCGCAGGCTGTCAGAACGCAGCCACTGACTGCAGTACTCGCTGTCAAGAACAGCCAACCGTGACACGGCGTCACAGCGCTACGGAACGCATGATCCGTGCTCCAAGGGTCGATCATAAAGTGTGGAGACATATCATAGGCAGCCAGATTCGACCTATCACATTCATCATAAAATGCCTGTCAAGCGTTGCACACCACGTAGTCGTCATTCAGGTCAGCCTCTTACCCAACATAGGCTAGCAAGCTGCAGATATCCGACGTGCAACATGAATCTGCATGAGCAACAGAGCTGTTATGCCCCCGGGATCATATTGAACGTACATACGCAGCAAGGGCCGAGTCCTGTGGCATATTACAGTAGTAGCAATGCATACTAGGGACGCCTCGCACAATCGGACGTTTGACAAGTCCCGGTATTCTCGCTTAGATGCCCCGAGCACCAAGCGCCAGGCTGCAGGTGCGACAGAAGGCCGGACTGCAGATACCGCATCGCGTTATCGTAAAAAGAAACAGTCTTGGAAGCGCCAGATCATTCAGCCACGATCGTGTATGAACATAAACAACTGTACGCTAAATGTGGTTCTGGGCATTCCAAACGAGCCAAACTAAATCCCTCAGTCACACTGTCAAGTCAGGCTTACGCGTCATTCCTCAACTTTTCGTGACGACTCAAGAAGACAAATCTCCAGCAGGTACCCGCCTTCTGTTCTAACTCTTCCTTTGCGCAGGACACCCTGCAGAGCTCAAAGAACTCGTACACCATCTCAGTAACGATTCGACTTAGTACGTAATTCACGGGAATCTGCATAATTGAATTTATCAGATATGCAGGTACATTCTTTCCTAGATTTTCTCAGGCCAGACATGGACTATGATACATCAAAGACAGGCGCCTGACAGCCCACTGTATGTACCACGGAACACCAGTACTCAACAAGCATCAACCACGTTCACCACGCTACTGTCATCGTCGAAAGACTCAACGGATGCACAGACGTGTTTGATCCAGGGGCACTATTGGTGGCGTATTGCGCCGGAGAAAGACAATCTCAACCACGATACACGCCTTCTCACCTGATGTGATCGACACATTGGTGGCGTCTTCGCCTCACGTTTCACCTTGAATACTGATCTCATAGAGCTTGCATTGCGAACTGTACCAGACTATTGTCGAGGGTGTGACTGTGAGTGTACTACAGATATTGCAGCCTGGAAAAGTGGAATAGAACTGAAGTTGGACGAGCACTTATAATGGTCTTATTATCTGAAGAAGGCAGATGAATAAATCTTCTGAGATATATCATAGTGATTGCTAGGATGTAATCTAATGTGCGATTGTTTTCTCCTACTACGCCGTCATCTTGCGTTGTCTGTCTCTAATGCTCAGTACTAACTTGAGGCTTTGTCTCAATCGCCTTGACCTTGGAATTAGCAAGCGTGATCGTCTGCACCCAGTTTCGACCCAATTCATCCCCAGCGGCCAACCGCTCCTTGAGTCTAGCGATGCGTTTGTCAGACTTGGACTGACGGCAGCGCAAGAACTCGATTGTTTTATCCTTTGCGTGAAGCTTAGTCCAGTGTATGAGAACAAAATCGTTGGGTCCTTGCTGGCCCTGTTGCTGCTCGTCCTCAACCATCGTGGGATATTCCTTCTGCTGATTCTTCAACTTTGTCCACGTGGCTTTACGTTTAGCAGCCGCTTCATGTGCTTCTTCAAGTTGCTTCGACAGATCCTCAAGCTGAAGCTCCAGAGTCTGGATTCTTTCATTGCTAGCTTCGTCGTTGCGGCGAATACACTCCTTGAGCTCCTTCTGAATCCCCTTTAGATCAGTGATCTCGCTATCCCTATCAATGAGTGCTTCCTCCAAGTCGGTGATCTCGCTTTCCTTAGCTGCAAGCGTTTCGGAGGTTTGCTGGAAGAGGTTCTGGTTGAGCTCAGACTGTTGAGTCAGCTCTCCATTACGCCTTTGTAGATGAGCATTGTCCTGAGCTAATTGATCGTTCTCCTGTGAGAGAGACACGAATGAGGGAGTGATAGAAGACGTGGTTGACGCCGGTGACAAAGCCACTGCGGAGTCGTTGCGGCGAAGCATCTTATCGAAGAAACTCAGCTGCTGAGGCTTAGGAGTGAATTCAGCGGACATGCTGCTAGGTTTTAGGGTAACTACGGTATGAGACGTTGGGCTACTGATCGTCAAGCATCGGCATATGAGGTACTTTGGAGGATACAGTAAACTCTGAATCAAGTGCCTAATTCTAGCTTTCTGGAATGTATATGTCGCTCAATAGGATAAATCTTATAAGTATCATGCCTAAAATGTGTGTAGTAACAATGTGGAGCATTGTCCGTCCACCAGCTTAGTAACATAAGACATTGTCATGCACTAGAATCAAGAAG
>Ga0265797_10000587_pt1 | contig 66193 bp, 64 predicted proteins | sample P2T30metagenome_FD_192433 | JGI IMG/M metagenome (GOLD analysis project Ga0265797, IMG submission 192433) | Plant litter microbial communities from East Loma Ridge, Irvine, California - P2 T30 | ecosystem: Environmental > Terrestrial > Plant litter > Unclassified | place: USA: California... | reverse complement strand
AGCCATCGCGCCAAGTACGCGACGCCCAGTCATGCAGCTACACGGTTATCGATAACCACGACAATGTGCTCTTGCGCCATTCGTTGTTAGCGATGGCACAGTGGCATTGCGCAATGCAAGCCAACATCATACCATATATTATAAAGTTCAGCCCTAACTTCTTCAGCGGTCTTATGCCGCCTCCGCGAGGAACAGGCTCCGTCTCGAGGACAGCCGGACATTTTTAGTTCTTCGCCGAACGACGTAAGACGTAATCATCTGACACCAGCCATCTATCCATGTTCGCAGCACTTTGCATTGCACTCCATGACGGCTTCACGCTTTGTCGAAGGAGACTCGCACTCTCTTCTTCTACCACGGCACCCTACTATGTCGGCCTGTAGCAGAATAGCAGGACAGAATCGCACAATCGATAGCACTCGCCTTAAAGCTGACAGCAAGCATTTCCCGGGCACACAAGAGCACGATCAAAGGTCCCGGTTCGCCATTCGACGGCGGGTTTCCCGGACTTGGGTATAGAATGACAGCAATATGAAAACTGGAGCAGTGATTCGATTTGCCATGCATCTCAAACATGTAGGGACGTCTGATCCCCATCAGGGGGAGGACGGCATTCGGAAATGCAAGAACCGATCATTGCTATAGATTATCGCCAAGTGCGCAAAGTCGCCAGAACAACTTCAAGGCAACGTGGAAATGTTTTGGAATGCTACGCGACAAACACGTTGGTGGAAACCAGAAAAATAAAATCGCTTCGTTTGCTTGTAGGAGCATTTCATTCGACCCTACTTTTCCCAAGACCGATTGACCGTTCGACAATGCATATCGACCACAGTTCTCCAAGACACGCATCTCCGCTCACACAACGATCACTTCGCCTCCTCCCAGGGCACCGCCTTATTAAGATCCCTCCAAAGCTTCTCTGACTCACTCCCGTGCGGCGGCGGGTTGAACCCCTGCACCCTCCACAGCCTCCGCTCCGTCTCATCCACATGGAACTCCCAATCGTAGCCCTTGTCCGCGATATGCGGCTTCAGCGCCTCATCGATCCTGTCGGTCATGGAGTTGTACACCTCGTCCTGGTTCGGCAGCGTCACGGCTATGTGATCGATCTTCAGCCTGATGAAGGGCGTGCCGGTGTTCGGGATGCCGCCGATGTAGGTGTTGTTTTGCGGCAAGGTGATGAAGTTGACGATGACGTAGAATTTGGGCAGGGCGGCTTTGCCTTCGTGGTAGATTTTGGTGATGTCTTTGGACAGGGCTTCTTTGGAGGCGTTGTCTTCGAAGGTGCCTTCGGGGTGGTAGATGTTCCAGAGAGGCATGTTGTCGGAGCAGGAGTAGACGACTTGAGAATGATGTGCTCCGTCGATGTGGTTGTTGGTCGAAAAGAAGTGGTTGCTTGCTATTTGATATAGGGAAATCGAACGTAAGTTGATACTTAAGCTCCAGAGTGCAGCTTGTCAGATCTGGGCCGGTACTTAAACATTGCCACGTTCCACAGATCCTGTGGAGGACACAGCTTAGTAGCTCATGGCGTAGGCGGTGGAAGCTCCATGTCTGAGTCTGATCAGTAATCGCCTCCAGACCTACCAAAACCTCCTGATTTGAGATCTCACTAGCATACAATCGATGATGCCATGGTCCATATAAGCCCACTTGCATACGCAAGAAGCTACCGATTGGAACCTGCCCATTCCAAAGACCTGAGTCGGCGTCAGATTATGATCAGTAATCAGGCTTGAAACCCTCCGTAACCTTAAACAACACCTTGACCTGGGGAAAGCACCAACCACTCTTGGACCCGGCTTGTAGCACACGTCGCTGACGAGCTCCAGGGTATGTCTTTCGGCCGATAGAAACCTGACGAGCATGTGCTGCGGGGCGTGTTCGGAGGATAATCAGAATGGTACCACAGGTTTGTCGTTTGAGGATTATGTGATCACACGATACAGTATGCAACGAGCTTCGGTTTGGCATTGACAAAGAAGAGTATTAATTGTCGTCTTCCCATCTTGTGCATGTTTCTACAGTTTCACCGACAGAGACCATCCCTCAAATCCTTCACCGTCATCCTTCTATATCGCCCGTGCTGATCAACACAACATACAAACGATGTCTTCCTCGCCCATCACATTCATCACCGGCGCGACAGGCTTCATTGGCTCACACGTCGTCAAAAATGCCCTTGCAGCCGGCACCCGCGTACGCCTGAGCGTAAGAAAAGAAGAACAGATCGAAACGCTCAAGCAGCTCTTCTCGGCCGAACCCAATCAGCTGGAGTTTGTCGTCATTCCCGATATCTCAAACCCAGAAGCGTTCAAGGGGAAGCTGGACGATGTCGAGCATGTTCTCCATTTGGCCTCGCCGATGCCAGGCAAAGGAGAAGACTTCCAGTCAGACTACCTGAAGCCGGCTGTGGAAGGCACAGTGTCTGTCTTGAAAGCGGCCAAGGCATCGGGCAGTGTGAAGAGGGTTGTGGTCACGTCGTCTGTACTGGCGGTCATACCGCTTGGGAAGATGAATGCGACTGATTTGCACATCAAAGGTGAGTTGGTGCTCTTAGAAGAACTTGTCAAAAGATTTTTCGGTTCGTGTTCATGGCTGACTTTACCACCATTTAACAGAGGACCAAGACCAAGACCTCAAAGTCGATCCCAATATGGACTGGCCAGAAGGCTTCGCCGGTCACGGCGCGAAGTACCACGCATCGAAGATCCTCGCCCACCAGGCCACGACCGCCTGGATGAAAGAGAACAACCCCGACTTCTCACTCGTCACTATCCATCCCACCTTCGTACTAGGCCACAGTCTCATCCAAAAATCGGCCGCAGACATCAGCGGCATCAACGCTCTCTTTTGGAGTACATTGCAAGCCGACAAGCCACAATTCCCTTCTATCGTCGTCGACGTAAGAGATGTCGCGGATGCTCATCTTAAAGCTGCCACGGTTCCTACGAAAGAGCAAACGACTGAGTTCCTGTTGTCGGGAGATAAGACATCTTGGGATCAGGTTGTGTCGTTCATCAAGTCAGAATTCCCAGAAGTCAAGCTGGGCTGGACACCGCCGTTCGAAAAGGCTTCCGAAGTTGATACATCCAGGGCCGAGAAGGTGCTCGGCATAAAGTGGCGTTCTACGGAGGAGATTATCAGGAGCACGATTTCGCAGCAGCTTGCCTTTTTGAAGCAGTAGGAACTTTGTGCTGAGGCTCTTGTGGGGACTAAGTCTTTAAAGCCTATCAACAATCTGAATAGTTGGCACGATCGAACAACCTTTAAGTTCCCCTTTCCGATACACTGCATTCGCTCCTTGTGCAGAATTCATTATCTTTGACGTGCTAAGTTGGTATTCGAACTGTCAATCATCACGCCGTCGGCTTAGCCTCCGCCCTCGCAACCTTCTGCAGAGTGACCTCAGCAGTACGCTTCGCCGCCCTCGGTTTGCACACCGTGCCAATAGTCTGCGAGGTAGTCATACAAACCGCAGTGCGAGTAGTCGGCGTTGCAGTCTCCTTGATACTAGTCGTAGGCCTCACACCAACAGTAATATCCGCATTGCCCGTTCCCTGCTGACCTTCCACGACAATGAAAGTGTTCTGCAAAGAGCCCAGCGGCAAGCCAGCGGTTATCCAGGCTTTGTAGTGGTTGTTGAAAGTGATTGTGCCGCCGCGGCGGTTGGTTCGCCTGACGGACCAGTACTGGCGGAGGTTGCCGTTGTATTTGGACCACAGTTCGTACTGGGCGCCGTCGCTGTTGTGGTAGCCGTAGAAGGACTGGCCTGCATTATCGGAGGGGTTGTGGTCTGCGAACGCTTCTACGACGTAGAACTCGACGAAAGGGTTTTGGGAGAAGCCGTAAAGGGCGAGGTAGGAGTTGCCCGTGGGGTTGTATTTCGCGGTGTAGTTGACGACACTGTTTGATTTCAGATAATGTATCAGCGACTAGCGGACCAGGTTGAGAACGAACAGATTCGGGCTTCCTTTGTAGCCTTTGCCAGCGACAAAGTTGCCTCCCGGACCGAGCACCCAGTCTAGAGTGAACCGGCCGGCAGCAAGGCTCTTGTATGTGTAGTTCGTGGTGTCTTCGCCATTGCCCCAGTTCTGGATCTGGAACTGCTGGCTCTGAGCCACAGCGAAGAAAGCGAAAATAGCAATAAAATTATTCTTCATGGTGAGCATCTTTGAGCTACTGTGCAGGTTGGTGGAAGAAAATTGCTACGCAATGCAACTGCACTGCTTCTTATACTCTCGACCACGCGACAACACTGCAATGTGCAACTGCTGAGATATGACATCAATCGTGAGACCTCGTGTTGATGGTCTGACATGATGGATGTCGCTTCATTTAACCGTTAGCGAAGGTGCGCGTAGATGCAGTGTAGTTGAGCTGTCGCATAAGCATACAGCGTAGATCTCCTATGCGCTGAAAACTATCGATTCGTGCATTGCGCGCGGGACGTAGTGGATGTATTCGATACTCAGTATTCTCGAGCAAAAGGGCTCCAGTGTACGTCATTCAGCATAAGCTGAGCTCTCAAGATAGTAGCCGCAAGTGTGACTTGTGTACTTCGGAGGCGAGATAATTTATGCGTGAAAATACCGTGGATGGTTATACCGGGTGCTCGTAACGACTGAGAGCTGTAGCAGGGTAGGTCTGCAAAGATACCTCGGATACGAACCGACCTTTGGTCCAAATACGAAGGATCTACACATATTGCCTGTGTGGGGACTGCTGACGCGAGAAGGCGATGCCAATCAGTTAGCCGAGTCCACTGGCAAAGCTTAGATTCTTCTTGGGACAACGCCGTCAATATATTGCTGATCAGACTGTGCAATCTATCACTGCACGTCGGAGCCTGACCGGGATTCAGGTACCTTGACCTTCTGCATCGAGGGCTGACTTCCGAAAATCGTGATACTCAAAGCGCAGTCGCTTCGGACAAGACAACACTCATTCTCCAGAGTCGGAAGGATGTCGTCCTAATTTAGATTTCGGCAGCGGGTAAATTGTATGCAAGGGATGGCAGGCAGCTGTATACCCCACGAGGAATTGGAGTCTCCGGCCCGGACGCCGAAAGATCGTTTCGAGTCAAGCGATCCGTACATCGGAGTGTGTAGAAGGTCTTCGAGAATCTGAAACACAGGATGAGCATACACATGATCGAGGGCTATCTGCAAGAGGGCTTTATGCATGAGGGTTTTCTGCAAGAGGGCAAGCTTTCCAGAACGTTGGCTATAAGGCTGATCTTGAGAAATGGGGAAGTTCGCGATAGTTTAGAGCAGCAGCCGAAACGTACATATAAGGAATCTGGAAATGTCAGTATTATTAGTCTATATTGTATCATTATGCGTTAGCTTCGGACGTGTGTCTGGTCTATTTTACACTCCGGATTTCCCTTCCTCGAAACTCTTGCGTTGGCGGTTCATCTCCCAATTCACGTACACGTACGAACCCGCCGCCCAGGTTGCAATATAGCTGAACAGCACTCCGAGAGACAGCCCGAAAGCTATGTGGAAAGGCAATAACCAGATAACTGCAGAGACACAGCCAATGTATACCGCAACGCCAATTTCCCACCACAACGTGAGCAGGACGAACATGCGCCGGAATGCTTTGCTCGTCTCGTAGCGCTGGTTGTAGCGTACACGGAATTCGCGATCCTGTAGTCCGTCCACAGCGACGAAATCCTCGGCAGCGTAATAGATGAATGGCCGTATTCTGGTACCTCGTTCGTGAGAATTGATGCCGATTGGGATTTTGATCGGTATTAGCGTCGTGACGACCATCAGGGCGCCGAGGAATGCCATGAGGCAGGAAGGGCCATACAAGTAGAGCTCGGGAAGTACCAGCGACGCTCCAGTCACGAATGGGATAAGTGCGATCAGCATCGCTACCAGGTAAACCCAGCTTGTTGCATCGAACTCCCAGCGGCTGCGCGATAACAGTGGTGCGCACTGGTCCTGTCGGAAGAAGAGCCGCCAGACTCGCGCCAACAAAACGTAGGCCTCTCCGATACCGAACATCGCAACGGCAGTTCCCATGATGTCCTCGTCGAACTGAGGTAACTCGATTGGACAAGATTCGCCCCGATCGTGCCAAGTTCTGCAGTCCTTCTTCCAGGTCGCCCGGTGCTTCAGGTACCAAGTATAATAGATGATGCAGGGGATCACAAGGTCGCATAGCACGATCATTGGAAGGCCCAAAGTTATTCCAATATGTTCCAGAGGGTGCGACTTCTTGTTCGCCAGCTTCGTAAGCTTCTTCTTTAATCGTGGTTTCTCGTCGGGCGCTACGCCGTCTACGTCCTCAGCGGTAGCGCAATTCACATCCACTGGCCAGGCAAATTCTTCAAGCTGGCGGTCTCTCGCAGTGCCTGTCACTGTGGCCATAGAGCTGGAGTGCAGGCGCTGCGCACGCTGCTGTGTTTCACTGTAACCTCGCCCTCGAGATACTGCGGCCGAGCTCATTTGTGTGTCTGGTGTGTTCAGGCGCTCTGGTGTATCCAAGCGCATATCTTCGGGTATGCCTTCCAACCCATTGCTTTGATGCCACGCGGCAGCGCTGAATCGATCCAATCTCTCTTGCTTCGTTTCTTCTCTGTATGGCTGATCCGCTTCACCAGCTTCGCCAATGCTTCTCTTGCTCGAGCTCTTGCTCGAGGGCCTCTCGACGTTCTCCATCTTTTCCCCGGTGTCGCTCCAGTGGTCGTGTAGACTTCAACGCCGGGTTCGTAGCCTCGTTCCTGTGGTGTGTCGCGTCTCCCACGCCAGTGCCGAAGAAAGACAAGAGCACTTACCTTTGCGCTCCATTAGGAGAGGCGAGTCAGGCATCAGGCGCCCTGGGGGGAGATACCATAAAACTAGTCGCACCCACCGTCATACCCTTGCCGTGAAGATTCAACGGCCGATGATGATATGCCGGTCCGCCGACTCCGTCGCAATCCGGGGGCCATTTTTTACAGTAAATCAGATCAATTCCGAGATGGAGCCGACAGGATCGCGTTCTAGTGTTGCGTAGCATGGCCGTCTTAACCAAAGGTGAACAAGCGCTCAGGGGAACGAGTCGTAACGAGGACTGCTGCGCGTTTCGGTTGTGTGCCAAACGTTGGTGCGGCATGAACTTTGCGGCAGGCGCTGGGCACCTCCTTTTCTATTTGCGTTTGGCATTTCTTTGAAGTGCAGGATATCGCCGACATGCTCTCGGAAGTGTTATCGCCTGTGCATGCCTCAGGTTCCTCGCAGCTCCCGTGCGCCAATGTAATCCGACAATAGCATGATGTTGGCTCTCTCTGGTATTCTCGCACCATTTCGGCACACATCTACCTTTGCACCTCCGTCTTTGACTATGGCATTACCGCTCACCACGCCATGCCACTGTTCCACTGACCTACGCTCGCTGCTTCTCTAAACCTGCAGAACAACACGACCTGACGATGTCCAACGCCGATGTCAGAGACTGAAGCATACTGTTCTGGACGGATCAAGGCACGGAGCGAGAATCTCAAATTGTCAGGCAGATATTTTGTCATTTCTCATTGTTAAACCTAGCTATCAAGCTGGCTTACATCAACAGACTCCAATATTGTTGTCCGCATCATCATCCATCACAAGCCGACTGGAGCGGCACAGTGGAGATTGTCCATCTAGTACCTGTCACCACCAAAGTCGCGGCCGAAGCTCTGCTGAAGGTGGCCGTGGGGCTCCTGCTGCTGGGGGTTGTACTCGTCGTACTGGCCGTAGTGATGGTCGTAAAGCTGCTCGGCGTTCTCGCGGGCCTGGCGCTTGGCCTTCTCGCGGTCGATGAAGTCGGCACCCTTGGTCTCGGCAAGACGGTCGACCTCACCACCGGCGAAACCGGCGAGGAGCTCCTTTGCGAAGCCGTGGGAAACAGTCTTGCCTATACACTGGTCAGTGGTTGATGACTAGGCGTGATGGAGCAGTGGATGTCCCTTACCCTCTTTCCTCTGCTTGTCTTCGAACATCTTCATGGCCATGAAGGAAGCGCCGCCGGCGAGCAGCTCGTGGCTGAGCTCGGCCTTGTTGTCATCCTGGTAGACCTGGTTGTAGTTGTCCTGGGCGTCGCCTTACGAGTGTTAGCTGCTGGCCAATGGTCATCAGGAAGCGACCTATCTTACCGAAACCGAACATGTTGGCTAGTGGTATGTGTGAAGATTGGTTGTGAAGGTAGGGTGCGTGGTTCAAGTTGTCAAGTTTGGGAGAGCTGTGAAGAGTAAGATGTCAAGAGAAAGTGAGCAGCATTGGACAGCTGCAGGCAGGTTTTATAGCTTCGTTGTCATCGAGGTGCATTGGTGCACATGCACCTAGTCTGGGCCCTTAAACTCTGCTTGCGTCACCCTCTAAACCCATTCCACATGATTCTACCAATGCACGCAACACGCCACCTTTCAGCTGCCACTCGAGCCACTTGACATCAGAGCGGCATGGGTTATCCGCACGATCCGGCAAGCGGGTGTTGGACAACACATCGATTCATGGATGAATACGTGTTGGCCCTGGAAGTTGTTTCAGATAGCAAGAGTTGAACCGAGTTGAATGGTGATAACAGGGTACCTATAATTGCTCGTGATAATGCAGGTCCTACGGACATCCCGATACCGCGAACTCAATGTTGACCATCGTGTTTATTTCCCTCATCACGACCCCGCAGACGACCCTGACCGCTCGCAAGGCCGAGAAGGCCAAGCAAAGCAAAGCGCGGACAAGCAACGACAAGCTCTCAGATCCACTTGGCGCTCGATCAGCCCGCCAGCCGCATCCACATCCTTTAGCCTTACGCTGGTCGAAACAAGTCCCTGCGCCTTGCTCACTACTGGAAAGCAAGAGAAAACAGGTTATCGCCCTGCACAGCCTCGTCGCCATGCCTGGACGCCTGCCAACGACCAAGGACTTCCCGAGCACGGTCAAACTGTCAATTGTGCCACGTAAGTACGTCAGCCACAGTGCCACACCATCATCACCAATCTAGGTCCCGAAGGTCTGCCCTCGCTTAGCACACCTGTGGGGAGAAAGGCTATCTGGCGCAGACATCCAGGTCCTCAGGTCTGGACACCAGCCTTACGAGCCCACGGGTCGACCCTCGCTAGCGCTGCCCGCAAGGCGACCACACGATTGTTATTCAACTATCAGAGTTCCAACGCTGACGGCAAGCCCTCGAACAGCGCCCAAGGATGACCCTCCGACCAACGTGTTGATCCTGCTGCATGGCTTGGGCGACGGGCACGATGCTTTTGCCACGCTCGGCAGGCAGATGAATCTGCCGGAGACGGCGTGCGTGTCTGTTCGGGGACCCAAGGCCTTGCTTGATTTGGAGGGCGCGCATTGGGGCGACGATATCATTTTCGATTCTACGACTGGTGGTCTCGATGCCGATTCGGGGTTGAAGGAAAGCACGGAGTTGCTTAAGATTTTGATCAAGGAATCGCTGCTTGAGAAGTGTGGCTATGCGCCGAGAGATATTGTCATCTTTGGTTTTGGCCAGGGAGGCATGGTGGCGTTGAGCGCAGCTCGTAAGTCACGAAGTCTTCCTCGCAAGCAACTCGCTACTAACCATCATGCTATCAGTTGCCATCCAATCCTCCGCCACCGACGCCACCACAAGTGAGCTCGGTGGTGTTATCAGCATTGGCGGCGCACTTCCCAGCGAAGCACCCGCCGGCTTGGTCTCGAAGTGCAAGACTCCTGTCCTCGTATGTGCTGGCCAGGACCGCTCGGTCATCACTTCAACCGCTGAAGACAAGCTCAAGCGTCTGTTCGAGTTCACGGAGATCAAGCGCTACCGCAAAGCGGGAGACAGCATGCCGAGCAACCGCGACGAGATGATGCCCATCATGCAATTCTTCTCTCGCAGGCTGAAGAGCATGAAGGGCGTGCCGAAGGGAAGTGTGGAGATCTCTTAGTTGGATAGCTGATAACGAAGAAAACTTTGTAAAGCTCAAACAGTAGCTTCATGCATCATGGAAACGCTCGAGCAGACATGGATTACAAAGTCTGCCTTCCACGACTCACATACCAGCCTCCGCATAAGCCATCTGGCTCCTGATGTCTCTCACCAATCCCTTCGCCTCCTCAACTTCCACACCATCCTGGCAAAGCTCATTAGCCAGCTCCATTGCCCTTTCCAGCTCGCCACTGCGATGACACCAGCGTGCCAACCACAACCGTGCCCGACTAGTGATCTGCATAACACCCAATCCAACATCACCATCCTCCGGTCCTTCTTCCTGCGCAAGCGTAAGTTCCATATACGCCGCAGCCTCTTCCCACGCGCCGTCTCGCTCGTAAAGCAACGCAATGTCGTACAAGATCTGCGGATCAAGCGCACCACCAACAGCCTGCGCAAGCGGATCTGCAGACTTGCCGGAAGCAAAACTTCCAGCGGCGGAAGAGTTGTCAACTTGGCTGCCGACGACGAGCGCACGTTTGTAAGCCTGCACGGCGTTGGCGAGCTTGTCGCATTTGGCGTATGCGTTGGCGACTGCGGCCCACATCTTTGGGTCGCCTGGGCAGAGCGCGGCGGCGCGTTGGTAGTAGAATAGTGAGTAGCTGTAGCATTCGAGCATTTCGTAGCCTTGGCCCAGACCGTACCAGGCGCGGTAGTCTTTGCGGTTGGCGTCGACGGCGCGGCGGTAGCTCTCGATGGCTGCTTGTGTGTTTTTCAGTTCGATGTACTCGTGACCCATGAGAGTCCAGGCGGCCTGGAAGGCACGGTCGAGAGCCAAAGCGCGGCGGAAGTGGAGGACGGCTTTCTCGTGTTCTGAGATTAGGGAATAGTAATTGCCGAGAATACAGTTCGTCTCAGGTCGGAATTTATCTGTGTCGCTCGCAGTGGCGGCAAGTGTGGCTAGTTTGGGTCGGTTTGGAAGGACATAGAGCAGGTTGCTGTAGATCTCAAGACCGTCAAGGCGATGAGGGTGTTCGGCGATCAGGCCATCAAACAGCTGCATGGCTTGCTCGTGGTCTCGAGAATGGTAGTAGAGCAAGGCCTTTTGTTGCTGTAGGAAGGCCGATCGAGGAAAGATCTTCTGGATCTCAGTGAGTGTGTTGTAGACCTCCGGAGTCGTCTGGTAGAGTTCCTGGCTGCAGTAGATGTGGAACATGAATGTCATGATGTTGCGTGGCAGGTGCTCGCTGATTTGCTGCAGCTCCTCAGTCGATCCTATCGAGGATGCTAGTTCCTGCCATGCTGCCCAGTTGTACGGGTTGATGTCGACACTCCGCAACAACCACTGTTTGGCCAGGTTCTCTGACTTTGACTTCATGAGCGTCACGCCGTACAGATAGTCCAGCCATCCTTGAGAGTTCCCTTTTTCTTCTAAGCCGCCACGCGCATTGAAGTACGTCTCGAGGACAGCAGAGATGCCGGGAAGTTCCTTGTTAGATGTCACTGGTCCGTCAGCCGGGCCCAGGATAGTCTCTGAGTCTTCCAGCTTGCGTTTCTCGCCCGACATATAGCGTGCATACAGGGCGAGGAAGAGTGATTTCTGACTGATGTTCTTGGGCAGTGTTGTTGTGAGCGGCTTCGTCGAGCGCGATGCGTCCAGCGAAACTCTCGTCTTGGCTTTTGGAGTCAATGATAGCCTGGTTGGCGAAACTAGATCTGGCGCTGGCGTGGCATGTGGGATCTGCTGTGGGAGGAAGACTCCCGCACAACGATCAAACTCTCGACAATCAAAGAACGATTTCGCCAGAAGATACCGAGGGAGCTCCTTCGCTTCAAGCCTGGCTTCCCTACGGTCGGGGTTTGTGTTGAGCGTGCTGATGGGTTCTTCGACATCCTCGTCGACATCCGTGTCGTCGGCATCGTCCGCATCTAGGGATGAGTACGGAGGTGCGAAGGAGTTTAGCAGCTCTGCCGACCTGACAAGTCAGCGTGGTGCTGGAATGATTGAGAGTGCTCCCATTGTATTACCATTTGGCGGCGAAATATAGACATCGCTCGTTGCACTCGATTACTGCCCGCTGGAGCTGTGTCTGGAGCTCAAGCTGCTGCTCTGCTGAGAGAGCCATGATGGAAACGCGATTCGTGCGCACGTGAATCCTGTAACTCAAGGCTGGTCACGAGACTGCGTCTGTTGCGGTAGTAAAGTACTGTATATTTCAGTTTCGGATGTGCTTGGACCGAGATTGGTAGGGAAACGCAATCGATGGAGTGGTTTTGGCAAGCGCAAACAAAACAGCGGGCCTTTCCGCTCGCTTCGATTTGACTTCGTCAAAATCAAGCTCTCAGTTCCTGACTTCCGTGACACTTCAGCCGATTCACGATACTTTCAGGTACAAATCTTGTGACATGACTGCCATCGTTCATGGCGCCTGTAGTCGCATTCTCAGTCGCTTTGGCCACTGAACATGACAAGATAGCTTTGGTGGTCTTCATCTAGAGTGTTCCCAGGGTCTACGGCCCCCGACCTCGCCAGACCGCAGGCCAATCTTCAAACTAAGCTAGACCAATCGATCCACCGATCTCCAGGAGCGGGCCACCTTACCGTCGGAACGTCTACTTTCCGGGTGGAACCAACACTTTCGAAGGACTCGGTGGACTGACGGAGGCGAGGAGGATGCAAACTTATATTGCTTACTGATAGGTGGCATACTCTGGTGATGCACTCGTCGCGCTACCGGCACTTTTCCCCGCCTATCAATGCAACCAAACTTCCAACCGGCGAGACTTGCAGCCCGCGCCTGCTAGGGATTGTTGCGATGGGCCCTAAGCGAGCTCATGCCTGACTAGGGCAAGTCCTAGCTTGATGTATAGCATCGCCTATATACACGCTTGCATCTCATGACCTTTCGCTCTCGTCCTCTTGCATTTGTTGTCTGAGCAGTCTCTCACATACCGTGACCATGGCGTTCGAAGCGCTTGTCGGTTCTGGCAACACTCTCTTGAGTGTGGCGTTCCTGTCGATTGCTATTCTCACCACTGCGGTTCTATACGCGTTCCGGGGACCACCCCTTCCCAAAAATGCGCCTCGACTGGTCACTGAAGCATGGCCAATCATCGGTTCCATGCAGTTCTTCACTCAGAGAACGGAATTCTTCCAAAGGCAGGTGGCGCACTCGCCGACCGGAAACTTCAGCTTCTACGCGGGTGACAAGCCAGTCATAGGCATGTCAGGCGACGAGGAACGACGCATCTTCTTCGACTCGAAGCATCTGGGTTTTACCGAAGGATATGGAGCTCTTCTTGGCGGGAGTCCAACAGTCAACAAAAAGAATAACAACCCTCTTGCGCCGCCTGAGAGCCAGTCCGATGGCTTTGGCAACTACTTCTCCAGGCGTTTGACCGCTATGTTGAAAGGTCCAATTCTGGCCCAAGGTCTTCCACAACTGCTGGAGGACGTACATGCCAGCATCAAAGATCTTGCCGCACAAGAGAAGAAGACAATAGACCCATTCGACAACATCTATCGGCTTGTATTCCAGCTTACCATGCGTACTGTGGCTTGCGTTGAGATCGCTAGCGATCCTGAAATGCTCAGGAGGGTATTGGGACTGTTTGAGACGATCGAGAGTACGGCAACGCCACTTTCCATCATGTACAGCTGGATGCCTTGGCCATCTCAGTTCCGCCGTACATATGCCGGCGCCAAGTTGTACATGATTTTCAAGAATATCATCGACAAACGTGCGCAGGAGGGGAGAAGGGAGGATGATACGCTGCAGTACCTCATTGATCAGGGAGACGATGTTACCAAAATCATCACGGTGGGTAGTTCTTGCTGTGAAATTGTACTCTGTCGTCCACGCTGACAATTGCATTAGTTTGTGCTCGGTGCTCTCTTTGCCGGTCAACTCAATTCTGGAATCAACGCTGCATGGATACTGCTCTATCTGGCCAAAGACAAGAAATGGCACGACCGGGTTCTCGAAGAGGTAGAATCAGTCGCTAACCGCTACTCCTCCGATACTACCCTCCCTCTCGTCGACCGCCTCATGCAAGTCCCTGTGGAAGCCTGGGAGTCCGAGTTCCCAATGACCGATCTTGTGCTCAGAGAGAGCATCCGCCTGCAACTTCCTGGCGCTGCTTTCCGCAAGAACATCTCCGGCCGACCAATCCCTCTCAACAAAGAGGGCACAGAAGTCATCCCCACGGACGCATACGCCGCGTTCGCCGTTGTCAACATTCACCGTAACCCGGAGATCTATTCTGACCCTGAGACATTCGACCCCGAGAGATATTTCCCTGACCGTGCTGAGGACAAGAACAAGCAGTTTGGTTTCATTGGCTGGGGCGTTGGCAGGCATCCTTGTCTCGGTATGAGGTTTGCGAAGTTGGAGAACAACATCATCACTGCTTTCTGGATGGCTGCTTTCAAGGACATGCAGCTGGTGGACAAGAAGGGAAATGCGTCGGGACTGCCGGCAGTTGACAGGAACTTACACTCTGCGGCTAAGCCGACGCAAAAGGTATACATCAACTACAAGCTGAGGGAGGAATGAGGTTATGGTGGTGTATAGCCTGCTCGTTGGAGATTTGACAAATAGACCTGATGATGATGACGACGGCAATGAAGACGGAATCCTCCTGTATGGCTCCGCGGATATCGAGTCCCCATTACATTGCACATTGCTCGCTACATGGCGTCGTCTAGCAAGGCTTCCATTCTGGCTCCAGCGTCCCTTGGGTACATGCTGGGCTCGCTCAAATTTTCGTGAGTCTTCGTCCACAAAGTTCGTCAGCACGTGCTTGCCATGTGGTGACAGGAATGTACGTGAACATTTATGTATAACTTATCGTCAGTTACAAGGGGTAAGTAGGGTTAGTGTTGTCAAGACCAAATGGCAAGAAAAAGCACTTTTTTGTGTGTAATGATTGATTTCTGGACTTTGGAATGTCTCAAGAGCTATACGGTGCCTCGAGGATGAATCGGTTGGAATGGCAGTGTCGCTAGATGCCAGAACGATGGTACCGTTGATTTTGTCAGCGAACCATCAATCAAAAGCCTGGACTGTATAATTCTGGGCAGCCGTTTCACGATAAATATAGCCCTTGATAACCGTTCGAACTTGCCACGAGAGTATATCAACCATTGATCAGCTTACAAGACCATTTTCTACTACAGGCACAACTACTCATACATCAGCAATGATTTCCTATATCTCATTGGCACTCTCGCTAAGGTGCCTAATCAAAGGCAAAACCCACGTGAGAGATGGACCCTGTAACGTGCAAGCGATTTGGAGCTTGCAGTGAACGCAACGGGCCGTCAATAATCAATGCGCTCAATACTAGACTGGGGTATCGTCACCATCAATCAACGGGGGGCGAGAGCCTCCATGTCTCTGTCCATATAATCAAACTGCAACCGCGGCCCCGTTTCCTAATTCCCTAGCAATCCACTCTCTTTAACGTGCATCAAACATTATGTCTCTTGTTTACACCTAGTCTCACTCTCTTGTACGAATACACTGCACGCGGGACGATGGAGCCCAGCAACAACACTCCGCGACGGACCATGTCCGCCAAACGGGCCTCGATGCGACCATTGGACGTTCGTCGCATCCTCGCCGATCAGGGTGCTTCAGAGGCTAGGCCTTCACCCACAGACTATGTCGCTTCTCCGCCTAGTCCGTCCGCCAGTCAACACTCCACCGAATCATCAGGGCGGACGAGCTTTCAGAGCCATGGCAGGACAATGTCCATGGCCTCGGTCAATAGCAGCACCACCACAGGGAGGCCGAACCGCTTCTCAATGCAGTTCCCCATACAGCCTACGACACGCGAGCAGTCGCCGCATAGACCGACTTCCTCTCCATCTAAGGACTCCGCACCCGTGGTACCCGACGCGCGCAATGGGCCGACCGATACCAATTTTTTGACCGCCATTGCTGCGCAAGAGCGTCGGGTTCTTGAATTGAAGGAAGAATTGCAGCGCGCAGAAACAGAGCTGAAGAAGTTGAAGAAGAGCTGGGCGAACCACGAGGTCTACAAGAAGAAGAACGACGTGCGCATGCTGGCGAAGCTAGAGCCGGTCAACACTGCGCCTTCGACACCGGTCAGCCAGGAGGACGAAGATGGCTCAGGAGCGTGGCTACAGCAAGAGATGGAGCGCAGAAAGGCACTGCTGAGCGGCACGCGGACATCTAGTAGGACCGTGTTCTCGGGCTCGAGGCATACGCGTACGCTGTCGCTGCTTTCACCTACACGAACAGCGGATGGCACAACACCTTTAGTAAAACACCCGCCGCGACGGGATAGCCTGAAAGCAGGTGTGAAGAAGGCGAGTACGGAGAGTCAGAGGCCTCCTCTACAGCACAGCAGCTCTTTGATGTCAGGCATGTCTTCGTACTCGACAACACCGGATATCACGGCCGAGGTGGACAGATCTACAGATATTGAGATTGATCTCACGCAGGCCAATGTGGATCGCGAGGTGCTTATCAAGCATGGGAAGAAAATGGCGACGGATTTCAAGGACGGACTGTGGACTTTCTGGGAGGACCTTAGGCAGGCGACAGTGGGAGATGAAGCAACACAATCTACACCAGCAACTGCTAGACGGCAGCCGTCGATACAGACCCTCAAGTCAAATCACCGAGATAGCAGTCGAGCTTCACGAGGATCAACTACTAGCAAAGGATCAACTGAGACGAGAAGGCCGCCCACACGCTCCCCCGTCAATCGAAGGCATTCTCCTGTCCAATTACCGGAAGAGCCTCCTCTGATTGATACTACTGGCAATTTCTGGACGGAAGCTGGTCTGGCTGTTCCCGAAGCAACACCAGCACCGATCAAAAAGGCATCAAAACATTCGAAAACACCCTCAGTGGCGCCGTCCGTCGCTTCCAGTATGGACGCATGGGATACATGGGACGACAACACCCCCAAAGATTCCCGATCCAGCAGCAGCGCGACTTCTGAGTCCGTCACGCAAGCCTCGACAAACGCAACCAGCCCACGCCACTCCACCGCTCCGTCTAGAGATGAGTCTCACAAACAAGGCAAAGACAGAGAGACTATCGAAGGGAAAGAGAAGGAGCCTCTTCCTTGGCCAGCGCTCTCGAAGTTAAAGCCTACGTCTTTGCGCAGGACTGCCAGCCATTTGATGAGCGAGTGGGAGAAGAGCATGACGCCGGAGCCTGGGCAGGAGTTTCGGGGCGATGAGAGCGAGTTTGCGCCGTTGCAGCCGGCGATCTCGGAGTCGAGGGATGTAAATGTGAAGAGTGATTGAGACGGCGTACTGTAGGGGGCTGGAAGAGTTGGAATAGGATTATGGTCGGCGTACTTATGAAATAGAACGAGAATGGGACAACGAATTTGGATACCTGATAGTTTGTGTTCATGGTGTAGGCCACATATATATACATGTACTCTCGGCGACCTGTGTTTGCAACCATGTTTAGACCAAATATTTCTTGTCTCAAGACTTGAGCTCAATTTTCATAGCCCATCTTGCCTAGACAGATAATGCCTATCAACACATCCAATTCATATTGACATTCACGTGCATCTGCGGAGGGTCTTCCTTTCCTGGCTTAGCGTTGTCCCTTCAGTTGCCGCTTCCCCAAAAGTCGCCTTGCACGGGATGGGTCGGGATGCGACAGCAAAACATTACTGCTCGCCTTGACAAACCACGATCCCTCTCGTTCAACATCAACAACACATATACAAAATGGCTTTCCCAGGTATGCCAGGCATGGGTGGAATGGGCGGTATGGGCGGCGCCGCAGGCATGGACGAAGAAGCCATGAAGCAGCAGATGATCATCAAATATGTAAGAAGCACCTGGCAAACTCGTTGACACCTCCCTACGATCGCAAACTAACACCTTCCTCCCAGATGCAAGCCTCCATGGAATCATGTCCCGGCAAGCTCGCCATGTCCGGCGTCATGGGCTTCGGCCTCGGCGGCGTCTTCGGCCTCTTCATGTCCTCCATGCGCTACGACACCCCCATGGCCACCACCGCCGGCGGCAACGCCTTCTCCTCCCTCCCCGTCAAAGAGCAGCTGCGCCAGGGCTTCAAGGAAATGGGCCGCGCGTCCTGGTCTTCCGCAAAGAACTTTGGCTACATCGGCGCGATCTTCGCGGGTACCGAGTGTGCGATTGAGGGATACCGTGCGAAGAACGATCTGGGTAATGGTGTGGCTGCTGGGTGTTTGACGGGTGGGTTCTTGGCGAAGGGCGGTGGACCGCAGGCTGCGGCGTTGGGGTGTGCGGGTTTCGCGGCGTTTTCGGCGGCGATTGATGCGTATATGCGTATGCCGGAGGATAACTCTGCGAGCGATCCGATTGTTTGAGGGGGAGTTGAAGATGAATTGCGCATTGCGAGGAATGTGAATACTCGGCTATGAGGAGACTGAGGGGACAGCCGCCTTGAAGATCACGAGCTGGGAGCAGACGAGCGTATCTGCGAGCGAGAGAAGATCACGGGAAGAAACAGAACGTCTGTATGGACGGAAAACCAGAACAACTGCATTAGGGAGCCTCGCCAGGCTGTGGCAACCACGATCTCCACTTGATCAGGATCTTTAAGGATGGCGACATTGCATTGCCGGATTGTGTTGAGAGGAGCAAGACGCTGCATTGATCTTGAGCATGTATATCTGCTGAAAGATGTAGATACGGAGCTCATCGAGTCGAGTGTAAGATAAAGCATACGATAATTAACACTGTATCAGTACGCAATACGTCGCGTTACGCTCAAGTCATTATGGTCTCAGATCTTGTCTCGAACGCCTAGCCTGACCTTAACTCTTCGATTTGACATTGATTTGTTTTGACTTGAAATACTTGATAATACAGTCGATCACTCAAGGATTTGCAAATGCATCCGCTAGATGGGCACTGACCTATAAGTCCTGCTAGCCACTATCTAGATTGCTCTCCGGGCCTGTCCCGTTGAATCAATGTACGGAAGTGATGTGCTCTATGCCAGAGAGAACTGTGGTTAGCTGTAGTGCTATTTGTTTCTACTAATGTCGACAGGAGTGCCCGAGACCAAGTCGTGATGAAACATTGCAGGACTGAGCAGCTCTGCAGAGCTCGGATACGCTGCTTGCTCAGAGTTGTGCCTTCAATCACTCAGAGCTTGCGCTTCATCATGGAAACGGGCGCTTTTCAACTCCCTTGTCGCTGCCTGTTCTAGAACTATAGAGCGGATGTTGGCGCATACCACTTTTCGCGACGGAGATTAGAAATTCGGTGGCGAAATAGATGGCAGCAAACGGAAAATGTTTATGCTATCGGAGTCTGTCTGGATTAGTTTATACGTGCATATCTGAAGGGCCAGAGTGCATTGTCAAATATCGCATCATGATTCTTCGCTGTCGACGAACACGAGCGACTGGTACTCTGTAGCAGTCTATGCCTCGATTGGATGGATGTATTTCGGTTCTCTCGATAGACTTTGACACGGATGTGCCGTTCAGAGGTCCTCCGCTCTACCGCCCTCGAAAATAGTTCTCTCTTGCTCAAAGACTTCTCGCTTTGCCTCCTACCGTTGCTATGACTCTCTCTTCTTCTTCATCCTACATTGTCCATTACGCTCTTTCTCTTCCTTTCTTCTCGCGCCATAGATCTGCCTGGAGGGTCTAGAGGAGACAAGCCCACGCCCAAGCTGTATCGAATTGTACCTTGTGTCTTTTCCTGATCGATTGGCTGCTCATGAAAGGTTCTGTAAGTGCCCCTGTCGCAAAAAGCCGACTGGAAACCAGTTGAGAGGCAGTAGCAGAAGTATGGTTGTCCTGCTTGGCTGGGGAGTAGCTTTTGCTGTGTCGTAAAGTGCAAGGTACTTGAAACGCATTGCGATAGCACCTCCGTCAGCAATGATAACCATGGCCTAATGGTCTAGTAGCAGTAAGTTTCATTCACGACAATTCACACTTCAATTCAAGTCAAAAACTAACAAAAAGAAGTGATACCTGCTTTGGAAGAAAGTGCAGGTGGTCCTGGGTTCAATTCCCAGTTAGGCCCTTTTTTGCGCTTCTTTTGGCCTATTCAGAATGTCCATAAGTGTTATACTGACCGAGCAATCGATTTTTGAAGTTGAGGGACCTTTTGGAGCATATTGACCGATTGTGCGCGAATGCGGCGACCAAAATCTACCAAAACTTCACCAATCGATAGCCCCGCTCGCCCTCTTCAAAACGAGCCAACTTACATGTCATTTGCTTGAATACTCGTGGAGCAATATCCGATATTGTGAATTTGTTAGGTGGGGAAGCATACCGGGGGAAATTCGTCGGATACAGCCGAAAGAACATCAATACTCATCTCAGGACGCGAGATTGAGTTGCTGTAGTCACTGTAGAGCTTTGTCTCGCATTGTCCTGATCGATTTGCATCGAGAACAAACGTCCCCTTAACAACAAAGAGCATATCCACTGGCGTTTAGGGATTCTTAACTCAGGGATCTTACGGCAACATACGCACCACAGACAGACGAGGGTCTTGAGACGATAAGGTGAAGGGACTACTTGCTATCGGCTATGGTTGCTACACAGCGAAAAGGCTTTTCCCCGCTAAGCTGACATAGCCGTGAGGACAAATTTGATCGAGCCAATGCATCGCATTTGATTGGACCATACACATGATGGCTGTCTAGCTATCTAACGCCTCCAGGATATCGACCATGTATCATCACAGCTGTGGTTGGGTGCATCTCGCGCTGCGCGGTATGAGGTGCGGTCACTGGTCACGTGACGCCAAGACCCAGCTGTACCCATCATATTCGTCGACTGGCTCACGGTATGCCTTTGGAAACCTTTAGTCCATCATAGACTCTATGAGACGTTGACAGTACACTAGTGGACGTTGGCTATAACGATCGTAGATTAGACCCAACCATTACTACCTGGGAGGAATCTTCTCACCAAATCTCGAAACTCGAAGGGTTTTACAAACGAGATACTGTAACTTCCAATCTATGTTCCTCTTGTCTATATAAAAGCTATCCCTGCACATCTGATAAAACACTACAATCTTTGTTCACGGTATGAGGTTGAAACTTGAAACAGATTTGATGGCAACATGCACCTTCCGACTTTCAAAGCCGAGCGGATTTCTTGCACAGGCAACCACCACAACACGATCTGCGCAGAGATTTGACACACGTACAGATGATTGCACATTGCATTGGGTGGAGCGTAAATTGACATACAGCACTATTCTTTCGAACAAGCATCCTTATATCCGTGCCTCATGATAGCAACACACTCAGTGCCTCGGCACCGTATTACCCACCACCTATGAACAATTCGAGATCCACAACCGATGGTACTAACCAAGTACAAGGACAACACCCACGGATGCGAAACCATGCACGATGACAATACAGGAGTCGAGCGATCATCATTTGTGCTCCAAAGACACGGAGGCGTCGCAGAAGCCGGAAACCATGGCGCCCAGCCCGACCATAACCAACACATCACAGCCAGTCCTTTCGTGACAAAGTCGTGCTTCTACGCGTGGGGAACCAGTTCAACGGCAGGACTGGCGTCAGATGCAACGAAATGGTGCATGAAAGATGGCTGGCGGCTCTCGAAACGGCAAAGTCCAACACGAACTTCCAGTCCGTGCTGTGGCCCGACGCGACGAAGTGCAGCCTCGCGCTCACGCGTGGGAGGGGCTGCATTGTCTCTCGCCTCGCCCACCCACTATACCACTCCACATCGTGCTCTGTCCTCTCATGTTCTCCTCCTAGGCCATCCACACATTCTTTTCACATCACTCATCACTTTCACGCCGTGAACAGTTGCGCTCTCGTCCGTACCGTGACCTCACCGCTTTGTTGACACCCAAAACACGCCCAGTGCTCGCCACATACCAGGTGCTGGAACACCGCTCGCGAGCGATCAGGACGTGTCCAAGGTTCTTCAGTCAAAATGGCTACCACTGTCTCGATGGGGAGGTTGCCCTTTGGAGAGCTGAGCAGCTCGCGCGTGCAACAACTCAACTCGGCGAAGAACCGCCAGAATGGTATGCCGATCTTCAAACATGAATCGATACACCCGAACACCTGACTCATGACTTCAGGTTTCCTCGCAAAGAGCTCTCCATTGAGCGGCAAGCCATTGTCTGCATCTTCTCCTGTGAAGAACACCAACAAGCGCTCATACACCCCTTCCACATACGACGACGCCGACTCCGAGAATGCCGATCCCTCGCTGTTCTCTCCCTCCAAGAAGAGCAAAAGTGACATGGGTGAAAAGCCATTCACTTTCTCCATCACTCCTGTCAAATCCATGCCGCCACCCATGCTTCCCGTAAGCACTCCGGCGCGGGCCAATATTGCATCTCCACGAGCACCTCTCACAGCACCTGCCGGAAGATCACCACCTCGCAAATTCGCCAGCCTCAAGAACCGCCGTGGCTCGGCTCCATTCACACGCATCAGCCCGCCATTCTCATCTCGTGGGTCTTCGTCACTTCCGTTCAGCCTGGATGCAGCAATCAGCGGAAGCATGACCGCAGCAATCACACCCACAAAGACCAGGTCCGCTGGATCAACCATCCAAGAGAGCATGCCGGCAAGCTGGGACTTTGAGATTTATGAAGACTCTCCAGAGGAAGAAGCATCCAACCTCATGGAGCACAGTACCCAGTCTCTCGATTTGAGTTTCGATGACGAAACTGCAAAGGCTGAACGCGACGACCGCGGCAAGGAGAATGAAGCACCAGAGGGCTACGACGCGCCGACAGCATCCCGCCAGGCCACCTCTACAAACGAACCTGCGCTACCTGCTCCTACCCGCGTAAAGAAGACCGAGCTCGTCCGTCGCAAGATCACCGAGATGGACGACGGCGAACGCTCGCCACTTTCTGACCTGGACACCGACGAGTTTGTTCCGGAAGGTCTCACCAAGGATGCACATGTCATCGTCGATGCATCACCTGAGAAGACCAAGCTGGATGTCAAGAGCCTGTTCGCTGTGCCGCCACCAACATGTGCACCTACTGTTGCGCGCAACGAAAGCAGCAGGTCCTCGAAGCTTTCAATCTCCTCCACCATATCTGATGAAGCCGACATCATTGTTTGGGAGGACAACGCCGATAAGAAGGATGATGAGTCTGCAGGCGAGACTGCGAGCACCTTGAAGGAAGAGTTGGGCGACAACATCGCGTCGTCGGAGCTGGAGGTCGTTGCTTAATGGATGTTGGTGATTATGAATTATGCTATGCTACGCCTGGGTTACGTTATCGAGATGTCGGGTCTGGACACTTTACGCGATGAGCTGCTACTTTACGCTAGGCGTCTCACTGGGTTTGATCGTTATACCACAATGCTTCGACTTAGTTTAACGGAAAGGGACAATGCATTCTTCCATTAATAAATCTGCCGCCTTGAAAGCTCCGCATCACGATATCTCCTGCAATGTGTTGTCCCATCATGAAGGTGCTGCTACAAACGCGCATTCGATGTAGTATCCACACATGTAGACCGCTCCATCTGACTTTGGCGGCCCCGAGACATAAAGTGTGGAACATCTGAGACCAACCAGCCTCCATCACCCACTTTTTACGCTGTTCATCACCAGCGCATCACCACTATAGTAACAGATGTAGTCCCATCCATTGTGTTGCGCAGGTTCCCTCTTTCTCGGTTACCTGCATGTGGCGCTACGCTGCAGCAAACTATCGCCTTAGAGACGCCACAGCACTTGGCTGGACGTGAGAGTCCTCAGCTGCAACCCAACCACCTTGCATCTTACGCGCCGGAGGTTTACTCGCTTTACAACATATATCAGGCGATAATTTAAGTATTTCTTATAATACTGCCGCAGCCATGGACGCCGAACAACGCTGGCCGCGATCCTTACTGAGAGACATCGACAATCTATCGCTCGAACAATACGAGCCGCCACTCTCGGCAAAACGATCTTATTCACAGCCACGAGTGTACAGACCCAAGAAACCTCACGACCGCCAACCAGAGCAAAAGCAACACCGACCAAGAAAGTCAAGCTCGCGTCGCGAAGACCACAACGGTGCAGCGACCGACAATCCTCCCAACAAAGACAGGCATGGAGTCTTCCCCGCGAAGAAAGCACTCATCCTCTGCTTCGATGGTACCGGCAACAAGTTCCAAGGCTCCGCCGGCGATAGCAACATCCTGAAAATCTACAGCATGCTCGATAAAGAGGACCCGCACCTGTTTCGCTACTATCAGCCTGGTATCGGCACGTACGTGGAGTCGAGCTCGCTATCCAAAAAGTCCCGGATCGGTAGGATCAAGTCTTGGTATACGAAGGCTAAGGATCAGGCGGTTGGGACGAGTTTTGGAGAGCATGTTATGGCTGGGTATAAGTTCTTGATGCGGTATTATACTGCTGGGGATGATATTTACTTTTTCGGGTGGGTGACTTTGATGATGAGTTTTGACTGGTTTGGTGGCTGACTGAATCATAGTACGTGCGCTACTGTCCTGTCGAAACGTGAACCAACCGCAAGATGAGATGCGCTATCTTGCTTGGTGGATTGTGTTGGAGAAGCATCGCTAACCATGTTTTATAGGTTTCAGTCGTGGTGCTTACACCGCGCGGTTTCTTGCACAGATGGTGAGAACAATCTTCAAATTCGTCAGATTCTTCCCAGTGGTGCTGACAGTTTGTAGCTTGATTACATCGGCCTTCTAAGTACCGGCAACGAAGAGATGTTACGTTTCGCGTGGAAGACATTCTCACGCTGGCAGATGCGGACAGAAGGCTCGGACAAGGAGAAGAAAGAGAAGCACGAGAGCTTCCGGTACATGGAGCAGTTTCGTGAAACTTTTTCACGTCCCATAGACTCCATTCGTTTCGTTGGACTCTTCGATTGCGTTAACAGGTTGGTAAAACTGAACATGATACACGCTCGCTACCAGTACTGACTCCAAGGCAGCGTACCTCAATTCGAAGCAGCTTGGATGAAACGATCCCGCTTTCCATACACCGCGCAAATGTCTGCAGATATAGTTCGGCATGCGGTATCGATCGACGAACGAAGAGCGAAGTTCCGACAAGACTTAGTCTCGCAGGCACCGCCCAGACATGGAAAGCATCACCATCTTGATGAGTACATGCAATGGCTTCATATGGATTCGCTACGCAACAAAGAAGAACTTGAAGAGCCGCCATCGCCACGTCCAGAGATGCGTCGTCATTCGTCATCGCAGGCTCGCTTCCGTCCGCGCAAACAACAATCTCGCAGTACCAGGTTAGTCAGCTCTGCTGATTCTCGAAAGTCCATGGAGTCTACTACACCGGTCCACGAGAGGCTTGACGGTTATGGTAAGCCCCGACACCGTGGAGACACACAAGACATCTCCGAAGTCTGGTTTGCAGGCGAGCACGCTGATATTGGCGGTGGCTGGTGGCTACTCGAGGACGAAGTCCGACCTGCCAGTGACTTGCCTTTGATATGGATGTTGCGTGAAGCAATGCGAGCCGGTATGCCGATCGACGAAGCGAAAATGGCCAAAGCGAACTACCATGCTGCACATATGGGCGCAGCCGTCAACGAAACTTACCGCCTTGATGACAAAGATTTCGACTTTGACGAGAAACCCAGAATGTCAGACATCGAATATCTCGCTACCCGTACTCGTTTGCACGACTCTTTGACGTTCAAAGGTGGACTCCCGTGGACTTCCGTCATCCCTTGGCTTATCATGGAGCACCTACCGTTCCGACGAATGGACCTGCAGCCAGATGGGACGTGGAAACCAATCAGCTGGCCACTTCCTCGAGGCGAGACGAGAGATATGCCTGACGATGCTCAGATTCACAGCTCAGTCATACAGCGCATGAAAGCTGATCCCACGTATCGACCTGGAAATCTGATCATCGGTGGTGGAGGGCGAGGTGTCAGGAAGGCTCCGAAAAGCGCAGGTATTGGAAAATGGCGTGTAGTGAGAGAGCGAGGAGACCCGGTTGGAGAGGCTGTTGTCAGAGCTGAGCGGAAGTCGTCTGGTCTGGGTCATTGAGCGAGTGAATAGTTAGTTGTGATCGTAAAAGTTGAACGTCGCTGACCCGATTTGCCGATAATTTTCACGATTACGGTGTGATAACAGGAACGCGAGGTCTACCTAAAGCTGACTGCTTGGTCTTTCTTTCATCGTGGCAGAAGACGTAGTTCTGGATGGAAGGTAGACAGGCAAAAAGCAAAAGATATACTGATGAGAGTGGGATTTGAACCCACGCCCTTTCGGACTAGCGAATGTATGATGTGCTGTGAAGCAACACCTTAAGCTAGCGCCTTAGACCGCTCGGCCATCTCACCGTTGAATCAATCTGATTCGATGAGAGTGTGGCGGCTGACGAGCTTCAGATACGCGCACGTGGACAGTCGATCGCTTCGGTCGCAGATGCATTCCTTGGTTCAGCTCAGTCCGGTATTTGCATGAGTTCTTCGAACTTGGTAGGCGTTGTTGGGTTAGGATGAGAATAGTCGGGTCGATGCAGGTGATGTACCTGATGCATTGCAACACCTAACGCGGCTCAGATGATGTTGTTCGTTCAAAAGGTTGCGGCTCCGGTATCTGTATTTTGCAAACGCTATCGACTTGTGGACCATCAGATGAAGCCATAATGACAGCGTAACAAGTTGAACGGGGTGAAGTTATCAAGAAGCCAGAGTGTGCAGTCGCAACGCGTTATAGAGAAGTGTCGAACAAGGAGCAGCCAAAGGGGGATCGAACAGCACAAACGAACAGGCAATCAAGACCTGAAGCGTAGTTGTGGGCATGAAATGATAGTATCTATACCACCAGTCGCCGATCGCCACTCCACTGCAGCTGCTCACTGTGACGAGATTGGTTCCGCAAAGCTCAAGCTGTCGCGGGTTTCTCTCCACCACCAACATCATCGCAACTTACATTGTTCATCGAGACATCAGTGCTGTCCATGGCCTTTATTGTCAGGAACGAAGTTCATCATCCAAAGTCGTCTAGGCCTGAGTCCTCTCAATGTAAGGGTCATTGAACGTTCGGTCGCGATCGTCAGAGTCCCTATTCGCTTACTATGACTTCACGATGAGCAAGCAGCACAGGTCAACGAGAAAAATATAATGATTAAAACGGACCCAAATGTGAAAAGAGTAAGCTTCAAAACACTTCAATTGTTCAATCATCATGTCGTTCTTCCGTCTTCCAGTCACACGTCTCTCTACCATCTCGACCACAAGCAGAGCAACAATTCAGCCATTCGCCCAAGCCAAATACTTCTCAAACACAACTTTGAACATGGCCAACACTCCTATCAGCAACACCATCTCTGAGACTGCCAAGCAAGAGGGTGGTCCCACACAGGGCTCTACCTCTGCTCAGATGCAAAGCCAGGTTGGAAAGACCAGGAACTTTGAACAGGCTGCCCAGGAGATTGGCAGCAAGATGCAGAACGCTCCCGAGTCTATCACCAGCGAGGTAAGACGAAGCGACATACAACTTACAAGTGCAATCAATTGACTTTATTCACAGGACGCAGCCTACCTCAAGTCCCGTGAGGCCCGCGCCATTGGCCAGAACCAGCCCCCATCAGACTCAATCGCATCAGACGCTGAGCGTCTCGCCTCCCGCAATGAGGGCGCTACCAAGTCTTCCACACCCAAGGGTCCCTCCGACCCACTTTCTCAGAGCGCCGCCGACCGCGCCGCCAACTTCGAGAAGGAGGCAGAGAACATTGTCACCAAGATGGCCACCAACCCCCAGTCAGTGACAAAGGAAGAAGCCGACCTCGCACACTCCCGCGAGCAGCGCGCATTCGGCCAGACCTCTAAGGGCGGTGTGGCTTCCCAGGCCCAGAGCCTTGCGAACGACAACATGCAGAACCCATCTGCCACTCAGAGCGCTGCCGATCGTGTCGGCAACTTCGACCAGACTGCCGATCAGATCACCGACAAGCTAGCCAACGCACCTGAGACCATCACTAAGGAGGATGGTGATCTTGCACACTCCCGCGAACAGAGGGCGTTCGGTGCAACCCACAAGGGTGGCCTTGCCAGCCAGGTTCAGAGCCAGGCTAACGCCAACGAGCGTCAGAACTAGAGATGTGCTGGTCACATTCAAAGCTTCTATGCATGTATTATATACAAAAGTTACGATTAATGAAAGTGTATAGTATTATTACAGCTCAGCAACATCTTGTATCAATCTAGGAAATTCCTGCCCCTGAGATGATATCATACTCGGTCAGACTATTACCTCCGGCTACACAACATCTCTAAGTACATTAGTATAGTCCTGTGTTTTCATGTACGAACTACACAATATACAGTTTTTCGATTATGCTATGGGTTTCATACTTGAAAAGCAATAACGCGCAATCTTCCACAAGCCTTCTACCCTCTGACAGATAAAGATCTCTTGATTGTGATGGAACTCATCTGTCCCTTTCTGCAGCCAGTACTTCCGTCCCTCGGCAGTTGTCCTTGCAAAAGCCCAGTCGCCGTCCATCACAATGATCTCGTCGATGCTGAACTTGATGTCTAGCTTGATGGTTGAGAATATCCGCTCATACGAAGCTTCGAGTGCTTTTGATCCCACTGCCGGCTGGAAACCAGGTGCCATGAGAACTCCATCTGTTGTGTATATGGATAACAGGTCGGGCATTGAGCGCGACGCGAGCACGGCGCCGTAAGAGTGGAGGAGCTCCGTGATTGCTTCTTGATCGGACATTCTACTGGCAGTCAGCGAGTGGTCGATTTAGGAAAGTAGTATAACCCTTCTGATGACATACTGGATATAATATAAAGGTATTTGAGTGCGTTCGGTCAATGGAAAGATTAGTGTTTGGTTACCGCATACATGGAATTGTACAGTTAGCCGTTATATTCTTATACTATGGTTCGAAAGCAATCGCTATTATGTTTTGTTCATCTAGAGTTGTTACAAGCACCGTTTGCAATTGCATGCTGTTATCGGACAAGAGTGGGCGGAAGAGTGGACAGAGCGCGAGCAGACCACGGAAGCACGGGTGGCGTGGCGCGACTTAGGGTCAACGTGAACACAGCTTATCGCCGGGTTGAGACTAAGATACCTTTGTGCTGTTTCATTGCTCTCGAAGGTTAATCTGTCATCATCATCGTCACTACGGCTTAGCTTGCTGAATCGCCTATTTTGTGCGCCACACCACAGTGATCTGACAGATGGCGAACAACGGCCCAAAACCCATCACCATTGACGAGCTTGAGTTCATCGCAAAGCAAAAGTTGCCACAGAATGTCTACGACTATTATGCGTGCGGATCAGACGATCAGAAATGTCTAAGGCGAAATCGTGACGCTTTTGACCGGTACGTGCAGTTTGAGAGTACTGTGATTTATATCATCAACTAACGAGTCAAGGCTGCTGATTCGACCTCGGGTCATGGTTGATGTGTCCAAAGTAGACACGACAATAAATCTCTTCGGCAAGAAGTATCCATTCCCAATCGCATTCGCCCCTAGTGCCATGCAAAAGCTTGCGCACCCTCAAGGGGAAGAGTGCGTTGCGTTGGCTGCCCGAAAACTCGGCATCAACATGACGCTCTCGAGCCAATCGACAACATCACTCGAAGATATTGCTGAGCTGATGCCGACGACCCTGGACGGACCTGAGAGATGGTTTCAGCTCTACATGAGTGAGCAACCAGAGCTCAGTATACCTCTGATCGAACGAGCGGCGGGTAAGTCTCTCTGTTGTGACCATTGTAGAATGTCAACGCTAATGTCAACTAGCTGCCGGTTACTCAGCCCTCGTGATCACCGTTGATACGCCTGTACTTGGGAATCGACTCAATGAGCGAAAAACTCCTCTCGTATTACCCTCGTACTTGCATTTGGCAAATTACAAAGGCTCCACAAACACCAAAGCCGAACCCCGTAAGCCAAGTCAGGAGAGGCAACTTCTGGATGCACCCACAGCAGCTGAAGCAAGTCGAGTGGCCGAAAATGCCGGTGGCGCTATTCATAGTCGAGCTCTAACGTGGGGGCATACTATCAGCTGGCTCCGTGATGTGACTCCCATGAAAATCATCCTCAAAGGTGTGATGACCGAGGAGGACGCGGAGCTAGCAGTAGAGCATGGTGCAGATGCCATCGTCGTCTCAAATCACGGAGGCAGGCAATTGGACTCCTCACCTTCAACCCTTGAAGCACTTCCCTCGATTGCCAGCGCTGTGAAGGGAAAGATCCCCATACTGTTCGATGGCGGCGTGAGGCATGGAAGCGATGTGTTCAAGGCACTTGCACTAGGTGCTGATCTAGTACTTGTTGGCAGGCCTGTCCTGTGGGGGATGAGCTACGATGGTCAGGACGGCGTGGAGCTTGTTGCCAATATCTTGGAGAGGGAGTTTGCAAGGACCATGGCTTTGTCTGGAGCGCCTGACATCCAAACGATCAACCCGGGTTTCCTCGGGGTGCGAAAGAAAGATGGGTTTGGGGTCGCGCGGTTATAAATATCAGTGTACAACCCTGTATAGAGCTAGAATTGTGGGATTTCTATCTTTCCAAGTGGCAACTCTGCCTGTCTTATATAGACTACAAGCTTGTCTGGTAGCTGATCATGAAGTCTGCTTCGTTCGGCTTCATGCCACACGACGGAAGGCATTAAGAGCGACCGCGTCAATAGGTTCAAAGCCCACATTAACACCTGCACGGCAGTGCAAAAAATGCAGACTTTGAAGTGAGTTTTAAAGTCTAGTTTTTAACGGAGTTGCCCTAATGCCTTCCTTGCCACACGGTAAAGTTCTGGCAGACAACTCATGAAGCGGGTCAGAGGAAATGAACATCGAAATTTCAAAACATTTCCGTCAACAAGTCTTAAGCTTCTAGGAAGCCACTGAAATACTCGTCAAACCAAAAACCAGCCTGCTGTCCGGCTGCTTGGGCACGGAAGTCCCAGCGTGAGATTGCGCCAACATAACCATCTGGTCTGACGACTATCACCGCCGCCTCGGAGTCTCCCAATTCTCCGAGCCATGCCCGTGTGGCGCTATGAGTGTTTCCGACCTCGTCAGGTATGTCGTCTAGGTAGAAAGTCCAGCGACTCTTTTGCAGTAATGCAGGTAGGTCAGCGATCTCTACGGTGTCCTTTAGCGCTGTAGTGACAATCGCAGGGGTGTATAACTTGGAAACTGCAGTGTATCTCTGCGGCTGCATGTACTCCGCAGATTCTGGAGTGGATGTGTTCAATGTCGCGTAGCTCCGTTCCGCACGTCTGGATGCCCGATATAGAATTGACTCCTCGCTGCTTCCGATGTGATCTGTGACGGTGCTCAGGAACGTAGCAGCAGCGTGTGCATCGTGCACGAAAAAGAAGATGCGGAATTGACCAAGCATTGGGATGTCTAGCTGTAGATCGAGTGGATTGGCATCAATGTACCGAGTCACTTGCACTGGAACAGGATAAGTCAGCGATACTTTTCGTGAACGGATCCAGCGCGCAACATCACATTGGGATTTCATCGGGGCGCATCAGTCGAGCTCGATTTAATCATAGATTGCTTTCGAATCGATCTGTAGGAAAGGTAGCGCGCTCAAGGGGGTCATGTGCTTACCTTGCGTGAGGAGCGATCCGGCCTTCAGCTGGCCTTTCGTGATACTTTCAGGCTGATTGAGCACGTTTGCATTGTACTTTACACCAGCGCCCGATATGAAGCCAATGTTCTGAGCGAAGTTCTCCGCGAGCGCTTTCTCATCACCTGCAGCGAAGGCATTGGCGTGCTCGTAGTCGAAGGTGATCAGGTCTTGGGCAATTTTCCGCCGTTCGTCTTCATATGTGGCTAAAAGGGAAGGCTTAGCCAAGCCGCGAATGGCTAGGTTGAGTTTCCATGAAAGGTTGAAGGCGTCATGCATGCTAGTATTCATGCCTTGTGCAGCTTTCGGCGAATGGGTGTGTGATGCCTGTGCGGCGTGAGCGGCTGAATCACTACCCCAAAACCACGAGCAATCGTTCGACACAACATGACAGATGCGATGAATGCTTCCGAAAAGTAATAAGTGGGACAGTGAACTTACATCGCCTGCAATGAACACGTGGTCGGACTCGCCCGAGAAGCTACTGGCTACTCTCTGACCGACTTTGTACACTGAAAACCATTCTGCATCGCGTCAGCTAAGTCAAACTCTGCACCAGAACTGCAGCTAGAACGTACCGACACTCTCCCATTCGAGCTTGTAAGGTGCGATGATCTCCTGTGCTCGAGTAATCACAAAATCTCGCCTCTGCTGTTCGGTGGTGAGTACATGCTCGAACCCGTCATTCAATTCGATGTAGAGACGAGTCATGTTCCGCTCTCGAGGGATGCAAAGAATCGTGCCTTTCGTCTCACTATGGATGACCACTTTGGACCACAGGTCAGGGAAGTCGGTATTGATAACGCCATCCAGAACACCCCAGGGTGCTTTGCTAGGCTGCCCTTCCATGACAAGGCCGGGAATGGCCTTGCGAACCTTGGAGTGTGCGCCATCGCATCCGACCAGGTATTTCGATTTTAGTATTGCCGGGCGTCCAGTTTTGTGATTAATGTAGGTAACCTCGAGCGGTCCTGCGATGCTGGATTTTGTTGCATACGTAACGAAAGGAGAGCTTCGGGAAACTTCGACACCTCGTCGAGACATGTCGTCAAGGAGAACTTCTTCGACCATGCCTTGGTGTACCAGTAGAATGTAAGGATCTTTCACGTTCACATCCTTGGGGTAGTGCACTTCTCGGCCAGTACGATGAAGTGATCTGTCGACGGACGATTTCTGAAGACTTGTCAGCGCAAATGTTCGATCTGGAGCCCACACGCCTACGAACCCAGAAACAAATATCGTACACCTTGACTCCATTGCGTAACAGCTCGTCTCCCAGCCTGAGCTGCCTGAAAGTCTCTATGGTTTTTGGCTGCAGGCCGTCTGCCCGCCCAGTCGCAGTCTTATCGGCACGGTCGTCTAACACCTTCGACTGGATCCCATAGCAAGCCAATGTCGACCTATTTGGGCTTGATCAGTACAACATGGTGCCTGTTTATGCTGAAACAACGTACGCAAGCATCAAGCCCGCCGGTCCAGCACCAGCAACGATTACATCTTCAACTTCCACGTTGCCATTCACATCGATGTGCCTCGATTTAGCAATGCTTTCGTTGATCGCCATAGGTGCCATGATAGTGATGAGATCAGGTTGTTACGACCTCGAAAAGGTTTGGAGTGAGCAGCCGTTCTGGTTATGTGTAGAGCATCTATTGCCGTGCGCGACGTATGTGTGCCCATCTTGTAGACTTACGGCCTGAGCCATCTACAGTCGGCGCAGTCCACGGCTGCTTGCTATGCCCCCACCCTGAACATGTGGTGTCAGAAGTCTCCCCTGCTCTTTGCCTGATCCTACCTCTACTGATAGGCCGAGCCCGTCGGTAGGCCGGGCAAGTGGGAAAAGACGGGGACGTCGGGCTACCTACTATACCGGTTCGCCAAGACGGCGGCTATCGTGTTGAGCAACGCCTGGCCGCTATTCTGTTTTTGGACTTCGGCGAGCTTGGAGCACAGGTTCGAGGGGTGGCTGAGATGCTCACCATTATTCTTATCGTCATACGATATTTCCCGACGTATGGCAAATCCATGAGGGCGGGCTTTGTGTGGCAGAGCATCATTTCGGAATTAGAAATCATCTTATCGGACTCAAAGTCGCCCTGGCCGGGAGGGCCGACACAACCATGCTTAGGTACAGCGTCATGCCATTCTCATATCCAATATGACTAGCGACCCTCCAAGCAGCACGCAACGCCAGTCTGTGTGGACCGGCCGAAGTTGCCATAAGGCAGTTGCCATGGGGTAAGGTCGACGGAACCAGCCATGTCGTATCGTTGACCAATCCACAACGTGGAGCTGAGATAGCAATCCCCCACTTCTGAAGGTTATGGTACAACAGGCATTAGATCCCGTGGGGAGGTGCTGTTCTGACAAAGTAAGAGAGCAGTTCAGTTTGGTACAACTTTGTTTCTAGAACGGCAAGACACTCTAAGATTCATCTTCGACATCATGCTGTGGAATTACTTCAGTCGTCAGACCTCGAATGCGCCTGCCAGGACAAACTCGACTCGAAACTTGCCCGCATCATGGTATAGGGCTGAAGGACTCTACGAGCTCGAGCGAAGAGCGATATTCTCTCGAGATTGGATGCTTCTCACCCACACCCTCCGATTCGTCAAGGCCGGCGACTTTCAAGAATTCAACATAGCCGGATACTCGTTTTTCTTGATCAAAGACCGTAAAGGCAACATCAACGGCTTCCACAACGTTTGTCGACACCGAGCGTTTCCTGTAGTACAGGCGAAGAGTGGTACAGCCAGCATCCTCAGTTGCAAGTATCACGGTTGGAGCTATGGACTGGACGGCAAACTCGCGAAAGCACCCCGCTTCGATACCGTGGAAGGATTCGACAAAAAACAGCAAAGTCTTCTGCCAGTCAATGTCCACGTTGACAAATTTGGCTTCATCTGGGCGAACTTACAGGCAGGCGAGCCTGACATTAGCTGGGAAAAGAGCAATGAAGGTGTCGACGAAGAAATGGTAGGCACTAGAGGTCTTGCATTCCTACATGGGCGACTAACACTGTGCAGATGCAGAAGTTCAATTTCGAAGAAGAGTTCAAGCTCGATCATGTCTGGGAGATGGACTGTCGGAGTAATTGGAAGTCATTGATCGACAATTACAACGAGTGTTATCATTGTGCTACAAGTCATCCCTTGGTACGTCTCAGTCTCGCAAAACTAGCATACACAAATTGGCGCATGACTTCGTCGGGGTCAGTCGTCTTTAGCACTCATCAGATGTCGTCACACATGGACCTCTACTGACTATGAGTGTCAGATTGCTGGAGTCTCTGATCTCAACAAGTACCGAGTGGAGCCTTCTGGCTCTCAGATGCGACACTATATCTTCAACAAAGAGTCGAGCGATGGCCAGTTCAGACGAGCAATAACCTTCTGCTATCCGACTACATCGGTGACTTGCACGTGAGTCGATTGAGCAGGTGTCAAGATGAATTGGCGCTGACATCTTTTGAAGTGATAACTTTTTCTACATCCAACGCATGGTACCAACCTCGCCTACGACCAGCAAAATCGAAAATGAAGTTTACCGCCATAAAAACGCTCCAGACAAAGAGTTCGCCAACATCTGCGACTTCTATAGACAAGTTCTCGAAGAGGATAAGGACCTTTGTGAGGGTGCACAGCGCAATATGGATGCAAATGTGTTCACTTCGGGCGAGCTTCATCCTGACAAGGAGAGGGTATGTGGGCATCGCTGCGAGTCGAGAATTCCTGTCACACAATGTGCTCAAGCTGACTGTGCACCTACCAGGGGCCGATATTCTTTCAACAACGTGTACGTGATGCATTGATGGAGCACCATAAGAAGGAGCAACAATTGGGGCACCAAATTTGGCCGGCGAAACCCAAAATCCCTACTGGATCTTCAAAGGAAGATGAAGATGAAGCCTTCTGCTCGCAGCTGGACACATGTGCAAACGAGAGACCGGATTTGGCGTGGTGAGCACGGCACGATACTGTCATGAATCGCAATGGGAACCAAGTGGATAGGACTTGAAATAAACAAGTGTAGCCTCATGCCTTACGAGTGTTCAACAAATCACATGTTTCATCATAATTTTCATTGTAGGAACTTGATGTTACCGATTACCTGGCAGAACCACAGTGGAAAGCAAGCGTGTCCGTGTTCTCAACCTCGAAACGGCGCTATTTCAACTTCAAAATACACGAAGCTGTAGATGGCTGATCGGCGACGCGGCGAATGTGAAGATCGTGGATACAAAGCGTGAAGCTGACGAGTATACCTTAAAGTCGTGGTACCTCCGTACAAGAGTACAAACTCTGGATGGTTACGTCAGTGGTCAATGCGGCATGATCTGATACGGGAGGCACGTGTCCGCAAACACAAGTGTGAGACTGCTGGTGAAAGCATCACCGAAGGATGATTGTTCTATTATTCTACCAAGCATCTCCTCAGATGGCAGAGTGTCCGGCTGTCTCGAAAGGCAAGCCAAATGTGACCAGGCCTACGACGACCCACATCGCTGCGCTAACATAAATTGGCACCACCGAGAAGCCTGTGTACGTTCCGATCAACGAAGCAATAAGAGAACCGAAACGAAGGTTGGTGGCAGCTTGGCCGGTACCCAAACCACGGTGCGGACCTGGGAAAGATTCGGGCGTGATGGCGTACATGATGGCGTACATGAAGTTCGCGAGCAGACTGCTCAGACAGTTGAAGGCAAGATCCATGGAACGAGTGTTGGCGGCAGTATACCCGAACAGGAAGGCGCCTGTGATGATGGCGGATATGCCCATAGACCACCTGCGGCCAAGTCTTGTCCTCACGAGAAGGCTCGCTGATATCGGACCAACGACACCGACGGCAGAGACGATAACGTAGGTCTGGTAGGTTGCGTCCAAAGATCCTTCTGATGGGAATCTCTGCGCGAGGTAAGTCGGCAGGAAATTGAAGAATAAGGGATAGGCGATGCCTACAAGGAGAAGACGATAAGTCAGCTTGGTGTCTCTGGCATCATCTGGGAATGCTTACCGATGGTGAGCCAGATGAACCACAGGATGGCCGTCTGCTGTCCCAACTTGCGAGTCTGGAACAACACTTTATAATTCATTGGCTTGAAATCCCGAACATTGTCTTTCAAGATCTGAGTGTGGGAGAGCTTTGTCGTCTGTCTGTCTTCTATGTGGGTGACCATGCCGAGCTGAGTATCGACTTCCTGCAGCATCGCCAGGGTAAGAGGTTCTGGCACCTTGTTGCACCGGGCTACGTAGTTCACGGCTTCGACGGCTTCTGAGTCCCTGCCCTTAGCAAGAAGAAAGCGAGGTGACTCTGGCATCTTGAACACCAAAATCCGGATCAGGGCGAAGGTGAGAGCTAATACTCCGAGAGTAATCATCACGTATCTCCAGCCCATGTTGTCAGCTTTCCGACAGACCTCAGCATCTGTAGGACAGCTGAAATTCGCCAGGAATACCCATGACACCAGAGAGACGATGACTTGTCCGAAGTTCCACCACGCAGACAGCGCAGTGACCAAGTATTGGTGCGAGCCTGGAACAAATTCGAGGAAAATCATCGAATCTACAGGGACGTTACCACCAGCTGCAGTACCAATAATGCTCCAGAGGAAGCAGAAGGCGCCGAAGTTGTCCATGCCAGCCACGATGCAGCCGAATATGGCGCCGATGAGAATGGTCATGTTGAATGCGAATTTGCGACCTGTAAAGTCGCAAGAGATCCCCCAGAAAGATGCACCGAAGATCATGCCGGCGTAGTAGGCAATGGAACTGACAGATACACGACTGACATCAAATTCCAGAGCAACAGCGGGTTGGATAGACCCAATGCCTTGGGACCAGCTGCGTTTTATCTCGTCAGCATTAATTCAGGACGAGATCAAGCTTCATGGGGTCATGTACAAGTTATCTGTGATCCAGCCGAAGCCTGTTACCACGAATAGACACCATTGGTATCGGCCCATGCCAATGTCGTCCATACATTTGGACACGATCTCAGATTTCATACGGTAAGAATCCGAGATCGATGCTCCATAGAATTCTCGGTTGGTCTGGTCTTCGAGTGGCTCAATGGTACCGACGCCATGGTCCACGTTTGCCTCCAGATTGTAGTTGTTCTTCTTGGAAACTTCGTATGATGCCATGATGGAATGAGAATTACTAGACTTGCTCAATTTGAAGGATGGCTGGCGAAATAACCCTTTGTACTTATATCCATTGTATGAAAGTCTCTTGTATTACTATGTACCACCACATCAGGGCCCAAGTTACTGTGGCCGACGAATCAGTCAGCCCGTGATCAAGAATGGGGGAAGTCCTATCTGAGGCTCAGCGCCACAATCGCCCAATAGATATGCATCCTCGGATCATCACGACTGTAGGATAGTTATGAACCGGACCGCTGTCTGATGTTTGGTTGCGCTCTGGGTCGTTCACGGATCTGTCTTCAGCGTACCCACGGCCCACTGCCGCAAACGCCTCTATCACAGCTCTTCGCCCACTCACAAAGGGTACAGGCAATGGTCCGATCTCCCACAATGGGCAAGACAGTGCATTGTAAAAACATACATGTCTTCATCGGAGCCAGAAGTGATACCTCGTTGCCTACTCGTTGATGTAAGGAATTGCTATTCCCAGGGCTGATCAGGAGTCAGCACTTCTGGATACTGTATTCCGTGGCATGTCAGCATATCCATGCAAGCCTTTCAACCTTGTCGCATTTAGCTTGCTCAGATAAAGTCGGAATATCTCGTCAGTGATGATACACGTGCTATTTATGGCATGCTCGATATGGCACATGCCACACGTTCCCGAAACATTCTTACGCAGCACTTGAAGCGCCGGATTACCATCCAGTTCTGTATGTTCTTGCAAAGTCCTATCCAAGCAGATGGAAGGTATAGCTCCACTACATGCGTTGCTTGCTTTGTTCGACAAATTCGCAACCGTCACTGGAATTAGACAAGTCTGCGCACATCATCTCGGCAGCCATGACGATCCTTTGACTTGACGTCTTATACAAGCGACAGCATTCAGGCAACTCGTACAGTCTGAATAGCGACTAGGAGGCAAATGCTCGAACATAGAGTTTCTACATATAATTCGCAGTTTACGTGTGGAAGATCGCCGGCTATCAGACTAGTGCCGACAGGTGTGGCTCTTGACATATTCAGAAACTCTGTTAAGATGACCAGAGCTCAATTCGCATTTCAGTAAAGAGTGTAGTAGTACTATCGAACTCGGGACTAGAGTACACAAATGCTCTACCAATCAGACAGCAATTGCGTGTGGAGTCGCATGAAGCCCCTCAGATAGAGCAGGAGTGTCGGCGATCTTGTCTTTGTTCTTGAACGCCGTAGCCTTACCGTACGAGTCTTTATAACTCTGTCCGACGCACTCCATCACGGTGATGGGAGGGTACTTGGCCGAGGCACCTTCCTCGCGGCAGTTGGGCAGGCAGTCAATCTGGTAATCCGGATTGCCGCTGTAGAAGAAGGGCACGGAGTACCTTTCTTTGCCTGACTTGTTGATGACTCTGTGAAGGTTGCTGATGTAGCGATCGTTTGACCTGCATCTGTTAGTTTCTCTCGCTATCGATGCGCTCTTCTAGTTGCAGACTGACCATCTCATGAACATGTTACCAAGGTTAACAACATAAGCACCTTTGATGGGAGCAACCTGTAGGACGTTAGCAAAGGTGAATTTCCCGTTTTGGGTGGTTCCGCTTACATCAAGCCACTCCTCGGTGGATTTCTCCCATACTTGCAAGCCGTCCACCTCGTCTTGCATTAGCAAGGTCACTGACCCAAAATCAGTGTGAGCTCCGATCCCCCGCGATAGCTTCTCATCGGAGTCTTTTGGCTGAGGTGGGTAGTGCAAATATCTCAGTGTGGCAACGGCGCCCTCAGTGAAGTTGGCAAAGTAGTTAGCATCGAGGTAGAGCGTTTGCGCCACCACAGAGAGCACGTCTCGTGCAAGAGTGTGCATGTGGTCGTAGTATTGCATGGATGATTTCCGGAAGAGGTCTGCTTGAGCGAATCCCTCAGGCCACTGGTTCGGACCCGAGTTCAGTTTCTTGCCAATGAAGTAAGGGTGTTCCTTCGTGATTTCTTCACCAACGTAGAAGCCTTCCTTTTGGTCAGGATTGGCTCCGACTTCCAGAATCTGCGATCCGAGATTCTCGTAACCTCTGTTCCAGGTCGTGTTGTCTAGTGAATGGTCAGTTCGCAGGGTGCGGCAATTGAAGTACGGGAGTGCTTTACCTTTGTGGACTTTCTCCTTTTCCGCTTGAGGCAAGGAGAAGAATGCTTTGAGGCTATCGAGGACTTCATTCTGAACCTCTGCAGGGACCTGATGGCCAACAATCTGAAAGAAACCATTATGCAAGCAGCACTCGCGAACATCGTTCACGAGCTTGGTCTTCGCTGCTACATCATCGCCATAGAACACTTTATGCTTCGTCAGCGCACAAATCCCTCGTAGGGCAACCACGAGACCTACCTGAGAAGTCGAGAACAGGTGGTGCTTGAGCTGTGGGTGCCATGTTTGTTGAGTTTCGAGATAGATACGAGCAGGGGAAAAATCTTAAGGTCAATGATGTCCTATGTTACAGGACTTGTGGCTTAAAGACTTACAGTGTCTTTGTATGTAAGCGCTTTCGTCGATGACTCTCTACCGTATGTAGGTAGAGGCATCCTGTTTGATCCCGGTGTTGTCCGGTCCTTGATCGAAACAAGAGTGGGGGACAGACGGCACAAGAGGGACCAAGGGGACAGCACAGAAACGTTGCAGTCCCGCGAAACGCATGCGGAGACCGGCAAGTGCGCGGCTATGCACGACAGAACTATCTATCATATCTTTATCTATCCGCCATTAGTACCCCAGCCGAACGGGCTGAACTTCAGCTTCCCCCATTATCTTTGTGGCAGAAAGCGCCATGGTCTATGGAAGCTGCGGATCACTGAGCTATCTTTCGCGATACCCCACTGCTATCCCTGGGGTACCACAGAAGGACATATCGCCCCAATTGGTATTGCCCAGTATGCCATATCAGATGCCATGCATTGCTGCATAGCATGACAGGCCAGGTTGATGGCACTGTCAAGGCAGTATATAGAGCTGCGGTTTGACTGTGCGAGCTCCGGATCATGTCGTACAATCACCACGAATCTTGACATCTCCGAAACCCGTTGGAATGGACCAGAAAACATCCCTGCAAGACCCGCCATCCGAGGCTGCATCAAGCAGTGACATTGGCCATGTGTTACTGGCAATCGACAAGGAAGCGGAGCGTTCATACGTGAGAAAATTGGACTGCTTTCTCTTGCCTTTCCTGTCCCTATGCTACTTTTTCAGCGCAGTAGATCGTGTGCGACTGACAACCCCATGAAATGATTGCGTACCTGCTGACCAGCCTCAGAGTAATTTGGGCAACGCAAAGACAGATGGAATGGATAAGGACATGAACTTCACGGGTAACCAATATTCTTTGCTGATCCTGCTCTTTCACGTCCCATTTGGCATCATGGATTTGCCCTTGACGCTATTGACAAAGCGCTTCTCGGGCAAGAGAATGCTCCCGATACTCATCGTCGGCTGGGGATCTATGGCCACCATACAGGCCGCAGCGACCAGCTTTGCAGGCATGCTACCACTCAGACTACTTCTGGCAAGCTTCGAGGCAGGATTCTACTGTGGTGTCATCTTCTACCTCACACTATTCTACACCCGTGGTGAACTCAGCTTCAGGCTCGCAATTTTCTTCGGAAGTGCACTGCTCGCTGCCGCGTTCAGTGGTCTCATCAGCTTCGGTGTATTCCAGATTGAACATGCTAGTATCCATGGATGGCAATGGCTGTTCCTCATCGAGGGGGCCGCAACCATAATTGTTGGAGTTACGGCATTCTTTTGGCTACCAGCGCATCCCGAGACTGCGTGGTTCCTGGACGACAGAGAGAAAGCTGCTGCGCGCGCTCGTACGCTCCGGGATGGATCGAGTAAGATCAATACAAAGCTGAACCTGAGAGACGCATTTGCGAGCTGGAAGAGCTGGCGTTTTGCGCACTGGGCTGTGATCTGCTTTACGTACCCTGTTGCGTTCTCGACAACAAGCAATTTCCTGCCCCAGATCGTCCAACGCTTGGGATATTCGACAGTCAAGACCAACCTCTGGACCGTTGCTCCAAATTGCGTAGGATTTGTTGTCCTGCTTTGCTTCGCAAAGTCGTCCGACTACTTCCGAGAGCGTGGTTTCCACATCGTGGCAGCACTTTCGATCTCGCTCATCGGCATGATCATACTCGCGAGCATCGACGCCCTCGAGAATAAAGGCGTCGCATACTTTGCGTGTTTCCTCATGGCATCAGGCGCTTACATCCCGTCCGTGCTGGTTCATTCATGGTATGTTCACAATGAATGGTGGGCGTTTGGTACACCACTAACAATGCTCCAGGCATAATAATAACGACTTATCGGAGTCGTCAAGGGCAGCCAGAACGGGGTTCTTAGTTGGTCTGGGGAATCTTGCAGGTATTATCTCCGGAGCAACGTTTAGAGTCGAGTACGCACCATCTTACTGGCCTACCTTGGCAGCTACGAGCCTGTGCAATGGTGTCTCCATTTGTGGAGTTCTTGGGATGAGCTATTGGATGAGACGCGAGAACGCGAGGAGAAACAAGGAGCAAGGGCGCATTCTGAAGGCCGGAGATGTGGACACGAGCATGTTGCCGGACGGTGAAAACTCTCCAGATTGGCGTTATTTCGTATGAGCATGAGTTTCAGGCTGAAATGAAGATGAAACCAGCGTCTCACCACATGTATCCGTGATCCATGTCTTGCCCATGCTTCAGTGAGCGTAGATGGATCCCAAATGCGGCATACTTAGTGAGTCCGTGATGTAAGGTGTGCAGGATCTGTTCTCAATCGTTTGACACGTCGGACAAACCTCTCGAATAAGTGGGCATGCCTCCTTGGAGGCTGAAGAGAGCAATCTGATTGAGGCAAGTAACTGAAGGCGAGGTCCGCAGTCGTCGGCCGTTGAGTTGCGAGATTGTCTACCGTGAGCTGTTGGGTTACCGTGCTAGGAAATGTCCACGTTTGACCACCGAAAGTGGGGAGATGTATGGGCAGCTACTTCAGCATGTGTATGGGACGCAGAGCGCAATTCCAGCATTATCAACCCACACAACTCGACCAGACCAAAGCATACCAAGAATCGCTATAATGCTAGACAGGGTCCGTCAAGGCCCTTAGAGTTCGCGTGCTCAAGCTGACAAACCTTATAGTTCTCGCTCAAAGGCCGGACGGCTGTGGTGACTGGTGGTGCAAGAGGCTGTGGTCTCGCATTTGCACAAGGCCTGGCAGAAGCAGGTGCTAATGTCGTTGTGCTCGATCTCATAGACCCTGCCTCCGAATTCCACGAGATCAGTACTTCGTACTCAGTGAAAACCTGGTTCTTCAAAGTGGATGTGAGCTCAGTGGCGAGCTTGGAAAGTGCCTTCTCGGACTTCTTGAAAGAAACGGATGGCGCGCTGGATATCTGTGTCGCATGCGCCGGTACCAACAAGAACATATCTTTCACAGACACGGATGAGGCCAGCTTCGATAAGTTGAACTCCGTGAATGTCAAGGGCGTGTTCTTCACGGCGCAGATGGCGGCCAAAGCCATGATCGCCAACAAGACCACCAAGGGCTCAATAATCGTGGTGGCGTCCATCGCAGCATTTAGGGCAGTCCGGGGTCAAATGTCCAGCGCCTACTGTGGTACCAAAGGGTCGGTCAAGGCTATGGTACCTCCAATTGCTGTGGAGCTTGCACAACATGGCATCCGCGTTAACAGCATATCGCCGGGCTATGTTCGCACAGAGATGACAGGTACATTACAAACTAGTCTCTTGTGATCATTCAAGTTATACAACTCTTGCTGACGTCGCGTAGCACCGTTCCCTCATCTTCTAGAGAGTTGGAGAGACGAAATTATGAACGGAACCGTAGCGGAACCAGACGACATCCGAGGCGCTTGTATCTTCCTCGCATCAGACGCGAGTCGATATATGACAGGACATGATGTCGCGGTCGATGGAGGTGTTTTGAAGTGGTGAGGATAGGGAAGCGTCATGTCTGGATGATCGAGTACGACTAGGTTAGCCACCGAGGAGGCAGTGTCAGAAGCAAGCCAAGGTGGTCTTGACTCTCATTGAATATTCTTCGAGTAAATGCACGTAGCGGAGATGACTGAGACTACGCAGTAATATCGACGAGATATAAGAATGCAAGTTGAAAATACCAGGCAGCTTGGAAACGGAGTCGTGAAGTAGTGACCTGCACAAAGTTGTAACGTGTTTGACCATGGAATCTGACGCGTGCGGACACTCTAGCGCGGCGCGTCTATTGCCAAGAAATCCTTGTGCCCTCCGCCGAAGGCGGAGGGCGCGCGAGGGGTGTATCTGATTTATCTATAGTTTCCACAATTGGAAGGTGGATCCTACATCTCTTCCCCCACCTTTAATCCTTGTGGAAAGGTCGGAGGGAATGGATCACCGCACAGTCATGGAGCGCTTGCTTGAGTTGCTGTATACTCCCTACTGTGGTACCGATTGAGGAAAGCTGGACGAAATCTTCGATCGTGTCAAAATGGCAGCTAATCTAGAACGAACCATACCCAAAATCGCCTGGACAGATGTAGTTGCAAGAAAGCAGACGATAAGGAATGAACACGTCAAAGAGCATCTCAACACTGCTGTGGACCCGTCTGTTATTGCCCGGATCACGGACATCAAGGACGTTGATTCTTTAACGCTATTGATCGAGAAGGGAGAGATTTCTGCCGAAGATATTGTCAGAGCCTACATTGCCAAGTAAGTCCGAGCAGAGTTGACTTCCAGCAAGAGTACTGCTGATATCTTAGCCAGTGCTTGCGAAGCACAAACCAAGGTACGTGCTTCAGCAGCACGAATATTGATGATTTCTGATTGCTTCATCTAGACCAACTGTCTGACAGAAATATGTTTTGACGAGGCAATAACGCAAGCCAAGACTCTTGACAAGTTCCAACAAGAGACAGGCAAGCTCTTCGGGCCACTTCACGGTGTGCCTGTCTCGCTCAAAGACCAATTCAATGTGAAAGGAGTGGACTCAACGCTGGGTTACGTCGGTCGTGCTTTTGCGCCGGCTGACTCGGATGCCGCCATTGTGGAAACACTCAAAAGACTCGGCGCAATAGTCATCGCGAAAACCAACTTACCGCAAAGCATCATGTGGTGTGAGACAGAGAACCCGCTCTGGGGATTGACAACCCACCCCAAGAACCCCAGCTTCACTCCAGGAGGATCCTCCGGTGGAGAGGGAGCTTTACTATCGATGCACGGCTCGTTGGTTGGATGGGGAACAGATATCGGTGGCTCAATCAGGATCCCGAGCCACTGCAACGGCCTTTGGGGACTGAAACCGAGCAGTGGCCGGATGCCATACCAAGGAGTTGCAGTATCCACCGATGGCCAACAACACGTCCCATCTGCGATAGGCCCTATGGCACGATCTTTGCGCTCGCTCAGTATCGTGACCAAAGCAGTGATTGAAACCAAATTGTGGATGATGGATTCCCAGCTCCCAACAATGCCTTGGCAAGAGAGCGTGTTCAAGGATTTCTCGCAGCGCTCACTCGTCATTGGCATCATGCCCGATGACGGCGTTGTCAGAGTACATCCGCCAATTGATCGGGTTTTCAATGATACTGTGGCAAAATTGCGACAGGCTGGTCATGAGATCGTGCAGTGGCCGACCTCACTGAACGCACACTGCGTTGCCATCATGGTAAGTCAATCCTGGGCATTAGATGATACATATCTCTAACAAGTAAAGGATGAATACTATACCGCAGACGGAGGCGAAGATATCCGGCGAGCTGTTCAGCAAGGTGGCGAACCTTTCATTCCGCACGTCCAAGCGTTGATCGACCGTGCACCACCGATAACTGTGTACGAGTACTGGCAAATTAACAAAAGGAAAGTAGCTGCACAGCAAGCCTATCACACGATGTGGAATGGTATGCGATCAGCAAGCGGACGCCCTGTCGATGTGCTCCTAGTACCTACCATGCCGCATACGGCGTTGCCACAACGCGGGTGCCGATGGGTTGGTTACACCAAACTCTTCAACTTCCTCGACTACACTGCGCTCTCCTTTCCAGCGGGAAAGGCCTCCAAAGAACTCGATGGGGATCTGCCTCCTGACTTTGAACCTCGGAACGCCCACGACGCATGGAACTGGGAGCGGTACGACCTCGAGGAGATGGACGGTCACTCTATCGGACTACAGATTGTCGGGCGCAAATTCGAGGAAGAGAAGGTACTGGGTGTCGCTAAACAGTTCAACAGCCTACTGGTGAATTGAGAGAATGGTGCATAGGTTCCGTGAATATAAGCATTTCAATCCGACTGAGGTGAATCATGATGTCCATCCATCGATCTATAGCTTGCCTTGACCTTGTAAAGGACTGTCCACTTTTCGCCCTTCCATAGGTGCCGACCAGAAGCGGTCAACATCTTCCTCTACCTTGTATCCGAGAAGCTGAGGCGACAGGCCAGAGTCGCGCCAGGCGAGCGCCTCACCCTCTTCCATCTCTCGCATTGCTCTGTCGCGTTCCTGCTGCTCCGGTCCATCGTGAAGGTGGTATAGCCATTGCTGACGGTTGCCTCTCTCTACGACCATCTCCGTGCGCGGCTTTCTACACTGTTCGTAGATGGCTAGCAGTCGACGTTTCTCTTCAGGGTCGCGAGGATTTTCACTACGTCCAAATAATTCTCCGATTACTGCAGCGTCTTCAAGAGCCATGCCGGCACTATCCCGGTGTCAGCAAATAAGCTCCATGAAGGAAGTAGATTTCCTTACGCACCCTGAGGCTAGGTATGGCAAGGTTGCATGAACAGCATCACCAAGTAGAGTGAATGCTCCAGAGGGGTGACTCCATGATTCCATGCCGTGTCGGATGCAAAGGCGCTGATGGAAAGGAAAGTACTGTCAGCAACAATGCGCGTATCCCTTCAAGTGAGATTGTACCCTTACCCATTTGTAGACCGACTCGCAAAGTGAAAGTAGCTTTGGAATGCGAGGATCTGTACAAGTGCAGTCAGTTGCTTGCTCATTGTCTGCTGCGGTGATCACTCACCCCAGTCCTTGTACAAAGCGCGCATCTCGTCGACATCTCCCGCTAAGGTATTTGCGCCGTCCAAAGGCATGTCGTCGGGAACCAGAAGGACCATGTTGAACAGCTCGCCTCCCTTCAATACATAGTTGACTTTATTGATGTGTCAGCTCGAAGGTAACAGCTTGGCAATGTATCGTGGCTTACCAGCGTGAGCGTCTGGTCCAAGCCAGTAGTTGACTTGGGGATCAGTGACAAATGAAGCCAACTCGGGGTCTTTTAACATGTCTTTCGTTGACAAAAGCAGGCGATACGCAAGGTCACCAGTCAAGATTGGAGGGTCTTCGTGCCCTACCATGATCTCTCGCAAGTGACTGTTGATACCATCTGCACCAATGACAAGGTCCGCTGTATACGACTCTCCGTTCTCGAGCGTCAATACAGCATTGGATCCGTCGAACGAAGGCTCAACGTCCAAGACTCTGGCCTTGGTCTTGATCGTCGCGCCCAATTCGATAGCACGATCGAGCAGGCATCGGTGGAGGTTAGCCCGATGGAAGTCCCAGTAGAATGTCCCAGGGTATTGTGATGCAGATTCTTCGAAGTCCATGTGTGATATGACTTCGCCTTTCCAGTGCAGCATATTGACCCGAGACGGCTTTGTTGAATATTTGTCCAATGCCTCCTTCATGCCCCAGCTTTGCAGGACACGACTGCTGTTGGGAAGTATTTGGATACCCGCGCCAACTTCGCCAATCTCGTTGGCTGCTTCGAAGATCTGCACATCATGCCCAGCAAGGAGAAGCGATATGGCTGCACCGACACCGCCGAGGCCAGCTCCTACAACTATGATCTGATCGCTGTCAGCGGAGACTCAAGACCAACTTGAGACAGGGTCGCAAAAACGAGATGGGACTCGAAAGCTTCGCCGACATACCTTGAGCTTCGTCTCATCACTACGATCCTGCTTGCGTTTAATGGGTACTGCCGCCATTGGGATTTTTGTCCAGATGGTGAAATCAGAGTGTTGTCAATTCGAAAAGCCGTGAACCGGTTTAGTTTGAATGCAGGTACCGTTGACGGTCGTCTAAGACAGTATCGTCGGCGACTATTGGATTATTTTCCTGTTATATTGAACGATCTATGATTCTCCTCTCAGTGGCAGGTCACGCATCTCGGCATGGTTCAGCACATTCAGTGATGGCAAAGCAGTGGGGCATGCCCATCTCTGGCAAACTGCTGGCGGCGCTATCTTCGAGTGACTGTCACCACACTTGCTCTGCTGACAATAATAAACGGAGATGCAGACGCCGCGCGGCGAGAAACGTGTTTTCGTTATCCGGGCAAGATAGGAGCCCTGCATGTTTTGCTCAAGAGTGGGGGATCATTTGAGTTCAGAGTCCGTGTCACGTGTCGAATCATCGTACAGTAGGTTTGCATACTGCTCGTTGCCATAAGTTTGTGTACTCCTTCAAGCGCTCCATGAAAGTTAACTAGCACACATCGATGACCGATTGAGAAACATCTGATTGAGTTGCTAGCAGAACGGTGTATGTACTTCAGTACCAGGTGCGCCACTATTTTGAGGCGTGATTTCAAGACTACTATCGTTACCGCTGAGATGTGCAGGACTCCGTAGGTGCAGACTCACAACGACCTGCCATACAGAAATCACAAGTATGGCCATTTCAGTCAAAGCTCGATCTTTTTGGCGCGCTATTCATCGGACGCAATAGCCAAAACACCCTTGGATAAAAATGATGATTATTGAATTTGGCGGCTTCAAAGGTACTAGTATCTAGACGAGGAACTACATGCGTTAACTTATGCACCAGCACACAATTTGAGATGATATCTGCATTTGTTCGCGTGCCTATGTAAATGCTACTTCATTTCCGAACCGCTGGCATGAGAGCACCAGGCGGTGGCGCGTTCTTTGCCTTGAACTCATCGCACATTTGTTCCATGGTTACCCACTCAACCTGCGCATTGTCAGTCGTTGCTAAACTGCTTACTTGCATCAGCTGTAACTTACGCCTTCATGCTTGTTGATGTATTCAATCAGTCTATCTCGGTGGTTAGTCTCGCGCATGTCGCGGCCGATGCTATTGGTACTTACCTTTCGTGCATGAGCAGCACGTGAGGTCTGCCCGAAACATCTGGGTGGCAAGTGATAGGGAAGATACAGATCTTGCTCGGGTCAGGATCGTCCGCAAGCTCCCGGTAGAAGTAGTCGAAGTGGTCTCTCCAGATGTCCTCGACGTCCCTTGGGTTCACCCAGCCGTGACTGTTGGCACTGTTTTTGATGAACATCATTGGCGGCAGATCGTCAATATACCAACTGCCAGGAATTTCCACAAGACCGGTCTCGGATCCTCTGACCAGCGGTTTCATCCACGTCTCGGCTTTCTGCGTGTAGTCGATCTTGGTCCATGTGTCGCCTGTACGAAGCCAGTACATATTCGCATCATCATGGGACATCGAGTGGTCATACTCGATACCATAACTCAGCATCAATTCGACGCCTTCGTGGCTAGTTTCCCACCAAGGAGCAACGCTTCCGCGTGGTGGTTTGCCGCAGAAGTCAGTCAACAGCTTGTGAGTTTTGTCCAGGACATCGCGCTGCTGCTCTAGCGTCATATCGGAAGGGTTCTCATGAGAGTATCCGTGTAGCCCAATCTCATGGCCCTGGTCGCGGACCATGGCGCACTCTTCCGGGAATGTCTCCAAGGTATGACCGGGAATGAACCATGTCGCTTTGATATTGTATTTAGCAAACAGCTTCAGCATCCTCCGTGTGCCGTGAGTGCCAGCCCAAAGGCCGCGGGAGATGTCACTTGCCGAATCCTCGCCGCCATATGAGCCGAGCCAGCCGGCAACGGCGTCAATGTCGACTCCGTACGAACAAAGGATTCTTTTCGGCATGTTGGTGGATTCGAGCTGATTTGGCGATTGGCCGGATTATGCGGAGGGGGTAACAGTAATGTCAATCGGGTGATAGTGATTTGTCTTCTTCCACTGTTCTTAGGCGCAGTCTATATGCAGAAGTTGAGGTACTGCAGTATATGGCGCGACCACCCTCGTAAGTGGGGAGCTATGTGTGATCTTGCGTGCAGTGCGCACGACGTCCTAGCAGACCCACATGAATGGACAGCAGACTTACAGTGTCTGGAAGCAGCTAAAGTAAGCGGAGAGCGGATATAGTATTGTGCACGACCGTACTGAGTTGGAGATCGCTTGCCGTTGATAAGGAATTGGGTAGAGATCTGGGTTGGAGTTACCGCAGGGCTAAGACTCATCGTTGGTATGATGACAGAAACGTGGAACAACGATCAGCGGTATTGTTCATTTCAGATATGTCATCTCATATATTCATAGCCAGCCCTGGCTCTCTCCGGCTCTAGGCCTCGCAAGACCTTCATACCTTCGTACACTACTGCCCATCGTATGTTACTCAAATGCTTGGCCACAACGTTGATCAAGCCGCTAGCACTCTGCCGTCCAGCCATGCGTTCGAGCCCTTCGGGTCCCGCAGCCGTCATACTGCTTATCAAGGCGTTCATGCTCGATTCGTCGTTCGCAGAGTCGCCAGAGCCTCGAGTGCTGTGAGATGTCTCACTCTTCGCATGGTGGAACGCCCAGCACGTTAACGTAGCCAAGTATAAGCACCAAGGATAGTGGAACTGTTGGTCGACGTCCCAGCCTTCCAGATTCATCACGCCATCTCTTAGCAACTGTGCAGAATGCCAAGCGGCTGCGTTTGCGGAGGCGGTTTCCTGGTGTCGAATGATCCATTTCGATCTCTCATAGTCGTGCAAGCTGACAGGTCGGCCGATGATATGTCGCGCACCTGCAGCGATCTGAAGGTCTATGACCTCCACGTTCAATGTGATATGTGACGCGTGGTAAATGGCCAGAGTACTCGTCCTGAAACGGGTAAAATCGGCCTTCACTGTAGGACTTCCCTTCAGATGCTGCATCGACATGTCCATGCAATATGTGTCGAAATCGGTTTTCCAGGCATCGTAGGCGTGACCAAGACGAGGTTTCCATTCCGCAGTGGGCCCAGTCGCTCCGAGTGAGGTTTGATCTCGCCTCTTCATATCCCAGAAAACTGACATCAGCCCATGCAGTATCAAGACACGCGACAAGGCGTTGATCTGCGGAGTTATCGATGCCTGACTAGGGCACATGTATAGCTTCAGAATATTGAGGAAAGCCGGTTCACCGCCACTGGTGCATTTAGACCAATCTGCTGCTGACTCTGCCTCCCAAACGTCCGGATTGCATGGCAGTGTAGTCCGGAGCTCGAAAGCAGACATGCAGAGCGACTGGGAGAAAAGCACTGCATGCTGAGTGTCCCAAAGAAAGCAAAGCAATGATAGACGCTTGCGCTGTTCAACGTCCATTGCCATGCGCCATCGGGTGTCGAGGTCCATGGAGCCATCTACATACTCTGGTAACTTGGCACTTTGGCAGTCGCTTCGGCGGATGAGACTAATTTCGTTAGCGATTTCCACATTTAGTCGCGAAGTACCAGCAAAACTGTGGCCCACAGATTCATCCAAGGCTACTGGTAAGAGCAATATGTTACCGGATCATGACTTACTTGATGAGCATTCCATGGAATAGATGAGACATATCGTGCTGTTTCTGTCCGGCCCTCGACTTTCCGAAACATTCTATGAGGAGGATGGTTTGCAAAATGTTCAGATCGGGAGACGCTTTAAACCCAGCATGTTGCAATACCAGTGTCCGTGTGATGTCGTGGATGCAAACAGCTAGGCGATGCGCATCCTTGTCCCCGTAGGTCGCTCCGAGTAGCATCACCGAAAGCAGAAGCAATGGGTCCACTCTTGACGGCTCGAATGTTGCTCGATGGATCAGCGGATAGCTTTTGTTGAAGCGCGAGAAGAACAGGTCGACATAGTCCTGCATAGCATCGAGTGTCAGGAGAGGATGGTCACGTGTAACGGGAGAACCTTCCGACGTCCTTGGACCAGCCTGGACAATAAGGTCCAAGACGCGGTTGCGTGAGACGTCATCGAGAATCAGCGGTCTTTGCGAAGGCTTGCCCATGAAAGAATGCCAGCCTTCTGCGTTGTTCGACACTGGCATTTGACGGAGACATTGCTGCTGAATATTTGCCCGGACATCGGGTGAGGTATTAGGTGGATGATGAGTTTCGAGGCCAGATCCCCACTCTTGCGGATATAGTGGACCGGATCGTCCTGATAGCCCAGACTGACTCTGAGGGCTGGGAATCGCTGGAGGAGACTTGTGGGCGGATTGAGCTTCTGCTTGGAAACTGCCTCCGTTGTACATGTCTATATCAATGGTCAGCATCTCTGCAATATATCTACTGCTGCTGATGGCGAAATTACCACTACTAGGGATGTCGCTGGTGGGATTAGCCGTCGCTACATCTAACGACATATCTGCGCGGGCTTGCTGCCCCATGTTTGGCATAAGATTCGGCTGCTCAAGATCGAAAAGCCAGTTGTAGTTGTTCATTGTCGTGAATGGCATATTGAAAGAGCTTGCCGTGTCTGGTTGGAACAGCTCGTTGAAGTCAACATTGTTGGACGCTTGTGGAAAAGGGTCTGTCGGTTGCGCATTCCAGGGAGATTCAACGAAGAAGTCGATGGTCTCGTTACCAGCGTTCATAAGAGGTGGAAAGTCGATCCCCGTTTGCAAGTCTTCTGGTGCTACAAAGCACGAGAAGTCGTCCTGCATGCGCGCCTCGGCACTCGAAAGAGACGGAGGCGGGGACACCGGCGGCTCGTGAATTTGCTGTCGATTGTCTTGATCGTTCTCTTCGAAGCTAGTGGTGGAAGCATTTGAATGCTGCGTCGACCTTGGGCGCTTAGTAACAATGTTGCCGTCAGCATCGCGCCACAGTCGCTTGCGAGTGCAGACAACTCCAAGCCCCTCACCGCCGGCCTCTGCATCTTTCTGTTGGTGACGGAGTATATGGCGGTCTTTGGCAAGCGTCAGTGTCACGGCGAGAGCTTCATTGTCTGATCGAGACACCCACCTAAGAGATCCTGTCGCTTGAAGTGGGCACTACATCGTGGGCAAGTAGAGTTCCCTTGCTCGTGGTTGAGCGTGTGACGCTGCAGATGATCAGAGCGATTGAAAGACTTGCCGCAATCCGGCCAATTGCAAAAGTGCTTCTTACGTGCTGTTCCGGAGACCATTGTATGCGGATATTGTGCAATATGCGAGCGTGAAGAACATAGCAGGGAGCTCTCCTGGCTTCATGCCTGACAAGATTACGAGCAGACCCATACTCTGGCCGTATCTGCAGTCTGGTTGACCGAGGGCACACATGTACTTGGTGGGGTCATGCTTATCGAAGATAGGCCTGCGAGTCCCATTGCCGGGGTTGAGATGGAAGGATCAAGGGTGAGCGCGCTTGGAAGACTGAAGTGCCAAGACCAAGAGTGGACAAGGCTCTTATCGTACATCCGTTATCTTAGCTTCCCGGTAGTGCCAGTTACACGCATCCTGCAGTGATGCCCCCATCGTATGCATCCAAAATGAGTGTCCAGGTATCTTGTTATGTAACATGTTAGAGAGTACTTTATAATGCGTATACAGTATCCTTATCTGCTATCGATCGGAGGAGCTCTATATGTTGGCCAGCATCACGTGACCTCTTATCCAAGCCATGGATGCCATCTACGCTGCCATACCTTTAGAGCCTGCCTCGAAGAAAGGGTAATCAGTGTAGCCCTTCTCAGGTGGGTCGGCACCATAGAAAGTAGCACGGTCGTAATCGTTCAGAGGCAGTCCCTCAGCAAGTCGCTTGGGAAGGTCTGGGTTGGCAATGAAAGACCGGCCAAAAACGATCGCATCAGCATCCCCAGACTCAATCTTGGGCACCGAGTTATCTCTGTCGAAGTTGCCGGCGCTCAAGAACTTGACGCCGCCCTTTGCAAGGATCTGGCGGAAAGGTGTAAGGGAGTTAGGTCTGCCACCAGATTTGCCGCCGTCCGGGTTGCCTGTCAGAGAATCCATCTTTGCTTGTTCATCAAGCACCTCATCGAAACGGGGCTCAATCATATGGACGTAAGAGAGACGCTGGTCTTCGGGGAGTGTCGCAATCTTTTCGCAGAGGTGCTCCCAGTGCTCATTTGGCTTAGAGTCGCGGGTGTCTTGGAAGTAGTTGTATGGGGAAAGACGCATGCCAACGCGATCGGCTCCAATGGCAGTGGTAACCGCCTTGATGACCTCGAGAGGAAAGCGGCAGCGCCCTTCAACGTTGGCACCGTATTCGTCGCTGCGCACATTGACGTTGTCGTGGAGGAATTGATCAAGCAAATAGCCGTTCGCGCCGTGAATCTCTACACCATCAAAGCCAGCCTCGAGCGCACGCTTGGATGCAGCAGCATACTCCTCAGTCAGCTGCTGTATCTGCTCGACTGTCATCGGCTTCGGTGGTGTCTGAGCGTAGGGTGATCCATCCAGACCGTTGCCAGCAATGGGAATGTCGCTGGAACTGACTGGGTTCTCGCCGCCAAGGAAAGAAGGCGTGGTGGCACGCCCAACATGCCACAGCTGGCAGTAGATGAAGGCACCCTTTGCGTGAACAGCATCGGTCACACGCTTCCAGCCCTCGATCTGCTGCTGTGTGAAGATACCCGGCACGCCAGGATATCCTGCAGCCTATTTTCCATTAGCTTTGTTCGACTGCATGGCGATACCCAATGACTTACAAGTCTGCTGATTGGACAAGCTTCGGTAAGCATGAATCCGCCCTTGCTGGCTCTTTGCGAGTAGTATTCAACATTCAGATCTCCCGGAAAGAAAACACCATCTGCTTCTTTGGGCGCACGCATACGCGTAAGGGGAGCTAAGACCACCTTGTGCTCGAGCTGTAAGCGGCCAATCTGAATGGGTTTGAACATAGAGGTCTCTTCTAGAGCCTTGAAACCTGAAGGTGATACTCTGGAAGGCATTTCGACGTCTGTGTGTATTTCAATTGAAGCCTTAATGGAATGAGAAGGTGAACGGTGAAGGTTGTGAATGCCGAATATGGATGATGAGGAAAGAGACCATGTACTTGTAGCTCGTGAGCAGCGTGCCCACGAGGGTTACCTTGTCCAGATTGTCCATCGTGTCAATTGTTCCTGTCCACTCAGAGTCTGGCAAAGATCATGTGGTAGTGCGCATCTCGCGCCTCTCCTTTCCCGCCACTCAAGGCGTGGGCGAAAGTGGACACTTACGGCGGCTCCAAGGTACCGTGTTGTACCAGAGCAATGGTGGGACGTGGTTACGGACAACAGAGCAATACACCCGCTATCTACGTAGAGGCCAGGTCTCACGTAGCTACCAGTAATAATATCCAGCAAGTCGTGACAGTTTGGTGACACAAGATCTTGAATTTCGGACAAGAATTTCGCACAGTTCATGCACCCTAACCCTCGTGTGGACCATTGTTGGGACAAACTCCTGCTCAATCGATGCGACTCAAAGGGGAACGTTTCTTGTTATTCCGGACTTTTATGGTCTTGAGGGTGAAAGCTCTACGTGTAGAGACGATACATGATGCATTCTAGAACAAGTGTATCATAATTATTGTGATATATAATAAAACATCTCCATATTCACACAACGGCCGAAGGCGTGTTCGGCCGTGCCCGGATGACAAGTTCGAGCTTCTTAGCCTTTGGTGTAATGACTGTAGCAGTCTTGTCAGTATACGTCTTACAATATGCAAGAACATCTTTCGTGTAGCAAATTTGCCATGTCATGACTTACCAAAGTAGTTGACCAGTTCGGACGGGCTCAAAGGCTCCATTCCCTTCGCAAGCTCGGCACCTTTACAATCCCTAAGGAACATGGCTACACCGTATCTCAGCTCCATCCAAGCAAGGTGAATACCGAGACAAGTGTACGCTCCAGCACCGAAGGCACTGTTGGTGGCCTTTGCGCCCTTGGGGTTGTTTGAGCTGCCGGTAGGATCGTTGAGGTAGCGACTCGGATCGAACTCAAGTGGGTTGGGGTATAGTGATGCGTCGCGATGGTATGTCCAAGCCTGTGTTGATACGACTGTACCCGGTGCGAGGTAGTGGCCACACATCGTAGCACCCTGGGCGGGGACAACACGGGGAAGGGAGCCTGGAACAGCGGCGTAGAGACGGAGTGTTTCGTTGATGGTGGCGTTGAGCAGTGGCAATGCTTCCAAGTCGACGTCCCTGAAGCCGTCGGGGACGGCGCTGACTTCTCTTTCAAGCTTCTCACGGAGTTCAGGACGAGTGGCAATGTTCCACAAGGTGAACGCGAGGGTGTTTGCTGTAGTGCCAGATCCAGCGAATATCAGGCTGGTAGCCTCAACCTGGACATCAATGTCTTGCAAAGAAGCCTTTCCGCCACCCTCTTTTTGTGACTCTTCGATGACGGTGCTCATGAGGTTGCTGCTGCGTCCTTCTTGTATCGACTTCTTTGCGTTCTCGACAGCCTTCATGCCGTGACCAAGGATGTAGTTGGTGCTGTTGAACATCTGGTTGAGCTTCTTCACGGGCAGACGAGAAAGGACTGCTCTCATCCATGGATGTTCAGCGCCGATGCCGTTGCCGATGAGAGCGAGTTCGAGGATCTTCATGTATTCGGTTCGCTGTTGTGGGTTAGCGGTAAGTTCATGTGAAGATGCATGGTACGCTTACTGTGCCGAGTTCGAGTAGACCAAAGCTCTCGCCGAATCCGAGGCAGCCAACAATGTCAGCTCCCATCAGCGACCACCACTTGAACACATCGACAACACCGTTGTTGTTGGCCCCATCATCGGCGATCTTATCGACAGCAAGTTGAACCTTCTCGCGGACAATGTCCTCAAAGTTCTCTCTGACATATGTCTTGGAGAAGCCCTTTGCAAACAGGCGACGACGCAGGCCGTGTGACTTCGCATCTCTGAGTGTGAAGACAGAGTGAACAGGGAAGTTGGTCAGCTTGGTGTAGAAGTCGCCTTTCGTGTATCCGCCAGAAACGGCATGTATTTGTCGGAACGACTCGATGTCGAACACAGCGACTTCGTCTGGTGAGATGCGAACGACTGGGCCGTACTTCTTGTGTAGCTCATCGATGTAAAAGATTCGCTTGCCTCCGGTGACAGCCGACTTCAGCTGTCTGTTGGTGAAGAGGGACATCCATGGGCCAGGTATCGATTTAAGCGGTGAGGTGAGCGCTGTGTAGATGCAGCTGGCAATATAGGTAGCGAAGGCCAACGAAAGCCCTGCGAGGGCAATCTTCCATTGGCTCATGCCATCTAAGGCCGACGTGATACTCATCTTAACGATGGGAAGAAGCAGGAGAGATGGGCTGTTGCATGCAAACGAAGATAACAACGAAGATAATCACGAGCAAGTGTCAATCAACAGCGCAACTGGTCCTGCAATCATACTTATCGATTCACACAAGTGTTTACTGCCCTCCCGGTCTCCAGCCATCTGCTATCGCAACGATGAGGAGCCGGATGTGCAGTGCACGACAAGCACGGGTAGCGGGGAGACTCACTGAATGATCAAACGGTACCACGCTTGGAGGCTGAAGTCTATGAGTCGCAGCCAGTAAAAGCATCAGACGACCAGGGTAGGCAGATAGGCGAAGGTCTAATTGAATTCAAGCTCCGGTTGGCTGTCGATCAGTGCATGTACATTTGCCCGATTGGGAGCTGGAAACCTTGGCGAAGCTGAAGCTTCGCATCGGAGAATTTGACAGGTCTCACCCAGATATTAAATGCGAGGTCTTATTAGTTGATGGCGTGAAGCTGGGGTGTGGCCGGGGTTGCGTTGAACGGTCTCAGGCGTACAGCGCATGTGTTGTAAGTTATGTTTCATGTGGTACGTTTGTTTTGCAAACACAGCATGAAAATAACGATTCCTTGCATGCAGGTTGGAACGTACTTTCGCGAGAGCACCATACTGTGCCATATCGCGCACATGTACTCCGGAGGTTACTTTTGGCCCAACAAAATGGCACCGCAGCTCCCCCTTCCTGGGGGACGGACATGCGACTCTAGAGATCGCGGCTCCCGGCATCCTTCTTCAATGCATGTGACGCTTAACGTGCATGTGAAGCGGGAAGATCTGCTGAAAGAAGATGCTGCAGTGCTGCGAAGATGCGTGGTTGACGCGTTTTCCCCGCGTCCCCATGATCCGACGGGAACCAAGGAACGTGCGAGACACAGCGGAGGAAATGCCATGATGTTGATCGCTATGTGTTTGTCCTCAGCTGTGAGCGGCTCGGGGTCGGAGCTCCGTCTAGCTGCATCTTGCTTAACCGCTTTGTTGTCCCAATATTGATTTCGCTGCGAAAATCAGGCTATAATGATTCATGATGCAGCTGCTTGATGCGAGTGGAACAGATTGCAGCACGCGAAAGATGGGAGTTGGAAGGAGGAAGTGTTCGTTGTGTTGATGAGAGAAGAAGCAAGTCCAGTTGAGTTGAGAATCGGAGCTGCCCCGTAGTTTCGTCTGGTCACGTGCACTAGCCGCACTGACGCGCAGCACGCGCTCTTTCGCGTCTCAATTTCAGAAGACAAAGGCTCACTCGTCTCGTCTTTATTCTCGTGAGAACACGCGATCATGTGATTATTATGCAGCATTTGATATACCATACAATTATCTTACACCGATTCAAGCACGCACAGACATGAGCTGTGCAGGCAAGATCGAAGACACGAGGCCTTTGGCGTGTCTGCAGACGATATGCCCTTCCCGTTTGCAGAGATCTGCACGCTATTCCAGAGAGTAGAAGCTATCGAGCTTCGCGAGCCGCCTCTGCTGCCGGACGAGAAAAAGTCCGCGATCTGCCTGATTGTGGACTCATGGTTCAAGTCGCACCGAAGCGCTATCAGCGCACTCACCATTGAAGGCGCTACTGCCTTGCTCTCAACTTTGCTACCCGAGAAGAGGACTGATCGAGTCTACGACATACAGGCACCTGGTCTATGCAGGATCCTTTCACGCTGTCTGAAACTCCAGGCTCACCGCGCAAAGGACTTGCGTGCATACACCCAGCCAGGTCGTGGAGACTTGGCAGCATGCCTCGAGCGGGTGCTAGATACTGGTGGACCACCTGCAATGCCGATGGTCACCCTGCAGGAGGTTGATGATCTTTATACGACACTTGCCGGGCATAGTATTTTCTCCGATCCTTCGATACCACAGGTGCCGCCAGGCTCATCTGAGGCCCGAGATGTCCTCCTCGCCAATATCTTGAAACGTCTCACTCCCTCGGAAGGCAAATGGCTTCTCAGGCTTTTGTTGAAGGATCTCTCGCCACTTAAACTGGACGAGGCTTATATGCTTAGATCTTTTCATTTTCTGCTTCCCGACCTGCTTCGCTTTCAGGCCAAATTTACTTCAGCCGTTGCTCTCCTCAAGGGGCCACTAAAAGAGTTCCCAGACAGACCCGACTTCAGATCCGAGCGGCTTCTGAGAAAGCAAGCCGCCCCTTTAATCAAGCCACAAGTTGGAATCAAAGTTGGCCGACCGGACTTCACAAAAGCTCGTAGTATCGACCACTGCCTCAAGATGCTTGCAGAGAAACAGTGGGTTCTGGAACGTAAATACGATGGTGAGTATTGCGAGATCCATATCGATCTGTCGCTTCCTGCAACTCAGTGGATCAAGATATTTTCAAAAAGCGGCAAAAACTCCACATCTGATCGCCAGGGTATTTACAAGACTCTTGTTCGCTGCTTGAGACTTGGTCGACCTGAATGTAAAATCAAGAAACAAGCCATTCTTCTTGGAGAACTATTTGTATGGTCGGACCAGGAACGAGAGCCGATGCCTTTTGACAAAATCCGGAAGCACGTCACTCGATCTGGCGTTCGGATTGGCGCGGACGAGGACTCTCAGCGGCATCCAGAAGAACATCTCGCAATTGCGTTCTTCGACCTACTGTTACTCGATGGGGAAGTTGTCATGACGAAGCCGATTGAAGAGCGCCGCCAATGGCTACGAGAGGTCTACACCAAAATCGAGGGCAGAGCTATGGGAGCTCAGTGGAAGGTGGTGGACTTTGCAGACAAGGAGAGATCGAAAAAGGTGTTGTTGCAGCAATTTGCAGCTTCTAATGCCGGACGCTGTGAAGGTCTGGTGTTAAAGCCATGCTGCCTGCCCTATTTTGCTCTCCACTCGAACGCGGACGGCTTCAAGCATGGATTCATCAAGCTCAAGAGCGATTACATCTCTGATATGGGTGACGAGGCAGACTTCGCAGTCATTGGCGCAAGCTATAATGCACAACAAGGACTGAAAAGTGATGTCAAGCGCTTGAAGTGGACAGACTTCGTTCTCGGCGGACTCATGAACAAGCAAGACGTACTGCGCTTCGGTAAAAGACCACGATTTCAAGTGGTCGGAACAATTCAGCAGGCTCACTGTATCCCAAAGCCAATACTACAGACCGCCAATATCATCGGTAATCTGTCCGCCGAATCTTTCGACCCGCAGCATCAACCCGCTAATTTTGATCTCATCAATACTGTGGGTGCCAAGATTGACACGGTCTTCAGCTCGCCTCTTGTGTTCGAGGTGCTCGGGGCAGGGTTTCAGAAACCATCGAACTGCAAGTTTTACATGTTGAGGCATGCACGCGTCAAGAAGCTGCACCAAGATCGCTCGTGGAAGGATTGTACATCATTTCAAGAGCTCCAAGACCAGGCCATGGCGGCGAGATCGGCTCCACTGGATTCTGAGAGCCAGGAGACAAGGCGATGGATCGAAAGGCTTGAGAGGAAGTGCAGGAGAAAGATTGAGAAAGAGAAGACGGCGACACCGAAGTCGGCAGTCACACGCAGTTCAGTCGACGAGAGCCTTGAGCCGCGTCACAGAAGCTCGTTATCTACAGGCGGGCTTTCAGCGACTTCATTGTCGGAGACGCGGATGCCTTTGAACAATATGCAGATCAACAGCGTTCAGCCAAAATCTGCATTCTCTCCCGGCCACGTCGCCCGTGATACTCCCGTCCCAGACAGCAGCATCATTTCAACGGCGACTGGAGGGAAAAGAAAATTGGACGATGCTCGATCGACTCCGTGTCCGATGCCGAAGCGGCCTTGCGTTACTGTATCTTCACACGACTCAGCAACAGGAGTAAAGATGGCACGTCCAACTACAACACCGTACTGCCGCGCTACAGTCTCACAGACCAAATGTTCAACGAGTTGCACTCTCGGCAACACAACGATCTACCTACCACCCTGCCTCCGCCACACCCCATACATCACCCAAACGCTGCTCACCGCGCATTCGCCTGTCGTCGTTGTGCCACGCCTCTCCTACTGGGACCGCGCTTCCTTCACGCACGATCGTCTCACCAGCACAGTCTCCGAATCACAAGCATACCCAGGCATGGGCAAAACCGTCTTGGTTGAGTCTAAGCGCAAAGAGGCAACGGAGGATGTTCTAAAGCAGATACTGGCACTGAATCAAGGACAGTTTCAGGAAAGAGTGGAAGTGTGGGACTGGAGAGTGCTTGAGGAACTTGGTGCGCACGCGCTGGCCAGCACCGGTCGGAAATGGTTTTTGGGTGCGATCATCTGGGATGAGAAATCACGCTGCAGCGTGTTTGTTTGGAATCGGAGTTGGGTTTGATCACTGGCAGTCACATGGATTATCACGGAGGGAAGGTTACTTGATTTAAAGATACCCCATTATATTTGTATGAGCTCTTTGCACGGTTGTGGGTGGCTGCGGGAGCATGCGCCAGTTTTAAGATCAATTACTTATGGGCAGAACAGGACCATATAATTCAAGCTTCTTTCCTTGGCTGAAATTCTTATGCCTCTGGACTTTGACCTGGTTTACGTCAGCAGTCAGTTCACATGTGGTTTGTCTGGTTCGTCGGTTCGGGAAAGTTTGATGGCCGCCAGTCCGCTCATGTTGAATGTCATACCAACCCTACGACACCCGATTCGATCGCAATACAGGTTGTAGTATAAAGACGCACTGTAAAAATCTTCAGCCTAACATGGAGACCGCGCAGATCACCCGCATCAAAGGTCATCAGATGTGCCATCACGGTGCTGGGCTATCTCTTTTCTTTTTGCTTGTCCTCAGAACAGTTCCTCGACTTTGCAACTCTTCTAGCGAACATCCCAAAGATGCAGCTTAGACAAATCCTCCTCGCCGCGAGCATCGCACTCCCAGCCCTCGCAGCACCGCTTCCCATCGACAACTCAAGTACGCCACACCCAACATACATCACATCGCCGCCGTACTAACAAAGACATTCCCAGAAATCGTCATCGTCGACAAAATGCCTCCTATCGAAAACAACGATGATGGCAGTGCAGCCCACAGACGCGACCTCGTTATTCCTCAAAGATGTCACTGTAGCGACGACGACGACCAATTTGAATACTTCACGGCACTTGGCCGTAACACTTTCGGCATCCCGCCATACTGCAAGGGTGATTGGTCCGGCGAAGAAGATTGGAAGCCCAGGCAGCGTGAGGGAGGCGCGGGTGATGGTTATAACTAGACCACTTGTCTCTGTGGAGTGTGGTGAGGTATTTGTGTCAGTTCAAGGACAAGATGGAATGGGGGTCAGAAGTTTGAGCTCGTTAACACGGCGAGCCGTCATAAGTCCGAGTACACAGCCATGGAGGTGAAGTGATCATTCTATATCAAAGCCTAGCGATGATGAATTACTATTCAAGTGTCCTGTGATCTTGATGGCTCCGAGTGTCAATCATGTTGTCAGCAACATTCGCGGTGCATGGAAACAGCTGTGGAGGTAGAAACAACAAGCTGGCAACCGGATGCAAGTGAAAGAATTGGTGAAATGGCGAATTGCTTCTATCGACCACGACATCATGAAATCTGGAACACAAGCAACATTCGAAGACAAAGGAACACCGAGCGATGTAGAAATACCATCAAGAACACAAACGAGCATAGATTCATCAAGCAAAATGAAAAATTGAAGAATCAAGATACCATCACCCTAACCCTTCTTACCCCCAACAGTCACGATGTGTCTTGCAATGTGTCGAAAGATGAAGCGACTCATCCAACGGCACTGCATGTAGCATGTATGTCATACTTTTAAACACACAACCTCCCCGCAAGGCATAGAGAACACGGCCGCAGGATCAGTAGCAAAAGCTAACCACCCCTCACGCATGGCCTCGAACTCAGCCTCCTTCACGCCCATACCACTCGCATGCTCACGCCAAGTATCATCCGACACAATCCGCTCAGCCATAGCATTGCCCCAGAACTGACGCTGACTGCCAGAGTAAGTGAGCGACCCGACGCTGTAGCTGATCTGGGACTCAGTGAAGCCAGCCTCCAGTGCCCAACCGATCAAATTTCGACCAGCAGATGGGTGACAGTTGCTGCGGTGCCCAACGTCGATCTTGTTTTCTTGCCACTGTTTCAAAGCCTCGGAAGACGGGTGGATGATGGTAGCAGGTAAATCTCCCTCACGCAAAGCGACGAAGCCTCCAGGCTTGCAAACGCGTCGCAGCTCGACGATGGCTTTGACGGCTTCCGGGATGTGCGCGAGGACTTGGCTGGTGCAGACGACGTCGAAGTGGTTGTCTTCGTACGGTAAGGCGGTCACATCGGCGACTCTAAAGGTGCAGTTGGAGGGCAGATCAGGCTGCGCTCGAGCTTTGTTGATGGCGGTCTCAACGGCATCGACTCCGATGACTTGACCATTGGGGATGATGGTTGCAAGTGAGGAAGTGACGGTGCCGGGACCGCAGCCGGCATCGAGGACGATGCTGTCGGGTTTCAGGTGTTGTAAGAAGTAGCCGCATGTGTCAGATGCTTTACGGCTCTCGTGACTTCGATACACGGAAGCATTGTGTCCCTGAGTGTATGCGAGCTGAGGCATGGCCGTGAATGTGGTACTTGTGCATATACAAGTAGAGGTTGCCGAGTCGAGGCAATGTTAGTGTGAGGCTGACTTGATACGGCAGAAGCGGTGCGGCTGAACTGTTTGTCAGCTTCCCTTTCACTAGACCAACTTCGCGCTAAACTGAACCCAACGCTGGCAGGTTACTGGAGTATTGAGATGTTGGGAGCTGATACACAAGAAGCAAGAATTGATGTAAATCTTTGATTAATACTCCTATTTTATTACCGCCAACAGTGTGACAAGTCAGTGGTAGAAAACCCTGAACTCCTCACACATCTAGCTGGTAGGAGCCGGCGCCGCGCCACCGCGACCTCTTCCGCCCCTACCTCTTCCACCACGGCCTCTGCCCCTACCTCTGCCGGGCCCATTCAGGTCGCTGGGCGGAGGCACGTTGGCATAGCTCTGCGGCCTAAACGCAGTGTTGTTGTGCACTACGCCGTCCATGGGGTCAGTGTTGTCGATAGTGTTGTAACCACCCCTGTTGCCGCCTCTGCCGCCGCGAGGAGCGCCGTTAGGCATGCCGCCGCGTCCGCGAGGCTGGAAACCGTTGGCCGGCTGAGGAGCAAAACCACCGCGGCCGCCACGGGGGGCAAAGTTACCGCGAGGAGCACCGTTTTGCTGACCACCGAAAGCACCGCGGTACGAGCCTTGAAGAGGAGCAGGCTGGTCTGCTGGGCGTAGCTGCTGACCAGGAGGACCGTAGCCGTTAGCAGCGTGCGAAGCAGGACCACGCGAGCGGAGCGGAAGGCTGTGCTGCTGGGGCTGCCTAGCCTTGGCCGCCTCCGACAAAGAGAGGACCTGTCGGTCGCTGAGGTTGACGACAGCCTCAGAGGGAACAGTGCTACCGCGGAATGGCGAGCAGCGATCATTCAATGTCGTGCCGCTCATGAAGGTGTGGTCGAACACAACGTCGAGGAGAGTTGTCTTCGTGGTGCGGGTCATGCCGACGACTGTACCGCGCATGGCAATTGGCACTCTACCGGAATCGAGCACGTAGACAACACGATCACCGATGGCGAAGCGCTGGCGGGCGGTACGCTGAATAGCGTCAGAAGGCTTGAGCAAAGCAGACCTAGGGACTGCGCTGATCTTCTTGCCGTCCACCTCGCTGTTGGCAGCGTTGTTGGCATCCGCAGCAGCCTCGATCCTCTTGACAGTGTCTCCGTCCAATTGCATGGCCTCGAGCGGCACACGCTCGAAGCCCTTGGTTTCAACGCTCTTGAGCCACTGGCCAATCTCCTTCATCTTCGCCTTAGCCTCAGTCGGATCCGGGTAGAAAGAAGTATCCTCCCAGCCATCACCTGTAGGGTTCAAAGCAATGGTAGCGATGAACTGCGGGAACTTGGTCATGTATTCAGAAAGAAGAGCGATAGCCTTGTTGGAGTACTCCCAACCAGACTGGTTCTTGCGGCTGTATCCAAGAACCTTCAGCTTCTTGGCCTCGAACTTCAAGTTCAGACCAAGGTTCAAGCGCAGACCCGATGAATTAACGTTGAAGGCGGATGTGAGTTTGGAAAGTACGAGAGGGTGCAGGTTCAGCATCTGAGCCACGCGGTAGCTGGGAACGTACGGGTCTTGACGCTCCGCATCCCTTGCAATCTGGTGACCGAATTCGGTCTCGCGTCCCTTGAGCATACTAACCCAAACCTCAGCTTTCTGCTGGTCTGCGGTATGGCCTGTAACTTGCAGAGGGCGACCATAAGCCATGTCGCCGAGGAAGAAGGCCTTGGTGCCCTCGGGGAATTCTTCAGGAAGCGGTAGGGCTTCGCGCTCCAAGAATCGCTGGTCCTCGGAGATGACCTCGTCAACCACAGTCTGGATGGCGTAGTCGGGCTCCTGGCCGGGTACTGGCGCATACTCCTTGATGAGCGCACCAGACTCGGTCTGCGTCAGGCCGACAAGCATGTCCACCTGAACAAGGCACTCGACCTGACCAATGACAGTGCCTAACCTCTAAGAGTAGAACTGCTCAATGCGGTTGGCCTTCTTCTTGAAATCGGAAATTCCTTGGGGCGGGTGGGGTGTTTGTTGCACGTTCTGTGCACTTGCCGGCTCGCTGGGGTCGAGCAGGCTGTAAGTGAACATCTCATCGGTTGCACTCATGACCTTGCCCTCCGTCAGGAAAGGATAGCCGACGTGAACAGGCTTGCCGAGATGGGCAAGCGCAGTCTGAGTTGCGCTTCTCTTCTCCTCATCGTGTAGCAAGGTGATGACCATGCTTTCGTTCCTGCTCTCCTGCTGGAAAATGCTGACACCGTGGAAACCGAGTTGGCCGGCGTAGGGCAAAGTGTGCATGGAGGGGAAGCCGGCCAAGGACGCCTCCTTGAGCTTCACGCCATCCATGAGACCAACATACACCTCGAGGCCGTCCATAACAGGCAGCTCGTAGATATTCTCAACACACTTGCAGTGCTCGATGTCCGGGAAGATGCCAGGGAGACTGCTAGGGTAGGTGAAGTCGGTATCCTTGTCGTGGACGAACTTCATTGTGGTGCCAAAGCCGTTTCTCTTGGCCTCAGCCTCGGTCAACAGGTGCTCTCTGGTTGCCATTGCAGGGAGCAGACGGCTCTCTTCGATGAAGGGGATCTTGACGACAGCCTCCCATTCTTGCTTCTTACCGTTCATGTCCAACGTGAAGTCTCGCGGATAGAAATCGATGATTGGGCTCTTGGGGTTGGTCATCAAGTC
>Ga0265797_10000586_pt1 | contig 66228 bp, 58 predicted proteins | sample P2T30metagenome_FD_192433 | JGI IMG/M metagenome (GOLD analysis project Ga0265797, IMG submission 192433) | Plant litter microbial communities from East Loma Ridge, Irvine, California - P2 T30 | ecosystem: Environmental > Terrestrial > Plant litter > Unclassified | place: USA: California... | reverse complement strand
CGGTCGGGTAGTTGATGGCCTGGACGTAGATTTGGTGCTTCTCGAGCAGCAAGTCCGAGGCGCGCTTAGCGACCTGGGCGTCGCCGACCAGAACAGGGATGATGTGCGATGGGTTGGGAATGACGGGAATGTCACGCTCGGCGAGAGCAGACTTTACCGCACGAGTGTGCAGCTGCTGCAGACGACGGTCGCCACGGTGAGACATTTGGTACTCAATGGCGGCCTGGGCACCAGCCATGGTCGCTGGCGGGAGGGAAGTGGTGAAAATGAAGCCTGGCGCGAGGGAGCGAATGGTGTCTACCAGCTTGGCAGAACCGGCGATGTAGCCACCGACACAGCCGTAAGCCTTGCCCAGGGTACCAGTGATGATGTCAATACGTTCCATGATCGTGCCCTTGGTGTTTCCACCGTTGGCGTAGATGTTGTAGTCTAGGTGCTCAGCAACACCAGCACCGTTTGGGCCGTACATGCCGACAGCATGGACTTCATCGAGGAAAGTAAGGGCGCCGTACTTGTCAGCAAGGTCGCAAATCTCCTCGATCGGACCAATGCTGCCGCACATGCTGTAGACACTCTCAAAGGCAATGATCTTGGGCGTCTCGGCAGGAAGCGAAGCGAGCTTGTTCTCAAGGTCAACCATATCGTTGTGCTTGAAGACCATCTTCTTGGCACCAGAGTGTCGGATACCCTGGATCATCGATGCGTGGTTCATGCTGTCACTCAGAATCACGCAGTCGGGGAACTTGCTTCCGAGAGTCGCAAGAGTGGCGTCGTTGGCAACATAGCAGGACGAGAACACCAAAGCGCTCTCCTGCGCGTGCAGCTTTGCGATAGTGCCTTCCAAACCGACAGCGTGCTGGTTGTGACCAGAAATGTTCCTAGTGCCACCAGCGCCAGCTCCGTACATGTCCAAAGTCTCATGCATCTTGTTCAAGACTTGCGGGTTCCTTCCCATTCCAAGGTAGTCGTTCGAGCACCAGACAGTCACCTTGTCCTCCTTGGTGGTCATATGCGCCTGAGGGAATTCCTTCGCCAGACGGTTGATATTGTTGAAGTACCTGTAGCTCTTATCCTTGTGCTTCTTGTCCAGCTCGTTCTGGTAGAAAGACTCGTAGTCGAAGGTTGCAGCCTTGGGCGGTGCGGGGGGAACGCCGTGGGAGTGCTTCTGCGCCTGAGTAGACTGGGCCGACTTGTGTCCAGTGGCGTGGGGAGAGTAAGCCTCACGCCTGGTGCGCGGAATGTCGACGGCCTGAGCCTTGTCGGCACGTCCAGTGTGAAGGTTCGCCTTCGGGACGCGAGAAGAGTAGGCCCTGGAGCCGCCAAAGGCTCCCGAAAGAACATTGTTTCCCAGGCGCGAGGATTGGACGGAGAGAGCCTTGCCCATGACCGGGCAGCGGCGGGCAATGATCTGGAGGTTGCTCATGGCGCCGCCACCAGGAGCAGTGTGCTGAACACTGGTGCTGGTGGACATGGAGCGCAGGGTGGCGGGCGAGGTCTTGTTCAAGAAGGGACACATAGCCCTGGACTGGCGGAGGAGAGCCTCCATGGTTGCGGTGGGGTCAGAGGGTTGGTTGGTAGAGTGTGTTGTAGCGGGGTGGTGGTATTGCAGAGTAGGAGGAGTCGTAGGAGGGAGGAGGGTAAGCAGATAGAGAGAGGATGGGAGGGGAGTGGGATGGATGGATATACTTGGGGCGGACCAATGCTTATGTGTGACGGGTCGAGGGAGCCTTAACGGAAGCGAAGACGGGCATGGGAATAGTCAGCGCGCCGGGACCTGGCTTAGCGGGCAATGCAAAAGAATAATCAGCAGCCCCGTGATTCGGCGGTGGAAGAAGGGCTGAAGTGTGAAGTACATTACCCTTACTTTTTTTTATTGCCACGCAGTACTCGTATATGCTTACTTCCACGCTTTGTCTCGTTCCAGCTATATGTACTGCATATATCGTCTGGACTAATAAAGGCAAAGACAGTTCGACACGAGACTCGCACACTGTATATGTAGGGCCGCACACACATAATCAGTCATTCTTCTAGTCTATTTCAATATTCCGCACGCACAACGGCATACGTGCGGAAGGTCCTCTTCCGGTCAGACGCCGGTGGCCGTTTGCTCTGGAGAGACTAGACCAGATGGACGGGTCTTCACGCAAGCCGAGGCGCTCCATCCTTCTCCTCCTTGGGGCGCTCTTGGATTGAAATCTTACCGTCTGACTTCAGCTCTAGCAAATGATATGCATGAGCTACCATCGTTTGGGCCAATCCATGAACCTGCACCGTTGCATCTCCGCTGCGAGACTTCGACTCGTTTCTTGTCGATCTCAACCGAGGCCTTCGCCAATCCAAATAGCAAGCATTTCGAGGTAATGGCAGAGCGGGGATTGGAGGCTTGTTCTTGCCAACTGCATCATCTCCTTTACACTTGTCGATTATGCTTGCCGTATCTCCGGAGTTCGTTAAGAATGTGGGGAGGAAGAAGGTTACATGTTTATGTAGGTAGGTACAATAGATCGCGTGGTGCAAATGTGTAAGTGGCGTAAGAGGTATGTAGGTAGTCCTCCTGCGTCCTGATTGCTTGATGATACAGTCCGGTTGTTCTTCTAGTAGTACTCCCGTGCATGGACACGTAGAGTATACTCACCTCTTACCGCTTCGGTATCGATCGAGTCCAAATGGTAGTGATTGACAGTAACCCAAAGTGTCAAGAAGATCTATGATGCTTCATTGTGTATCAATTCTCTGTTCATGGCATCCACGAGCCACAACATAAAGTTGATCGTTACATATGATTGCCCACATGGACCCCACGCACCAACCTTGACGCCTCGCGTGCATCGCTTTGATACCTCCATCGAAAGCAGAGGAGACATCTGTACTTATTCTGACTAACTGGCAGAGTTGTTAATCCAGAGCACGACGATATATCATTTCGTAGGGTTAGGGTTAGGGTTATCACGATTTCGTGAATATTTGAGCACGAGCTGCGTAGATGGTAATGATCGAGTACGGTAGAGCTCCACGCCTACATGTAGGCAAGTGAGCTTCAACTTAGGCAGACGACGACATGCTTGACACCAATGGTCTGAAGACAGTGTTCATCGCCTGAAAGATGGCATAGATACCTCTCTACACACGCGACTACGATACCGCTCAAAACACGTCAATCGACTCGACCAGCGGCCCGACAACAGCCATGGCAGACGACAACCAGGTCCCGATCTTTGACGTCCAGAGGGTCACTCTGCAGTTCGACGTTTCTGCCGACTTCGTAGCCGCGCAAGTCGCCAACAATGTACTCATCCTCGCGCTATCTAGCGGCCGTCTCTTGCGCTTCGACCTGGACAATGCCGCCGACATCGACGACATCGACCTTCCCAAGCGTCCCGCCGAGATAGGCGTGATTCGACGACTATTCCTCGATCCCTCCGCCTCGCATCTCATCGTATCAACGGCCCTTGGAGAGAACTACTACCTGCATACACAATCGCGGCAGCCGAAGCCTTTGGCCAGGTTGAAGGGGGTACAAATCGAAAGTGTAGCATGGAATCCATCGCAGCCTACAGCGTCCACGCGGGAAATATTGATTGGCGCTGCCGATGGCCACGTGTACGAGACATACATTGAACCGAGTACAGAGTTCTACAGGAGAGAAGAGAAGTACTTGAAGAGTGTGTACGACCCGCAGGACGGACCTGTGGTGGGCGTCTACGTGGACGTGATATCAACCAAACCAGATACGAGGAGGATACTTGTCGCGACACAGCAGCATCTCGCTCATTTCTCAGGTCGAATTGGAAGGCAGGGACACGAAGGCAGTGGATCGATATACTCGAAGATCTTTGATGGGGAGACTCCAACTGTGCATTCTGTGGAGTCAACAGGCACCATTTCCGCATGCAGTCTAGCAGTATCCCCGGATGCTACCGATGCTTCGCAGCCCGTGATGGGCGACCAGACTGCCGAGAGAGCATATGCGTGGCTTTGCTCTCAAGGCGTTTATAACGGCGTGCTCCTTTCCCAGTCGCCGGACCCTGCGACGCTAGGCCGACAAGTGTTCCACGAATCTCACCTGCTGCCAAAATCGAAGCTTCCTCCAATGCAAACATCAGGAGGTCGAAACCGGACAACTCAACCGGCTATCTCCTCGGTGGCACTGACCCAATTCCACATTTTGGCTCTTATGGAGGGCCGAGTAACGGCCATTAACAGACTGGATGACAGCATAGTGTACAACCAAGTTGTTCTCGAGCCAGGCGAGGGCAACCTTGGACTTCTCGCAGATCACCAAAAGAACACCTACTGGCTGGTGACCTCCTCGGAGATCTTTGAGATAGTCGTCACTGAGGAGACCCGTGACGTTTGGAAGATTCTTCTTGACCAGGGTCACTACGACGCTGCTCAAAGGTATGCTAAGTCCGCAGAACACAAAGACACAGTTGCGGCAGTGACGGGCGATCACCTCATCTCACAAGGCAAGTTCGCCGAAGCTGCAATCATCTTGGGAAAGTGCAGCAAGCCATTTGAAGATGTTGCCCTTACATTTATCGACAAGGGCGAAAACGATGCTCTTCGCAAGTATTTGCTCACTAAACTCTCTGGATTTCCGAAGAACTACATCATGCAGAGAACAATGCTCACGAGCTGGCTGATTGAGCTGTACATGTCGAAGCTGAATCAGCTTGACGACACCATCAGTACAAAGGCTGAGCTCGCCGAGGGTTCTACAGCATCGGACATGCAAAAGCAGCTGCCGATATTCCGCAAAGAATTCCAGGAGTTTGTGACAAGGTACAAGTCAGATCTCGACACCAAAACAACATATGAAATCATCAGCTCCCACGGCCGCGAAGAAGAGCTTCTACATTTTGCCAACGTAGTGGAGGACTACAATTTTGTGCTGTCATATTGGGTCCAACGAGAGCGATGGACAGAAGCCATGGCTGTTCTCAAGAGGCAGACGGAACCCGAAATGTTCTACAAGTACAGCACGGTACTGATGTCCCACGTATCGGTTGACCTTATCGAAGTTATGATGCGCCAGACCAGCCTCGAGCCTAAGAACATCATCCCTGCATTGTTGAACTACAACAAAACTACCGGATCCGCGGTCCCACTTTCACAGAATCAAGCTGTGAGGTACCTGCTCTTCTGCATCAACCACCAGCACTCCACATCGCCCGCGGTGCATAACACTTTGATATCGCTATACGCATCACATCCATCATCGGAAGAGTCGGCGCTTCTGTCATATCTCCAGACACAAGAAAGCAACCACGAACAGAATTACGATGTGGACTTTGCTCTTCGCCTTTGCATCACGCACAAAAGGGTGCAATCGGCAGTTCACGTCTACTGCACCATGTCACAGTTTGTTTCTGCTGTTGACCTCGCATTGAGGCACGATGCGGTCGAGCTCGCCGCGGTCGTTGCAGACCGCCCAGGCAACGACGACGCTCTTCGCAAGAAGCTATGGCTCAAAGTAGCCAAGAAAGTCATCGGCCAGAGCAAAGGTATCAAGAGCGCCATGGACTTCCTGAAACGTTGCGAGCTGCTCCGCATTGAAGACCTCATCCCTTTCTTCCCCGACTTCGTCGTCATCGACGATTTCAAGGAAGAAATCTGCGCCGCGCTTGAGGAATATAGCCGCCAGATCGACTCTCTCAAAACGTCCATGGATTCTTCGGCGACAACAGCCGCGTCGATTAAGACGTCCATCCAGACTCTCGACGCGCGCTACGCTATTGTGGAGCCTGGTGAGCGGTGCTGGAAGTGCCGCCTTCCGCTTTTGATGCGTCAGTTCTTCGTCTTTCCGTGTCAGCATGCTTTCCACGCAGACTGTCTGGGCGATTTGGTTCTCAAGAGCGTGGGCATGGGTAAGGGAAAGAGGATCCGTGAATTGCAGAGGGAGGTTGGCAGAGCTGTGGTGGGAGGCGCGAAGAGGACGAACATGGTGAAAGAGCTGGATGCGCTGGTGGCGGGCAGCTGTGTGCTCTGCTCTGAGATGGCGGTCAGGATGATCGATGAGCCGTTCGTGACGGCTAGTGATGATCGGGAGGAGTGGGCCTTATAGGCAGAAGGCAAAGCCCCTTTCAGGCCACAGAGATCTCAGGACATCAGACAGTCGAATTCCGAATCCTCTTTTGGCGCACCTTGATCCCGGCGTGGACTGCCTAAGGTGTGTTGTTTCCACCACTTATTTGCGTCAATACACCATTGGAACTTGAGACTTCATGCCCCACCACGGAACCAGCACATTTAAAACGAGGACACTGGACCGGACCGGGGTTCAGTGCCACTCGTTCTACCCGTACACATTCAGCGTACAGACTTCCCCATTGTTTGTCACCCACTCTTCTTTTCCTTCCCTTTGTGCATACGACTCCAAGGGTCTGGATTCTAACTTGTAAGTTCACTGCACTCATTCGCTCACGACAGAGTGAGCGGTATATCCGAAATTCGTGTACCGCGAAGCTATCGTGTACCATGTCATTAAGGCGACAACGTATTCCTTCGCTCCCTCTCCACTAAAGAGGTGCGGGGCTATCGATGCTGTTACATGAGTTGACTTCCCAAATAGTTCAGGCTTGGGACGTTTTCGAGCATCACTTGGTCCAACATGCAGTCGCAATGCGTCATTACAAGATAAGGCAAGCGCTTGGCATGAGCTATTGGGTCACCAGGAATTGATTCGTGCTGACTGTGTCCCGTATACAATTCAGCGAAGGTTGCATGGTGCAGCATTGACAGCAGAGCACCATGTCTGGGCAGATTTCACCAGTCTCCTCCAATAGATTTGTTCACACTTGAGTGCTCGTTGGAAAGAATCACGGCATGTAAAACAAGGCTGACAAGCTGATTCAATCATGTGTCTTTCCCAAATCCTTTGTTCCAAAGGCACTTTGCCGGTCCATTTCGCTAATCAAGACATGGTACGCATCCAATGTCTCATTATGTACCGCACGAAGCGAGCTAATAAAAGAGTCCAGATGAGCCTATAGGCATGAAATGCCACCCAAGACCTCATAGACACATTCACTAAACCAAGCCATTGTGAAGCAGCAATTGGAGACAACACACTGGGTAACTGGGTTCACCAAGGGCGACACATTGCGGAATCATCTCACAAACGTGTCGCCTATGTACAATAGCATTGTCTTGACCATGGCTCGCCGAATCGCATATATGCTCCCTTCCTGCGGCGTACTTGGAAAAGCAAGACAGACAGCACATACCGACCTATCCACAGCAACACGCCTTACAGCCTGCAAACATGGGGAACGAGCAGAGCTCCCTCAGCAATGGTTTGCCCGGGACCTTTCCAATCACGCACCAGCAGCAGGAGGTGGCGCACTTCCAGCCTGTGGTCTACGACGTACACGGTAGGCGCATCCCATCCAATGAGCAATATCGGCCTTGCTCAGTAGGTGTCCTGCCGCGTCGAGTGAGCAGGCCAATATCCCCGCAAGAAACTCACACTCCTCCAGGAAGTCCAGTATACCTCTTCAACTCATCCTCGAGGTCGCCGGATGCCCCCAGGCTAAATGAAGCCCTCTCGCTCTCGAAAGACTTTCAACTCCAGAGAGTGCTGGGAGACAGCTCGGAAGGCGCAGTCTACCTAGCAAAGCACAACAGGAATGGCAAATTCGTGGCAATGAAGATACTGCACAGGAAAGCAAGGTCTCGAGACATTTCCGAGTTATCGGAAGACTGTCTCTTTCATCTACGCAAAATCCCGTACCATCGCCACATACTTTTCATGTCGCAGGTCGACATCACCAGCGATGCCCAGATCTGGCAGTGTCTGTCCTTTTGCAACGCAGGCGACTTGTTGGACTACGGAGAGAGAATTAGAGACCATACCCTCTCAAGAGACGGTCAACTGATTTTCGTTCTTCATGTCTTCATACAGCTGGGTGAGGCTCTTGCTTTCTTGCACCATGGTCTGTCCCGTGACCGCATAACTGGAAGATGGACTGTCGCTACCAGATACCGCTCGATCCTGCATAATGATGTGAAGCCCGACAACATCATGCTGCATTTCCAGACTCTTAACGATTTTGGAATGCCCGACATCCGACTCGGCGACTTCGGGGCCGCGACCTTGGCTTCATCCCCTCCTCCATGCGCTGGTACGCCAGACTACTTCTCCCCAGAAGCCAAAATCTATGACGAAGGTTTCGAAGGGCCCCCAATGCAAAGGGCTAGCAATGTCTATACCTTCGGATTGACTCTTCACTGGTTGATTACAGGTAATCGCTGGGCGCCTGCGAAGCCTCCGAAAAGGCTGAGACTGCCTCGGGAGTATGAAATGATGGGATTCACACGCATTATCAAAAACTGCCTCAACCTCGACCCCAGACTACGTCCGACAATGGACTGCCATCCTGTCTCAGGGTTAATGCAGCGCGTCGACTGTGCTTACAAAGAGAGAGCTCAGCTCCACGGCGGACCGGGTCTTCTTGGATACACCTTCTGGGTGGATTGGCGACAGGAGGCTATGAAGACTGAAATAGGAAGGACGAAGTAGGGACTTAGCTCGAGGATTGGGATGTTGGATCATCCCATGAGAGAACGGAGTTTTGAACAAACACTGTAACTTGTAAGTACGCTCTTGGATTTCTATTGAATCAAACTCATCTCAGACAACATTATTCGTTCCGTTATTCCACTTTCCTCTCAATGTCAAATGTTGATGACAGCTATAGCTCCGCCAGGTAGAATCTTCTCAAGACATGTCCGCGAGAGCAGGACAAAGCACAACGACCTCGATCCGAGCCTTGGACTTAACAATGCCATTGTGCGCATCTACTCCAACGTACACGATCCTGTCTTCACCTGCACGCTCAAGCTACACAAAGAGACCGACAATGGGTCTTTGTTACAACACAATGGCCCAGACCGCCAACAATGGCCATGTCCCCAAGGTGCTGACAAGGATGCAATCCCTATTTCGAGAAGATCTCGTTCGTTGATATATATATACAAGCACGAAACGAAAACGCAGACAGAAAGTTCTCTCTTCATGTCAGATCAAGTATACTACAACCACTAAACCGAAAACAATCCAGAAGATGGCCCACGAGATTACCATGGAAGATCTCATCTCTATGGTGACCAACTTTAGATTTGAAGACGACCACCAAACGGCAACACCTGAGACCCCAGCAAGGCCAGCAAGGCCAGCAAGGCCACCGAAGTCCAAGCCTGAGGGCTGGATCAAGCATGATTCATACGAAGATATCAAGGAGCTTGAACACGGCAGCGAGGCCAAAACTTCTCTGACCAAATCGACCACAACTGGCAAGATGTACGTCGTGAAACGCTACTTCAGGTTCCCAGTCCCCGAAGATAACGCAGCGATTCAGCAGTGCAGGAGGAACCCGTTGCCCAACGAGGCGACAGTCTTGCTGAAAGCCCTGCGGTCTCATCCAAACGTCCTACGAGCTTTCGGCTGCGACCGCGTCGGACCCAGGCGCTGCGACTTGTACACAGAGTTCTGCGATGGCGGCGACCTACAGAACAAAATCCGCGAATGTCGCAGACACAACCTCGTGGCTGCCGAGCACTTCACTCTGCACGTCTTCATCTCCCTGACTGAAGCTCTCGCCTACCTCCACCACGGACTCCGCTGGGACTCGGAGAAAGAGCAGTACTTGCAAGAGCCCGGATTCACCAGCTTCATCCACGGCGACATCAAGCCCGAGAACACCTTCCTGCGCTGGTCCGACAAGGCCGAACGTCATGGCCTCCCGGACGTGGTGTTGGGCGACCTGGGAATGTCTGCTCCGGCGGATCATTATGTCGGGATTTGCGGCACATCCGGATATGCTGCACCGGAGGTTCAGATGATTTGGGATCTGGAGGAGATGGATCCCGAGGATCGCGATCCCGAGGCCATCAAGAAGGTGAAACATTGGCACTTGACTAGGGCTACCGATATCTACAGCCTGGGTCAGACCATCCATCGACTTAGCACTAACAAGTACCATGCCATTGGCGCGGATCCCGGAACTACACCGGTGGTAGCGTCAGAGGAGGGAATGATTGGTGTGAGGCTAGGTTGCGACCCGGCATGGTATGAATCGAGGGCCTTGACTAATGTTGTGCAGGCATGTCTGCAAGCCAACCCTGTGTACCGACCCGAGGCCTTGGAGAACGACTTGCTTGAACATGTGGTTCTGTTCAAGAAGGAACTGGAAAAGCAAGTGGCGATGAGGCAGAAGGCCCGGGCCAATCAGGTGGCGAGGAGGCAGTTAGAGATGAAAATAAAGCAGTTGACGAAAGAGCTGCTGGGGATGAAGCTGTCAGATACAGATTTGCCGGCGATGAAGCAGGCGGCGACGAAGAAGCCGACGCGACAGTCGATGTGAAAGCAGTCAGTGTTAAAGTAACTTGGTTAGCAGGCTCTTGAATCAAACTAAAAACACCTCATTAATTAACCTTGCCGTGCTCTCGTTGTCGCGTGTGCCGCTGCGTCTTAATTCTAATTCAATCAAGAATCATAAGGGTATATTCCGTCCGTGACTTCTCGGTCTCTGTTGTGTATCAACCATTCCCGCTCCTCAGAAAGAAACCAAAACTTCCCTCCCCCTCCTATGCATCTACTTCAAGCCGTTCATCGCCAACAAGCGATTGGCAATCTGAACCATGATCCTCACAAGAAGACCAGCCGCGCTGACCGGCGCAAAGATCTGCAGGAACTCGACCGGGGACCTCGGCTTGACCTCAGTGTTGATGTAGGGAGTCTTGAACTCGTCCTCCGGCCCGTTCTCGATGCTGACCGCTTCGACGGCTGCCGGGAACTTGCCCGTCTCTTGGAACTTAGCCAGCAAGTCGTCCTTCTCGCGCCACCTCGCCAGCGTCCATTCGTGCATGGCATCTTTGTCGTCGATCGGCATGTCCTTGACGGCAAACCGCCGCCAGTGCATGTTGACCGACTTGGGCGGCCGACCTTGGAAGTAGACGGAGCGCAGCGTGAAGATGTCCTGCCCGTAGCCACCGAGAGGGATGCCCTCATATGCGATGGTGCAATCGTACACGTAGTCGACCGTGTCGCGCAGTTCTTGCAGGCAGAATTGCAGGCCTGTCGAGCGTGGTAAGATTTGATGCTTCAAGTCTGCTGTCTCTGATTTGGCTGCGAATTTGGCAGAGCCTTTCCGCGTGTTGGCACTTAGATTGGTGCCCTCGGGGAAAATCAGCAGCCACATCGGGTCTAGCTGTGCTTCGCGTTTCTCGCCTGACATCGGTCCTGAGTGGCGAGAGTTAAGCTTCTGCAGACGGTAGTGCAGGCGTTCTTGGTCTTTCGCCCACTTGCGGGCCATGAAGACAAATCCGTAGAGTTGCATGGCGGGACCGATGATGGGCACCCATTTAAGGCTTTCCTTGAGGATAATGTAGATGTGACCGTGGGTGGGGACTGTGTTTGTGTATGCGATCCACCACAGGTAAAGCCAGTCGGTGTAGATCTGGTGGTTCGCCAAGAGGACGATGCGGTCGGGAAAATCAACACGAAGGGAGCCATCGGCCTTTTGATGAAGCTGGCCAGCGACGCTCTTGTCACCACTAATGCGAACGAGAGTCGGACTCCACCATTGGGTCATGGTCGTGACGAGGAGGCCAAAGTATTGCTTCGTCAGGGCCATGTAGGCGTAGAAGTCATCTTTGGAGACGAAATAGAGCGGCGTGCCTAGTAGCTGGGCGACGTGTATGAACAGACAGGAGCCGAGAAAATAGAAGGCAAAGCCTGTGATACGGAGGAGCTGCATAAAAGCGCCATGTTTTGGTTTTCCCAGAGGGTGGGCGTCGTGAGGCTCTCTTATTTTCCCATTAGGCATGTGAGCGTCTGCGTTCATTTCATCCATGGCAGGCTTTTTTCGGAGGCGATGGCCTTGATCAGGTTCCTGTGACATGCTGGCCTGCAGATATCCGGATGGCCCGGAACACAACGTCTGGTGTGTCGATGTCACAATGCCGTAGAGTGCCAGTAACGTTAGTTGTCGAATTGATTTATGCAACTTTGAAGACAGAAGTCGATCGGAGGTGATGGTGATGGTGAAAAAACGGCGACTTCAAGTCTTCGATGAAACAATCCGACTCATCTGACTGCAGCTGCCTGGCCTGGCGTGCAGCCGTTGGGTTGGGTTGGCGGCATGACGTCCGGGCTGGACTTTTGAGATGGGCTGTCGTGTGATCTCTGTCAAACACCTTCACTCTTCCACACACACCCGACGATAAGGTACCTACCAACCAACAACACACTGCGGTGTCCTGACATACTACCTTGGTCGGTCTGACGATGGGAGTATGATCAAAGTTTGGCGATGCTCGCGAACCTTACACGCACGGCCATCTCTCGCGACGCGATGCTTTAACACAACAGCAGCCCGGCGGGAAGTGCGCAATCTGCAAGAGCTGCCTGATAGAATATGCGCAGGCTTGCATGGTATGCGCAGCACTCCCAGCACCATTCTCGCTCAATGCTGACGGCGATCCAGAAACTAGTAGCCACGACCTGCTTTCCTTGCGATGGCCCGGCCCACCACGAAATGTTCTCTTTGTCAGCAAGGAAGACAATGGTCCCGTACGCGATGCCCTGATCGAGTATGCTAAACACGTCAAGACTACCTATCCTGCGGTCTCCCTCATCTTTGAGCCCAGTGTAGCGCAGGACATCGAACCCGAATTGCCGTTCCCCATCTACATGTATGGTCGAGGCGGAAACACCGAATACTGCGACAAGGTTGATTTGACAACGACACTGGGCGGGGATGGCACAATCTTGCATGCGGCATCTTTGTTCGCGACGACGAAAAGCGTTCCGCCAATCCTCTCTTTCAGTATGGGCACACTCGGATTTCTAGGCGAGTGGAAGTTCGAGGAGTACAAGCGGGCGTTCAGGGAGGTCTACATGTCTGGTGCCCCAAGCCCTGTACCACTAAAGAGTACGGACGAGCCGCAATACAGAGACGACGTTGTACAAGCTTCGCGGAACGACCAGTCAGGTTGGTCGTCGGCACGAGGGAAGTCAATGGGCTCGTCCCGAAACTCGAGGGTTCTACTGCGCAACCGTTTGCGAATTGGAATCTTCTCATCGACAGGTGAACGGATGCCGCACGAGCCGCCGTTTGCTCACCACGACCACAGATGTGAAGACATCTTTGCTCTGAACGAGGTCTTACTTCACAGAGGTGCATTGCCGCATCTTGCGCATATCACCATTCTCATCGGATCCCCGCCACATCAAAAGACTCTGACCACGGCTATTGCAGACGGCTTCCTGGCAAGCACGCCTACGGGAAGTACAGCATATTCGCTATCGAGTGGCGGATCCATCGTACACCCGCTGGTCTCCAGTCTACTTTTAACGCCGATTTGCCCGCGATCGTTATCTTTCCGCCCATTGGTACTGCCAGCCAATACTCCCGTCACGCTTCGCATCGATGAGATCAATCGCGGCAAGGAAATCGAAGTGTCAGTGGACGGCGTGCGACGCAGAGAGGGCCTCAAAGCGGGCATGGAAGTAAGAGTCGTAGGCGAGGAGGTTCGCACCGCGGGTGCACCTGGAGAGAGAGAATGGGTCGGCGGCGTGCCTTCGATCGTTCGCAGCGGAGGCACTGCGGATGGCGACGATCATTGGGTCGGCGGCCTGAATTCGCTGCTCAAGTTCAATTATCCCTTTGGCGAGAGCTAGACGTGTTCTAGTAGTAAAGATAGACCATTATGACAATGCGCATGCAAACTACTGCTCGGCATCACATATGCACGTCACGCTTTGACAGGCCATGCGTCGAGGTATTATACCTCGCTTACTACGCGCTGAGTACTAGTTGGCGATGTGCTGCGGTTCTCAGGGGACAAATTAATCGGAACAGGCTATTGTCACCATCGCACGCATCTGTCCCAGTCTATTTGATCCCCGAGGGTGCAGTCTCACACTCGCCGTAGCCCTTTATCTCATTCGCGAATCAGGGTCAGGCTTTTGTTATGTCTAAGCGTTTTTTTCCTCCGAGGCGGCCGCCAGGGGCAGTTCCAGTATGGCGCACGGTTCATGTTCGGCGCGTTCGCGACTCTCGATCAATCATCCTGTGTGAATACGTGGGCGCGTCATCTTCCTAAAGAACAACCTCGCATCAGCGGCGGATGGCTTCGGGGTCTGTTTTCCTGAATGTTGCCAGGCGTCACGAGGGCGACTGTTGACGGATGTCTGATTCTTCAGCAAACGGGTTTCGATTCGCGAGTCGTTGTTGTCGTTTCGCGAAAGTAAGATCGTCCCCTGCTCTGCCAGGCGGGCCATCCCGGGAATCTCATCTCGGGAAGGCTTGAAGTACAGCCCTTCCTTTCCTTTCCCGCACCGCGGAGTGGAGCAACACGCGATTGCCGGTCTTGCGTGCGCAGAGGATGCAAATCATGCAACGGATGCAACTTGGACGCCTCCATGGCCATGCCGTTCGATGCACTCCAGTAGTGCGTGTCCAGCAACCCGGCTTGCGGATGAGGGAGAGCCGCTGCAGTCTCATACTCCCGTTCGTAGCGACAGAGGCAATGCCGGGGGAGGTGTGCAGGTTGCCCTGCAGCGAGTCTCACTCGACTATTGGCGACGAGACATTAGCAGTGTCGAGAAACTCGAGCCTATCCCACTTTGATGGAACTAGGCGATGCAGCAGTATCGACTTCCAGATCTCCCGGAGCACAATAATACTCGGCATCGCCAGCTAGCGTCAGCTGGACGTCAATAATGTGGCGCTCGAGCATCTTGCAGGTTGCCAAATGCAGTACTGCACCTGTGCCAGTTCGGTGTAGTGGATCGCCGCCGGGGTTTTTTAATCTCCCTACGAACGCCGTGGGAAGGGTTCTCTACCCAGCTTGTGACAGTTCTGCAGTAGCGGCCGTTGCATGTCGTAAAGTTTGTTCGCGCTGACGGCCAACATGGTGCGGGCATTGGGATATGGCTGCGAGAGGCGTGCTCGTACACATGTACAGCAGTCCGCGCGTGCACGTTGGCCGGTCCTTTTGAATCATTGGCACGCACCACTCTACCGGTGAGCACCGTTTTTGTTTTTCTTTCTTTGTTCTCGATACTGCGTCATCCTCGAATCGCGGTTCACCTTGCTCTTCGATCGGTCGTTGTTTGTGGTCGAACCCAACTCGCAAGCTTACGACTGTCGATGGAAGCTATTGGACTCGGACTTGGACTTGGACTTGGACTTGGACTTTGAGCGCTGCAGGATATCAGAGCTCTCAGCTTGTGTCTTTCAAGCACACCAGGAACCAATCAATCATGCATCTACGACAGTGTATCTCGGGCGCCGTTGCCGCACTGTGTGCCGCTGACGGTGTTTTGGGACACAAAACCCCTCGATCACAACAAACACGAGACGCAGTGGCGACCATTGACAACATCGAAGACTCGACCACATCCGTAGATGCAGCACGAGGCAATGAGCCCGTCACGTCTTATCAACATAACACTGGTCTCGAATTCGCCACCGATGATCGTCAAGACACAATCGTCGTTCACCAAAGCAAGAGCGAAGAGGATTGGATATCGAGCTCTGAGAGCGTACCGGCCGCCTCGAACGAAATGGATACTGCATCACTCCACACGGCTCTCTTTGTCAGACAAGATAACGACGAGTCGATTCCTACCCAAGACCCGAACGAATTGCCCATCGAGCCAAAGATCACTCCTGCCATCGGCATCGCTGGCGCGATCATGCTCGGAACCGGTGTCGCACTGTGTCTGGTGGGCGTCAAGAAATCGTGGCTGCACATATTCCTCAGCACTGGCTACCTCGCAAGTCTAGCGGTCACTGTCTTGATCATCTATGTCATGAACCCTGAGCATAGCAATGCCATTCAAGGAGCATATATGGTTGCCGCAGTCGTGACTGGCCTGATTTTCGGTGCGGTCTCTCTCGTCTTCCAGGAAGTCACCGAAGGCCTAGGTTGCATGCTGGGCAGCTTTTGCTTTGCTATGTGGATTCTGGTTCTTGCACCTGGCGGAATCATCAGTTCCACTGCCGGACGTGGCATACTTATCGGTGTAATTACTGTCGCAGGTTTCGGTCTATCCTTCACCCACTATACACGCATGTACGCGCTTCTATGCTGTACATCTTTTGCCGGAGCAACAATCACTATACTCGGCGTCGACTGCTTCTCCCGTGCGGGTCTCAAAGAATTCTGGTTATATCTGTGGAAACTCAACCCCAAGCAGTTCCCACTCGAAACCAACACTTACCCAATCACCCGTGGAATTCGAGTGGAAATTGCTTGCATCATTGTTGTCTTCCTCCTGGGACTGGTATCGCAGTTCAAGCTTTGGAAAGTGATCAAAGCCCGCCGTGCGAAGAACGAGCAAGAGCGTAAACGTGTTGAGGACGAACGCATCGAAGCCGAGGCTGCCATTGGCAGAGATGTTGAAGCAAACACCCAGAGAGAGCGGGCTGATTGGGAAGCCGCGTACGGCGAGAAAAACGCAACGAAAGTGCAAGCCGATTCATGCGCTGGATCTTCCATGGAAACCTCGAGCAAGCACCAGTACAGCGTCAGAGAAAGGGAAGTCGATGCCATTGAATTGAGCGACATCGAAGAGGTTCGATCGGGACACTTCAGTAATGGCGAAAAGAGGACTACCATACATGATGGAAATCCCGCTTCTGGGGAGTCTCAAGAAGCCCTCGTTGAGATGGGCGAAAATTCTCGCCGGCAGTCGAACGACTCAGCCAGCACCGATATTCTCGACCACGAAGGAAGCATCTCGGAACAAGAAAACACTAATAGGGGTTACGCTCCCGGTGCCCCGGAGGTTGTTCCTTTGCCGTTCCGTGTACCTACGGATGAGGAAGAGCACAACCGTGAAGCCGTGGCACCATCTGAAGCATCTAAACGCCCAACAGACGCCGAACCAGCTGAGAGTGTAGTGATGCCCTTGCAGAAGCTGTCCCTCATGCAACTCAACGAACAGTACGCAAAAGACGGCTTTGAACGCCGGAACGATCAAGCATCCTCTGTCGCCGCAACTGCCGATGATGTGGCTGTACTTGGAGACGTAACGCCCGGCCAACAATCCCGTGTGCAATCAATGTTGCTGCAAGACGCAGGCGGAAGCCGATTGGCTCCGCCGCGGTTCGAGCATGATCAATCAAAGCGCTCAAGCGTAGTGTCAGAACGCGAACTTGAGCAAGCATTGGACGAGGATGACGAGGAGGCGTTGCCCAGAGACCCGATTGCGATTGATGCCCCTGCACCTAGATCGACTGGACCGACAAGGGAGACACCGACAGACAGCAGGAGCGACGAAGAGCCCGCAGACGTGACTGTGAACGTATCGAGACCGGACGGTAGCTCCGTAGGACAACCCGGGAGTGTCTCCGAAGCAATCGTTGAGCAACTGCCTGCTAAGCTCTCCAGGATTGCCTTAACCTACCGCACGAATGAATGGGCCAAGCATATCGCCGACGCAGATCACCCTGACAATGCTGGAGAAATGGAACGTCCATCGTCGCCGGGTGTACAGGTTGAAACCAGCTTCCCAGAAGAGACGCCTAAGCCAGTGGATGTAGAGGATCTCCAGAAAACGAACTCCTCGTTCGCGCCGAACATGCCTACGCACTCTTCTTCGAAAGCCTCCAAGAAGTCACAACGGCAGACACGACAAAGCGAGCCCGTAACCAACCTCAACCGCACGCCTTCGACGGCTCAAAGTCCTACACCCATTTATTCTTTCAGCCGCAGTTCCTCGCAGGCTTCATTGAACCGTCAGCAAAGCACATCTGCTTCGCCTGCCAGGCCCAAGATAGGATCTAAGCGCCAGAGCTCCATGCAGTTGACCAACCAGCCCCTGGTAGAGTCGCCGATCGAAGATGCCACCGAGACCTTCCAGCCCAGCGAGTTTGCTCCAACCACAAATGTATACCCGAACGCAACAGCAAGCACGAGCGCCAGCAATCTCCTCGACGAACGCAACCAGATGCTGCAGCGCAGACCCACCACCGTCTCCTTCAACGGCTTCCGATCAACACCCACCCTCGGCATGATGAGCGGCGCCATTCCCGAAGGTCAAGAAGTCCATCAGCCCGAAAAAGCGGCCCAGGACTTTGGCTCTCCCACTCACACTTTCACCAGCCCGACCATGTCCGCCCACCGAGTCTCCGAAGACGAGAACATGACCCTCGCCCAACGCCGATCTCTGATGCAACTCAATAACCAGACCTCGCCCACGCTCCCAGCATCACCGACACCAGCCCACAAACCCCGCGCCAGCATCTACTCAACAATGGCCTACGACTCGCACCAGCCCGCCCGCCATGCCTCGACCAACTCAATCCAGCAGTCCGCCCGCCTGAATCAGTGGCGCCAGACTCTGGAAGCCGACGTGCAAGCCAAGCAACCGCCGCGGGTCGTCGAGAGCACTGCTCGCCAGAACATGATGGATGGCCGTAGGCAAAGCGAGCTCCGCCAAGCGCGCAAGAAGGAAGAGGAGGGAAGGCGGCAGAGCGCGATTGACGAGGCGATGCGCAGAGGCCATCTCGACGGCGCGCACAGAGATGCTATGCGCAGAATGCAGGCCAAGGCCAATGAAAAGGAGTGAGCCTCACTTTGAGGCTGAGATGAGACTTGCTGGCTTGTCTTTCTCACCGCGCGCAGCATCTTTCTGCTGCTGAGGCTTCTTCTCCTGACGAATGTTTAACAACAACTACAACTACACCTAGAATTTTTTTCTGCCCGATGGCTGCTGCTGGTTGTCAGCCGATCTGATCGTTTGGAGAGAGGTTTGATCCGATGGCACCAGGCTGGCACATCTGTTATTTCCTATACCCGGGATTTTAAGGACTGGTCAGAACCGTCCTCCTCCCCTTCTTTCCTTTGGCTGTTATCGAATTTTGGTTGGCTGTTGAGTGGGAAGCATGATCTTTCCTGGTACGACGATCGACTGAAACGACTGGGTAGGTGTTTATATCTCAAACATGCATCAAGGAACATACGTAGAACGGTAAAACAGTGGGGACAAAATTGGAAGGATGGTGGGAAACCCCATATCTAGATGCCGGTCGTCGCTTGACGACGTCAGAATACATATTTGCTAATGTTTACAACACCCAACCTCTATATTCTCCATCTCATACTGACTCTCCGCGGCGTGGCCTTTCGATCCTGATTTGAAGTTCAAGTTGGTGCGAGGTGAATTTCTCGCTACCAGAACAGGCTGTATCGTTCGAAAATTTTGCGGCCCACTCCCTTGCCGGGGTCAGGGTTGCCTCGCAATTTCTGGGTATCTCGTAGTCGGTATTGTGTAATGTCGATCCTAGTTGCGCCGTAACATGCCCTATTCAAGTCTTTACCTGCCGCCCTTCCTGGTCTTCTTCGCACCACCAAAGCGCATGGCGTTCTGGGGTTTTGGGGCTGCCTTGCGCTTCTGAATCTTGGACTTCTTGAGAGCGCGGTCGGCCTTTTGCTTGGTGACGCTGCGATCGTTGGTGGTCGTCTTGGTCAGAGGTGCGCCATCGGCATCGTCGTCTTGCATAACATCGGCATCTGATGATCGAGCGCCTGAGTTAGCTTTGTGTCCGTAGTCCTCTCTCTCTCTCTCTATCCTATGCACATCGCGTGTGATTTGAGGTCCGGTGATGTTTGCGTGTTCTGGGAGTTTCTCAAGTGTTGGAAGAAGGTGAAGTCGTGTCAAACGCCAGGCGGAGATCTCCATTATCATCGAAGCCCAGAACGTCACTGGAGGCACCGAGCAGATGGTAGAATAGCTGCTCTTGCGCCATAGCCAGTTGGCCAACACGATCTAGGATCGGTGTGACTGGCACATTGTTGTCCAAGCGAGGAGTAGACGGTGGGGTGAGAGGGGCGTGGTTACGACGGTTGGAAGTAAAGCTTTGGGGAATCGGAATTGAAAGAGAAGGCGTACCTTCTGCTACGGCTCCCGAGTCCTTGTCGGCGGATTCTGTAGGCACCGTGTCAGTCTTTGTAGCGGCATTGCGCATGCGCTGGTGCTGGATTCGCCTACCCTTCTCGATTTCCATCTCTTCCCTGGGCGCCTTTGGCTGTTGCGCCAGCGCGAGCAGTTTTGCGGACAACCTCTCGTTACGCGCCGCCTCGACGGGCCCAAACACTCTCTTAGAGAGTGCTTGGTTGTTCTTTTTGGTGCGGCTTGCTCTAAGTCCTTTGGCCATTTTGTGTGTACTTTTCGGGTGGTGTTGGAGATTGGAAAGATGTCGGTGTCGCAACGACTTTGAAGAGAAATCCCGTCGGCAGCGCAAGCGAGGCGATCAAAAACCTAAAATAAGGTATTGTGGGGGAGGCCCGTGGCCCGCGACCGACCCGGAGGCGAGAGCGAGACCTTGGACCTTCCAACAACGAGATATGCTTGCTCGACTTGCGTTACCCTTCACCACGCAAAAAGACGCTCGATTTGCCTGGAAGAGCCCACGTCTGTCATCAGCGTGGCATGCAGGAATGTTGCCAGCGTCGAGCGTGCAGGGTCTGGTAGGTTCACAAAAATACTCCATCTCCCCGCTAGGATGCATGATCCCTTCATCCTTCAAGTGGTCCATGGCATTCACAACATCACGGAAGAACTGTATGCTCCGTCCATCGGCATATAGTTGATCGATCGGACACGCAGACTGTCGGCTGGAGCATTATTGTGGTTGATGAGTCTAGCAATTACAGAGACCGCCTTCCCAATTTTTTTCTCGAGGTATCCATTCCTATCATGTCCACCCATCAGTCGTCTGTTATGCACTCAATGCGATGCATGTCATCGTGACTTTCACAATAACACCTCACCATGGACAGAGCTGGTCGCATGCGCTTTCAAGTAGCATCAAATACTACGCCGCCAGATACCACGGACTCTCGCTAGACAGTATCGCTGCCATTGAAGATGTCTGAGGAGTCGTCATCCTCGGATTGTTGATACAGTGGACTTTGATGTCGTAATCGGCAGTGTTAGTATGGAGTCTCCAAGGGACGACGTTACAGGCAATACGACAACGGCACAGTAGTGACGATCTAGAGTCAATCTTTGTCGAAGAGAGCAAGTGGTACAGTGTTACGATAACCTGCGCACGGATCACTCTATGGTATCAGCGTGAGTGACGCTTGGTGGACTTCAATCTTGGCAGAGCGCTCAATGGGCGCAAGAAGGCATCTCTTTCAGCCTTGAGGTTGAGCGTAGAATACGGCGAATACCACTCGGTGTTTGCGCTGTTGTCTTGCCGGCCTCTTCACATGCTAGGGTGCTATTGCACAGAGATCATGTGACCACGCCAAATCACACACTTGCAGCTGAATCCTAAGTGACACGACCTGAGCTCCGCCGTGATTCCCGCAATGAGGCAGAGTCTGGCTCGCACCTGCCTTTCTTCTCTACTCTGAGATCGCAAGCCGTCAAGGCAACCGCCAACGACGTACTTTTCTTGTACAGGCTTCGCGACACATACCTACACGCGCTTCACGACCTGGGGATTCTCCACCCAACCCAACACCTCCATACATCGCAATCGCCAACACCAAAAAGCGACCACTACAGACTGTACGCGAGCGCAAGTGCAAGAGCAACGAGCATGGCATCCGGGGGCCACCTGCTCGCCCAGCAAAAACACAGCGTGGAAGCGCGCATCAAGGGCCTCCTCAACGCCGACCTGAAGGAAATATGCAAAGCATACGGCGCCGCTGTATCCGGTACCAAGGTCATTCTTCAAAAGAGATGCATACAAGGTGAGTGAATGGCGATGATTTGAGGGCGGAGCGGAGCGGAGCCGGGTGTGGGGAAGCGCTCGCGAAAGGTGGACGACGAGGCGAGCCCTTGCCTCGCTACTCTTCTCACTCGACTTGCGCAACCGAGCGAAACGGTGTTTGGACGATCATGCCCATTTTTACTGACCTTCTGCGACAGTGCTTGAAGAGATAGTGTCCAGAGGTGACGCAGTCGGGTTCGAACAGTTCAAGCATCGGGTGGCCAATCACGGCCACGCACCTCAACTCGCACAAGCGAGCAACAGCGTCGGTAACGCTGTCAACGGCATCAACGGAACGGCCGCAATGCCACCTGGAGTCATGGCCAGAGGGCGCATGTCAGGAGCTCCTCCAGCAAGACGTAAGTTTCTGCTCGAACAGTCGTGCTAGATACCAGCTGACAGTACCAGTGACGTTCAAAGCGAGCCCATTCTATAATGAAATGGAGACAGTTTTGCACCCCCAAGACCTTCCAGGTAAACATCACTTTTCTTGCTCCTTCTACTGAGAACGACTTACCAGATGCTGATAGGAATGGCAGAGATGCCGGCTAATCGCCACACCGTGAAAGCCGAAATCAAGCTCAGTGAACACCAAGCGCGACAACTCAAGGATGATCCAGCCGTGCGACTGATGATCTACTGCGGCGCGAACACCGGGATCAACTCTTACACAGCGATCGACATCGCTTTTCCAAACCAAATCGAGGTGAAGGTCAACAACGAGGACGTCAAATCGAACTTCAAGGGATTGAAGAACACCTCCGGATCAACGAAACCCGCCGATATCACGAGTTATATCCGCAAGCTTAGTGGCTACGGCAACCAGATCTCAATATGTTACGCTCTAACGAACAAGCGCTTCTCGTACATGGTCCGTTTGGTCAAGCTTCAATCTGCGGAAGAACTCGCACAGCGCATTAAGAGTGCGCGCGTGATATCAAAGCAGACGGTCATCAACGAGATGAGCCGAGCAAACGCGGACCCAGACATCGCAGCAGTGAGCTCGAAGATGTCTTTGAAGGACCCGGTGTCAATAACACGGATTACCATGCCCGTCCGCTCCACCGTCTGCCAGCACAACCAATGCTTCGACGGCCGGTTCTTCATGCAGCTGCAGGAACAGGCGCCCACGTGGTCTTGTCCCATTTGCCAGAAGACGGTCAGCTTTGAGAGTTTATGTGTGGACAAATACTTCGAGGAGATCCTCAATACGACCAGCAGATCCATCGAGCAAGTCACAATCGAGCCGGACGGACAGTGGAGTGTGGACCAGGATGATGAAGATAAAGGGAAGAGTAATCAAGCGAAGGGAGAGGCCCGGGCTGCCTGGGACGATGATTTCGACGACGATGTCGTCGAAGTGCTGGACTCACCCAAAGCTTCGACCAATGGAGTCAAGCATGAGTTTGCCGCGGCCTCACCCATGGGACCACCGGCTTTCTCGTTCAACACGCCACCGTTGTCTTCACGGGAAGCCAGCGTTGCACGATCGAATGCATCGGCTCAGCGCCATGGCGGCGGCGGCAGCAAACGCCCAGCCAGCGCAGTCATTGATCTTACACTCGACGACGAGGACGAGGAGCAGCCGCCTCGACCAGCGAAACGGCAAACAACAGGTAATCCACCGGGTGCGACGAGTTCCTACAATACCCCATCGTCCTTACCCGAGCCGACGCGACCTCAGGCTTACCTTGCGCAGCCCGTTGAGAGTTCTTCGACCTTCCGCCCGTACAGTTCCGGGCAGACAATGTACCAACCCACGAACCAGTCGTCTTTCTCTGGACCGCAATCACCTTCGCGTGCCTCGCCGTTCGCAGGTTATCATCAACAACAGCACCAATATCTTCGACCCGATTCGCAAAGCCCCGCGCGCGCCAACAGCTATGGGCCTTTCAGCGCATCAATGCGGCCGCCGTCGCGAGGGTACGTTGCATCACAGTCGCCGGTAGGACAAGCAAGCCCTCAGCCTTTGCAGCATAATCTGGGACCTACTGGACCTACTTCCACGTTTGGGTTTCCTTTGAGGCAAGATTTCCGGCAAGATTCTCAGCAACAGCAACATCCGTCTCCGCCGCCACATCAGGTCTTCGACTTTGGCCGTTCGCGGGATCCCAGCAAGTGGAGTAGCAATTATGGACCGCCGTACCCCGACCCTAAGTAACAAGGAAAGGCTCGTAAGCGATTGAAGCCGGGTTGGGAGAAAAGGAAAGGCGTTCGGATTGATGTTGCTTTTTTCTTCTGTTTGAGGTATACTTTCTTACTGTCCGGCGAGCTCGAAGGCTCGCGTCGGACCAGCGTGTTTGGGACAGGATGGAAACGGGATGATACCACTGGGCTGCGCGGGACGAGACGAGCACGAGCTGTATTTTATTGAACAAAACAAATACCACGTTTACGTTCATACCACGTTTACCGGTCAGGATACCCGTCAATCCGTCAAACCGTGTGATGTGAAGTCAGCTGTGACGTGACGCGACAATTACAGTTCAGACCTGCATTAAGAGCGACACAGGGCCGTCCCAATCTTCACCGACAAACAGCCTCACTAGTCAAAGGGGTCGCCACGAAAATCAGATGCTGCAGATCCACTGTTCTCTGACTTCGACCTCCGATTTCGATTTCCTAACCCCACAGATTCGGTGGCGGGTCGAAGGAACGAAAATGGCTCAGGCACGAGTTTCGCGTTTCGCCACTCGCTGTCATGCGCCGAGCTCCGAGAAATGCGGATTCGCAAGAGATGCAGAAATGGAACGACAATCTGATAAGATGGCGTGTCAATCTCCGGCCAGCGTCCGATCGGCCAAGCCATGGACGCATATGGTTAGAGGCAGCGAAGTGAATTGCCAGGAACACGGACGATGGGCAAATGAGAGGACAAGGAAGGGCGGGAGCAGAGGTCTCTTGCATGTGCCAGACCCCTGTTTACGTGCCGACGCTTGAGAGCTGCGAGAGAAAGCTCCACTCATGGGAAAGTGGTCTGATTGTTTTCTCTCGCGGGCCCCTGCCCTGCCTTGCCTTTGCCCGCCGCCGCCGCACAGGGCTGGGCTGGGCTGCGTGTGCGTGTGCGTGTGCGTGTTGGAGAGAAGCGCTTGTGGTCTGATTGACATTTGGGGGAGGAGAATATTACAGTACTAGTCGGATTGGCCTTCTTGTCGCTCTCTAATAACGCTGCATTCCGCACTTTCTACTTCTTCGTCGTCGCCTTTACTTTCCTCCTCCTCATCCTTCCCTACCCACTAGGTACTACTGTACTGAACCTCATTGTGTCCATTGGGTGTTTGTTGCTTGTTGTGGTCTTTGCATACTATCACGGGAGAGCTTCGAGCTACAGACCTACATACATCTGCCTCGCGCCCTCGTCCTATCAATTCAGCCACCACCAACCCGGTCCAGGCCAGACTTCGCCGACTACGGCGTGATAATCTTCCAGCCATGGACTTCGTACTCGAGGTGTTCGACACCTTCATGTTCGATCGCGCATACGCAGCTCTATTGCCCTCTCAGTCGTCCTTCTCCGCCTTCGACCCCATCAGCACTCTCTCGGCCGGCTTCAAAGGCTTGGACAACTCGACGACCTTTGGCGATGCCGCACAAGCCGCCGACCTCACACGAAGCAGCTGGCAATACGAGCCAGCCAGCCAGTACATGAGTGTACAGCCGAGCGAATACGCATGGATGAGCAGATGGGACAGAGACAACATTTGGAGGCAGACATTGAGCTTGTATATCATTACATGGTGAGTTGCGGTCTCCTACGTTGGAACGACGCGAACGCGACAATCAACGCTAACCCTCAACCCAGGTTCTTTGGCGCCCTCATCTACGCCACCTTTGCGACCCTCAGCTACATCTTCGTCTTCGACAAGACCACCTTCCAGCACCCCAAATACCTCAAGAACCAAATGCGCCTCGAAATAAAGCAGACTCTTGAGGCAATCCCAATCATGGCCATCTTCACCGTTCCTTTCTTCGTTGCGGAGGTCCGTGGCCACAGCTTCATCTACGACTCCGCCACCAACCCCGAGTTCGCCCACCCAATCTTGACCTTGTTTGGCAACTCCTGGAACTGGATCCAATTCCCCGTCTTCTTGACTTTCACCGACTTCGGCATCTACTGGATCCACCGCGCGCTGCACAGCAAGCACCTCTACAAGCATCTGCACAAGCCTCACCACAAGTGGATCATGCCCACGCCGTTCGCATCGCACGCCTTTCACCCTCTGGATGGCTTCGCGCAGTCATTCCCCTACCACCTCTTCCCCTTCATCTTCCCCCTGCAGAAGTTCGCCTACATCGCTCTGTTCACTTTCATCCAAATCTGGACCGTCATGATCCACGACGGAGAGTATGTCGCCAACTCTCCCATCATCAACGGCGCTGCGTGCCACACCATGCACCACCTTTACTTCAACTACAACTATGGCCAATTCTTCACTCTGTGGGACCGCGTCGGTGGCTCTTACCGCAAGCCCAACGCGGAGCTCTTCGTCAAGGAAACCAAAATGGCTGCCGACGAGTGGAACAGGCAGGTGGTCGAGACCGAGAAGCTCGTGAAGGAAGTCGAGGGCAAGGACGACCGATCCTACGGCCCGGAAGAAGTGGGCGTGTGGAAGGAGGCGAAGAAGATGCAGTAGAAGATTGTGTTTCTTCTATCACGTCGCATCAAGAAAAGCATTCTGATGGTATTTCTTGTCTTTTAATGGGTTAACTGGATCGAGCGATTCCGCTCTTGATCGGCCATGTTGTTTTTGGCGCTTTGCTGCTGTCGATGGCCAGGAGTTGGGAATCGGAATCGGAAACGAAGATGGGATGGCCATTCCTCTTCCAGTCATAGAGAAAGGCGTTCTTCCAAACTTTCATAACTACTCAATAACAGCGGTACGGCCGTGAATCTTAATTCTACCACTGCCACTGTTACACAGTGCATGCATAACGTGTCCTCGTAGTAAGCATCGTTCACGTGCCCGATGTTGAACAATGCATGCGAGAGCCAGATTGAAATAGACGACTGTTCTCGTTTGTCTTCATGGGAACGCTTCGAAACATGCAGTTTCACAGCGCCATGCCTTCGAGATCGAGGACCAAGCCAAGCACATTGGGTTGGGGGGCGTCAAATCGGCAGAAAGGGAGCGAGCGCTTCGGGCCTCGTAGGTCAAAGTTCAATGCACCTCATTCCCCACTTCTCAGTACTACAGCAGGCACTACCAACGGCTACGGCTGGCGCCTCTCTGTCCAAGCCTTCCAGGTGGTTCCTCTCATCGCGCACTCGTACGTTTCACTCACACTCATACTGTACCGCTCGCATCAATATCCACCGACCACCAAAAACCTACGCGACATTTCAGTTGAACGCGTACGCCAAATCACGTGTCCGTCATATTAGCCGATCAATCCAACCGCTGATAGCGTGCCGCCGCGACAAGGCTGAAGGCCGTCGCACCGCAATCTGGACCGCAGACCGCCAACTACTCCCGAGATACCGACCACCTGAAAAACACCGCGAGCCATCGCGACCAACCCGCATCTCAAATGTATAACGCGCATCGCGGCATGGGTCCGCCTGGGCCAGTGCCGGGCACTCGTCTTGCGGAGCTCCTTGAGCAGGTGCGCGCCGAGTTCGAGACCCAGGCCGGCAGATCGAACCAGCACGAACATGAACGTAAGTATATCACGAACCGTACTGGTGTGGTCGGCTAGTGGAGCTGAGAAGCGCATACGCGCGCGCACGTTCGATGCCCCTCTGGCGCTGTGCGCGTCGTTGTCGTCTCTTGTGCTCCGCCAGCCGACTGCGAATGATCTTTGATATCATACTGACCTGTTTACGGGCATAGTGCACGGTCAGATGCAAGAGATGGAGCTGGTGAGGGGAAAAATCTTCCAGCTGGAGCAAACGCACAACGGCATCAAGAGCAGGTCAGTGCATACACCTGCCCTCGCAACTCCGCGATCGACTACTGACGGACTATAGATATGAGGAGGAAATTGCTCGTCTCCGTCACGAGCTTGAGCAGCGAGGTGGTCCTGCTGGAGGCCCCGCTGGCCCTTCGCAGCCTCAGCCGCCCGCTATAGGACATGGTCCTGCAAACCTGTTCCAGGGCATCATGGCTGGCAGTGCTGCTGCAGGCGGTCCAGGTCTTGCGCCGCCCCCCCAAGAGCAACAAGGTCAGCCTGGTATGCCGGGTCACATGCAGGCTCCTGGCGCACCGGGCTTCAACGCGCCTCCGGCTCCTCCCCACAACCCATTCGCATACGGCGGCCAACCTCAAGGGCCTGGTGTCAATGGGTATGGCCCTCAGCCACCACAGCCCACCGCTTCACCGGGCCCCGGAAAGCCGTACGTAGGTGCCGGTGGCCGTGTTGAAGGCCGCCCTGATGGTCGCGTGGATGGACTGGCAACGCCTCAGCAGAGCCAGCCGAATCCGTATCCGGGCTCCCCCCATGTAGCGCGTCCTACGCCACCTCCTGCGAACCATGCTCCTCCGGCGCAGAACATGCACGATGGCTTCACATACACCGCGACCGAGCTTGACGAAATTGGAAACAAGCTTTCAGACCTCGACCCCAGTAGGCTCTCACCAGCCCTGAAGCGTTCTGGAGACGACTGGCATGCTGTGTTCAACCCGCGCGTCATGCGTAGGCTGGACGTTGATTTGGTTCACAACCTTGTGCACCAGAGTGTGGTATGCTGTGTCCGCTTCAGTGCGGATGGAAAGTACGTGGCCACTGGCTGTAATAGGTCGGCACAGATTTTCGATGTCGTCACTGGCCAGCAAGTCTGCCACTTGACCGACTCCTCTACCAACCAAGATGGGGACCTGTACATCAGGAGCGTCTGCTTCAGCCCTAACGGAAAGTTCCTGGCTACCGGCGCCGAGGATAAGATCATTCGCGTAAGTTGACGTGATCGTTCTGCCCAAGTCAAAGAACTCGACTAACGTGTATTCAGGTCTGGGACATTGCTAGCAAGCGCATTCTTCACCAATTCTCTGGCCACGAGCAGGACATCTACTCCCTCGACTTCGCATCTGACGGCCGTCACATCGCCTCCGGTTCCGGCGACCGCACTATCAGACTTTGGGATATCCAGGAGAACCAGTGTATCCTAACCCTCCAGATTGAGGACGGCGTCACAACCGTTGCCATCTCTCCCGACAACCGCTTCGTCGCTGCCGGCAGCCTGGACAAGAGCGTTCGCATCTGGGACACCCAGACTGGTGTTCTTGTCGAGCGTACTGAGGGCGAGCAGGGCCACAAGGACAGCGTGTACAGCGTTGCCTTCTCTCCTGACGGTCGCCACCTCGTGTCCGGTTCGCTTGACAAGACGATTAAGATGTGGGAGCTCAACAACGGCGGCTTCTACAACCGTGCAGGCGTCCAGCCGAAGAGCGGCAAGTGTGTCAAGACTTTCGAGGGCCATAAGGACTTCGTCCTCAGCGTGGCACTCACTCCCGATGGCCAGTGGGTCATGTCTGGTAGCAAGGACCGTGGCGTGCAGTTCTGGGACCCAGCCACTGGCCAGGCCCAGCTCATGCTTCAAGGCCACAAGAACTCTGGTATGGTCACGTTACAATCCCGTAAGAAACACGTACATACACTAATTGATTCTACAGTCATCTCTGTGGCACCATCTCCCATGGGTAACATGTTCGCCACCGGCTCCGGCGACATGAAAGCCAGAATCTGGCGCTACGACCCTTACCGCGGCCCATGAGCGTAGGTTGGCTCGACCGTGTGTGAATGGTAGTCAACGGAAAAATTCTGGTCGGAAACTTGTCTTTTTTTGTTCTGATAGGCGTGGCGTTTACTACAAAGAAAGCCAGGCAGACACGCTACACCCACGCATTTCCTGGTCGTCGGCGAAGTGCCTTCGTACATATCACGAAGACCTCGCCGCTGAGTGAAAGGAGTGATGCGCCTGGCGGACTGGCTTGAGATGGCATTTGTAGTCAGTGGCCCCGACACGAATCGGCCATTTGTGGATTGGAGATGGGAAAGTGAAGGTCGTCCCAGTCCAAGATCTGGTCTGGACATTCGCTTGGCTGGAAAACGTCGTCGATAAAGCATACCTACTTTGTCTCACATCATGAAGGAGTGCATGATTGATATCCGTAGGTGAGAAGGAGATAGGGAGGTTTCCCGTGAAAAAACGTTGTTAAGTCTGTTCTTGTGTTTGGTATTTCTTTGGTACTGCATCTTTCGATGGTATATATTTCGGCAGCAGGTGTAGACTTAAGATATGGTAGTTAGTCAAACATTTTCTTTAGAATACATGCACGCTATGCCGCCGTTGAGACTTTCCTTTATCCAAGGCGGCATAATAATAATAATGTAAGCTCGCATCAAGTGCGATCCGAATCCGAAGACTGCACGCCACGGCAAGACTGCGCCCCCTCGTCATGACCATTCGAAGCGAGGACATAAGCCTTAATGCTGCCCGGCCGGCCAGCTGATGGAGACCTGCATCCTGCATACATTATTCCCTACATGTACCTCGTCAAGTCCTCCTCTCCCGACTGTACATAAATCTCGCAACTCATCCGCCTCTTCACATCGCGTTCGCAGGAATTACAGGACCTCGCCCGGGCATTCCGGCCCAACAGCCTTCGACTCGCGCCTTTGAAACGGCGCTTGCCGGACCCTTTCCACGCGACTCTCATTAGAGCCCTACTAGACTAACAGCCAGACTGCACTAGCCTCGTGGGCCGGGAGATTGGGAGAAACAATAACTTGGTAACTAGTACTACCTACCACAGTACTGCTGCCTGCAGTATTGCTGCTACGACTGCTCTTCGTCCACCCCACCCGCCTACCACTCAGCCTTTCCCTCCCCGCCCCGACAACATGCGCCGCGGCGTCGTGATCTTCTCGCTCTGCGCAACCGCCATAATCCTCTTCCTCGTCAACTCCGTCTGGACCCTCCTCACCCTCCTTGTCGAAGATGGCCACGAAGATGCAATCTCAAAAGCCGAGCTACCCGCGCCCGGCAAGCCTCAGATCGACTCTCGACCTCAATTGATCCCCAAGATCCTGCACCAAACCTACATCAACGCCTCCATCCCCGAAGTCTGGCAAGGCGCGCAGCAGTCATGTCTCGACCTGCACCCTGCGCCGGATTGGGAATACAAGCTGTGGACCGATGAGGCTAGCATGCAGTTCATCAAGGATGAATACGAGTGGTTCTACGAGACCTTCAAGAACTACCCATACCCCATCCAGCGCGCCGACGCCATCCGCTACTTCGTCCTCAACCACTTCGGCGGTGTCTATATTGATCTGGACGATGGCTGCAACCGCGAGCTCGAACCTTTGCTCTCTTACCCTGCCTGGGTGCGCAAGACAATGCCCACCGGAATTTCCAATGATGCCATGGGCGCCGTGCCTCACCACCCTTTCTTCATGAGCGTGATTGAAAAGCTCAGGGATTACGATCGCAACTGGATTCTGCCCTACATCACTGTCATGGGCAGCACGGGTCCACTCTTCCTCAGCGTCATGTGGAGACATTGGGTTTCCAGCGGCAACAACATTGATGACGGCCGCATACGCATTGTCTTCCCGGAAGAGTACAACGGTCACTCATGGAGCTTCTTCACCCACCATCTGGGCAACTCGTGGCACGCGGCGGACGTGCAGTTGATCTTCTGGGTAAGCATGATCACTTCGATGCCAGAACCTCGCGCTCATGTCTCATTTACTAACATGTCTTTCTTTCTCAGATGGCTCGCAACTGGGTGCTCGTCACCCTCTTCGGCTTTGTCCTCGGCGGCTCAGTCCTCGCCTTCTGCTGGTGGTCATACCGCCGCTACATCCTCATGCCCCAATCCGCGGCCGCCGACATTCCTCACTGGAAAAGCGCTTCGATCCGCTCACGGCTGCCATTCTGGCGCCGCGCAAGTGCCCAAAAAGAGTACGAGCTGGTGTCAAGGCATGAAGTTTAGTTTTTTCTTTTGAGAAAATCATGCACAGCGCTGGCGTTTGATACTTGTTTTTCTTTGTGGTGCACCTTTTTGGGTGCTACGCTAGGAGCTTTGGAAGATTGGGAGGGTCGTTTATGTTTGGTGGGTTCGAAGTGCTCGGCCTGCTGACGCAACTCTTTTTTGTACTGTACTGTCTTGACAGTGACACGACATGATTTCCGTGGATGACTGTGCCTAGGCTCAAGAGGAAGAAGAAGAACAGGATTAAGGAAGTTTTATACAGATTTTGTAATGCTATCTCTTGCACATACGATGTAGCGTTCTCCAGATTGTGTGTACATGATGCTGAATATCACTCTCAAACGACTACGCCTTGGGTATGCCTCGATTACTCGATAATAAATAATTTGTCTTCTCTCACCGACACCACGTGACCTCGAACGCTGCTTCGAAATAGCATGTGAATGCCGCAGCGGCTTCGCTTGCGACGTCACAGCACAACAAACATCCAATATGTTTGTCCCATCGGGAAGGGGGCTAAGAAGGTTCTTGAATAAAATTGTATGATCCTAAGTACATTTCCCCAACACCAACATCAAACCAAAAGCGCGAGATCACCGCGATTTCAACTCTGCAAGATAACACGTAACCGCTTCGTCAGGGCGCTGCTGCTTGCTCGGATTTCCACGTTTCCTGTCGGCTTTCGTCTTATGTTCTTCAGGGTCTCCCATTACTGCTATACCATTGGTGTTTGATACCACCATGGCGAGCAATAACCATTCACGGCTCGCTGCCACGGCGGCCGCTATTCTCAGCCTGGCAGTCGGCATCAACGCAGTGCCATCAGTAAACGTCGCCTTGAAGACATCCTTCGGCGCTCCGCCATACCTTGTAGAACTGCTGTACGTACGATTCTGTTGAAGCCCGCTCTCAATGCGTTCACTACTGACGAGTCAATCGCAGAGAAACGGCCGCAGAGGAGAACTCAACGGCCTACTTTCCCTTGCTCGATCGCATCGCGGACGGCTACTTCGATCAGCACCAAACGGATCGCGACTTGTACATCAGCTTCAGGAAGCTATTGCAAGATGACGGACACATTTCGCGAACCGAGGACTTGTCTTCGTTCGATCTCGCTCTGTCAATGCACTCTGCCGCCCCGAGACTAGAGGCCCATTTCCAATACTACAAAACCGCCATTGAACCTGCGTTGGGACAAGAGGATGAGAGCGCTTGTGATAGCTGGATACATGTGCCGTGGAGTGGACAAAGATTCTGCTCGCCCAGTCTGAACGAGGAAGAAGCCTTGCCGCTGGATGTCAAGCACGGCCAGGTCTCCAGTCTGCCTTTCGACCGCACCCTGGGCTGCACGAGTTGCGACAAGGACTCTATACTGTACGCAGATATCACTTCGCCTTCCTTCCGCGGGTTTCACAAGACTATCAGTAAGACGGCCAAGAAAGGCTTGACGTCTTACAGGGTTCGGTATAAGCCCGACAAGAATGCAGTCCCTCAGCCACTGCTGGTCAGCGGTTACGGCGTGGAATTGGCGTTGAAACGTACAGACTATATTGTCATTGACGACCGCAAGAAGGACGACGATGCAGAGGAGGGCAGTATCAAGCCCGAGGATGCCACTTTGAGTGAAGAGGAGGTGTCCGATCTCCGCCCTCTGTCCTCTTCGGAACTTCGTCGACTCGGTATCAAGGCGTCGAGCTTTGTGCTGGCACACGATGCTCCCTTTGACACCCTGTTGAAACTCTCTCAGGACTTCCCCAAACACTCGAGCTCGATTGCAGCGACAAACATTTCTGAGGCGTTCCTACAGGAGCATCACGCTAACAGAGACATCGTTCTCACCCCGGGCTTCAATGCGCTCTGGATCAACGGCGTGCAAATCATGGGCAGAGATATGGATGCGTACACGCTGCTGGAGCATCTTCGTCGAGAGCGAAAGATGATCGGTGGTGTTCGCGAATTGGGTCTCAATGGGCCTCAAGCCATTGAATTGCTCTCACACGAAGCCATCACTGCTTCCCAAATCGATCAAGAACCGCAACGCTACGACTGGCGCGACGAGCACGAGGGCGGAAAAGTCATTCTATGGCTCAATGACATCGAAAAGGACAAGCGCTATGCAAACTGGCCCACGCACCCGTCGGCCTTCTTGCAGCGCACTTATCCCGGCCAGCTTCCCAACGTTCGCCGCGACCTGCACAACTTGGTGATTCCGATCGATTTCTCGAATCAGGAGGATGTTCTGCTGGTTGTCGAGGGTCTTCAAAGCTATGTCAAGCGACTGATCCCGATACGCTTCGGTCTGGTTCCTGTCGGAAACTCTGAGGCTGCTGCGCAACAAGCGCGTGTGGTGTATCATCTCATCGAAAGCTACGGCCTTGCTGCCGCTCTGCAGTACTTGGAAAAGTCTGTGGAAGGTGCTGGTCGCAAGTACGGCGGGGCTGAAGAAAAATACCTCACTCGTGCGGTCGAGGGACGCAAGCTTAAGACCGGTCGCCTTCCCTTATCTCTGGAAGAGATTTCAACGAACTCGGAGTGGGAGGCGCGTCTCGATGCTGCTCGTGCTTACACCGCTCGTTTGGGCGCCCAAGACGACATGCCTCCGATTTTCATAAACGGCATAGCAATATCGAAGTCACAGGACTGGTTGCCGATGATGAGTCAGCGTGTCGGCATGGATGTCCGAACGATTCAGAACGCTGTTTTTGAGGCGTCCGTTGCCGAAGACGACTGGTTGCCTGCGATATTCCTCGCCAACCCAAGCTTTAGGCGTAACCCTCAGGTCATTCCTGAAGACGACAAGAGCGTGAGACACGTCAACGTCGGTGACTTCCCTCTCGAAGAGCTGCCCAGCCTTCCTGCGAGCGGTGATGCAGCGCAACACGAGTTGGTCCACCTGACTGTTGTCGCAGATCTCGAGAGCAGACAGGGCTTCGAGCTTCTTGTAGAGGCTCTACTGCACCAAACGGAACAGGCTGGTGTTGAAGTCGCGGTGTTGCATGTTCCATTCTCGCAATCTGAAGTCTCCCATGTATCGATCGCTGCTAAGACTGATGCCGCTTTGCTGAAACAGCTCCTGGAAGCGTACAAGAATCTCGTTACTGTTCGCCTAGGCGACAACATTCACAAGCCAAGCTATGCTCAAAGGAAAGCCGTATACGACTCTCTGTTTGAGGCTTGGACTACTATGGGCGCCGCTCAAGACCCTTTCTCATGGGTGCCATTCACTCCCATTGTGACCGCAGCAGGCGTAGTTCCCGGCCAGAAGGCTTTGATCCTCAACGGCAGGATCGTTGGTCCTATGAATGACTCTATGCCTATCACTACTGACGATCTTGACGCTTTGTTAACTTATGAGCGGAAGCAGCGTTTGACGCCAGCGGCTCTTGCAATTGAGGCTATGGGACTTCAAGACAAAGCTTCCACGCCTACAGCCTTTGCGAGGATCTCCAATTTGATTGCACTGTCACTTGTGTCTGACATACCTGAGGGAATTTTTGAGGCAGCTCCCACCATCCGTACTGCCATCTTTGATAAGTGGGAGTCGTCGCACACGGCGATCAAGGTCGGCGACCGCGATACTGCTACCATCCAGATTGTCACGTCCATTGACCCTACATCCGAGTTGGCACAGAAGTGGATTCCAATCATCAAAGCCCTGTCTGAACTCGACGGTGTCTACACGTGCTTGTTCCTAAATCCAAAAGAGCGTCTCGACGAACTCCCTATCAAACGCTTCTACCGCTATGTTCTGGGCTCCAAGCCGTCGTTCAATGTCGATGGTTCGCTGCAAGGCTTGAGTGCTCACTTTGCTGGACTCCCCGCAGAAGCTCTGCTCAACATGGGCATGGACTTGCCTCCTTCGTGGCTTGTTGCCCCGGATGAGAGCTTCTACGATCTGGACAACATCAAGCTAAGCGCTGTCAAGGGCGACGCGGACATCGAGGCTACATACGAGCTGGAACATATCCTGATAGAAGGCCATTCACGTGATGCGAACCAGGGGCCACCTCCTCGAGGCGCACAGCTTGTGCTGGGCACTGAACTTGATCCGCACTTTGCTGATACTATTATCATGGCCAACCTGGGTTACTTCCAATTCAAAGCCAACCCGGGTATATACAACCTTGTTTTGCAGAAAGGTCGCAGCCAAGACATCTTCCACATCGACAGTGCTGGCAACAACGGCCAAAAGCCAGCTGAGCACGATAACAGCACGGAGATTGCCCTAACGTCTTTCAGAGGCGCAACCTTGTTCCCTAGACTCTCGCGTAAGCCTGGCATGGAAGAAGAAGATGTCCTCGAGGCTTCAAAATCCGCTGTCGAGAATCTCGCAGAACACGCCGACAAGTTACTCGCCCAAGCCGGCGTCGCAGGCGCACAGGCAAGCAAGTATCTTTCAAAGGCCACCAAGATTGGCTCGAGCCTGCTACCGGGCAGCAGTAAGGCTGCTGGCGGACACGCAGACATCAACATCTTTTCCGTCGCCTCAGGCCACTTGTACGAGCGCATGCTTAACATCATGATGGTTTCCGTGATGAAGAACACTAAGCACACGGTCAAGTTCTGGTTCATCGAGCAGTTCCTCTCCCCGTCCTTCAAGACCTTTCTCCCAGCTCTTGCGGCGGAGTACGGCTTCCAGTACGAAATGGTCACTTACAAGTGGCCGCATTGGCTGCGCGCGCAGAAGGAGAAGCAGCGCGAGATCTGGGGCTACAAGATCCTCTTCCTCGACGTGCTCTTCCCTCTAGACCTCGACAAGGTCATCTTCGTCGACGCCGACCAGATCGTGCGCACCGACATGTACTCGCTGGTGCAGCACGATTTACAGGGCGCTCCCTACGGTTTCACCCCGATGTGCGACTCGCGCACCGAGATGGAGGGCTTCCGCTTCTGGAAGCAGGGGTACTGGAAAAGTTTCCTGCGCGGCAAACCCTACCACATCTCGGCCCTGTACGTCGTCGACTTGAAGAAGTTCCGTCAGATCGCTGCCGGTGATCGCTTACGCCAGCAGTACCACCAGCTATCTGCCGACCCTGCTAGCTTGAGCAACCTCGATCAGGACTTGCCCAATCATATGCAAGCCGTACTCCCCATTCACAGCTTGCCGCAGGACTGGCTGTGGTGTGAAACTTGGTGTTCCGATGACGCTCTACGGACGGCCAAGACTATTGATCTGTGCAACAACCCGCAAACCAAGGAGCCCAAGTTGGATCGCGCCAGGAGACAGGTGCCGGAGTGGACGGTGTATGATGATGAGATCGCGGCTGTTGCCAGGAAGGTCAAGGATCTGGGCGCCGCTGCTGCTGAGAAGGGCAAGCCGGTCGCTGGCGATGCTGGAGACGCTGGCGTGCAGGGCAGAGAGGAGGAGGGCATGCAGGAGCGCTTGCAGAGGGAGGATGCCGAGAAGGAGAAGAAGAAGGGCCATGATGAGTTGTAGGTCTTCTGAGAAGAAGTCATCTGCGTCAATCACATCGATAAGTAAAGTGCTGCAAAGTTGCATTTTGTACTGCAGCGCCCATGTTCACGTCTCTTTCGATTTCGCGTACGTGTGTCTGAGATTGCCTGCGCTGGTGCGCCAAGTTTTTTTTTTATACCACAGCAAGCATTGAATGTACCAGCTCATGCGGTTGGTTGGGTTAGATGAACTACCACTACTCCTAAATACTACGGGTAAATGACCCGTGGGATTTTCATACGGTAGATCCAATGGATGAATTCGTTATCGATTAGGATTGTACGAGTTGGTGGGTCGACACCATACTTGCATCTACGAACTGGGAATGATGTCCTGCAGTCTGGCGATTATCGAAGATCCTGCTGCAGTCTTCTATCTGCAATTAGATTAGCGATACCTACCTCATGCGAGCGTGCACACCATCCTTCGAGCTCGACCATTGCAGAGGTGTGTGAGAGCACAGTGATGCACTGTGTTCGGGATGTTCCTGCGCTGAAGCGAAGTAGCTCTATCATCTGCGGCACACTCTCCGGTAGGGCAGGTATCTAGGAGAGCAGTCTGATGTCGTCTTACGCTTGTTTGCACGCTCGCAAGTCTTATTAGAACAGGGCAAAACGGACCGTCACGTGAGAAACGGGAACCTCGGAAGGCATGCATGCGCTGTCATAGGTCGCGATCGGAGAGACAGAATGGTCGTAACGAGAACAAGGGTATTTTTTTGACGCATCATCGATTTCCGCCCGCTACACCACAGCTAAAGCAGGACGCCAAGTCACCACCTCCCGCGCAAGAGGTGGCGAGCAGTGAAATTCCCCATCATGTCTCACATCGTAAAAAGAAAACGCGCCTTCCCCATGCCAAAGAAGAAACGAGCGCAGGTTCGCATGGCCGTCATGGTGTTTTCCGTTTGTCTTAGTAGTGCTGGACCATGCCTGCTGTCTCGATCCTTCCAGTCCGGTCCGAGAGTTGATTGAGGTGGCGATTGTGGTGGCTCGGTCGACCGCGGACGTTTGCATCCTGCTCCAGCATCGTAGGCGAGTCGCTTAGATACCGATGCGAGTCTTGCGCCAATGCCTTCTCTTGGCGTTGTACCTGTTGGTAGATACAGTGATTAGTGGAGGTTCTTGTCAGCCCTTTGCCCGACCATAACGCTATGCCTTGATGGCATGGCTTGTTGCAACAGCCCTCCGTCCAATCCACCAACAATCCATGGACCTTATCCAGTCCTCTCCATCACTCGCCATCCTCCTCTCAAATCCAGTCGCGTGTTTTGGGGCCAGCATACCTGATGGTGTTGCCAGTCTTCAGGCGAATCCACTGGGGGATGGGCCTGTTCTGCTTCTGGGCCTTGGCCAGCTTCTGCTTGGTGCGGAACGACTTGTGGGACTGTCGCAGAGGTTAGCACGGCGTGTTTACGGCATGCTGGAGATTTGCTTATTGCTCGGGGTCGTTCAAAGTACGTACAGGCATCTTGACGGTGTCCGGATGTCTTCTGTGTTGTTGGTCGGTGGTCGCCTGGTCTCACTGTCGCGGAGCCTCTGGCTGAGGGACAAATTCGAATGGCCGAGTGTGTGGACCGGTCCGCGCACCCGCGCCAAGATTCCCGCGACTGAAAAGAAACGTCACGTGCACTCGACTTTCAAGACCAAACTTGGATTGGACAGTATGTAATTCGCGTCGCATGTAAAACGGCCTACTATCTTCGTGATAGTGCTCGCTCACGCTCAATTGGCTCAGGCGAGTATCGATAATGCAAAGTATCTTGTGCCACCCCTCGCAATAGATTTCAGGGGACCGATTAATCGAGACAGGCTACTGCCAGCGGTCCAGTTTATTGTCCGTCAAGAGGCGATCTCACGTCAATGGTTCCTTTCTTGTTCCGCGTGAACACATTACGATTATTCGACAACGAAATCTATGTAGAAGCGTAGACTGCTCTGTCACATCCCGGGATGGATCTCACAGCTCGCTCTTCGCGATCATGATACCATACGGATCTCGATCAACCTCACTGACGGCAACGTCGAATTGCTCATCGTTCAGGCTCTCCTTGAGTTCATCGCTCAAATCACCGGCCTGTAATTCTTCGTTCCTCACACGCTCCCACTCTTCTCCAATCGTAGTTTCCAGCTGCCCCCTCAATACGCCGTGCAAGAAACCACGCTCCGTGTTGCTGTGGAACAAGCAGATAACGCTCTTACCCTTTTCAATAGCAGCAAGCGCTTCGTGGTGGCTGAGTTCGCCCGTGAAGTAAAGATCCACGTCTTCGCCGTCCTTCTCCATCTGGCTGAACAGGCCGCCACCGCTGCCGGCACAGATGCCTACGCTGCCGATCATCATGTCGCCGGCGTTCTTCCCCTGTGGCACCGCGATGGGGAAGCCCTTGGGGTTGCCCAGACCGAGGCCGATGCGGTCAATTATCTCGGTGAGAGGAACGGGTTGGTCGAAGCGCACGATGCGGCCCATCCCTGCACCTGGGTGGCCTGGCAGAGATGATGACGTGATGGGATAGCGTTTGTGCGCGCTGCCACCGAGGGCGAGAGCAGTGTCGTCGAGCGTTAGCTGAGACGGATGGTGTTGGAGCATGTAGGATGGACGGGCCGGCGGAGCTGGATTCTCTTTTTCGAGAGGGTTTTCTGGTTCGAGATCGGTGGCGGGTGCATTAGAAGTCGGAGGCGCAGAAGGCTCTAATTCAGATGGATCTGTTGGCGTGCCTGTTACGATGTCGGCGAGCCAGTCACCTAGGCCACCTCGAGCTGCATCGATGGCCGTGTGAGGCGAATAGACCTTGGAAAGGATTAGAGGGGGATCGGTCTTGATTTTGCAGTTCATAATCGGCTTACGCTAATACCCTCAGCCGCGAGACGCAGGAGACTTGTTTGTTGTGTGTCGTTGAAGGTCAAGCTCTTGAGGCCTCTGAAGATGATTGGGTCTGCGTACAGTATTGATGTCGTTAGTTGAGCATCTTCATGTTGACAGCCAGGGGTATCGCATACGGTAGGCAACGACGATCGAGTCTTTCCTCTCGATCGCCTCATCAGCCACGGCTTTGGTCAAGTCGACAGTAAGGAGGACCGAGTTCATCTGCCTACGGACAGGATCGAAGGGAGCCTCAAGGAGGACTACGACGTGGATGGTAAGCTACATGGCGCATAGCTTTACTTGCACGACTTTTCGTTACACCCCAAACGTGACATACGGCCGGTGTTGTCGAAGCTCTTGTCTGCCAAAGCTTCAGGATAGCTGGGAGGACATTGTCAGTTCCCATCTCAACGATTGAACCTCGGACCACTTGGCTCTTCAGGGAGCTCCGTGTCGCGTGGGCAGGGCAGCCTGGGCAGTTTGACTATAGGCACTCACAGTCTCCTCATGGCGGCGACGACAGCCCTGGTGTAGGGTGCCGTTCTAGCTTGGGCACTCATCGTCTTGGATGCGAGGCGTGCTGTACTCTTTAACATGTAGTGTAGAAAATTGACCGTGGAGCTTCGTGTAGACTTTGCCTGTAAACAAGAACTGCAGTGGTTTTGTTTACTTGACTCCGTACCGTCTCCACCAATGTTGAACCTGGCAATTATTGACTTTTGCTCTATTGGCTGGCGTCTGCGACGTCATCCGGCGAGCGCAATTGTAAATCTGATAAGCAGTCGCGCGCAAGCGCCTCTCCAATCCAACCACAGTGACTACTACGAACACCTGTATATTGCTCCAAGAGTCCTCACATTTCCCACCCCAAATGAGCGCAGAAACGGCACAAGCTTCACCCAATTCCGGCGTGACCGCCGAGTCGCTGTCCGCAGCGCTGAAAGACAGACTGGAAGCAACATTTGTCGACATCCAGGACTTGTCAGGTGAGCTTTGACCTCACAGCAAAGTCGCAGCATCGCCAGAGCCGGCATGCTAACAAAATCTCTAGGCGGCTGCGGCCAAATGTTCGAAGCGATCATTGTATCCGCACAGTTTGAGAAGAAGATGACGCTCGCACGGCACAGACTGGTCAACGGTGCGCTCAAAGACGAAGTCGCTGCCATCCATGCTTGGACGCCCAAGTGCTTCACGCCGGTGGAGTGGGAGAAGAAGAAGGGCGCGCTTGGGTACTGAAGGACAGAAGCGGATGAGGAAGTTATCGGCTATGAGATCTGTACACAATTTGCCCACCTGCTCGGGGCGTCAACGCGTACACTGCAATAGGGCGACCAGGCGAGTGAGAGGATTGAGAAGACGGGAATCCGGGTTGTCTCGGATGCGACAAATTGTCTTTATGCAGGAGTAGGTTCTGTGCCGTCTACATGCTGCGGCAGGCTTCTCATGGTTGTGGCGTACCGAGAAAACTGGGTGTCTGGTGAAGATTTGAGCAAGATACCTCACGTTCAAGACGAAGTTAGCAAGAGAGTAGACTGTGTGGAGGTCTGTTTGGAGTAGAAATTGTGAGTAAAAAGCAATCGTTGTATGTAGAAGCTCTAGAGATTGCTTCGAGAAACGAGTATACGTACCTACGTATTATGTCGAAACACGCTGAAGAGCGACTGTAGGGATAGACAACGATGGTTTGATCTGCCCTTGATACTGTACGGTAAGGGTAATTTTGTCATTAATTTAAATGCGAGAAAGCACACTTGAATCTTGCAAAACCTGTCCCTTCCTTACACGACCATCACCGACAGTGAGCGTAGCTTCGAAGCCATACTAGATCCTGCTAAGCGGACCTCCTGCAGAAACCGGAAAGCATGTGAACTATGGGCTTATTCGGTAGGAGGTCAACTTGAAAAGAATCACAAGACTGGGCTGTGATCAGATATTGTAGGAACAATACGGGATAGGAAGCTTGACAATTGTTTCCAGTGCATCTGGTGGATCTATCTTGCATCATGTTTTGAGAACATTTCCGTCTCTCTAGCTAACGAAGAAGGAAATCGTACTATGTACAATGGTAGAAATGAAATATGATATATGAAATCGGATGGATGGATGGGACCACAAGGTTTGTGTGTCGTTGGCCTTGCCTTCTGGAACCTCTTGAGAGCCACAGCGGATGTGTGTAGGCTCACAAGAGAGCTGGCTTGTAGCTTTGCACTCAATGCTGTGAGCGCGTTGCATCCGAGGCTTGTCTTCGTCGTATGTGCACATTAAGGCGGTTGAAATCGTTCCCCCCTCCTGAACGCCGTACTGAAAACGCTGGGACCTGAGGCGGGTGTGCGGCTTGAACGAACGAAATGTTTCGTCGGAAGCGCTGGCCTCGAAAATACGAAATGGAAAGGAAATGCGGTCGAAGACTTCGAATATGCGCAAGGCAGAAAGTCGAATTGTGTTGAAAGATTGCAGCCCGTAAGAAGGATTCGCTGGTTGGTTGCTTCAGCCAGAAAGCCTGTTTTGGCCTCTAGACTTCTCACGTTCGAAGGCCCAGTATGTTGCTGCGATGAATCCCGTACTGCATATTAGCGTACCTCCGCAGAAGAACGAGGCGCCTAGCCAACTCGTCGGGAAGATGGCTGCTCCGACAGGACTGCCGATCAATATTCCGAGCGCGCCAAAGAACATATTGAGGCCAAATCGACTTCCAATGGAGCGCATGTCTGTCGTCATGGACGCAACGCAAGGGCCCTGGAGAGAGACGAAAGCGCCAGCACAGAATCCGTAGAGGAGAGCCCAGATCACTAGTCCGACCCTCGAGTCACCGACGCCAGTCCAGCAGAAGGCCAGGATGGTGGCAGCACCGGTGCAGCATCCGAGAACGATAAGCGGAGGGAAAAATTTGTCGGCGATGAGCGATGGGATGATACGACCAGGAACAGAGCCGGCATTGAGAACAATGATCATCCAGAAAGCGTTGGGAATCCCATAGTGCATGGAGTAGTCGACGATGAAGAAGAAGGGAATGTACTGGCCGACGAACCCAAAGAATGTGGCGATGTTGATCAGCGTAAAAGGCAACTCGCGCAGAAGGGTCAAGTCGACGATCTTTTTCTTCTTGGTCGGCTTCGGTACGCGAGGCTGGATGACGGCGCAAGGAATCGCAAGAGTCAGCATTGCGAGGAAGCCGATGATGCGAACAGTCCAACCGAATCCGATTTGAGGCTGCAGCTGATGGAATACGATCGGATAGATAATACCGCCCATGGATGAGCCCGAAGCGGCGATACCCATGACGAGAGATCGTTTCTTGGCGAAGTATGTGGGCAAAATGGAGGTGGCGGTCAAGAAACTACAGCCACCGCCGAGTCCAACAATGATACCCTGAGCAATGATCAAATGCCAGTATTGGGTGCAGACGGATGTAAGCATCAGACCGAGAACCACAGCGCCAGATCCAACGAAGACCAGAACGCGGACACTGCCACGATCAAAGACAGGACCCCACATGAGCGGAGAGGCGCAGAGGAAGAAAGAAGTAATTGTTCCGATCCATGAGATTTGCGATTCGGTAGCACCAGAATCTGCGAGCAGCACGCCCTTGTAGTACGATTGGAAGACACCTTTAGTTTTGTCAGCTGCTGGCCGAATGTCTGTCGTTGACATCAATAAAAGGGAACGTACCGTAAGCGTTAATAATTCCCCATGTATTCATGAAAAGAAAGTAGCCACCAAGCACTTGGAGCCATGCGGTGAGACCGCCATCTGGAGGTGGTCCACCAGGAGGTCCAGGTGGACGGGTAGGAGCAGGCTTGGGTTCTTCCTTCTCATTCTGGAAACCAGGACTATGAGGTGGGAAGCCAGGACTACCAGGTGGGAAACCTGGGCTATCCGGCATGGGATATTGAGGGTTAAGGGCCAGCGTAGAGCCTGCCATGCTTTCACGTTCGCGAGGCCACATTGAAGGAGATGAAGGCCAGACAGGCGAATTGACACCAGAATAGTTACCGGGCGTATTAGGGCGAGAGTCGAGATATGATCTGAGGTCATCGACCGAATAGTTCTGGTGATGGGGCGTCTCTATCATGGCGTAGGAATTGTTGTTGGCCATGGTTGCGGTAGGCGACTGCCGTGCAGCTCACTATTGTATGCAGATGCAGCAGTAGTGATGTTGAGATTGCCGGATTAAGACGGTGGTAGTATAGACTGGTTGGCCGGCGATAGGGCGGTTGTGGGCAGCGGCGACCAGGCAGGAAGCGAGTGGGCTGACGGTGGGTAATCAGACACGAAGAGATGATGATCGAGTACAGTAGCTTCTTGTGTTGAGAGCGGATACGACGACAAGAAGGATCCGAGACCCGGCAAGGCGCAGAAACAATGGATATTGCGTAGTCAACGGCAGGCGTGGTGGGCGTGAGCAGCCAGTGCACGACCCAGAAAAACAAGAAGAGGATGGCGATGGGCGAGGTAGAGACCGATGGGTGGGAGATGACTAGCAGATAGCTGCAGTGCGAGCCCGAGGCGCTTATTTGCCGGCAGTTGAGCGCGCGCTGGTGGAAGAAAAAAAGAGAGAGAGCACGAGGCAAGGCAAGACAAGATAGGACAAGATAGGACAGGACAGGATTAGGTGGGTAGGAAGCACAGCTAGGAAGTTAGTTTGTAGAGCACAGTGAGAGGTAGTCGCGGAGAGAACGAGGACAAGAGAGAGGACGGGCTGGACGGGCAAAACGGGAAGGGGAGAGAGGGCAAAAAGTCCCACGTCTCCCCGGTCTCGTACATACATTATTAGTTAGTTGCTGCTACATACAGCACAGCACATGGTCAAGCAGCAGGGCAACTCGGGATATTCGGCCGACAGCAAAGGCTTAGCATCATCAATCGCTGCAGATACAACTAGCTCCGCGCACACAAACCCACACCCACATTCACATCCACATCCACGCGGAATTCCGAATCACAGTCAACTGACAACAACACAACAGAGTTGACAACAACAGCCGACGGCGCGGCGCCGGTTAGACAACTGGAACAGCAGCTAGCAGGCCGTAACTAGTCCACCGTCTGCCGTCCAGTCAGTCACGCCAGTAGTGTCCACCAGACAGACAGGCAGCGGGCAGCAGGCGAGAGAAAGGAAGTAGTAGTTGTACTACTGGAGTAGTCGCGGGCACTCGGGGCGAAAGCACAAGCAGTAGTCTATGAGTTAGCTGGCTGTTAGCGGCTGTTGAGGACCAGAATAGCGACAAGTTACAAGACAAGAAAGAGAAAAGGCATGCACGCATCTTGACAAATCCGAGCTAGCAGGGGATTATTGCGATAGTGTGTCTTGATCGGCGTTGGCACTGGTCGTGGCACGGGCTAGCAGTTGCGACTAGGAGTTACGACTTTGATACTTCCACTACTACTCCTACTGTACAACCTGCTCTCTCAACCGGAGCCACTCACAGGGGACACATTAATCGAGACAGACTACAACTGGCGTCGCCCACATCTGTCCCCGTCTATTTCCTCTCCCAGGAGAGCCGCCAGTGCCCACCACTCACAATTGCGCAGCACCTGAGAAAATGTCTCCCCTGGAGCACGTCAGTTGGCCGACGTTAGAAGAAGCCCACCGGCAGTTTCAGTCAACGGTATCATTACATGTGGAAGTGGTATGGGATGGGAAAGATGAGCGCGTGCTAGTACTCGATAACCGCTGCAGCTCAAGCAACAATCCAATTGTTCTTGTCCCCAGTGCTACACAGATTACACCACAACCACAACCGGCGTGGCTGCATGCATGTCAGACTCTGACTGCAAGAACCTTTCGACTTAAACTCAGGATTCAGGGGAAATGATGCAAGATAAGGTACGCTACCAGCGCCATCTTCGCCACATACGGTAGGCTTCATGCATCCTGCAGCCAGCCGCTGCAGGTACAGTCGTGTATACTTAGTAACACGCCAGCATGCCGCTCGTGTCTGCAGAGTGTGAATTTTCCACCGGGCCTATCTCGTCGGCCGTCGTCGCCTACACTCGGAAGAGGAAGACATCTATTTTTCTACGGATGGCGGGTACCGCGGGTTCCCGCACGAGTCAGAAGCCGGGCAGCCATGCCATGCCATGCCATGCGATTTGATGTCGTATCCTTAATTGTTCCTTCTCTCGCTTCCCACCGTCTCAAGACGAGCGATCGGGCCTGCCACGACACTACTGTACGATACAAATTCCCCAAGATACGATGGCGCGGGGAGACGCCATTGACGCCAAAGGCAGAAAGCGGCAATATCGAGCATAACGTCTCTCGTGTCGCAAAGCCTAAGTGCTCGCCCTATGCAACGGGGACAGCCACAGGCTGCACTTCATCTCCATCCTCATCTAACCTTGAGCGCCTCCCACTTTAGAGTTGCTTGGAGTGAGTTCTGACAGGGGCGCCAAGTACTAAGTAGTAATAGTCGTCCCGAGCGCGCCGTCTACGCTGGCCCTATGTGGACCTTGGCCGTGGATCATCGTAAAGCTGCGACCAGACATCCGCCGCCTTGCCACCTTGGTGAAACCCTGAGAGCTGCCGAAACATTCGAAACAACCTCGCAGCACGCGGTCGCAAGGAGACCAGGGAGCCCCGTCCCGAGACTCTTGCATGGAGGCATAGAGACGCCGCACCATGCCATTGCGTTGCACTGCACCGCTGCCCGCGGCCGGTGGTAATCATCCCATCCCACCAGCAAGAAAGAAGGGTGCATGGGAGCGTGCTGCTCGCAACCGCGTCCATCCCTATGGGCCGATCGGGCTGAAGACAAACAGGCAGCTCACTAAAAACATACCCCCCGGACTCCCGAAGTGCTTACGGCACAGACTTAGCATCTGTTACGGAGACTGGCGCCCCCGTCGATCTTCCAATCCCCCTAGGCTCCCCCAATTAGATGTGCCGTGGCAGTGCCAAACCCCTCGAGCCCGTATCCTATCTACGCGACTTCTCCTCAACGGCCACCATGCCCTATCCGGTACCGCCCTGCAATAGTTCATCCATCATGATGTTCAACTGAAAGCTCCCATGTCTGCCCTCCAGTCTCTCTTTCTTCGTTCTAATAATGTTGGCATTACTCGCCCCATCCCCGCTACACTTCTGCATATCCTGCCTGAATATACTAATTCCTTTGATCGAATATTTCTTTCCTCGCGACAACAGTCCTTCGACACCCCCTCATACCTACCCGACACTCGTTCGTACCCTTCCGACCCTCCAGAAGGAACAATCAACCCCTCAAAAGGAGGACTCTATATTGCAGACAGAGGACCAAACACCACCAAACAACTCGCCGACCATGTTGCTCTCGGAGGCTGCCGGACGGCCTGTCGACACCAGCAACCTTTCACATCTTAACGTCTGGCAAAAAGCCGTTGCTGCCAACCCTAATGCTCTTGCTTTGATTTCATACCACCAAAAGGCTGCCAACTTCCGTTGGGTCAGCGCCCAGCACAGCGATTCCGAATATGTCGAATGGACATTCGCCGACTTGGACCGTGGAGCCCGCAGACTGGCTACGACATTGAACAGCCTTTCCCCCATCAACAGAGCACCCATTGCTTGCTTCTGCTACAACCAGGCAGAATGGGCACTTATGCTCTGGGCGGCTGCATATCTCCACTCGCCGCTCGTTCCCATCAACCCCAAGAGCGCTATCCGCAGTGAGGAAGTCTCTCATATGCTCAAGCTGGTCCAGCCTGGCGTCATCGTTGCTCCCGACTCTGCTGTAGCCGCCGAACTTGAAAACTCGTTAGGCCAGGATTTCTTGAGCACCATGCCCGTGAAGGTCATGCTTGCTCAGCCCGACGCTACTGAGCTCTCCAATGTCTGGCAGCCGCTCTCGGACATCATGTCTGGAGAACTCACACCTCCGGATACACCCACAGACGCGGATCCTGAAGAAACCTCTGTCATTCTCTTTACTAGCGGAACTACTTCCCTCCCGAAGCCCTGCGCACTTTCGAGCGCCATCACTGCAAACGCCGCACTTGCATACACGGAACCCCGCGACATCGTTGCAGGCCATCGCTTCATTCTCCACCTGCCCAACTTCCACTCTTACGGTATTGGCTGGGCTCTGGGATTCCTCCTCGTTGGTGCCACCATCATTTACCCCTCGGAGGCCTTTGAGGCTCAAGCCTCGCTCGAGTGCATTGAGAAATTCAAAGCTACTCACATGAGTCTAGTGCCCACCACGGCACAGTCCATGACTGTTCACCCAGCCTTCTCGAAGACAGACATCACCAGTCTGATCAGTCTCGACATCAGCGGTGCTGGTGTCTTGCCCAGCGTGGTCGAATCTTGCGAGGCTGCATTCAAGGTCCCCGCAGGTACCAGCTACGGTATGACTGAGAGTCCTTCGACCCTCATCTGGCCGATCAAGGAAGGCTCTGTCCTTCGCAACGGAGAGGTTCTTTCCGGCAGGCCTAGCCGCGGTGCTCGTGTAAAGATTTGCGAGCCCGGCACCACCACAATGGTCCCTCGAGGTACCGCTGGTGAATTGCACAACGGCGGTGTACAAGTCATTAGCGAGTACATGGACCCCAATGTGAAGAACGACAGCTTCTACGCTGACGAGCAGGGCGGCTGGATCATCACTGGTGACCAAGCCATCATGGAAGAGGATGGTGCCGTCCGCATCTCTGGTCGTTACAAGGATATTATTATCAGAGGTGGTGAGAACATCTCTCCTGCCAGCATCGAAGCACTTCTCCAGAAAGCTGAGGGCGTCTACATGGCCCAGGTCGTTGGTGTTCCCGACGAGATGGCCGGCGAGGTTCCTATCGCGGTTATTGAGTCCCATGGCGACAACGTCACTCCTAACAACGTCTTGAAAGACATGACTTCCAAGGCTCTCGGCCCTGCTTTCGCGCCCAAGACTGTGATCAACCTTAAGACCGATTTGGGACTCGACGACTGGCCCAAGACCGCCGCGGGTAAAATCCGCAAGGTTGAGCTGGCCGTGTCTGTTCGTGAGTGGATCAAGGCAACCGAGGGTCCTGCAGTCGACGCGAGCGCGCCTACCGTGGAGTCCCTCATCAGAATCTGGAAGAAGATCTCAGGTGCCGATGGCTTACTTCCCGAATCTACCATCAACTCATTTGCCGACTCCCTCATGATGATGCAGCTCTCTGGAACTGTCAAGAAGGATCTTGGCAGAGACATCACTGTCGAAGACTTCAAGAACTGCGACAAGATTCAAGATCAGGCTGACCTTATTGACTCGAGGCCGTCAGTAACCGCCGCGGCCCTGAAGCCCCAAAGAGAAGGCCCTCCCGCAGTCAAGGACATGGCCTTCGTCAACGGCGATGAGCAGGTCTATGCGGCCACGAAGGCAAACGTTGCAGCCGAGCTGTCTCGCCTTTCGCTCCCATGGGAGGACGTCGAGGATGTTGTGCCCATGCCCGACTGGGATGCGATTTTTGCGCACAGGTGTCGCCCATCTTCGTGGAACCTCAGGTGGAGCTACCACGCGCCGTGCGGTGCTGGAGAGCTTGAGAAGGCCATGAAGCAGGTTCTGGCCTACCACCCCACCCTGAGATCTATCGCTATCGAGCGTGATGATGAAGTTCCTCTCCTCGTTACCGTCAGGGCTAAGCAGCCCTGGTTCAGGGCCGCTGTGACCTCTGGTCACAAGGTTGACGACAAGGAGGGACTGAACTCGCTCTTGCTCGACCACCAGACCTACGACACCGCTTCTCTTGGTGGCCCCATGTTCCGTGTTCACATTGCAAGCATCGCAGATGGCACGTCCGGTCTCGTCATCGTCGCGTCTCACGCTGTTTGCGACATGTCCATGACCAAGCTCTGGCTCGACGACATTGTCACAGTCCTCTCCGGGGATGGTACTCTAATTCCTCACGCCTCTTTCTCCGAGTACGCATCCGCCTACAACGCTCACCGTTTCGGCACTGAGGCCACCAACGGTGTTGACTACTGGACCAACAAGCTCCAGGGTATCGGCTCGGTTAACGACAGCACTCTTTGGCCGCCTCAGCGCACACCTGAGTTCTTTAAGGGCAACGACTTCGGCTGGCGCCGTCACGATGGTCGCCGCGCGCGTGCTACCGAGCGCCGTACCTCTCTCTCTCACAAGCTCGCTGCCCAGAAGGGTGTTCGCCGTATGGTAAAATGCGAAGACATCCACCGCTTGAAGTCAGAGCACGACATTCCAATCTTCATGTTGGTCAAGGCTGCCATTGCTCTGCTCAACGTCAAGAACACTGGTGGCAAGGAAGCCATCTTCGGCACTCTGAACGCAGCACGTAACTGGCCTTTCCAGAGCGACTATTCCGTGTTGGAACGCGAAGCCTACACCAGCAACCCGCTCGACATCTCTGGCTGCACTGTCGAGTATGTTCTTGACCGCATCCCCGTGGCATTGCAAAAGAACGCCGTCAGCTTCATGCAAAACGTGAGCAAGGGCGAGGAGCAGAACTCGGCGTTCGCACACGCACCTTTCTTGCGCATCGTCGACCGCATGCGCGACCACTTGGGTGACGATGATCTGCGCTCATTCGCCGAGCGTGAGGATGACGCCGACGCTCTGCTGCCGCTCATTCGCCGCCAGTCCTTCAACTGGCTGCCCACCGCTCCCACTGCTCAAGGCCACCCCAAGGGCCTCAACATGCTGCAGATGCTGACCCGCATGGACAACGGCCTTACTATCACCGGTTTCCTCGCCGACGACAAAAAGTCGGTCGCTTTGAGCTTCACCTGGGACGCCGAGCACATGACGACCGGCGAGGCCAACATCGCCATCGACTGCTTGGCCGGCCTTGTCAGAGAGCTCTGCCGCGCTGACAACTGGACCAAGAGTGTGAGGGAGGTCATGGGCCTGGTGATGTAAAGACGCTGCTGTCGCCCGAGTCTGAACTTCTCTTTTGTCCGTTCATCCCCGCTATTTCAGTATTTCTTTGCGACACGTGTGGGCACGTGTTTTGCTTTTTCGTCCGGTCGGCATTGCGATGCCTGGCACAAGTATTTGCAATGGTTTACGTGGATTTGAAGGATACGGTTTGGGAACAACAAGATGTCCCTTTTCTTTTATTTGCGCGCTACAATCCGGAGGCTATCTTTGGGGCTTTTAGTTTCGAAGCTGGGGAGTTTATCCGTGGAGGTTCCATGTTCGGATTCGATTTTTTGTGTGTATAGTACTTAGATTCGTTGTAATCACGATTTTACCGCATCTATCTGTTTCTTTTCTTGGAACGATCTCCAGCGTGGACATGCTTGGACCTGGATACCTTATGTTCCCTTGTTCTCATTCTCAAGGGGCTCAGACTGCGGGGTCCACATGTGATGTCGATGGGCTTCCTCTCTCTACGTAAGCGCAGCAACCTTGAACGTTGGTGAAAGTGCCTCTGGACTTACAAACCTTCCACCTGTACACATCTACATTACACACATCCATCCATCCGTCACTCCAGCGGCGACCTTTTTACCGCCTGAAATACAATCCTATCCTGCTCCACTCAACCCGTGAAAGAAGACACGACACGTTACCTGCTGTTCCAACTCCGCTGCGTACAACTTATTGTAGGCCTACCATAATAAAGAGGGATCACTCCACCGCCGTTCTCTCCCTCCTTTGTCCCGCCACACACGACATGTTCAACCGTGAGAACCTTTTCGGAGGCCGAGGCCAGCCCTCACCACAAGCTTCGCCACAACCTCCCTCCTCTCGCGGTCCAGTGCCCCGAGAGCGCCCTCCCCAACCCTCGTACAACCAAGAACCGAAGGGATACGGCAGTAGTGGCGGCAGCATGCGTGGAGCACCACCAAGCCCTGGTGCAGGACGTGTCATGCAGCTACGTCCAGCAAAGAGTCCCGATAACAGCTTCACTTTCGGCAACATCTGCGCCGTCAGCGCGCAAGATATCCCACCAAGCCATGACGGCCAGGATGTCTACCTCCTCATCAACGGCCACTTCGTCCTCAGTGCCCGTCCACTCCAGCAATTTCCGCGCGGCCACATCAGTCTTAGCGATGCCCAGCGTACTTGGATGCAAGTTGCGCTCACGGACATCGTCGAGGTGCAAAGCTACGACCCTTTCAGTCAAGGGCCTCAGAGCTACCTGGGTGGCATGGATATTGAAGTTGGATTTGCTGGCAAGAAGAGCACGGAGGCTCCATACGACCAAGATGAGCTAGGCAAGGCATTCGCACACAACTTCCGCCACCAGATCTTCTCACCTGGCCAACAACTTCTGATGGACTACAAGAGCATTCCGCTACGAATGACAGTCCGCACGGTGGAGTTGGTGGACATGGCTTCGCTCAAGTCCTCCGATGCAGCCCAGCAGACGAGCCCTCACGCCAGAGGTATCCTGACACCGGAAACGATGATCAACTATTTTAAAGATGCGCGGACACCCATTAACCTCAAGGGTTCCAACAGGAGACCTGCAGCGAACTCGGTCGTGAGGCCTGACTTCAAGTTCGAGGATATGGGCATTGGTGGTCTGGACAAGGAGTTTAGCGACATCTTCAGACGAGCTTTCGCTTCGCGCATTTTCCCTCCTGGCCTGGCAGAGAAGATTGGTATTCAGCACGTCAGGGGTATCCTGCTCTTTGGTCCTCCCGGTACTGGTAAAACGCTTATTGCAAGGCAAATCGGCAAGATGCTCAACGCGAGAGAGCCAAAGGTCATCAACGGACCCGAAGTGCTGAATAAGTTTGTCGGTCAGTCAGAAGAGAACATCAGGAAGCTATTCGCGGACGCCGAGCAAGAGCAGAGAGAGAAGGGAGACGAGTCTGGTTTGCACATCATTATCTTCGACGAGCTTGACGCTGTTTGCAAGCAGAGAGGTTCGGGAGCTGGCGGTGGTACCGGCGTGGGTGACAGCGTGGTTAACCAGCTTCTCACAAAGCTTGACGGTGTGGACCAGCTGAACAACATTTTGCTCATCGGAATGACGAACCGAAAGGACATGATCGACGAAGCATTACTACGATCAGGACGTCTTGAAGTCCACATGGAGATCAGTCTGCCCGACGAGCACGGTCGTGCGCAGATTCTCAAGATCCATACTTCTAAGATGGTCGAGAACAACATCATGGGTCATGATGTTGACGTTCAGGAGCTTGCTAGGCTCACCCGCAATTTCAGTGGCGCTGAGATCAACGGTCTCGTGAAGTCTGCAAGCAGTTTCGCGATGCAGCGGCACATCAAGGTGGGTACAGTGGCCGCCATTGACGACAGCATCAAAGATATGAAGGTTGAGATGCCAGACTTCCTCCGCGCACTTGACGAAGTCAAGCCATTGTTCGGTGTCAGCGAAGAGGACTTGCAACGTGCGGTCGAAGGTGGCATCATCCCCTTTAGCGAGCACATCGAGAAGATTCTACGAACCGGCGGCGACTTCATCAAGCAAGTCAAGTCGAACACCACGCCGCTCCTCTCCGTACTTGTACACGGCCCACGCGGCGCCGGCAAGACCGCTCTGGCCGCGCGTATTGCCATGGACTCCGAGTTCCCCTTCATCAAGCTCGTGCGCCCGGTCGACATGATTGGCATGAACGAGATGCAGAAAATCCAACACCTGCAAAAAGTTTTTACAGATGCCTATAAGTCGCCCCTCAACATACTCGTGCTGGACGATATTGACCTCATCATCGACTGGGTGCCCATCGGCCCTCGCTTCAGCTCATCCGTCCTCGCCGCCATCAAGGGACTCATGAAGAACAAACCCCCTCAAGGCAGACCCTTGCTCATATTCGGTACGACTTCTGAAAAAACTGTTCTGCAACAGCTGCAGCTCGACTTCCAGGCCCAGATCGCTGTGCCGAATGTGAACACCCAAGACCAGCTCGCCAAAATCATGCAGCACAGCGGCATTTTCTCCGATTCGGAGATCCGCGGCGCGATTTCTGATATTGCCGAGTCCACGGGTGGTGATCAGATCGGCGTCGGCGTTCAGAGGGTTTTGCTGGGCATTCAGACTGCCATGCAGGACCAGAACCGCGCGGGTAGGTTTGCTGAGGTCATGGCTGATGCTATTGCTGAGGGTTGAGTGAGTATCGGAGGCTTTTGTGCGTCTGGCAGGAGACGGAGTCTAGCGTACAGTAGCTGTCCGAAGTTATGAATCTGAGACCATGTTAGCTATGGATGGTTGACATCTGTTAGCTCAGAGCTAGAATACAACTGAGTGTAATGAACAAACAAGTCCGGAGCCTTCTTGTCAAAATTGTCATTCCTATCATAACCCTTCCTTGGACGCCAGTGATCGTTTGCTGTCATCTCGTTGTGGTTTTGACTCGTGCGACGATGGAAAGGTGCTTTAGGTCCACGGGTACATACATCCGCAGTAGATCAAAGTCACGGGCAGCGCCACGCATGAACAGACTCGACGATCCCACTACTACAGGTACCGCCATGTTCCGTCGCATGAGGTTTGTGGTTGTTGTCTTCATGGCCGATGGGTTGATGATGTACTCGGATAGACGACAAATTTGACTCATCGCATGGCACGATAGATTCTCATCTTACCAACCGTCAGTTGAAGAAGTAACATCAACCATTTTATGAGTGTCAATAATTATCGTTGTGTAGGTAGATATTTATCCCCGTTGACCGCTCGTTGCTGTTCCTCCTCTGATTGCATCATACAACGCATCACCGTGGAAATGGTCTGGTCAATAGTGCGCCACGTATCATTCCATTCTCGTGGACTTGCTCGCTTCAGTAGCTAGGTCGGAGAGGGGAGAGGGGCTTCCCTCTCGTACGGTAAATCCTCCCTCCCTGGCGTGCGTGCGGAAAAAAAAGGAGCTGTCGCGTTGGCCGTTGGTGCCCAAAGTCAATGCTTGTGCACCCAACTCCAAAGTTCGGGGTACATATCACTACCAGTCTACTGCTGCTGGATTGCATGTAGCTAGGGGATTAGAGGACTAGTCTGTTCTAGTTGTACGCTGACGCTGGTACCCAACTTTGGGGAGTGACGGAGGGGCTCGTTCGGAGGCGGGTGGGGAAGTCGTGGGAATGTGTTTTTTTCACATTGTACTTTTGTCTCTGCCTTTCTTTTTTGGGTTTGGGACGTTTGTTTGAGAAGTGTCTTAGGGTTTGATGACGATTGGTGATGGTGGATGGGAAGAGGAAAAGGGGGGTTTTGTGTGAGTGGACTTGGGGTGAGATTCAAGGCGAAATGGGTGCGGTGTAATGGTCGAGCAGGTATCATGGTTTGTTGACGCATACTTCTGGCAGGCGTACAAGAGTAATGGCAGGCAGAAAGCCGCCACCGCCGCCTGCCAGTTCGCGGGTTGAGACGCAGACGCAGACAGCCTTCCGACACATGGCAGGCAGGCAAGCAGCAGCTGGGATTGACATTGACAGCTGCCACTCACGGATCCAACATGCTGTGACACGTGTGGCCTCCTCTGCTCCTCGTCCACCTCTTCAGTCACATTACTGGCGATACCTGCGCGACTGCCCTGCACTTACACCACTACTGCCGCCGCTCTCTGCAGCTGCACCTACCTTACAGTTGGGCTCGCGTGCGCTCCAGTCTCCTTGCTGTCCGCCATGCGAGCACTTCCCTCCGTACCACCCTCCACGACCATCATCCTCTGCGTCCTTCGCTCAGTATGCCTGTCTTCGCTTTAGCTGCAGTGTCAGGTTGCAGTGTGCATGCGCCGTACCGGCCATACCCCCGGGCGACACGCCAATATCAGACCGAGCCATCCCTCTGCCACCCGCCATGTACTTATCTTACAGTAGTAGGTATTCGCGTCCACGCCTTTGCGAGACGCGCCAATGCTGCTCACTCTCCCCCGTCCCGGCTGCTGCTCGTTGCCATGCAGCTAGGGGTTTAGCTTTTTTCCAAAACCAATGGCGGCTTTGCCGGTCTGCCATGCTCAGAGGCCTGGCTCTGGCTCTCGCGGATGCGGAGCCTACGAGCCTACCCATGGCCGTTCCTCCATCCGTCGAGCTTCGTCAAGGCTCGGAGGCATTGACGCATGTGATCGATGATTGATGCGGCCTCGACGATAGCTTGAGCCATGGGTAGGCGGCGGCAATGCCTCGTCGTCGTCGGGACGGGACGAATGTCCATCATCAATGGGTATAAATTGATGCTGCTCAGGTCAAGTGTCTCTCCTTTCTTCTTCTTCCTTTCTGTTCACTTGATCAAAGTATCTCCTCGACTGCCCATCACACCGTATCTCCTTTCACAACTTCACCTTACTTCGACATCACCAAGTCCTCACCATCAACATGGCGACCGGATACTACCAATACCAACCAACCACCACCCTACCCGTGCCGGTCCCTGGCAAGCAGCCTCAACAACAGCAACCTTTTGTGCCCCGTCACACACGTAACCCCTCCGCCTACAGCCAATATTCCGCCTCTCCACCAGAGCGAGCCGAAAGTGTCACCACCGGCGGCGGCCTTTACTCATCGGCATCGAGCAACTATGCCGGCAGCGACTACGATAGCTCCACTGCTGGAGCCACGAGTGTCGATCTCCTCGACTACATGAACGATCGTCTCGCCCAGACTTACAACCCAATCCCGCTAGATCAGAATGTGGCCAGGCAGGCGCAAATGTGAGTACTCTTGAGACCTGAGAGCGACCAATTCCGACTGTTGAGCAAAAGATCGCTGACATCGTTTTCCAAGGTCTGGCGAACTCAATGCCAAAAACCGCGAGCTCCGCGCACTTCAGGCCCAAGCACGAGCCCGTTTGGCCAAGACGCGGACGAACTTTGCTGAAGGCATGAGAGCTGCAAAGGAGACGCAGAGAGATTTGGAGTGGACGCAGAAGAAAGTCAGGTAAGCAATGATCGACCGCCCAGACCGGCGATGCAGCCGAGTCAAGCTCTATCGATTTGGAAACTCACTGACGTTTCTCTCGTCAGCGCTATGAACCGCCGCGCAGCAGAACGCTACCCAGAGCAATACCGCGCCGCAAACCAGCGTTATCCCGCACCAGTCGACTACTGATTCAGTCGACTCGCGAAGGAAAAAAACTTGATTTGGTGCAACTGTACAGATCAAACCCGCAAGGCAAATGCTCTTACTTTTCCTTTGTAACGATAATACGACTTCGATACGACTTTGACAGACCAACGGCCGGCTGTATCACTTTTTTCGAGCGGAAACGCGAAACCAACCGACGAGGCGATGATCAATCCCAACATTTTATACGTTTCCATTCCATTCACTTCAATTGCGTGTTGGCGAAACGAGCCAGTGGGAAGCAGACGGACGACGTTCGAACAAGCTTTTCCCTTCTCTTCCCAAAACCTGCAGGCAGACCCTTTTTTGACTCTCAAGGCTAAACGGGCACGACGGGATCTAAACCAGGGCATATCCGACGCGCTAGTGCAAGCACTTTAGGTGATTGATGGCCAAGTGCCGGCATATATGCTGCGAGTCGCTCTGATGGGGAAAAGCAGGCACGCAGGACAGGGGTTCTATTCGAGAAGGGTGGGCGGACGGACGGGTCGGGACCGAACCTGGTCTCATGGGTGGGTGGGTTTGCTTTGGGGTAGTTGACTTATCTTGGGTTTGTTGAGGACAGGAAATATATATTAGTACGACGGCTAGGTAGTTTTCGTATGGTACTTTGTGTTTCTGTATGGGCCTATTTGAAGGTTTCGGTTCGCCCGTTTCAATCAATCGATCGATCAGTCAGTCAATGAGATCGCGTGGACTTGCCGTGCTACGGAGACAGTTGTGTGATGGTGACTGGACGACGCTTTCTGTCTGAAACGTGGCCCTGCATGGCGGCGAACGTGTGGATTCGCAGGCGGGTTGAAATGCAAACTATGTACGATGTGTAGAGTTCGGGTCTTGGGTTTGTTGGTTCCCGGTTGGTTCACGTCGTCACTGCTTATGCGGTAAAGATCCGGTGTCTCTTTTTGCGGCTCGGCATAGCATGCATAGGGTTGGGTCTGATCAGGACAGGTGTTGTGGGACAGTTGGGAACGATATGGGAGTTCTGGTTGGATTGCCGGAGGGTTCTTTCCATTTAGATCTTGTGGAATCTTGTGGGGCCATGCCCCTTCAGTCGGTCGATTCCGGTTCGTGTGTAATTTTCGTCACTGTCGTCGAAAAGTAGATAGTGGCAGGTGGATCTGTTGTATACCTGGTGTGACTGTTCTATCTTGTAACCGCACTGCTTGGCCGGCTCCTGTTCGTTTAGGCTACGCAATCAAGAAAAGAACTTCGCTCGTTCATTCGATTCGGTTCGTTCGCTCGTTCGCTCTTCCTCACTCTCTTCCACCGGTTGATAACTGGGTATGCTGACGTATACGGACTAGATGACATGCAAAAGTCGCTGACGAGATGTTCCCATGTTCTCACGCGCTGGGATGTAAGAAATTGTATGCAGGCGTTTGACCCTTCAATAAACTGGGCGAAGTGCTCGGTAGTGGCTGCCTGATGTATTTATGTATGTCCACAAGAAGGGACTGCGAAGGACACAAATGAAGGTCATTCGCGTGATATCATGAAGCTTGTAGTCAGCGGCATTCTCGGTCTGTTTCTCAGGTTGAGATAGAAACGTATGTATGCCTTGTGTCTTGAACTGGCTCAACTATACCTTTAAAGCGCTTTGGTGTGTCTCCCGAGGCGGCAAGGTGATGTCAATTTTTCTTCTAAAGAAAGCGGCAATAGTCAGTATGTTTACAAGATACTCACAGTACTGCACGCTCCGGAGTCAAATATGGATCGGGATTTCGTCTGCATTTGTTCGTACGGACACATGGCCTTGCGGTATCCTCGAAATATCATACATCCAGGACCTGATAGGCGAGTCACTTGTGCAATGCCCATTTACTGCTTATACAGAACAGGTGATTGTGCTTCAACGAAACCACCTGCTGGTCTGAGAACAGCTCGACCAGTTCCAAAGGCATGCAGTTTGTTGTCTGATGATGGATCCTCTGTTCTTAAATATTTTTGTGTTGCTCCCGATTCAGGAAGCCTTGACCGCACGGCATCTGGCCCACGGTCTAGCTCCATGGTTCTGTTTCAAGCTCTGTCGATGTTTCCTGATTGGCACGATCTCTCTGTGTGCTATGATAAACCTAGCAAACAGAAGTCAAAAATCTGCGTATCATCAACACACACCAAGCCAGCAGCGGCTTGTCAGCTTGGCTACACTTTGACCGACCACAAGGCTACCTTGTAGTAACTTTTCCAGTGAGACCGTCGATACTAATTGGTGCACCAGATTGGGCGCTCTGCTCGGTCCTCGCGTTCCAATAGAAACCTTTTGCGCAGGGCGAGGAGCGGACGCTGGGCAATGCCATGTGGGTTTTCTCATTGCCGTCATCAGTGCAGCATAGTCGCTATAGCTACGAGATCGCTTCTTTATGCCAAACTGTCTGTCCATTCTTTCTCTGGTCCTTTTTCGGGCCAGCGAGCAAAGAAATGGGACACTATTGTTCGTGCCGCCGGACTTCCAACACCGGTCAGGCCTGACCGAACGAGATGCAATTTTGTTCGAGCTCAGTTCGCTGTAATGTCGCAGGTGGACAATTCCGTGCGTGTAGGGAAAGTCAAGTAATGGTAGTTGTCATGTTTTGTGCAATGCAAGCCGGTCCAGATGTGTTCACAACCCCAGCCCTAACCCTATTGATTACTTGGCGGTACCCTGTGCAGACGGAACGACACCAGAATCCATTGGGTCCTGTCTTAACGGACCACTATATATTCCGAATACTCTCATCACAGTGCAATCATTGCGTCCTTTGGAGTGTTGTTTGCCGATCTTCAATTGCCTTCCTGTGGCAGCATATCAGGGTGTCTCAAGCGTGGATAATTTACTCTTTGAGGCATTCTGCCGCATCCAGAATGATATTCACGCCGAGCCCAACGTGTTTACGGGCAACATGGAGCTTTAGGCACAACACGAGTTCATACTTGTACTCACAAATGGCTCACCGGCTCGGGACTCAATCATGCGTACAAGCAAGATCCAAGACAGCATACATCCGCCACCACCAAACCCAAACCCAAACCCAAGCCCCAACAACACGACCTCAACCACAGCAAAAGCTCTCCTTTTGGAAATGCCGACATACCTGGAAGCGAGCAACGGTGAATACGACGCGCTGCTTGATCGGGTGCTCCATAGGTGACCTGTCAACCATGTACTACCTCATGACATACCACCCGTCGGTGAACGCCGCAACCTCCATGAGCATATCCAGTGAGCAAAAAGCAAACAGATGATGCCATCTTGGGGAGAAGATCTGCCAACTAACACACAACTCTCCAGTGACCGCCGGCATAAGCACTTCGATCTTGTTTGAGACCGTACTGCTGCGCCTTGGAAAAGACCGGCTGGCTTGGACTGCTGCCGTTCGCACAGCATGCGGTATGAGCCTTGTTTCCATGCTAGCGATGGAGTTCACCGAGAACGTGGTGACGTTGGGCCTTGTAGACAAGTCGATGAGCCTCGCGGATCCTCAGTTTTGGGCTGTCACAGCGGTGTCTATGCTGGCAGGGTTTCTGGCTCCTTTGCCGTACAACTACTGGCGGCTGAAAGCGCTTGGGAAGGCATGCCACTGAGCTGCCTATCGTATATGATGGGGTTTTCTTCTTGTACTTGGTACGTGTGGCCAATGTTGCTGGTAAGCATTGCGTTAGGCATCTCATGGGACACAGGCGTTTGGGAGGTATGTAATAGTAAATTTCGTAATCTCATACTCATGCTCATCAGTCAATTAAAAATGTAACAAGACGAAGGTCTGACCGAAAGGCTGGGTATCCTCCTTAATGCGCCAAAACGACCGATGCTAAAACTTCCACACTTTTCAGTACTGCTGTCTCTTCCTAGGAGTAGGCCATGTCGGTCTCTTCCCTCGGCGGCGCACCGCTTTCGGCACTTGGGAAGCTCTCCTGCGCAAATGTGGTTGTTGGGCTGACATTCCGAGTACTGCCACTTGCAACACTAGAGCTAGGGCTGCTCTCGGTGGAGACGATGTAGAGATCCGGGTAGCGACCTAGGAGCATACGACTCCAGTAGGGTATGGTAGGGATCTTGACGGAGGCAAGCGAGGAGTCGTAGTTGGGGAACTTCTCGTAGATGGCTTTCTCCTCCGGCATGTAGAGGTCATGGCGCTTGACGTCCACGTATGATGTGTAGCGCGGGATGGGCTTGCGAGTGACGCGGTGCTTTTCGAAGTTCTCGTCTGGAAGTGGATGGTTAGTTGTATGTGAGTAGTACGGCGAGGCGCGCGATTTCGACATACCTTTGTCCAGCCATGCGCAAAGGTCCTTTTGCGACGAGGTTTGCAGGCCGCCGCGATACTTGTACAACAGTATAGGCGACTCGTCGAGCTCATCGAGACTGTACTTCTCCGATGCGCTGCTGGTGGACGTATGGGTAGAGTCAGACAAGCCAGTCTTGTCGCTACGCTCCAGGTCGTCCATGGCAGACAGTGGCAAATGTTGAGCTCTAGTGCGGGCGCTATCGAGTCACTAGATGCCTCTCTGGGCGGCGGAGAAGTGATATGTGATGAAGGCTTGTTCAGTTGGACGGAACGTATGGACGTTGCCTGAGACAGACAAGTTCAAGGATGGGGCAGGTGATAGTGACGGGGCTGTCAGGAGGATTGAGAGGAACGTGGTGGGTGAGACAGGCAGCAAAGAAGGTTGGATACACAGCGCTAGGGAGAGAAAGGATATTGCTTGTGTAGGTTGGCTTCGGGGATGGCCTGTCCTGTGTGCTGTGTGCTGCTTGCTGTTTGTCAGGGCAGCGGCAGCAGAGTCTGTTGGCGCTGACGTTAGAAGAAGAAGGTGGTTGCCTTCTGAGACATCACTTTGTCATGTGACGGTCAGGCGCGTTCCTGCCATTCGTCATAGCTCGGCTGTGCCGTGAACGTCCCTTCTTTGTCGTGTGGCTGAGTTTCCAATCGAATCCTTCTTCACCGCCGAATTGGGCCGGCAGTCTTCTGTTCATCTACCGTCAAACACGCAGTCACGACACTCCTGTTGTACCATCCATCTATAACAAAGAAATATTTTTTCTTCAACATCACGCCGTCACACAACAGTCGCATCACATCAGACATGCCATTCAGTCGCCGTGAGTCATCACAACCCATCACTGACGGACTGCTGGACTACCAGTGCTAGAGAACAAAGGCCAGCCAATAGGGAAGGTGTATGCCTCTCTCTGTTGTGGCTATACACAATAATACGACATGCAGCTGTGGCAAAACAACGCCGCGAATGGAACGTGCCAATCGTTCACACCAAGCCACATGCTTCAAGCGAACTTCAATCGCGGGCTTGGACTCCTTCCGTCGAAGGAATCCTCATTGTCGATGCCGTGTTCCACTCTAGCACTACTGTACTTGTACTACTCTCTCAGGCACATCTCACATCTGCCCTTGCAGGCGCGCTCATGCGCTGCTCATGATTCGACCTGGGGTGCAGCGGCTCGTCAGCGGGTCGCCGGCTGTGTCTGAGACTAAGGCCAGCTGCCTCCCCATTCTCGCGCATCACGTTCATACAGCACCACATTTCTAGTCTACCTCATACCTCTGTTCTACAGTAGCATCTTACAGTCACATCTCAACAACGTCACCATCGATACAAAGAATACCATCATTCCTACCCCCACGCATCACGCTCCCAATTCGTGCAAACCAACGTCCTCCGATCACGGTACACCATATCCCACTGCCCGTCTGCTGCTGTGACCTGTACGTCGGCGAAACCAAAGTGTCGCCTGCCACCGTTGCTATTGTCCCTATCTGGCATCATCGTATCACGCATATAAAAGACACACCTACCTAAATAGGGTGTTCCGCTGAGGCCCCGATTCAACTCCTCCAGGACTACATCCACACATACAGATTCCGGACGGCTGAACAACAAACCACAATTAGCTATATCGATCACAACATTTCGACAAGCTGGACTCCCTTCCAGCATCGCCGTGGGCGTTTCTGCGCCCTAAGAAACACCAGATACCCGAGCAGATGGACGAGAGCCTGGCGTCGCTTTCGCCGCCGGCTCCTCTGACAGCCGCAAATCTACGCCAATCCCGGAGTTCTAGTAGACTCCGGAGACCGGAGACGAGCGACTCTGACAAGGCCGGAAGATCATGGGCTCGGGAGATTGGAGATCCGTGGGATGCTTGCATCTTGACGCTCGACGGAGGGGGAATAAGAGGATACAGCAGTTTAATGATCCTCAAGGCTTTGATGCATGAGATATGGTTATGCGAAGAGAGGCTGGAGAAAGAGGACTTTCAACAACGATCAATAAGGAGAGATTCGGGCGCCAACACCCGAGAAGGACGCAGGCGAGTGGGAGAGAACGTCGCACCTGGTACGCTCGAGGAAGACGACTTGGCAGCGTCAGTCACAAAACGTAAGGCGTTCGTGGAGGAGGAGCTGTTGCCTTGCCATTACTTCGACTTCATGTATGGCACATCGACAGGCGGATTGATCGCGACTATGCTGGGCCGCCTGCGCATGACAACAACCGAATGCCTCGAAGTATACCGCAGCGTGGGCAACGAACTATTCGGTAGGAGGAAAAGCAGCATCCCGTTGGCTACAAAGTACTATCACGAACCCTTGGAACAGGCAGTCCAGGACATTATCGGAAATCGCTGCTACGAACACGAGGACTGTGATGGCACCCTGGACATGCACCCTTTCGAGTTCGACATCGATCCTGTTACAGGCCGTCGCGCATCTCTCGATGTCAGCGGTCCGCGAGTTTGCCAATCATGCTGCCTCACAGCTACACACGATCGCAATCTGTCAGAAGCTTACCTCCTGAGAACATATCCACATTATTACTCGGAGACTGCTCCAAACTGGATCACACGATACAATGAGGGTGCCGAACCCCTCAAGATCTGGGAGGTCACCCGCGCCACGTCCGCTGCACCCTTCTACTTCAAGATGCTCGAAGTCGAGGTCGAAGGACAATATCGATCGTTTAAAGACGGCGGCATCCGCGAGAATAACCCTTCCGGCGCCGCGCTAAGCGAATTTCACTCGCTTTACGAAGGACTATCCGAGAATCCAGCTCTATTACTTAGCGTAGGCACAGGCCGTCCGGATCACTCACAGGATGGCTTTGCAGCAGCATGGCCCGGTCCTTTCGGCAATATTCCTTTCATCCGCACGGCGCTTGAGAAACGCGCGGTTCTCCAAAATCTGCTTATCAAGTACACGGAGGGCGAAAAGCAGCATGCTCAAATGCGCGAACACGCCCGCGGCGAACACACGTGGTACAAACGCCTCAACGTGACGGATGGCCTGCAGAACATGCCGTTGGACGACTGGATCAAAGGCGAGTGGCAAGGGCAGAAAGACGTGCCGGGCGGCGCCAGTCTGACGCGCATGGAGAGGGTCACGGAAGCGTACCTGGCGAGAGATTTCGATGCGAAGATCGATACCTACGCGCCGCCCAGCACGATGCTCCAGCAGGCTGCGGAGAAATTGGTGCGGCAGAGGCGGGCGAGAGAGGACGAGGGAGGGAAGAGGTGGGAGACATTTGTTGGGAAGCATATGCACAGGAGACTGAGCGAGAGGGGGAATTCGAATGCGAGCTGACGCTGAAGTCTTCAGACGGCATATTATACACAGTCATACTTGGATAACTCAGCATAACTAGTAGTCATGAACGACATAAGTGAGTGGTATTTTCAACGATACCCCGGGCTGCACTGTCAGAAGCAAGGATTCATAATCAGTGATCCTTCCACAATCTATCATGCACCTCTCGACGGGCTTCAGTAGATCAGCCCCAATGTGTAATTATGAAGCTTACTAATTGCCTTCGCCAGGATTCCAGGCGGCCACTCGTTGTGCAGTCGCAAAGTACAGTACATGTATCGTTCAGCTTGAGTCAGATCGAAGTACATAGTAATACCTGTGACTGTTTGCCTGAGGGCCAAATCAGTCTGATGCTTGATCCAAGTCAAAGTTGCATGTGAGCATGTGAGGTCTACAATCCAGGAGCGTACCATCAAATTGCTAGTATAAAGTCTGCACTAGTATTGTTCGTGCGTGCTCAGATATCCGTGAGACCTCACGCATCCTACGTGCTTGCAATCGACGCGTCTCATCTTCGTCCCCTTTGCTCACCACCACCACTACTGCAGAGTAGACAGTAGGTATCACGACCCACTCTGTGACAATACCAATGCTGACAGCTCGAAGGTGTATCTATGCCAAGGTACTGCCAATCTGATGACAAGATCAACTTGACAATCGCCCACACCACACTATCTTACACCACTCCTGTTAGTCAGCAGAATGGCCTCGGATGCTTACGTTCAGCCGACCCCGGAACTAGATGCTACTCTGAAGATTCGATCCTCTGACAGATGCAAAGCCGGTAGCGTAAGCATCTCGGAGTTGAAGGGCGGGCTTAAGTCGTTGCCTTCTTTGTTGCAAGGATCACGACATGTACGCGGCGGCAGCTGTCAACCTGAGTATCAACATATATACCTGCAGGATAGCTCATCCGATGAACTCCAATAACACACCATCTCTTTGGCTCTTTACTCAATTCCCAGAAACTTTACCTTAACCATAACCATGGCCGGCGACCTTGTCCTCCTTACTGGCGCCACTGGCCTCGTAGGCTTCGCGGTCCTTCGCGCAGCCCTTGACCAAGGCTACAAGATCCGCGCCGCAGTCCGCAGCGAAGACAAAGCCGAAACAGTCCGTTCCAATCCCACTCTGAAGGACATCGGTGAGGACCAGCTCAGCTTTGTCATCGTGCCGGACATTCTCCCGGAAGGGGCCTTCGACGAAGCTGTCAAAGGCGTCAAATTCATCCTGCACGTCGCTTCTCCAATCCCTAGTCCATCCATCACCGGGGAAGATGACCTCGATGCCGTTATTGTCCAGCCCGCCATCCAGGGCACAATCGGAATCTTCAAATCCGCTCGCAAAGCCGGATCGGTGCAACGCATAGTCGTCACCAGCTCAGCAGCAGCCCTGGTACCCATGTCTGCAATGATGGGCCCTACCGACGAAGTCTTTGGACCTGAAAGCCGAGGTGAACCCCTTCCGCCACCCTACATGAATGTACCGCAAGCCGCCTACAACGCTTCCAAGATCCTCGCCCTCAAGCATGCGGAAGAGTACATCGTCAACGAGAAGCCCGGCTTCGACACCATTCACATCCATCCTTCAGTCGTCCTTGGCCGCGACGAATTGGCTCTGAAAGCCAACGATCTCGACAGAGGCTCCAACCATTACGCCCTTGCGCCTGTCCGCGGAGAAGATATACCAGACCCTTTCCCC